>Ga0209826_1003116_pt1 | contig 10628 bp, 9 predicted proteins | sample GOMGulsemesocosm_5_FD_184637 | JGI IMG/M metagenome (GOLD analysis project Ga0209826, IMG submission 184637) | Methane-oxidizing microbial communities from mesocosms in the Gulf of Mexico - GOM15C Gulf of Mexico (SPAdes) (version 2) | ecosystem: Environmental > Aquatic > Marine > Cold seeps...
AATTAGTGGCCCGCGGTCTTTATCAAGAACGATATCGCAACCCAGGTAGCCGAGTGCCGTAAAGTCGTGGCAGTGGCCGGCAAGTTTGAGTAGCTGGGGCCAATCGGGAATAGCGAGGTCGGAAAATTTAACCCCGGTATCGGGATGATGGCTGATGATTTCGTCGTTCTGTACGGCTTTGAGGGCTGTGCCACGAGTAATATCCAAACCGACGCCGACTGCACCCTGGTGGAGGTTGGCTTTGCCATCGGAATCGCTGGTTGGGCAACGCAGCATGGCCATCACAGGAAAACCTTTGAACACAATAATGCGGATATCTGGCAGGCCTTCGTGACTGTACTTGCCCAGTAATTGGTCGCCGATAACCAGGGTTTCTATAAAGGCGACATCGGGCTTACCGCCGAGACTGTAAACGCCGCTGAGAATGTTGGAGACATAGTGACGAATAGCGCCGTGGGTGAGCAAAGCCCCGGAGGGTTTGAAGAACTGCTCTCCCTCGCGTCGACTGACGACCAGAATACCTTTGCCGCCGCTGCCGCGAGCGGGCTTTATAACAAAGCTCTGCTGATCTTTTAACAGGGCAGGTAATTGCTTTAATTGTGCGGGGGATTCAATGACCCCGAGTAATTCCGGCACCGGCAGGTTAACGGCGACCGCAGCTTTTTTTGTCTTTAGCTTATTGTCGACAAGAGGGAAGTTCTCCCGTTTGTTGTAGCGGGAAATATAGGACACGTTGCGCTCATTGAGGCCGAGCACGCCGGCGTTGCGCAGTTTTTTCTGGCGCTTAATCCACACGTATTAGCGCCCGCGTCGCAGGATTATCATCATTCCACTGCACTCTGAAAGCGAAACAGCTCGTTCAATCGATAGCCTGAGTACTGGCCGAGCAACAAAATAATACCGAGCACGGCGAGCAGTAACTCGGGAAAGTTGTAGGTTAAGTGGCCCACTAATGCGTTAGTCATCGCCAGATAAGCGACGATGGCAACCGTGAGGCTACCAATGCCCTGTACCGCAACTTCTCGAGCACCGTCTTCCTCCCAGGTAATGGACAGGCGCTCGATGGTCCAGGCCAGAATCACCATGGGGAAGAAGGTCATATTGAGCATTTGCTCGAGCCCTAGTTTATGGCTGACAACACTAAATACGGCCATCAGCATGACCACGACAATCAATACGGCAGCAATTCGCGACACCATTAATAAATCGAGCTGGCTGAGATAGGAGCGAATCCACAGGCCGACAATCACCAGTGCGGTTAATAAGCCGACGCCGGTGAGCAGTGTGGTTTGCATAAAAGCCATGGCGATTAACACCGGCATAAAGGTGCCGGAGGTGCGAATGCCGATGAGCACACGGAACAGCACAACCACGAGAGCACCGATGGGCACCAGTAACAGCAATTTAAACACCGCCTGCTTTTCAACGGGCAGGCTGTAAATGTTGAAGTCAGTGAGTGTGGAGTCTGGATCCTGTACGTGCATTAACGCGACATTTTTGGCGGGGAGATCGTTGGCGATCAGTGAAAAACGAATTTTTGAGCGTCGACCACCTTCGATTTGTAATAAAGAATCACCACCCCGCTGCCAGATGAAAAACGCTTCTGGCAGGCCAAAACTGGCGGCAACAGGGTCGACGATCTGCCAGCTGCGCCCATCAAAAACTTCAATAAGTTCTGTCGCAGTCTGGTTGTGGACTCGGTCGGCAAGACTAATACCGCGCACAATATGTGAGGTTAGCTCAGCGCGCTTGAAAAGTTGTAGTGCAAGATTGGCTTGCGACACGCGATTGCGTGGGTCATTAAGTGAGTGGCTGCCCTTGATGCTTTCGTGCTGTTTGAGGAGTTTTAACAGTTGTGTCGCAAAGCTATTGGGATCTGCAGATAGGGCGCGGGCCTGCTCGATCAAGGTCGCGGCCGTTGCTTCCTGGGCCGGTGTCCAGATTAGTTTGTCGGGTGCAGGCGAGGCATCTTGCGATTCACGTGGCAGGGCCCTGGCACCCTGTTGGGTGATTTTAAGCTTGTAATACAGGGTTTGCTGGCCGCCGGCTTCACGCCGTGTCCATATTGCTCGACGTTGCTCATTGTTTTTACGTATGTCGAAACCGTATCCGGAGGAGGCAAATGTTTCGTCAATGACCTCGTAGTCGTGTTGCGACTGGGGGAGGGCAAGGTCAACGGTAGTGGCTTGCTGGTCTGCCCAGAAAGAGATCTTGGCTTCAATTTCCCAAACACGCGTCAAGCTACCCGGCGATAGTGGGAAGTTAAGCGCCATATTTTTATAGAGGGTAAGGCCGAGGCCGGTGGATATAAAAACTAATGCGAGTAAATAGACCTGGGCGCGGGAGGACATAAGGCTGAGTTTATTTCGCGATTAAACGCTGGCTAACATCGACGATGGCCAGGTTGCGGAGAAAATTTCGGCCTATCAACACCGGGTAAGTCATGGCGGAGCGTTCGGACAGAGAGACATCAATTTGTTCAGTCATAGAACCGAGGGTAACCGTCATCTTAACGACCAACCGTCGCTCCGAGGTCTCAGAGTTTGCCTGTTTGACGAGCACGGTGCGGGCCAGCGGTCTCTCAATAGCAATGGGTGCCTTTACTGAGGGGTGGTCGATTTGAAAGCGCACCCAGTCACGGCCGTCCCGTTCAAAGGAAACAATATTACTGGCGTGAATAGAGGTGCTAGCTGCGCCGGTGTCGATGCGTGCCATAAATGTTTGTTGGGGTGGGTCAACCAATACCTTTTCAATTTCGCCAATCACGAATTTGTCAGCAATTTTGGCGGCGGGGCTAACAGGACAGCGACGAGGTTTAACGCTGGGACAGGCTTTTACTTGCAGGGTAGGGCAGGCTGGCGCTTTGGCTACTGTGGGACAGTTATCGCCATTAATAGCGGTTCGATCGTCTTGTTTTGCGGGGCTAATAGTGCAGGCCGATAGCAAAAACACGAGAGTCAAAGCAATCCCTAAACGTGCCGATATGAGCATGGAAAGCGAATGTTTCATCAATATAGGTTACGTCTTTGGCTGTAGTAAGTTGGGATTTGAACAGACCCTCTGGTCAGGCTTTGGTTGGCAGTCAGTCGCCCGGGCGCTATTGTCGCTGATGACAAAAAAATTACAATGTTGATCGGCATTTCTGGTGCTGAAAGGGTTTATGTGTGCCTTATCCGGCTATCAGAAAAACATTGCGTTGTTGTGACAAGTAAGTGGGTGCGGGGTTCCCTTTAGGTTTCCGTACTAGATGGTGGGCCTGTTTGGGGTTTGATCTGGCTTATGTAAAGCAGTGGCACAGGGTTATGATGAATACCCGCCGTTAAACCTGTTGAGAAAATTATGCTGACAAAAACAATTTCCCCGTTTTCCTCTGTGCTGCTCGTGGCTTTGCTACTGAGTGCTGCGCCGGGCTTTGCTGGTGATCCGCGTGTTCGACAAATGGGCGAGAGTTTGTCCTCTGCAAATACTGGCAGTGAGCTGGAGAGTTATACCTTTACAACGCGCAAGGGTGAGGTGAAAAGTGCGGTTCAATGTCTCGGCGGTTACAAGTTTGCGATGATTTCTGCTGTTGGCCACAACGCTGCTCCTCAGCCCGCCGTGAGCATTATTCAAGTGCACGAGGATGTGAAAGGGCGCGTTGTACCGGCAAGATGTTAGCTCCTGCGAAACGTTAGTACCTGCAAGATGTTAGAAACCCTTGCAGGCAAGCACGCCTGGATTAGTAGGACTTTGCCAGGCCGAGTACTTTCTCGGCAATAAAGCACAATATTAACTGCGGGCTGATGGGCGCCAGGCGGTGAATCATGCACTCGCGCAAATAACGCTCAACGTGATATTCCTTGGCGTAGCCCATGCCGCCGTGGGTCATTACCGCTTGTTGGCAGGCTTTAAAGGTGGCTTCAGCGGCAAAATATTTTGCCGCATTAGCGTAAGCGCCGGCATCTTCGCCATTGTCGTAGGCGGCTGCAGCGCGGAAGACCATTAAATTGGCAGCTTCAAGCTCGATCCAGGATTCCGCCAACGGGTGCTGCACACTCTGGTTCTGGCCAATGGGGCGACCAAAGACGACACGCTCGCCTGCGTAAGTGACCGCTCGCTTCAGTGCTGCACGACCGAGGCCAACCAGTCCAGATGCAATGAGTACGCGCTCGGGATTCAGGCCGTGGAGCAAGTAGCGAAAGCCCTTGCCCTCTTCGCCGATGCGATCTTCCACCGGAATTTTTAGCCCATCAATAAACAGCTGGTTGGAGTCGACACACTTGCGGCCCATTTTTTCGATGCGGCGAATTTCACAGGTATTGCGGTCGAGGTCGGTATAAAACAGCGTCAGGCCATCGATGGGTCGTTTGGTTTCTGACTCGGGCTTGGTGCGAGCGATAAGCATAATTTTGTTCGATACTTGCGCCGTTGATGTCCAGACCTTCTGGCCGTGCACCACGTAGTGATCGCCCTTTAAAATAGCTTCGGTTTTCAGTCGTGTGGTGTCGAGCCCGGTATTGGGTTCGGTAACGCCGAAGCAGGGAATGTCATCGCGGCGCATCACCGGCGGCAACATACGCTGCTTTTGTTCTTCCGTGCCAAACACGGCAATGGGGTTGACGCCAAATAGCGGAATGGCCACCGAGGAAACACCACCATTGGCAGCGCCCGATTCGGCAATGGTCTGCACCATCACCGCTGCTTCACTAATGCCCAGGCCACTACCGCCGACCTCTTCGGGCATACAAATACCCAGCCAGCCATCGTCGGCCAGGGCGCGGCAGAAATCTTCGGGGAATTCGCCATCGGTATCGCGGTCGAGCCAGTACTGGTCATCAAAGGGCTTGCAGAGTTTTTCGATGCTGTCTTTGATTTGCAGTTGCTGTTCAGTAAAGGAGAAATCCATAGCAGGTTCCGTTGAATAAGTTTTTGTCGGGCGGGGTAATTAATCTGTTTGGATAGATTATAGGTGCTGCCAGGTGCGGATTGAGCATCACTGAGTAAAAAATTTGAGGCCTTCGCTAGACTGTTAAGCCATATCCCCGAGTAGAGCTTGCACTACGCTCAACGCGGCTAACGGCGCAGTTTCTGTGCGCAGTACGCGAGGGCCGAGACCGACGGAAACCACACCCTTTTGCCGTGCGAGCTCGATTTCCCCCTCGCTAAAACCGCCCTCGGGGCCAGAAAATAAAACGATAGTCTTTGCCGAGGAACCCTGCTTAAGCAAGGTGCTACTCAGACTTTGTTCAGCCCTGGGGTCGAGTATTAATTTTAGATCTGAATGAGCGGGTGCGGCACTGGCCGCGAGAAACTCACTCAGCGGCTGCGCCGGTTTTATCTCGGGCACATCATTGCGCTGGCTTTGCTCGCAGGCACTAATGGCAATTTGCTGCCAGTGACCGCGTTTTTTCAGGGCGCGCTCACCTTTTAACTTTACTTCACAGCGCTCGGAGAACAGCGGGACGATTGCGTTAACGCCGAGTTCGACGGCTTTTTGTATCACCCAGTCCATGCGCTCGCCCCGTGACAGGCCGATGGCCAGTACTACTCGCACCGGGCCAGGCTCTACGCCAGCGCTGTGTTCGCCGATGGTAATGGAGGCCTGTTTATTCGTTGCGGATTGCAGTACAGCAGAATATTCGCCGCCGCTGCCGTTAAAGACAATCAGTGCGTCGTTGGCGCGCAGGCGGAGTACGGAAACAAGATAGTGAGCGGCGGATTTATCCAGTGCCAGTTCGGCCCCGCTTTGCAGGGCCTGGTCGATATAGACTCTTGGCACGCGCATGGGGCTAGTGCTGCTCGGGGCTGACACCGAGGCGGGAGAGAATATCGACGCTGGGTTCGGCCTGATTCATGGTGTAAAAATGTAGGCCCGGTGCGCCGCCCTCTAGCAGGCGTTCGCAAAGCTGGGTAACGACATCGGCACCAAAGGCGATAATGCTGGCCTGATCGTCGCCGTACTGTTCGAGCTTTTTCGCCATCCAGCGGGGGATTTCAGCACCGCAGTTGGCAGAGAAACGCGCCAGACTGGTGAAATTGGTGATCGGCATAATGCCGGGCACGATGGGCTTGTCGATACCGGCTTTGGCAGCCTGCTCGAGGAAGTACCAGTAGGCATCGATATTAAAAAAGTACTGGGTGATGGCACCGTCTGCCCCGGCTTTGAACTTCTCGCCGAGCCAGTAAATATCGTCTTTATAGCTCTTGGCGTCGGGGTGAATCTCAGGGTAGGCGGCGACCTGCAGGGCAAACTGCTGGCCAAAGTGTTCGCGTATAAAAGCGACCAACTCATTGGCGTGGATGGGCTTGCGGGTGTTTCCAGGGTCGCTGGGTAAATCACCACGCAGGGCAAGCAATCGCGAGACGCCGGCCTTGCTGTAGGTTTCTAGCAGCGTCCGAATAGCATTGGCGTCATCGTCGCCAAAGGCAAATGACAGATGGGGCATAACATCGAGACCGGCGGCGCGGGTTTCCAACACGATATCCCGTGTGTTGTCGCGGGTTGAGCCACCGGCACCATAGGTCACCGAGAAATACTCCGGCGCTAGTTTTGCCAGAGTTTCACGGGTACGGGCCAGCTTCTCGGCACCGGGCTGAGTTTTCGGCGGGAAAAACTCAAAACTTAATAACCAGTCTTTAGTCATGCCAGGGTTTACTTCTCATCAGTTTGTAGCGTTGTTATGTGTATCGTCGCGCACCCGTAGTACTGCGTGAACAGCACTACGGGTGCGCGACGATATAGTAATGGTGACTTAATAGCGATAAGTGTCTGACTTGTACGGCCCGTCGACGTCGACGTTGATGTAATCCGCCTGGGTTTGCGTCAGTTGGGTCAGCACGCCAGAAAAGCCTTTAACCATGTGCGCCGCGACTTCTTCGTCGAGGTGCTTGGGCAGTACTTCAACCTGCAAAGCCTGCTTTTGGGCAGCTTCGTTCATGTCGGCAAATTTCTGTGCGTAGAGGTGAATCTGCGCCAGTACCTGATTGGCAAATGAACCATCCATAATACGGCTGGGGTGGCCCGTCGCGTTGCCGAGATTTACCAGGCGGCCTTCAGACAATAGTAATAAGTGATCGTTATCAGCCGCTTCAATCGTCTTGGCACGATAGATCTTGTGTACCTGAGGTTTGACCTCTTGCCAGAACCAGTTGTCGCGGGTGTAGGCAGTATCGATTTCATTGTCGAAGTGGCCGATGTTGGAAACCACGCAGCCGCTTTTCAACGCTTTGAGCATCTGCGCATCGCAGACATTAACATTACCCGTGGTGGTAACAACCAGATCAATAGTGCTGAGCAGGGTGGTGTTAATACCTTCGTCAGTGCCGGTATTGATACCGTCAATGTAGGGTGAAACTACCTCAAAGCCATCCATGCAGGCTTGCATGGCGCAAATGGGGTCGATTTCTGCGACTTTAACAATCATGCCTTCCTGACAGAGGGATTGTACCGAGCCTTTGCCCACATCGCCGTAGCCGATAACCAATGCTTTTTTACCGGCCAGCAAGTGGTCGGTGGCGCGTTTGATGGCGTCGTTCAAGCTGTGGCGGCAACCGTACTTGTTGTCATTTTTTGACTTGGTGACGGAGTCGTTGACGTTGATGGCAGGGACTTTGAGCTGGCCAGCCTCAAGCATTTCGTAGAGGCGGTGAACACCGGTGGTGGTCTCTTCGGTAATGCCGTGTACGGCATCGAGTATCTGCGGGTACTTGTCGTGAAGAATAGCAGTCAGGTCGCCACCGTCATCGAGAATCATGTTGGCGGCCCAGGGCTCGCCGTCTTTCAAGATGGTTTGCTCAATGCACCACTCGTACTCTTCTTCGGTCTCGCCTTTCCAGGCGTAGACGGCAACACCGCTGGCGGCAATGGCGGCAGCAGCGTGGTCCTGAGTAGAGAAAATATTGCACGATGACCAGCGCACTTCTGCACCGAGGGACTCGAGTGTTTCAATCAACACGGCTGTTTGAATGGTCATGTGAATACAGCCGAGAATTTTGGCATCGGCCAGAGGCTGTTCGTGATGATATTTTTCACGAATCGCCATCAGCGCTGGCATTTCTGTTTCGGCGATTTCTATTTCCATACGACCCCAGTCACTGAGACTGATATCGGCGACTTTATAGTCGGGTGCTAATGCGTCTACATTGGCAAAATTACTCACTGTCCATTCCTCTCTATTTAGATAGCTATCGCCGTGGTGGCGCTTGTCGTGTTCTGTTGCTTGTTTGTCGTTTTGCGTTTAAATCTCAGCTCGCAAAGCGTCGGCCTTATCGGTTTTTTCCCAGGTGAAATCTGCTTCTTCACGGCCGAAATGACCGTAGGCAGCTGTCTGGCGGTAAATGGGTCGCTTCAGTTGCAGCATCTCGATAAGGCCGGCGGGGCGCAGGTCGAAGTGCTTTTTAACCAGTTCGGAAATACGTTCATCGGGCATTACGCCGGTGCCGTAGGTGTTGACCGCGATGGAGGTAGGTTCGGCAACGCCGATGGCGTAGGAGACCTGAATTTCGCAGCGCTCGGCCAAGCCAGCAGCAACGATGTTCTTTGCCACATAGCGCCCGGCATAGGCAGCTGAACGGTCAACCTTGGAGGGGTCTTTGCCCGAGAATGCGCCACCACCGTGGTGGGCCATGCCACCGTAAGTGTCGACAATAATTTTGCGCCCGGTGAGACCGCAATCGCCCATGGGGCCGCCAATAATAAACTGGCCCGTGGGATTGATATGGTAGCGGGTGTCTGCGTGCAGCCATTCGGCGGGCAGGATCGGCTTAATGACATCTTCCATAATCGCTTCCTGCAGGTCGGGCAGGGAAATATCGGGGCTGTGCTGGGTGGATAATACGACCGCATCAATCGCGACGGGCAAGCCCTTTTCATAGCGCAGGGTAATCTGGCTTTTCGCATCGGGGCGCAGCCAGGGCAGTATTTTGTGCTTGCGCAAATAGGCCTGGCGCTCGACCAGACGGTGGGCGTAGAAAATGGGTGCTGGCATCAACACATCGGTTTCATTGGTGGCATAGCCAAACATTAAACCCTGATCGCCCGCACCGAGATCTTTATTGTCGGCTTCATCGACACCAACGGCGATATCGACAGACTGTTTGCCAATGGCATTCAGTACTGCGCAGGTCGCGCCATCAAAGCCAACGTCAGAGCTGTCATAACCGATGTCGAGGATGACATTGCGCACGATGTCTTCGAGGTCAACATAAGTATTGGTGCGTACTTCACCGGCGACAACGGCAACACCGGTTTTTACCAGAGTCTCCACCGCAACACGGGCGTTGGGGTCGTCGGCAATAATGGCGTCGAGAATGGCGTCCGAAATCTGGTCGGCCATTTTATCGGGGTGGCCCTCTGATACGGATTCAGAGGTAAAAATACTGTATTGACTCATCTGTCGGTCCTTTTTGTTAACAGTCTTTTGTTGTCGATCTATTAGTGTAGACGCTTATTTATGAAATTTTCGTAGCTGGACTTTAAAGCCGTTGCGCTGTGCCATGTAGACGCTTTCACCGTCTTTAAAGCCGCATTCCTCGGCCCAGATCCCGAGCTCGATAGGGCAAAACCCCAGCCACAGATCGCCGCAGGTATCGCGCACCCAGTCCTGATCGTGCTGGCAAAGTTCGGTGACTATTAAAGTGCCGCCGGGCTTAAGTAGCTGAAAAATATCTTTGAGCATGTCTGAGGGAGTGGCGACGTGGTGGAGCACCATATTTAAGGTGGTGCAATCGACACTGAGTTTGGCGGCGGCTTTAGAGTCTGTCTCGCCGAGAATAAAACGGATGTTGCCGCAGAGCTCTTCGCCCACCAGTGCTTCAGCGCGCTCAAGCATGGCAGAGGAATTATCGAGGGCTACCACCTGTTCAAAGCGGGGTGCCAGTGCTGCTAATAACTCACCTTCGCCGGGGCCGATTTCGAGAACAGACTTTGCCCCCTTTTGGCGCTCGGGTTCGAGCAGTTCCAATACTGCATCACCATAGAGTGAGTAGCTGGCGATCAGGTCCTGTTGTTGACGGAAGCCATCGGCATTGCTGCCGAAAAAGGTTTTTGATGTCGCTGATCGGCGTTCGTGAATTAGCTCAACTTCGGCGAGCACCTCAGGCGATAAGTCACAGGTATCGAGCTGGGTGAAAATCTGCTCGCGCAGCAAGGCCAGTTCGCTGCCGTCGTTAATGTTGCGACGATAGAAAATAAAGGTGCCTTCTTTACGCGTGACGACCAGGCCGGCTTTGGCGAGCACTTTTAAATGATGGCTCATGGCGGGCTGGCGAATGCCAAACATTTTCGACAACTCGAGCACACCAAAAGCGTCACGCTGTAACACGCGTAAAATTTGCAGACGCAGTTCGTCCCCAGCTGCCTTGCACAGGATGCTGAGGTAGGGGATGCCCGTTGGCGATTGTTCGCTGTTGCTTGCTGGTGTGGTCATGGACGCGACTGTACTACAGCGATATTGCAATATCAAAATTAATCGATGCTGTGGTCATTTGGTTCTCGATGTAGGCCAGGTACATTAAATGCGTCACTAATTTTTATAAATCGACAGGAGTTCTTTACTGACTGGCGCAGGTGCGGGAAAATAGCGCCCCTTTTTTTCTATCTTCTGGAGTATCGCTTCGATGCAATCTCGCCGTGATCTTGCCAATGCTAT
>Ga0209826_1003119_pt1 | contig 10622 bp, 2 predicted proteins | sample GOMGulsemesocosm_5_FD_184637 | JGI IMG/M metagenome (GOLD analysis project Ga0209826, IMG submission 184637) | Methane-oxidizing microbial communities from mesocosms in the Gulf of Mexico - GOM15C Gulf of Mexico (SPAdes) (version 2) | ecosystem: Environmental > Aquatic > Marine > Cold seeps...
GTATGTATAAGCCATCTGCTGTGATAACCCCACCTCCACTATTTCCGTTGGCAGCTTCTGGGCCGTCACCACGGTGACTCACAAGAATTGTCGTCCCTAATTCTGTATCACGTAAATATACTTGATGTGTACTTGAACTATTAAATGTTAACCCTGTTGAATTTGAGGAAAATACAACATAACGGCCATCGATAGAAATTGAAGTCACTGAACTAGTAGATGAACTCGTTACATTAGCGCCCGTTGAACTAACATTTACACGTGTTGTAGTTTGATTTAATCTGTCACGTAGGTATACGTCATACGTACTATTGCTTCCAGATTGAACTAGGTTAGTTCCCGCTGATGAAAAAGCGACAAAACGCCCGTCATCAGAAACAAAACCACCTAAACTATTACCATTAGACTCAGCTCCGCTATCACTTATACTAATGCGCTCAATAGTTCCTAGCACCATATCACGTAGAAAAACATCCCTTTTCCCACTCACATCATCAGCTACCAAATTTGATGCGCTTGAAGAAAAAACAGCATAGCGTCCATCACCAGACATATTTGTACTAAAGCAACCCGAGTTACCTGCTGCCCCATCATTGTTCTTAGAGACCAATTCCACCTTGCCAGTTTGAGTGTCTTTTCTAAAAACATTATAATTATTTGCAGGGCCGTCCGACTCCAATGATATCGTATTAACGCCACATACCAATAGGTATCTACCATCTGATGAAAGGGCTGGGCTAAATCCAGGAACTAAGGCTAGTAGATCACTCCCTGACACAGACACGCGATCTATTTCAAATTGCGCATATATCGATGAGGTATAACCAATAGTTAAGGTCATAACCAATAAATAATACAATCGAACATATACTCTTTTTTTAATACTCATAAGAAAAAACTCCCTTTTCACCTATTAATTACTTATCAAGACTGCTTACGTTAGAATTGATCTAAGGTTGCCATTTATCTAAACTAGATGCCAGCATCAGTTGTTACACCAACTTTTTATCCAAGCATGGGGTTGTTGGCATCGTACCTTAGTTATTATCACCACCTAAATAGTATGCCCTCTAGTGTAAGAACTCAACGTAATTCTCTACCCACCCTAAAATAATGCCACCGTATTTACTAGGAGATTCTAAGTCGCACCAATAGAAAACCAACGAGCCAAATCATTTTGGCTTAATCATATTCTATAATGAAACCCATCCAAACTACCTCAGGTGGCTAAAATCCATACGCTTTTACTGCACCTCCCAAGCCTTTGCCAAACCACCAACATTAGAACCGGTTCTTGCATTGCCATTCATTTCGTACAGGTACAGTTGGCCGGAATCTATATTACGTACCATGATGTCTGCTTTACCGTCACCACTATAATCGGCTATGCGAACTACTTCCCATCCTATGCTTAGACCTCCAATGTTGGAACCGGTTCTTTGGTTGCCATTCATTTCGTAGAGGTACAGTTGGCCGCTAGTACCGTGGCGGATAACAATATCGGCTTTGCCATCGCCACCTAAATCACCTATGCCGGCTATATCCCAATCAAGTGATAGCCCTCCGATGTTGGAGCCGGTTCTTTGGTTGCCGTTCATTTCATAGAGGTACAGTTGGCCTGTGCTATTGCGGATGAGCAGATCATCTTTGCCATCTCCTCCAAAGTCTCCAATCCCTTCTACTGTCCAGCCAATTGATAGTGGGCCAATATCGGATGGGCTGATGCTGTTACCATCCATTTCGTAGAGACTAAGGAAGCCTGTCTCAGCACGCAATACGATGTCGTCTTTGCCATCTCCACCAAGATCACCTAACCCTACAATACTTAAGCTGGTGTTAAGTGCACCGATGCTTGAACCTGTTTTACTATTACCGTCCATTTCATAGAGGTAGAGGTAACCATCAGAGTTACGCCTAACCAGGATGTCCGCTTTACCATCCCCACCTAGATCACCTAACCCGTTGACTGTCCAAGCAGTTGAGAGGCCACCTATGTTGGAGCCTGTTCTTTGGTTGCCGTTCATTTCGTAGAGGTAGAGTTGACCGGTATCCTCATGCCGAACTAGGAGGTCGGCGGTACCATCTCTTCTAAAATCATCGGATGTAGCTGGAAGAAGGGAGAAATGCATGGTATAGATAGGTGTTGAATCAGCAGGGCCATAGTGAATGGCCTTTGCATAATAGGTGCCTATTGGCAATACACGTGTAAAGCTAAAGTCAACATAACCCCCAGTTATGATATCATCTCTATCAATTTCTGTTCCCGCACCGTCAAATAGCGCTCCTCCGATATATTCACCACCACCTGAAAATATGCTGACTGTTTTTTTGCTGGGTAAATCTATACGAAACATGTCTGAATCGTAAGCCGTCTCAATACTACCTTGCACCTGCACAGTTCCAGAGTAATTTCCTAAGGATACTTGTGTGGCGCTGGTTATTTCATCTCCATGATCATCACCAACGCTAATAAAGGTTGTTTCTAGCGCATAGCTTACAACACCAAAGGTATCATCATGTGGGAACAACCTGACGTAGTAGTCACCAGGCGGAATCACTCCAGAAGTATAGAGAATGCCATCGCTAGTTATTACTGTAGCTGAGCCGCCAGAAACAAAATTCTCAATCGTATCTGCACCAGTAACGCCAAACTGCACTTCCGATGTGCCTGTATACTTAACGCTTAAATTACCCTTTTCCACTAGATTAATACGAAAATAATCAACATCGCCAGGAGCTTCGAAAGAAAAGTTAGCTGTTGTATTTTCATTAAGAAGCAACGCTGTATCCTCTGTATCTCCTGCGTCATCAATACCTGCTACAAAGGCGGTGTTAATGCTATAGCTGCCCGTGGTATAGCCCCAAATGGTGAGACGAATATAATATGTGCCGGGATTAACTTTATGTATTATTGGCATCTCTTGTTCAGAGTAATTGTAGTTATGGCCTATATTAAAGCCGCTCTCATTTAACAAATACATCTCTGTGCGGCTCCCACTACTTGCATCTAGTGTTAACACTCCTCCTTCAGTTACGTCTAGGCGATAATAATCGTAGTCATCGTTTACTGTTATCGCCCCATTAATTACACCATTAACAGGAGCAAATGTTGCCGTCTCTATACTATTCCCTGCTGCGAATATATTTACAGAAACCAACATACAGAAAATTAAGGCTAAGATTTTTTGATGATTTATATTTGTTATATACATAGTATTTTTATACTCTTTACTTGAATTTTTAGTACTTGAAAAAGGCAGTTTCTACAAGTTGTTGCCTTAAAATTAAGACCTTCTCGAATGCGGACAATTTTATTGCACTTGCCAACTATTTGATAGTCCTCCAACATTAGAACCTGTTCTTGCATTGCGATTCATCTCGTACAGGTAGAGTTGGCCTGATGTTTTGTTACGTACCATGATGTCTGCTTTTCCATCACCACTGTAGTCGGCTATGCGAACTACGTCCCATGCTGTGTTTAGACCTCCGATGTTGGAACCGGTTCTTTGGTTTCCGCTCATTTCGTAGAGGTAAAGTTGACCACTAGTGCCGTGGCGGATAACGATGTCGTCTTTGCCATCGCCACCTAGATCTCCTATGCCGGCTATATTCCAATCAAGTGATAGTCCGCCGATGTTGGAACCGGTTCTTTGGTTACCGCTCATTTCATAGAGGTACAGTTGGCCTGTGTTGCTGTTGCGGATGAGCAGGTCATCTTTACCATCACCGCCGAAGTCTCCAATCCCTTCTACTGTCCAGGTGGCTGATAGAGGGCCAATATCGGATGGGGTGATGCTGTTACCATCCATTTCGTAGAGACTAAGGAAGCCTGTCTCAGCACGCAATACGATGTCGTCTTTGCCATCCCCACCAAGATCACCTAACCCTGCAATGCTTATGCTGGTGCTAAGTGCGCCGATGCTTGAACCTGTTTTGCTGTTGCCATCCATCTCGAAGAAGTAGAGGTAACCATCAGAGTTACGTCTGACTAGGATGTCGGCTTTACCGTCTCCACCTAGATCAGCTAGCCCTTTGACTGTCCAGCCAGTTGAGAGTCCACCGATGTTGGAGCCTGTTCGTTGGTTACCGTTCATTTCGTAGAGGTAGAGTTGACCTCTATCCTCATGTCGAACTAGGAGGTCCGATTTGTTGTCTCCGTTGAAATCATCTTGAGTGTCGCTGATTTCCGTAATGGTGATGTCGGTACTGTTGATAGCTCCTACGATTGCACCTGAGGGTGTATTGAGTGACAAGGTAAAGGTTTGATCCTCTTCGGTAGTGGCATCTGATGTTATGGCGACATTGCAGTATTTTGCAGTGCTATCGCCATCAGTCCAGTTTAAGCCGTTTGCTACCGCCGTATAGTCACTACCTGATTCAGCTGTGCCGTCGCTTGTTTGGCAGGTAACCGATACAGCACCGGTGCTGCTGCCTGTGCGAACAACGGGGATACCGATAATGCCATCGGTTTCGTTGACGGTGTAAGCGGCTAGTGCAAAACTTAAAACACTGGGGATTGAGGTGTCATCCGTTGGGTCTGTGCCGGCCTGGTATTCTTGCAGGTTGGTGTAGCCGTCGTTATCACTGTGCAGGTTGGCATCGGCAATTAAGGGGTTGGAGCCGTAGAGGATTTCCCAGCTATCTGGCAATCCATCGTTATCGTCATCAGTATCGATGGAATCTATTGTGCCATCGTCATCGGTGTCTGGGCTTGAGCGGTTAACTGATAAAAGATTACCGGCTAGATCATAACTGTAGGTGATGATCTGCTGGCCGTTATTGTAGTTGGTAGATGTCAAGCGATTGAGATTGTCATAGCTGTAGGAAATTGGTGCGGCAAAAAGCTCTGAGCAGATGGCGAGCATGAGCACAAGAGCTGCTGATAGCCAGCTGCCTTTTGAAGATTTGCTCAAATTGTTAGTTTCTTGTCCCAAATTGTTTTCCTAATGCTACCTTTTAAAATTAATTATTCAGCTGAGAAAGTTCTTATCATGAATGTTTACTCTTCCAAAACTCAGAGACTATTGGAGTCTGGAACAACTCCTCCTAGCTCATTCCAGAGCTCATAAAATATTTTTTCGTCAGTAAAAATAAATGTTTCAGAGTTTTTATATACATAAGCCCCAACACTCGCACCTATTCCAACCTCGACCTCATCAGCTTCTAGAGGTGCCTCCACATAAGCACCTAAAATACCGGCCTTAATCGATGATTCAGGAGCAAATCCCTCGTTTTTATTGTATGTAACATCTGCAGAAACCCCAAATGTTGCTAGACCAACAGCACCTGCATCAGCATCTATTCCAACTGCATGCTTAGTACCCGAAGTTACCTCTTTGTCACGACCAATTGATGTTTCAGCACCAAGACCAAAACCCAGGCTACCTTTCGATACAAAATATCCACGCCCAATACTATCCCTTCCGAAAGTCCGTTCTTCACAGATTAAAAAGATACAGTATTGGAACTTAACAAAAGTACCATTTGAGATTGGAACCCTATCAGGAGATGAAATAACCCTTAAACTTGGATTGAATTGATAGTCTAAAAGATATTCTCGCTCATAATCTGATGAGGTAGCTTTACTCACTACAGCATCACCTTCCTGCGCCGAATACCCCGACACATCAACCCACCTCACCGGACTATTCAAACCATACGCATACCGATTTCGTGTCTGTGTGCGGCGATCTTCGCCCAGGTAAGGGTCTTTACTAATAAACCGTTGCTGACTGCTGTCGTAGTAGCGTGCTCGTATGTAGCTGAGGTGATCGCCCTCATCCTGTACGCCGTGGCGGCCAAGATAATGGAATGGGTTGGTGGTTGTTCCTGTGGTTGCTATCTGCTTGCCGAATGGGTCGTAGGCGTAGCTGTCTGTGATGTTTCCGGCTGCATCGGTTAGTGCGACGGTACTGCCGCGTGAGTCGTAGTGGTAATAATGCGTGGTGTTGTCTGGCTGGATGCGGGCTATAAGCCCCAATCCATAAACGTTATAGGCCTGTACAGCGCCTAGCGAGTCCGTTTCGGCCAATACATTGGTGAGTGTTGTATTGGTATCTAGCACATATCGCGTGGTGATCCCTGCCTGGGTGCTGCTATAGCGATTACCCAGGCCATCGTAGGCGTACTGCGTTGTCGTGGCATCGATGGTTGTCTGTGTGAGCCGGTTCTCTTTGTCGTAGCTGTAGCCGCTGGCGCCTTTGGCGGTCAGGTTACCATTGGCATCGAAAGTATTGACGGTGGCATTGGTGCCGGTCAGGCGGTTTTCTGCGTCATAGCCATGAAGTTGTACTTCGATAACAAGTGATGGGCTGATTGGCTCTACTCGATCTTCAGACAGGTGATTGCCGATGCTATCCAGGGTATAGGCGTAACTGTTGATCACGCTGGCAACCGATGTCTGATTAACGAGGCCGGTTAATCGGTCTGCGTTGTCATAACCATAGCTGGCGGTTGTGCCATTGGGCAAGGTGGTTAGGGTTAACCGGTCGGCTGCATCATACTGGTAGCTTGTTGTTTGCGTTAGCCAGTCGGTGACGGTCACCAGGCGATTCTGGGCATCGTAGCCATAGCTGACGGTTTTGTTACCCGGATAGGTCAGACCGGTACGGTTACCCACTGCATCGTAACCATACTGCACGATCTTGCCGAAGGGGTCTGTTATCTGAACCGTATGATTGTGAACGTCATAAACGGTGCTGGTGGTACCCAGGCTATCAACCATCTGGGTACGATTACCGACTGCATCGTAACTGAAGCTGACTATCTCGGAGCCGGGGTAGGTGGTAACCGCCATTCGGTTTAGTGCGTCATAGCTATATTGGGTAATCTGACCCAGGGCATCGGTGTGTTGGTTCATGTTGCCAAAAGCATCGTATTGCACAGTGGTCGCATTGCCCAGTGCTTCGGCGCTGGTGAGAAGGCGGTTTAGCAGATCGTATGTATAGCTGGTGTCGTTCCCATTCGGATCGGTCATCGTTAGGCGATTACCGTTCAGGTCATAGCTATAGGCTACGATCCCACCCTCTGCATCGGTTGTCTGTGTGAGGCGATTAAGCGGGTCGTAGGTAAAACTTGTCACCTGACCTTTGGCATTGCTGCTTGTGACTGCTCGGCCGACTTCATCATAAGTCGTTGTATTGGCATTACCGAGGGGGTCTGTCTGGCCAATACGGCGGTTATTGGCATCATAGCTGTAGCTGGTGATGTTACCGAGAGGATCTGTCAGGCTAACTCTATTGCCCACCACATCGTAGACTGACTGGGTGATAAACCCCAGAGCATTGGTCAGCTGAATTTTTTGGTTTGCCGCATCGTAACCATACTGGATCGTGTTGCCGTTACGATCGGTCTCACTGATTTTATTGCCCACCGCATCATAGCTGAGTGTCGACAGATTAGCGGCGGCATCGGTAACGCTTGCTACTCGGTTAAGTGAATCATAAGCCGAGGTGATAACTCGACCTAGCGCATCGATCACGGTGAGCCGGTTGCTGTTGGCATCGTAGCTGTATTGCCTGAAATGGCCTAGGGCGTCGGTTATTTTCGTCACACGACCGGCTGCATCATAAAGCGATGTTGTGGTGTTGCCCAGTTTGTCGGTAATACTCACCACCTGCCCGGCTGCATCATAGGCTGTGCTCGATGTGTTCCCCAGTGCATCGGTTACTGAGATGCGTCGATTGTTGGCATCGTAGGCAAAGGTTGTGACATTGCCCAGCGGATTCGTGCTCGTCAGGCGATTGCCATTGGCGTCATAGCTGTATTGCGTCAGCCCACCCAGTGCATCGGCGACCTGAACAAGCCGGCCCAGGGCATCGTAGCTGTTCGTCGTTACCTGCCCGGCTGCGCTGGTGACTGTGGCAACTCGTCCCAATGCATCGTAGCTTGTGGCCGTGCTGTGCCCCAGTGGGTCGGTAACCTGTAGACGCTGGTTCAGTGCATCGTACTGGAAGGTGCGGGTCTGCCCCAGCGCATCGGTCGCAGAGAGCCGGTTCCCGTTAGGGTCATAGGTGTATTGCTGCGCATGACCCAACGCATTGGTGAATTGAATAACATTGCCTACTGCATCATAAGCCGACTGTGTGAGATGACTATTTGCATCGGTCACTGTGAGCTTCCGATCTATTGCATCGTAACTGTGAGTGACAATATTGGCCAGCGCATCGGTGGTGGTGGTCAGTAGATCCTTCTGGTCATAACTAAATGCTGTGAGATTGCCATTACGGTCAAGCGAGCTTAGCCGGTTGTTGCTGCCATCGTAGGTGTGGGTGACGACATTACCCAGCGCATCGGTGACTGTTAGCAGGTTGTCGTTATTATCAAAGCTATAGGCTGTGGTTCGGCTCAGCGGGTCGGTACTACTTAGACGCTGGCCGACACCATCATAGCTGCGGGTAGTGATTTGACCCAGTGGGTCGGTCGTCTGTATCCGGTTGCCCTCGGCATCGTAAGCATGGGTGGTGACATTCCCCAATGGGTCGGTAAGGGTTTCTGGCTGGCCGGCAGCGGTATAGGTAACCGTGGCAATATTGCCCAGCGCATCGGTGGTCTGAACCAAATTGCCGTTGGTGTCATGCTGAAACTGAGTCACATGGCCCAGCGCATCGGCACGGGTTAGTGGGTTGTTCTGGCCGTCATAAGTAATAGTGGTCACATTGCCATGAGCATCGGCTTTAGTAGTGACATTACCGTAAGCGTCATAGCCGTACTGGGTCAGGTTGCCGTTCCTGTCTGTCACCTCAGTGCGGTTACCGGCTATATCGTATGTATAAAGCATAATGCCGCCATTGGCATCTTCTTCACGAATCAGGCGTAGGAGGCTGTCGTGGTAATGAACGGTGGCATTGCCCAACGCATCGGTGAAGGTGGTCTTGCTCTCTACCTCATCATATAGATAGGTGGTGGCGCCCCCTTTGGCATCGGTCTGGTAAGTGACAACCCGCTCAAGTGCATCGTAGCTATTGCTTACAATCGTATTACCACGCGGGTCAACAACGCTTAGAATCTGGTGGCTGGCATCGTAGCTATAGGTCGTTATATTGCCATTGGCATCTGTGGCAGTGATCAGATCACCATTAAGATCATAGCCAAATTGAATGGTCCGACCTATCGCATCGGTGATCAGGATCATGCGGTTGCTACCATCGTAGCCAAAATCGATATTGCGGCCCGCGGTATCGGTGATTTGTGTGAGGTTAATCCCCGTGTAACTCAGACTAACAATGTTGCCATTGCGATCTTCAACAGCCGCTAACTGGCCACTGCTATTAAAATGATATTGCGTTAAGTCTTTCTTTTGCACCGTGTAGGCACCACCGCCATCATCAACCAACGCATCAAACACGCCTGACTGCGCTACAAACCCACCAGAACCATCGGGTGTCCAGGTTTGTGTCGCGCCATCGCCCCAGCGAACGATCACTGTGCCGGTGGCGTCATCCAGGGTGCTGTTCCAGTTATGCGTCCAGTTAAAACCGAGCGGGCCATTTTTATCATCGCGTGAGTTATAGCTGCGATCAAAGGTGAGCGGCATGCTAATACCTGGAATATTCACATCGCGATGCTGATAGATATAGTTACCGGTCGCTGTATCAACCGGGTCACCGGCCTTGCCTGACTGGCTATCAAGCCCATAGGTTGTACTTTCATCAGCCAGTTGAAGGTCACGGCTCCAGCCACTGAATGTATCGACACGACCATTAAACAGGGTAAAGGTTGCCCCATTGATGGGAGTCACGATTATATTATGGCTGCCACAAGCAAGCCCTGTTACAGAGTAGTCACCATTAATATCCGCTCCTACAGTCGTGCCACCAATCGTCACCTCTGCATTTTGTATTGGGTTAGCGTTGGCATCGGTTAGTGTGCCGGTGTAGGCGATTCCTGTTTGGCAGGCTCGAAAGTTCAGGCCTGCCACAGCCGCTCCGGATACCGTCACCGCATGGGATGCTGGTTCAAATTCATAACCGGTGATGGTCGGTATAATGGTGTAAGCGCCATCAGCGACCGGACTATACGCATACGCACCGACGCCATTTGGGTTTATGCTAGCTGATGCTGTTCCCGCCAGACCGACGGCGACACTTGTCAGGTTTAATCCTGCCGGGCCGCCAATATCACCGGATAGCGATACGATTCCGCTCGGTACATTGGCGGAGAGTTGCGTAAAATCACCACACAACCAACCGGTTGAGGTGAGCGAGGAGAGCGGCGTATAGATCTCGTACCAGGAGCTGCTGCATCCGTTACCAGACGATGCGGAATCTAACGTTACAAAGCGCTGCCCATCGTAGCCACTGTCACGCACCGACCCACCAGGGCTAACCCGAATATTAAGGCCTAAATCACCTGTACCGGCAACTTTAAGCTGGGTTGCCGCGGCCTCTTCGACACTATAGGTCGTTCCCTGGTAAACCCCGGCCACCCAGGCAGCGCACCAACCGCTATTACCGCAGGGTAGATAGATTCGATACCAGCTATCTGAACCCTGTGCACTTTTTTCAAAAGCAACATAGCGTTGATTGTTGGTTATTTCTGTCACAATGGGGTAGCCCGTTCCGGGGCCTTCGCGGACGTTTAACCCTGAACCATTGGTGACTTTAATCGGAACAGGCGTGATA
>Ga0209826_1003123_pt1 | contig 10611 bp, 11 predicted proteins | sample GOMGulsemesocosm_5_FD_184637 | JGI IMG/M metagenome (GOLD analysis project Ga0209826, IMG submission 184637) | Methane-oxidizing microbial communities from mesocosms in the Gulf of Mexico - GOM15C Gulf of Mexico (SPAdes) (version 2) | ecosystem: Environmental > Aquatic > Marine > Cold seeps...
TGATGCGCTGTGCGAAGTGGTGAGCCCTGTGTTCTTTGATCCCGAAGGAGGCCGTGCCCGTGGCTGATCTGATTTCGTTATCCCCCTGTGATGGGCTGCTGCCGGTGACCATCGGCAGTGTCACTCTGACTGAGGACCTGCCTGACGCGATGACCTCGGTTGCGCCCTATGCCGGGCAGGAAGAGGCGTTGAGTGCGGCGCTTGAGGCCGCGCATGGTATGGGGTTCCCGGCGGTAAATCGCAGCACTGGCAAGGCTGGATCGCGTGCGATCTGGTTTGGTCAGGGCATGGCGCTGTTGCAGGGGCCGCTTGTTGCGCCGGAACTGGCAGAGTTTGCGGCGCTCACCGATCAAGGCGATGCCTGGGCTGTGGTGCGGCTGGACGGTGACGGGGCTGAAGATGTGCTGGCACGGCTGGTGCCCGTGGATCTGCGCCGTCAGAGCTTCAAGCGTGGCCATACAATCCGGGCTGAGTTGGCGCATATGATGGCGTCAATTACACGGGTTGGGCCGGATGCTTTTCAGGTGATGGTGTTTCGATCCATGGCTCGGACCTTGGTGCATGATTTGAAGACTGCAATGGCGGCTATGCTGGCGCGTGGTTAGCATGGCCACGGGGGCCGTGTTTCTAACTGTCGGCAGCACTGTCCTGGTGGTTAGAATTTGCATGATGTGAATACCGGTTCCCACTTTGCCTTGCGCACTTTAGTCTAGCGCGACCAAACTGATTCACCGGAGCTGCCTGATGAAGATCCTCACCGCGCTTAGCGTTGCCCTGTTGTCCGCCGTTGTTGCTGCCCCTGCGATGGCAAAAGAAACCGCCGAGGAGAGCTGCGGCTATCAAGCAGACGTTGTGGCTGCTGTTCAGCAGGCGCGGCTGGACCGGGTCAAAGAACGCAATCTGACGGAGACGCTGACCGCAGGTGAACCAAACTGGCCGGAAAACTACAATGCTGCCATCCCACTGTTGGCACCCTGGATCTACGATCAGAAGATGAAAGTGATCCGTAACGAGGATCTTGGCGCGGTCTGGAAAGAGCAGTGTCTGGCCCAGTCTCAGTAATTTCCAAACTTACTATCTGAATTGCGCCAATCTGAACCCGCCCCGGGCTTGGAACTGCGCCTGTTTTCTGGCACATTACCTGCATGTCACTGCCCCCCGGATTCCTTGATGAACTGCGCACCCGCGTCAGCCTGAGCCAGGTTGTCGGGCGCAAAGTCATGTGGGATCAGCGCAAATCCAATATGGGCAAGGGCGACATGTGGGCGCCGTGCCCGTTTCACCATGAAAAATCCGCCAGTTTCCACGTCGATGACCGCAAGGGATTCTATTATTGCTTTGGCTGTCAGGCCAAGGGTGATGCCATAGGGTTTGTGCAAGAGTCCGAAAACGTCGGCTTTATGGAGGCGGTGCAGATCATCGCCGCCGAGGCCGGAATGGAAATGCCCGCGCGTGATCCACGTGCGCAGCAGAAACAGGACCGTCGGGCGCTGTTGGCCGATGTGATGGAACAGGCGGTGCAGTTTTTCCGGCTGCAACTGAACACCGGCCGGGCCCATGACGCGCGCGCCTATCTCGACCGGCGCGGCATGTCTGCGCAGTCGCTAGAGCGCTGGGAAATCGGCTTTGCGCCAGATGGCTGGCAGAACCTGTGGGACCATCTGCGCGGTAAGGGCGTGGAAGAGGATCTGATCATCGGGGCAGGGCTGGCCAAGCCCTCGACCAAGGGCGGCAAGCCTTATGACACCTTCCGCAACCGTATCATGTTCCCGATCCGCGACGCCCGAGGTCGTGCTATTGCCTTTGGTGGTCGTGCCATGGACCCCAATGACAACGCCAAATACCTGAACTCGCCCGAGACCGAATTGTTCGACAAAGGCCGCAGCCTGTACAACCATGCGCCCGCCCGTGTTGCTGCGGGCAAAGGCCAACCGCTGGTGGTGGCCGAAGGGTACATGGACGTGATTGCGCTGGCGGATGGCGGGTTCGAGGCCGCCGTGGCGCCGCTGGGCACTGCGGTGACCGAAAGCCAGCTGATGATGATGTGGCGGGTCGCTGACGAGCCGATCATTGCACTGGACGGTGATACCGCAGGCCTGCGCGCGGCCATGCGGCTGATTGATCTGGCACTGCCGCTGCTTGAGGCCGGGAAATCCCTGCGCTTTGCCATGATGCCCGAGGGCCAGGATCCCGATGACCTGATCCGTAGCAAGGGCCCCGCTGCCGTTCAGGCGCTGTTGGATCAGGCGATGCCGATGGTGCGTCTGCTGTGGCAGCGCGAAACCGAAGGCAAGGTCTACGACAGCCCGGAACGTAAGGCCGCGCTAGACAAAAGCCTGCGTGAAAAGATCAAGCTGATCCGCGATCCGTCGATCCGCAAGCACTATGGCGACGACATCAAAGAACTGCGCTGGGAGTTGTTTCGCGGTAATCGCAAATCGGACGGCAAAGATTTCAAGTCCGGTGGCGGCTATATTCGGCCCGGCGGCGGTTTCAAAGACGGATCGCGTGGCAAATGGCGCCCCGGTGGCAAGGCGATACCGCAGCCGCTGGCCAGTACCAAAAGCTCATTGTTGGCCGCGGCCGATGAACAGGCCGCAATTGCCATGCGCGAAGCTGTGATCTTGGCCAGTGCCATCGCCACCCCGGCGGTGATCGTTGAGTTTGAGGCTAATTTTGAACGCATGACCTGCGCTGACCCGGATCACGCCATGATGCGCGATATGATCCTGCGCTATGGCGTTGGTGCGCCGGACCGGCTGTACGACGAAATACTCTATGCTTTGGGGCCCTACGCCCTTGAAAACCTACACGCGCTACGCCATGTGGCAATTAGCCCCTGCCTGCGCAAACCCGGTGATCTGGAAACTGCCAGCCTGATGCTGAGTGAGGAATTCGCCAAAATAGAAGCACGGCTTGGGCTGGATGCTGAGGTTGCCGAGGCCGAAGAGGACCTGAGCGGTCTGGCGGATGAAGCTGTCACATGGCGTTTGGGGCAGGCGGCCGAGGCCCGCAACAAGGCGGTACGCAGCGAAAATGAGGACAGGGCACAATACGATGTTGCGGACAATGGCGCGCGCCTGAACCGCGAGGAACGCGACCTGTTGAGCGCGCTAACAGATGGAATCAACTTCTCACGAAAACAACGCTAAGTCGTTTTCATAAGGAAGTACTTAAATAAACCGGGTAAACGTGGTGACGAATCACCGAATCGCACCACTGATTCGTGCAAATCGAATCGCCCTTAGCCCCTGTAGGAGCATTGAATGGCCGCCAAAGACACCGACGACCGCAAGCGTGACGACCAGGAACCTGAAACCTCGCTGGATATGAGCCAGGCTGCCGTCAAAAAGATGATCTCTGAGGCCCGAGAGAAGGGCTACATCACTTACGATCAGCTGAATAAGGTTCTGCCACCCGATCAGGTCGGCTCGGAACAGATCGAAGACGTGATGTCGATGCTGTCAGAAATGGGCATCAATATCATCGAGGACGAGGAAGCCGAAGAGGAAGAGCAAAAGGGCTCAACTGATCTGGTGACCGCCGATGGCGCTCGCGAAGTTGCGGTTTCCACTGCTGCGTCCGAGAAGCTGGACCGCACCGATGATCCGGTGCGCATGTATCTGCGTGAGATGGGCTCGGTTGAACTGCTGAGCCGCGAAGGCGAGATTGCCATCGCCAAGCGTATCGAGGCCGGTCGTAATACGATGATCGCTGGCTTGTGTGAAAGCCCGCTGACCTTTCAGGCGATCACCATTTGGCATGACGAACTGCTGACCGAAGACATTCTGCTGCGCGACGTCATTGATCTGGAAACCACCTTTGGCAACACGATGAACGAGGACGGAACGCCTCAGGACTCGGTAACCGCCCCCACCGACACCACCAAGACTGAAAAGCCCGAGGGCAGTAGCCCCGAGCTGGACGCAGATGGCAATGCCATCACCACTGATGACGATGACGACGACGATGAAGACGATCAGGCCAACCTGTCCCTGGCCGCGATGGAAGCCGCGCTCAAGGACCAGGTTCTGACCATGTTGGAGCGGATCTCGTCGGATTATTCACAGCTGTCCGAAATGCAGGACAGCCGGATTTCGGCAACACTAAACGAAGATGGGTCTTTCTCGGCTAAGGACGAGGCCAAGTATCAGGCGCTGCGCTCGGAAATCGTTGAGCTGGTGAACGAGCTTCACCTGCATAACAACCGTATCGACGCGCTGATCGACCAGCTTTATGGCATCAATCGCCGCGTCATGCAGATTGACGGCTCAATGGTGAAACTGGCGGATCAGGCCCGCATCAACCGTCGCGAGTTTGTCGATGCCTATCGCGGTCGCGAGCTGGATCCCAATTGGCTGGCTGACATGGCTGACAAGCCGGGCCGTGGCTGGAAGATGTTCATCGAACGCTCGACCCCCAAAGTCGAAGAGCTGCGCGCCGAAATCGCACAGGTTGGTCAATACGTCGGTCTGGATATCTCGGAATTTCGCCGCATTGTGCAGCAAGTGCAAAAAGGTGAGAAAGAGGCGCGGGCCGCTAAGAAGGAAATGGTCGAGGCCAACCTGCGTCTGGTGATCTCGATAGCCAAGAAATACACCAACCGTGGCTTGCAGTTCCTGGATCTGATCCAGGAAGGTAACATTGGCCTGATGAAGGCGGTGGACAAGTTCGAATATCGTCGCGGCTACAAGTTCTCGACCTATGCGACCTGGTGGATCCGTCAGGCGATCACCCGCTCGATTGCCGATCAGGCCCGCACCATCCGTATTCCGGTGCACATGATCGAGACCATCAACAAGCTGGTCCGTACTGGTCGCCAGATGCTGCACGAAATTGGCCGCGAGCCAACGCCGGAAGAACTGGCGAAAAAGCTGCAGATGCCGCTGGAAAAAGTTCGCAAGGTGATGAAGATCGCCAAAGAGCCGATTTCGTTGGAAACGCCAATTGGTGACGAAGAAGATAGCCAGCTGGGTGATTTCATCGAGGACAAAAACGCGGTTCTGCCGCTGGAGTCCGCGATTCAGGAAAACCTGAAAGAGACCACCACTCGGGTTCTGGCCTCGCTCACCCCGCGTGAAGAACGTGTGTTGCGGATGCGTTTTGGCATCGGCATGAACACCGACCACACGTTGGAAGAAGTCGGCCAGCAATTCTCGGTTACTCGCGAACGGATCCGTCAGATTGAAGCCAAGGCGCTGCGAAAACTGAAGCATCCAAGCCGTAGCCGCAAGCTGCGGAGCTTCTTGGATCAGTGATATCAGGGGCGTCCTACGGGGCGCCCTTTTTTGTTTAGGTATTGGTTTTGACCAATTTCTTAAAAGACGTTTATGAGACCTTTGGCCAAAGGTTACGAAGCCCGATACTGGGTTCTATTTTTTTGTTCATCTTGATTTTGAATTGGCAGTCATTTTTCTATCTGTTCTTTGCGGATGCGACGGTCGCGATGCGCCTGCGGTTCTTTAACCTCAACACTGACCCGTACAGTCTTTATGTATGGCCGGGAATTTTGGGGCCTATCTTCTCTTTGATTGTTCTTCCATGGGCGAAACCAATTGGAGCCCTCGCAGCTTCTCGGCCTGTGAAGTGGCTTAAGAAACTTGAAGGTGCAGCGGCAAGTGAACACCGTATCCTTCAACTTCAATGGGCAGCCGATGAAAAGTCGGCGGCCGATCGGATTACGGTTGATCGGGCTAAGCTGGTTGACGAGGTTAGGAGTGAGATTGTCGACGAAGAACTTAGGTCTGAAACAGAAGCTGAACTGCGTTCTCGGCGAACGTCAGAAGCAGATCAAACTCAACTTTCAGACTTGGCCGCTGAAATTTTGATTGCGATGGCAGAATCAAAAGATGGTTCCTTGTCGAAGCAGCGCGGGAGACAGGGCGGCCGTGATTTCTATGGCATCGTTAGCGGCCCAGCTTTTGGCGGAGAAACACATAAAGATCTGACCGCTTCAAAAACAGCGATTGAGGAGCTGAGTGTTAAAAAACTGGTGGTTCACGATATCAATAAAGCAAGCTGGAGTGTCACGCAGAGTGGATATAATTTAGCCAGTCAATTGAATTAAGGGGAAAGCAGGGGCTAAGTGTTTCGTCTATCAAGCATTCAGCCCGGCACCGCCGGGCCGCGCCTGACCTTTCCAAGCCTCTTCCGATATGTCACCTTCCTCTAAAACCAACAGGAGCTGGACATGTCGTTTTTAAAGAAACTCTTTGGTGGGTCTGACAAGGCTGCGCCTGAGGGGCCAGAGCCCGAGCTGTATAAAGATTTCACCATCTTTCCCGACCCTATCGTCGAAGGAAAACAGTATCGCCTCGCCGCGCGGATCGAAAAAGAGATCGACGGTGAGGTGAAAGTCCATCAGCTGATCCGGGCCGACACGCTGAATTCAAGCGATGCAGCTGCCGAGGCTGCGATCCAGAAAGCCAAGATCGTGATCGATCAAATGGGGGACCAGCTGTTCGGCTAGGCCCGCCACCCGATTGCAGGGCAGGGGAACCCACAGGTTACCCCAGTCAATGCTGACTTACAGGATCGACGCTAGCGTTGCGGTGTCACGACCAAGCAGGCCGGACAGGGTTTTGCTGTCATCAAACAGCCAGCCCTCAGCCGCTTTGGCATCGCTGTCCGCCAGCAGACCCGCAAAGCCTTCGGGGAGACCCGCGCCCACTAATGCTTCCTTGAGCGTCTCTTCGGGGATGTTGACAAAAGTCACTGCTGTGCCCTTGGCCTTGCTCACCGTGGCAGCATAGTCGGCCCAGCCAAAGGCGGCATCCCCGGCCAGCTCATATGTTTTGCCCGCGTGTCCGTCTGTGGCCAGTACGATGGCTGCGGCCTCGGCGTAATCATTGCGGGATGCGGTCGAGAACTGACCCATACCCGCAGCGCCAAAATGCTGACCCATCTGCAAGTCCTGCTCTAGCCCCATCACCATGTTTTCCGTGTACCAGCCGTTGCGCAGCAGCGTATAGGCGATGCCCGAGGCTTGGATGATTTCTTCGGTGGCTTTGTGCTCAACAGCCAAACCCATCGGCGACACATCGGCCCGCAGGATCGAGGTATAAGCGATGTGCCCGACGCCAGCCTGTTTGGCGGCCTCGATCACATTGCCATGCTGGCGCACCCGCTCACCAACGGCTGATCCCGAGATCAGCAGCAGATGGTCAACCCCTTGCATGGCTTTGATCAGGGTTTCGGTTTTATCGTAATCGCCAAACCGGGTGGCGATCCCTTTGACCTCGAATGCTGCCTTCTGTGCATCCGAACGCACCAGTGCGATAATGTCGTCTTTGGCGACACGCTGTGCCAGATGATCAATGACAAGCTGCCCCAGTTGCCCGGCAGCCCCGGTGATCAGATAGGTGGTCATGTTTTGCTCTCCAGTCTAGAATTAGTTGCAGGTCTCTGTTAGAGACTTAAATTGTGTCTGATAAGGAGGCAGTTTTTTTGCCCAAGGTAACACGGAGGGAACCATCATGCGGGATACAGTCAACAACCGGATAGCCGAATGGGAAGCCATGGGGTTCACACCGCAAAACTGCCCGGTGCGAATGATCTTGGATCATGTCGCGGCCAAATGGACGTCACTCATCTTGATTGAGCTGTCAGAAGGCCCGATGCGGTTCAATGCTTTGGGGCGGGCCTTGCCGGATATCTCCAAACGCATGTTGACCCAATCCCTGCGCGATCTGGAGCGGGATGGGCTTGTCGGGCGTGAAGTGTTCCCAACCAAACCACCAAGCGTGGAATACAGCCTGACCCAATTGGGGCAGTCCTTTCTGGGCCCAATGGGGCAATTGGTTGACTGGGCAGAGACAAATATGGATCGTATTTTTACCGCGCAAAAATCCTATGACGCAGCTGAGTGACGCGCTCGTCCTGCGCCGTTTCGCGAATGCCGCCACGAACCTTTGGCGGAAAACGGTTGTGTTCGTAGACATCCATGTTCGACTAAAGCGCGTAGAATTGGAGCATCATCGCCAGACTTGAAACCTTGTGGAGTTCATTTTTCGCTAAGCTCATGTTCGTAAAGTCCGTCCATGTGGAAAACGATATTTCTGATACTGCCTGTTCTGGTTCCTTCATGGCGCTTTTTCAAAGCGATTGAGCCGTCTCCACGGGTGCAGTGGGCGCTTATTTCACCTCCTGATGATGCGGCTTTTGAGTGGCACGAATTCCGCGCGCGCCCAGAGACTGTATCACCACTGCAAATGCTGCTTCGTTTGTTCTGGAACCCTGCGTGGAACGAGTCGCTCTTTCTAGTGAGCTGTGCTGAGAGAATCCAGGAGAGCCCCACGGATCATAGTATTAACGAAATACGGCAACGTATTTTGAATGACATCTTGATGGACCCTGTTGAGGCCACTGGCAGAAGATTGCAATTTAGGCTGATCTTTGTGCATCGAGAGGGCACAGAAATTTGCAAAGAAACTGCGTTTCTCTCTGATGCATTTCCCGTCACAGCCGGAGAAAGCCGATGACTTTGGATTCTGCATTGCGCGCGACAGAAATCTTGTTGGCTTTGGCCTTTTTACAGCAAAGTGCCGAGCATATCATTTGGGCGAAAGGCGAGAGGGCGTTGTTCTTGCCGCGTGCCGCGATGAGCCTATTGCTTCTGCTCGGCGTTTCGAGCCCTTGGGTGCTGCTGGCCTTATCGATGCACAGTTTGGCGATTCTGCATCGTTTCGCTGGGCCCTACAACGGTGGCAGTGACCGTATGGGCCTGCTGGTCCTATACTGCCTCTGTCTGGCCGAGATGTTACCGGACGGCATCGGCCGAGAAGCCGCATTCGGCTATCTCGCGGTGCAGGTGGTGTTGTCGTATTTCATTTCTGGCCAAGTCAAAATCGTCAATCCGGAATGGCGAAGTGGACGTGCGCTGCAAGATGTCTTTGCTTTCTCAGCCTATCCGGTCAGTGAGGCACTTCGTGGACTAACCAACCGCCCTCGGTTGCTGTGGTCGATGTCATGGGGGGTGATGGTATTCGAAGTGCTTTTTCCGTTAAGCTTGCTAAATCCTGTGACCTTGATCGGAGCGCTTGTTCTGGCCGCTATGTTCCATCTAAGTAATGCCTGCCTATTCGGATTAAACCGCTTTGTGTGGTTCTGGATTGCGGCCTATCCATCAATCCTATGGCTGCAAACCCGCCTCTTGCATGCAATTTGAGAACTCGGGGCGTCTTCTTTTCCGCAGAGATGAAATGCCGGTCTCCACTTTCTTGGCGCAGATCAACTTGAAGCCGCAGGTGCATTGTCTCAGCAAATTCCGATCCATGCTGCGCAATGAGCGAATGCCGGCATTGGTACACTGAATCGCCCCGATTTTACCGGAGACCTATAGCTTCAATTCACGCGACCATATCGAACGCGTCGCGCTGCGCATAGTAATTCTCTTCGGCCTCTGCTGGCGGGATGTTCCCTATCGGCCCGAGCAGACGGCGATTGTTGAACCAATCCACCCAACCCAGCGTCGCCAGTTCCAGTGCCTGCATGCTGCGCCAAGGGCCCTGGCGATGAACCAGTTCGGTTTTGTAGAGGCCGTTTATGGTCTCCGCGAGGGCGTTGTCATAGGACTCGCCAACGCTGCCGACTGATGGCTCTATTCCAGCTTCGGCCAGACGTTCGGTGTAGCGAATAGATAGGTATTGCCCGCCGCGGTCCGAATGGTGGATCAATCCACTTGCCTGTACAGGTCGACGATCATGAAGGGCCTGTTCCAAAGCATTGAGAACGAAGTCTGTCTTGGCAGAGCGTGAGACCCGCCATCCGACAATACGATCGGCAAAAGTGTCGATGACAAAGGCCACGTAAACAAAGCCCTGCCAGGTCGACACATACGTAAAATCGCTGACCCACAACAAATTCGGAGCAGATGTTCGGAACTGGCGGTTCACCTTGTCACGCGGGCACGGGACGGAAGTGTCAGGAACTGTTGTTTTGACGGCTTTCCCCCGCACCGCGCCGCGTATGCCGATCTGTTTCATTAGGCGCTCGACCGTGCATCTGGCCACTTCAAAGCCCTCGCGTTTCAATTGGTGCCATGCTTTTCGAACCCCGTAGACCTGATAATTGTCGTCCCAGACGCGCTGGATTGCAGGGCGTAATTCTGCGTCCCGGTGCTGTCGCGCCGAGACCTTGGACGGGTCAGCGCGGCAGGCCAGTTGGTGATAGTATGTTGACGGTGCAATCGGTAGCACCCTGCAGATCGACTCGACACCGTAAACAGTTCGTTGATTTTCAATAAATCTGATCATCGCTTGAGTGGGCGGTCGAGCTCTGCCTGGGCAAAATATGCAGATGCTTTGCGTAGGATTTCATTCGCCTGTCGCAGCTCTCGGACCTCTCGCTCAAAGGCTTTTATCCGGTCGCGCTCTTCGCTCGTCACACCATCACGCATGCCACTGTCTTATTCAGCCTGCATAACCCAACCGCGCAACGTCTGCGGAATACAGCCAATCTTGGGAGAAATCGCCGCTATCGCCGCCGCTTGCGTTTCATACGAACCCTGGTGCTCAAAGACCATTCGAACCGCGCGCGTCCGAACCTCGGGGGCGTAGCGATTTGCCATTTCGCTTTTTGTCATAACCATCGTCCTTACTTAAGTTGATGGCC
>Ga0209826_1003124_pt1 | contig 10611 bp, 7 predicted proteins | sample GOMGulsemesocosm_5_FD_184637 | JGI IMG/M metagenome (GOLD analysis project Ga0209826, IMG submission 184637) | Methane-oxidizing microbial communities from mesocosms in the Gulf of Mexico - GOM15C Gulf of Mexico (SPAdes) (version 2) | ecosystem: Environmental > Aquatic > Marine > Cold seeps...
TATCGCTATTCAGACGGATCGTATTTTCCGCATGCCAGCCCTGCGTTTGCTCGAGGCCCAGCAAAAGCATAATAGTCAGGTTTATTCCTACTTGTTCGACTGGCAATCACCCGCTGCCAAAGGGGTGATGAAGTCTTGTCACGCCGTCGAATTAGCCTATGTTTTTGGAACCCACAAAAAGAAGGGTGCAGCAAAATTTTACGGGGAGGGGGCAGCGGCAGATACATTAGCCAAACAAACGATGGATGCCTGGGTGGCATTTGCTCGTAATGGCAACCCGGGTTGGGATGCTTACGATGAAGCAAGTCGAAGTACTTATGTCTTTGGTGAGAACAGTCGCAGAGAAAGTGCTCCCTATGACATTGAGCGGGAAGCGTGGAGCGAAGTGCCAGATGTTTTTCTTGGCTCTCTATAGATGAGAGAGTTGCCTGGGATGATGGGTTTTCTGGTGAGCTAGAAGTTGTCCGTAGCCATTGGTCAATAATTAAGTAATCAATGGCTACGGGCTGTATGAGAAATTAGTGAGATTTGGCCTTTTCTGCTTCCTCTTTTTCTACGTGGCGGGCACCTGATAGCATACCTGCTGCGCCATGGTTGCCTTCGTGACAAGCGTATTCAAACAGCTGGCTGTCACTGGCTTTTAAGGGAATGGCCACGGTAAAGGGTTTGGTGAAAGTGCTGAGGTCGGTCACTGTGTATTCGTAAACGATGATTGAGTCACTGGTGCGAGTGAAACGTTCGATCAAAGTAAAGTTCTCGCCAGTGCCAACGACACCATTCATTGATGGGTCGACAAGGTCAATAGGCATTTGGAACGTAGGTGTTTTACCGGTGAAGTTTGTTGTTTCAACGACTAGAGTGTCGCCTTCCCAGTGGCCCCGTGAATCGCCTGTCCACTTGGTCATTTCTGCCGGTAAGTGTGAGCTGCCATCAATGGGGATAACCCGTGCATCATGAATCATTTCAGTGAATATCACGACATGCTTGGGTGATTGTATGATGCGCAAATTGTTGTTGTAGGCACTGGGTGTGAGTGGCGGGCCCGCGTTGAAGCTTAACAGGCAGCGCTCAGAGAGACCCAGGGTCTCAGGTCCGGCTGGGCGAAAATCGACCAGGCCAATGGAGAGGATGTCGCGTACGGGAAAAGTGCGCAAATGGTTTTGCTTCATCCGGGTTACGGCTTCTTCGGTCAAAGCCGGTAGACGGCCATTGGCTGGATCGGTAATCAGAGAGGTTCTTCTGTCCTCGCTCATCGACGTGCCATAATCGAACCAGAAGTTGTTGTAAGCGCCTTCAATATCGGTGTCTGCATCGGTGACCGCATTTTCGTCTCTGGCCTTGTCGACATCGAGTACTTCAATAGCTTTTGATTTGAATGCTGCTTGCTCTTCTTTGGTGAAGGTCGCTTTATTGCCTAGCTCTTTGGGGCGCTCGAGTGGGGTCAGTGTGCGGAAATCCCAAATACCTTGCAGGTCGGGTTGGCCGAGAGAGTTGCGGGGGGCTATATAGCCGGAGCTTTTTGTTTCAGTTTGCTTCTCTTCGCTTTTAGTCTCGACTTGTTCTTTTTCGGAACAAGCGGTGACAGAAAGAACAAAGACAGCCATAAGGCCTACTTTCGGGAGAAGTTTAATGGCTTGCAACATGCTGCACTCCTAGTTGATGGGGAAATTTATAGAGCTGCGTAAACTACCATAATTTGATAGGTAAGGGCCATGTTTAGATGGTGATTCGTGCCGCTGTAGGCTAGCTAGAATATCTGAACCTGGCGTACTGGTGTGCCTTGGAGGCTGATATTACCGCTAGTGGTTTGTGCTGTGTTGTTGCGAGTGCTAGAAGGGGTGTTGCTAGGGAGTGTATTATTAGACGTTGTACACTTGAAAATGGGAAAGAAAAAAGGCCTGTATTTCTACAGGCCTTCTTCTATCATTGTATGGCTCCGCCTGCTGGGCTCGAACCAGCGACCCAATGATTAACAGTCATTTGCTCTACCAACTGAGCTAAGGCGGAATCGCTAAAAGCGGCCGCCATGGTATAGTCCGGCCTATAGTCCGTCAAGCCTTCTATAGTGCTTTATTGGCGAGTTTTTGTATTTATTTCTTATCAGGCCAGTAAATAGTCCCATGGGTTCAATTAGTTCTATTTCTTCCCCGTCAAAACGTTTCGAAGTGGTTAGTCCCTATCAACCTGCAGGTGATCAGCCAGCTGCTATTAAACAGCTAGTTGCTGGATTGGAGGCGGGCCTTGCGGGCCTCACTCTGTTGGGGGTTACGGGGTCGGGCAAGACCTTTACTGTTGCCAAGGTGATAGAGGAGCTGCAGCGGCCCACTATCGTTATGGCCCATAACAAAACTCTGGCCGCCCAGCTCTACGGCGAAATGAAAGAGTTCTTCCCGAAAAATTCGGTGGAGTATTTTGTCTCCTACTACGACTACTATCAGCCCGAGGCCTATGTGCCGGCGTCGAATACCTATATAGAGAAGGATGCTTCGATCAATCAGCACATCGAGCAAATGCGTCTGTCGGCTACGAAAGCCTTACTGGAACGTCGCGATGTGATTGTGGTGGCGACAGTATCGGCGATTTATGGTCTGGGCGACCCGGACTCTTATTTGAAGATGCTGCTGCATGTGGTGCGCGGTGACATCATTGATCAACGCAGTATTCTACGTCGCCTTGCCGAGCTGCAATATACCCGCAATGATATTGCTTTTGAGCGCTCTAATTACCGGGTGCGCGGCGATGTGATTGATATTTTTCCCGCCGACTCTGAAAAAGATGCCGTGCGTATCGAGCTGTTTGATGAGGAGGTGGAAAATATTTCCCTCTTCGATCCCCTTACTGGTGAGGTGCTACAACGCCTGGCTCGGGTGACAGTTTATCCAAAATCCCACTACGTCACGCCGCGTTCTACCATTATGGATGCGGTCGAGCATATAAAAGTGGAGCTGCGCGAGCGGCTTGAGCAGCTACGTAGCAATGACAAGTTGGTTGAGGCGCAGCGCCTGGCCGAGCGCACACGCTACGACATTGAGATGATGCAGGAACTGGGTTATTGCTCGGGTATCGAAAATTACAGCCGCTATCTATCGGGCCGCGAGCCCGGCGATGCGCCGCCAACCCTGTTTGATTATCTGCCCGATGATGCCCTGTTGGTGGTGGATGAGTCCCACGTTTCCGTGCCTCAGATTGGTGGTATGTATAAGGGCGACCGTTCGCGTAAGGAAACGTTGGTCAATTATGGCTTTCGCTTGCCGTCGGCGCTGGACAACCGCCCCCTGCGTTTTGACGAATGGGAGGGTTTGATTCCACAAACTATTTTTGTCTCCGCGACACCGGGTAAATACGAGGCCGAGCGGGCAGGGCAGGTGGTTGAGCAGGTGGTACGGCCGACCGGGTTAGTTGATCCGCAGATTGAAATTCGGCCGGCCAGTCATCAGGTCGACGATGTGATGAATGAGATTAAACGCTGTGTGGCCCTTGATGAACGGGTGTTAATTACCACTTTAACCAAACGCATGGCGGAAGACTTAACCGATTTTCTCGATGAACACGGTATTCGGGTGCGCTATGTGCACTCCGATATCGACACGGTGGAGCGGGTAGAAATTATTCGCGATCTGCGTCGTGGTGAGTTTGATGTGCTGGTGGGGATTAACCTCTTGCGTGAGGGGCTGGATATGCCGGAGGTCTCGCTGGTAGCCATTTTTGATGCCGATAAAGAAGGCTTTCTACGCTCGGAGCAGGCTTTAATACAAACCATTGGCCGTGCTGCTCGACACATCAACGGTAAAGCAATTCTTTATGCGGATAAGATCACCGGCTCCATGCAGCGAGCGATGGATGAAACGGATCGGCGTCGGGCATTGCAGGAAGCTCACAACGAAGCTCATGGCCTGGTTCCCCAGGGTATTGTTAAGGCCATCCCCGATGTGCTCGAAGGCGCAATGAGTTCGGCAAGGGGCAAGCGTAAGCAACAACGCGCGGTCGCTGAGCAGAAGGTGCAATATGAAGTGGGTGGTGAAGCCCATAGCCTTACTCCGGCCCAGCTAGCGAAACGCTTAAAAAGCATGGAAGAAAAAATGTACGAGCACGCGCGCAATCTGGAGTTTGAAGAGGCATCTGTGGTTCGTGATGCCCTTGAAGCGCTCAAGCACGGGGAGTTTGCCGGCGGCTAGGCTAGTCAGCTCCGCCGTAAACTCGCTTATTTAGTTTCTGCTAGTCGCCGCGATAAATACAGGCACTGGTGCAGGTTTCACGCACTTCCAGTTGACTCAGTTGTGGGAGCACTGGTTTTAGCCGTGCCCAAATCCACAGCGCAATGTTTTCGCTGGTAGGGTTCTCAAGGCCGCTAATTTCATTCAGATAGTGGTGGTCTAGCGCTTCGTAAACAGGCTTGCAGGCGGCTTTTACATCACCAAAATCCATTACCCAGCCCTGGTGTTCGTCCACCGGGCCAGACACCGTCACGACAACATGAAATGAATGGCCGTGGAGGCGGGCGCATTTGTGCCCCTCGGGTACGTGGGGAAGAAGGTGGGCGGCTTCAAATGAAAAGGATTTGGTGATTTCCATAGTGTCGATTAGCTCTTTTAAATAAGGGTAAATACAGTGTTGAAATTAATTGCGGTGAATTATAACTTAAACGGCAAAATCGTTTGACTCGGGTACAGATTTGCGTAGAATGCGCATCTCGCTTCAAGGGGTGGTTAGCTCAGTTGGGAGAGCAACGGCCTTACAAGCCGTAGGTCACAGGTTCGACCCCTGTACCACCCACCATCAAGCACTAAACGGACCGGTAGTTCAGCTGGTTAGAATGCCGGCCTGTCACGCCGGAGGTCGCGGGTTCGAGTCCCGTCCGGTCCGCCATCTAAAGTTAAATTTTGTCTTCTTAATACTTGATATATCTATTACCGAGCCAAGCCTCGTCTCTTTAGTATATTAATGCCAGCCTTCCGTTGCTTAGTTCCTGATTTTGTTTTTGCTCGAGTCTCAGATACTTGGGTCACGGTGAACTGCCGTTTGTTCCTAAACTTGCAGCTGGGTTTTGGGTTCTATTTCACGTCCCTATAAGTCATTCCGCGTGAGGCCATGCGGGGCATGTTTTTCCTGTTATAATCGGGCGAAGCCACTCTTTTACGGAATTTAAATGTCATCCTCCTTTTATGAAATCGTTATGTTGCCCGACGGCGAAGTCGTGCTACAACGCGCTGATGAAAAGGGCGAACCGTTGATACGTATCAACTTTTCGGAAGAGGCTCTTCATTACTTGCGCGAAGGTAGTATGGATGTTGCCAAGGCAATGATAGATGCGGGAATTGATGCTGTGGAGGAGCTTGGCCACGAACCCCCAGTAGAGGACGAAGAGCCGGAACAACGGGTTCTTCACTAAGTGTTTCTTTCTAGACGGCCATCGGTGCCGTCTTTTAGCCTTTCAATATAATTGTCTTTCAAGCTTTTAATACGACCGTCTTCCAGAGCAATGATACTACCTTTTATCGCGCTATTTTCAGGCGCTAGTGTGTGCGGATGATACCGGCGTAAACCCCTTCAATTGCAAATTCCTCTTCGCGTAAATCAACCACTATGGGTTCGTAATCAATGTTTTCTGGCAGCAGATTAATAATATAGCGGCTGCGGGTTTTTTTCAGTCGTTTTACCGTAACTTCATCGCCAATCCTGGCGACGACAATTTGGCCATTTTCGGCGACGGGCGTGCTGTGTACTGCCAGCAAGTCTCCATCACAGATACCAATTTCCTGCATACTCTCACCGCGCACACGTAAAAAGAAATCTGCTGCAGGGTGGAAAAGATTAGCGGGTACTTCGCAGTAATCATCAATGTTTTCTTCTGCCAAAATGGGATTACCTGCGGCAACCTGTCCGACAATGGGAATACCCTTCGGGGTGTTTTTATTGCTGATAATACGAATGCCTCGGGAGGCACCGGGGATCATCTCAATAGCGCCTTTACGATGTAACGCACGTAGATGCTCTTCAGCAGCATTGGCCGAACGAAAACCCAGTTCTTTAGCGATTTCCACACGGGTGGGTGGGAATCCAGTGTCATCAATATGGCGTTGAATAAGCTCGATAATTTGTTTCTGCCGAGTGGTCAGATCTTTAGCCATTGTTGCGTTCCTTATGCAGAGTGCTCTGTGTGGATGTACACTGGTATTTTATCCAGTACTTTAATATAAGCAAGCTTTAAAAAAGGGGGGGTTCCAGAGGTGAAAAAAGAAAGTTCGGGGCGCCCTTATATCAAGCGTGTCGAGATTTAAAGCGATTAGCTTTGGGCCAGGTTTTCACTTGTAGTTAGTAATTCAGACACTCTGTTTAATAGTGTTTTGGCAGTATAAGGTTTGTGCAGTATATCCTGGGGGTGATTGTCGATAAGTTCATTGGTGTGATGTTCGCCGGTAAAGCCGCTGGCGAGTTGGGTGATGACCTGTGGGTATTTTTCATGGACGACGGCCAGTAGTTGACAGCCGTCCATATCGGGCATGATGACATCGGAAATAAGTAGATCGACAGCTTCTTTATCCAAAACCTCAAGCGCATCGTGGGCGTTTTCTACAGCGATAACACGATAGCCGTGTTGACTTAAAATTTCTTCATTCAGGGCCAGTAGAGCGGGCTCATCATCGACGATGAGTATGGTTGCCTGCCCAGCTTGCACCGGGGTCTCGGTGATGATCTCTCTATCTTGTAGCGGCTCCGAGGCCTGGGCGCGAGGGAAGTAAAAGGCAAATTGCGTACCCTGGTTTATTTCGGAATATACTTTGACTGCGCCTTTGCTCTGTTTAACGAAACCATAGACCTGGGATAAACCGAGCCCTGTTCCCTCAGTACCCTTGGTGGAGAAGAAGGGGTCGAATACCTGCTCTTGCGTTGCCTTGCCCATACCACAACCCGTATCGGTGATACTGGCGAGCACATAGTCCCCGGGCGGCAGCTGTAGAGCCAGGGCGTCAATAATGCCGATTTCTTCATTGCGGGTACGTATGCTCAGTTGACAATTTTCGCTATGCTCCATGGCATGCATGGCATTAATACACATATTGAGAATAGCGTCTTCCAGTTCGCCACTATCGACTTTGACCGGCCAAAGGTCTTCCTCGAGTCCTAGAATAAGAGCAATGCGAGGGGTCAGGGTTTTTTCCAGCATGTGCTGCTGGCCGTGTAGTAAGGCATTGATGTTTACCAGTTCTGTGGCAGCGGGACCTGTGTCATTGCGAGCGAAAGCAAGGAGACGCTGAGTCAGTTTGGCACCACGCTGTCCGGCGTGGGCAATTTCGTCGGCGTATTTCGCCAGCTTCGGTTGGTTGGTGAGAGCGCCCTGTAGTAACTCAGAATAGCCGGAGACCACACCGAGCATATTGTTAAAATCGTGGGCAATACCTCCGGTAAGCTTGCCCAGGGCATCCATTTTCTGGCTGCGGCGAAGCTGTTCTTCCTGTTGTTTGATCTGGCTTAAATCCTGGCAGGTGGCAATAAAGCGACGCCTGCCATCCTTGGTGGTGCTAAATTCGGCGACGGATAAACGGGTGGGGAAGAGCTCGCCATTTTTACGCAGGGCCTGTATTTCACCACCCACGCCCAGTTTGCTGGGGTTGCCCGTTTCCAGGTACTCGGCCATGTAGTCAGCAAATTCACTGCTATGGGGTTCCGGTATTAATTGAATAACGTTATGTCCGATAATTTCGTCGGCACGGTAGCCAAAGAACTTTTCTGCAGCCTTGTTGAAACTTAAAACATGGCTTTCTTCGTCAACCGTTATTACAGCTTCTCGCATAGAATTGAGAATGTCTCGCTGCTCGGCTTCGCTGATGGTGAGCGCGCGCTGGGCTTCTCGCTCGGCAGTAATATCGCGCAAAATTGAGCCGCAGCCAATAAGCTTCCCCGATTTCCCTGTGAGGGGTGCGTTGTACCACTGGCAGTAAATGATACGGCCATCTTTGGTGGTGTTTTTTGAAATGAGGGTTTCACTGCCGGTGCGGGTGTGCAGGCCGGTGATATGCTGGCCAAGGTGTAAATCCAGCCCCGGGGGAGCCAGGAATTCAGGTGTCTTGCCCTCAACCTCTGCGAAGCTATAACCAAACATATTTTCAGCGGCCTTGTTCCAGCCGGTAATTTCTCCGGTGTCACCGGTAAAGCCCCACTCGATAATGGCCAGGGGTGACTGATCGCGATAAACCTGCAGATGCTGGGTCGATGTACGCAGCTCCTCTTCTGCCATTTTACGCTTATGGATGGCCACGCCTTCAGCGACGAGTTGAATAACACTGCCGCTGTCATCTCGAACGGGGTAGATGTTGAGTTGGGTCCAGAATAAACCCCGGGGCGAATAACCCAGCACGTCTCGACTAGTTGATTGTCCAGCCGCCGCCTGGCTGACATCAGCCTGGATTAAGTCCTGCAATTTGGTAGAGTGGTTCCACCAGGGACAGTCCCAAAACTTCTTGCCAATGACATCCTCCATGCTGATTGCCGTGGCTTTTAACGGTGTGTCGTTGGTAAACACCAGGGTGCCATCGCAATCGAGAATACCTGTGGTGGTGCGTAGCCCATTGAGCAGTCCCTGCATTTGCTCGTGGACAGCTTTGGCCCTTTCGCGCAAGAGATATTCTTCAGTCACATCATTAAAGACCAGGACCATGCCAAGAATGGCATTATCGCTGCCGAGTATGGGTGCTGCAGAGTCGGCGATATGGTGCTCACTACCATCTTTTGCGAGCAGTGTGGTGTGGTTGCTGAGATGGACGGTTTCACCACTGTTAAGTACTTTGTCAGCCGGGTTGTCGATGGGCTCGCGGGTGCTAGCGTCAACAAGAGGCAAGACGGTCTTAAGTGGCATGCCTTTCGCGGAATCAAGAGACCAGGCGGTGAGCTGCTCGGCTACCGGGTTCATATGCACCACAAGGCTATTGGCATCGGTGGTGATCACAGCGTCGCCAATGCTATTGAGGGTTACCGCGAGCTCTTGCTCACGACTGTAGGATTCTTTGAGGGCATTGTGTTGTATGTTTGCGACGCCGGTAAGCGCAATACGCAATTGGCACAACTCTTCAAATTCCCCACCGCTTTCAATGTTGGTGACCGGTTTGGTACCATCAAATTCGCCGATATCCCGGGTCAGTCTCGTTATTGGTACGGAGATCTTTCGGGTGAAAAAATAGCTAATGCAAAGCAATATGAAGGCCGTAACTATACTTGCCAGTAGCAGATTGATGGTATTGCTGTGAATAAGTGTTTGGCTAAATGCCTGTTGGCTTGCTTCGAGTAATTGGTGCTGCTGATACTGGGCTAGCAGTATATTAATCAGGCTATTTAATGCCAGGCTAAAGAGGATTATTAACGTGAATTGCCAGCGGAGTTTCATTAAAGTGACTCTATGGTGGTTTTTCTAAACATAAAGTTTAGCTAGTACGGATCCCTCCTTGCTATTAAAATTATCAGGTGTCCGTTCTTATACCCTTTACTCGTGAAATCAGCATCCACTTTTCGCTGAGTTGAGTCAATGAGTAGGAAGGGGCAATTGCTAAGCTTGACAAGCATCAGGTCACAAAACACTAAATCCCTTTGAGAAGATTACATGAAGATTAATGCTTTAAAAATTAGTACGGCTCTGGTGTCTCTGCTTATCGGTTATGCCATTGTTCATAGTTTAAGTCCGCAAAAAGAGATCGTGGTGGCTGAAAAGAAACCTGCTACGGAGCAGTTTGAATTTACTAATGATAATGAAATTAGGCTTGATTGTGTCTACGGTAGTGCACCTTACGAAGTGCGTTTTTCGGCCTATCAACGACCTGAAATTAAACAGGAGGGGGTCAATTATCAACGCGCCTTTTGTGAAAAATTACCCAGCCTGGGGGCGACTAAAATCACTTTGGATTTTATTGATAAGGGCTTACGTAAGCGCTCAGTGGCGCTCAAATTTATCCACCACGAAGAGGCCAACCCTTCTATAGAGATGCTGGCCAGTGGCGAGGTCATTAATGAAAGTCTCCAACAGGGTATTCCTCGGGGTCTTATTCAAAGTCGCCTCGATTTGTCAGAACCGGGTTTTTATACTCTTGTTGTTGAGTTTGGGGGCGGAGTTGTTTTGAATGATGAGGTTGTAAGAATACCTTTTGAGGTAGGTAGGGGGTTATAAAACTTATTTTTAATCACTGAAAACAATAAGGAGTTTTTATGAGTGATTTGATTCTTACGCACGATCAAGGTGCGATTCGATTTCTCTCAATGAATCGCCCGGACAAGTTAAATGCCATGAGTGAGGCGCTTGTTGATGAGTTATCAGACAAGTTGCGCGTAGCAGATGCCGACCTGGCTGTTTCAGTGATTGTTATCAGCGGTGAGGGCCGGGCTTTTAGTGCCGGTGCCGATCTGTCCGACTGGGATGCGGATAATCCGACACCAGCCCGGGAAGTAGCGGCGGGCTTAACCCGGGTAATGGCTTTTTATGGGCAATTGGTTGCCATGAATACACCCTTAATTGCTGCGGTGCAGGGCTATGTACTTGGCGGTGGCTGTAATTTGGCGATTAGTTGTGATCTGGTGGTGGCTGGTGAGTCGGCAATTTTCGGCTACCCTGAAGTGCGCTTAGGCCTG
>Ga0209826_1003126_pt1 | contig 10599 bp, 14 predicted proteins | sample GOMGulsemesocosm_5_FD_184637 | JGI IMG/M metagenome (GOLD analysis project Ga0209826, IMG submission 184637) | Methane-oxidizing microbial communities from mesocosms in the Gulf of Mexico - GOM15C Gulf of Mexico (SPAdes) (version 2) | ecosystem: Environmental > Aquatic > Marine > Cold seeps...
TATAGTGCAGGGCATTTCCTTTAACGTCCATGAAGGCGAAATTCTTGCCCTTCTGGGCCGCAACGGTGCCGGCAAAACCTCAACCCTGCGTGCCATTGCGCGCATGGATGACCCGCAGTTGAACAAGGGCGAGATCTGGCTGGATCACCAACCCCTTCACACCATGGCAAGCTATCAAGCCTCGGCAGCAGGTCTGGCACTGGTCCCCGAGGATCGCCGCATCATTGCCGGGTTAACGGTAGAAGAAAACCTGGAACTGGCGCAGATCGCACCGCCCATCGGCTGGTCCATTCCCCGCCTCTACGAATTGTTCCCCCGCCTGGGCGAGCGCCGCAAGCAAGAGGGTGTCACCCTGTCGGGTGGTGAACAGCAAATGCTGGCCATCGCCCGTGCACTGGCACGCGACATCAAAGTGCTGCTGCTGGATGAACCCTATGAAGGTCTGGCGCCGGTGATCGTGGATGAGATTGAAAAAACCCTCGTCCACATCAAAGAACAGGGCATCACCACCATCATCGTGGAACAGAACGCGGTACGGGCACTGGAACTGGCCGACCGTGCGGTGATCCTTGACACCGGCGGCATCGTCTTTGACGGCCTCGCGTCCGAGGTTCTGGAAGACGAAGAACTGCGGGCCGAATACCTGGCCATTTAGTCGATCACTCTCTGTCGCACTGGCCCACGCCAGTGCTTGCAGCCTAATGGTCGGGTCCAAGTGACCCGGCCTTTTTTGTTTTCACCGCAAAATATCGGATAAACCTAAGTCCAATCGCGGTCATTTTGCCCGCAAGTCCAATATCCTTACGCCAGCCCATCTCTGACATGTCCCGTATGCTGAACGGTTGCCTTGACGGCCCCGGCCCTTAAGAGAAAGTTCAAAGGACAAACAAGATGCAAAGCGTAAAAGTCTGGGATCCGGTGGTGCGCATTTTCCACTGGTCTTTGGTGTTAGGATTCGCAGCAAATGCCACCTTGGTAAGTGACCACTCGCCGCTTCACCTGTGGATCGGCTATGGCATCACCGGCCTGGTTCTGTTCCGCATCCTTTGGGGCTTCATCGGCACCCACTACGCACGGTTCTCCAGCTTTCCGCCCAGCCTGTCCGCCACCACCGGGCAACTGACCGATATGGCCCGCGGCAACAAGCGCAGTCACTGGGGGCACACACCGCTTGGCGTATGGATGATTTACAACCTTCTCGGCTCATTCCTGATGATCGGCCTAACTGGGTATCTGCTGACCACGACGTTGCTCGGCGACGCCGGTTGGGTCAAAGGTCTACACGAGATCTGTGTCGGTTGGACTGAACTGTCGGTGGTCCTACATATTCTGGCGGTGATTTTCGAAAGCCGACGCACCAAAGTAAACTTCGCCGCGCTATGATCACTGGCCGCAAAGAAATTGCTGTCGACTAACTCAAACTGCACGTCCCTGACGGGTGTCATGCTTTTCCTTGGGGTCGTGCAACCAGCCACTGCTGCTTTGAAGCAATTGATCTCCAGCCAGCCAAAAGGGCTTTTTTTCAATTACGATCCGGTCCACATAGACCGCTATGTCTGATATCGCCTTTGACCACGCCCCCATCGGGCTTGCCCAGCTGGAACACCGCATTATCCGGCGCTGCAACCTGCAATTTGCCGATACCTTCGGCGACACGCCCGAAGCCTTTATAGGCACCGAAATCGCCAAGCTGTATCCCAGCCGCGAGGATTTTGACCGGATCGGCACCCGCCTGCAACAACAAGATGTGAAGGCTGGGCGTTATGATGACGAACGCATCATGCGGCGGCTCTCGGGTACTTTGTTCTGGTGCCGGGTGCGCGGTCGCTCTCTGACGCCAGAGCAGCCGTTTCGCACCGGTGTCTGGTCTTTCGCCGATATTTCCGACGACCGGCCGGTGGTCGCGCTTACCCCGCGCGAACGCGATGTGGCGATCCTCACTTGCCGTGGGCTATCTGCCAAAGAAATCGGCCTAGAACTGAACCTGTCCTACCGAACCATCGAGACCCACCGCGCCCATCTGCTCAAGAAATTTTCCGCTCGGAAACTACCTGAGCTGGTCGCCAAGCTGACAGGTATGCCATTGTAGCTTGAGGGCGATTGCAAACCCGGCGCGAACAACCCATGTTAGCACTTGGTTAGGGTGCTTTCCTTGCGGGCAACCTTGCCTTATAAGCGCGTAAAAATTCGGCCTGCGCTGCAAGCAGGCCACTGGGAACCGGCTGAGGATCAAATGAAAAACAAAACTCACGAAGCAGACGTCGCCTTTATCAAGGCCTTGGCCGAAATGCTGCGCGACAACGATCTGACTGAACTTCAGGTCAAACGGGATTACGGCGATGATGACAGCCTGAATGTGCGCGTCTCTCGTCATGTCGCGGCAATGCCCGCACCGGTCCAAGTTGCTGTGCCTTCTGCTGCCCCGGTCGCTGCACCCGCAACCGCTGCAGCAGCCCCCGCTGCTGTTCAGGCAGAAGATCCTGCCGCGCACCCTGGTGCTGTGCCGTCGCCAATGGTCGGCACGGTCTACACCCAGGCTGAGCCTGGCGCGCCTGCCTTTATTTCCGTGGGCTCCAAGGTCAGCGAAGGCGACACCCTGCTGATCATCGAAGCCATGAAGACCATGAACCACATCCCGGCGCCCAAAGGCGGCACCGTGAAGCGCATCCTGGTCGAAGACGGCGCTGCCGTCGAATTCGGGACGCCTCTGGTCATCATCGAGTAAGGATCTGAAATGTTTGACAAGATCCTGATAGCCAACCGCGGTGAGATTGCCCTACGCGTCATCCGTGCGGCGCGTGAAATGGGCATCGCCAGCGTTGCCGTGCATTCCACCGCCGACGCAGATGCCATGCATGTGCGCATGGCCGACGAGTCGGTCTGCATCGGCCCGCAAGCGAGCATCAACAGCTACCTGTCGATCCCGGCCATCATCTCGGCCTGTGAAATCACCGGCGCGCAGGCGATCCACCCAGGCTACGGCTTCCTGTCGGAAAACGCCAATTTTGTTCAGATCGTCGAAGACCACGGGCTGACCTTCATCGGCCCCACCGCACAGCACATCCGCACCATGGGCGACAAGATCACTGCCAAGGAAACCATGAAAAATCTGGGTGTTCCTTGTGTTCCCGGCTCAGAAGGCGGCGTTCCGGATCTGGAGACGGCCCAGAAGATTGGCGCCGAGATGGGCTATCCAGTCATCATCAAAGCCACAGCTGGCGGCGGCGGTAAGGGCATGAAAGTCGCCCAGACTGCTGCTGACATGGAAATGGCCTTCCGCACCGCGCGTGCAGAAGGCAAATCCAACTTTGGCAACGATGAGGTCTATATCGAGAAATACCTGACCACGCCACGACACATCGAAATTCAGGTGTTTGGCGACGGCAAGGGCAAGGCGGTGCACTTGGGCGAGCGCGACTGTTCGCTACAGCGCCGCCACCAAAAAGTGTTCGAAGAGGCTCCAGGCCCCAGCATCAGCCCCGCAGAACGCGCCAAGATCGGCAAAGTCTGCGCCGACGCTGTCGCCAAGATCAACTATATCGGCGCCGGCACCATCGAATTCCTGTACGAGAAGGGCGAATTCTTCTTCATCGAGATGAACACCCGTTTGCAGGTGGAACACCCTGTGACCGAAGCGATTTTTGGTGTTGATCTGGTGCGCGAACAAATCCGCGTCGCCGAGGGACTGCCAATGTCGTTCAGCCAGGACAATTTGGAAATCAATGGTCACGCCATCGAAGTCCGCATCAACGCCGAAAAACTACCCAACTTTGCTCCCTGCCCCGGCAGGATCACCCAGTATCACGCTCCCGGTGGGCTGGGAGTACGGATGGATTCGGCGCTGTACGACGGCTATTCGATTCCGCCCTATTACGACAGTCTGATCGGCAAACTGATCGTGCATGGCCGTGACCGTCCCGAGGCACTGGCGCGTCTGAGCCGGGCCTTGGGTGAGTTGATCGTTGACGGTGTCGACACAACGATACCGCTGTTTGATGCGCTGCTGGCAGAGAGCGACGTGCAATCCGGCGATTACAACATCCACTGGCTGGAGCACTGGCTTGACACCAATATGTCCAGCTAAAACCACAGTAGCGGTGCGTGCAAGCACGCACCCTACCCCCCTATCCGGGCCTGCGCGATGACACTGACCGCAGAGCTGCTGATGCTTGCCTATTCCGCCGGGGTCTTTCCCATGGCAGAAACCCGCGATAATCCCGAGATTTTCTGGGTAGACCCCAAACGCCGCGGCATCCTGCCGTTGGACGGATTTCACATGTCCAACTCCCTAGTCCGCCGGATCAAGCGGGGCGGCTATGAAGTGACGGTGAACCACGATTTTCCGACCGTGGTCGAAGCCTGCGCTGATCGAGTCGAGACCTGGATCAACGATGAAATTTATGATCGCTACGTCGAGTTGCACCAGATGGGCAAGGCACATTCTCTGGAGGTCTGGCAGGATGGCAAACTAAGCGGTGGTGTCTATGGCGTCACTCAAGGTGCCGCCTTTTTTGGCGAGAGCATGTTCTCACGCCGCGCTGATGCCTCAAAAGTTGCGCTGGCCTACCTGGTAGATCGTCTCAATCAGGCAGGTTTCACCCTTTGCGATACACAATTCGTTACGCCGCATCTTGCCTCACTGGGGGGACAGGAAATCAGCCGGGCAGCCTATCAATCAAGGCTGCGCGACGCGATCCAGCGAGATGCCGATTTCAGCACTCCAACGGTACCGACGGCTCAGGAACTATTGCAGCGCAGAACCCAGATATCATAGCGACTGTGATCCAGCGCACTCAGCGCCGGGCTAGAGGCAATCATCCAGCCTTCGAACTGAACAGCCCCGCTATTTGGGTCGCGAACAGTAAGAAATGCAAAGGCGTCGCCTGTGGGGTTATCCGCCGGATAGCGGCAATCTGACAGCGTCACCAACAGGCCAAACATCTCGGCGCTGCCACCAGTTTGCAAGTCAGCATCCATGGTGCGTCCATTGACCTTGTCCAACCCGCGCAATACAGCGCCGCTGCCCGATACTGCGCCGTCGTCTTGGGCCCAGCCAGCCGAACTCAGCCCCGACAGGGCCACTGCGGCCAGCAGTTGCCTCACGATTCGTCCCCGCTGCCGGACACGAATTTCAGCAATAATGTGATCAAACTGACGGCGCCTTGCGTGTCTTCAATCTCGTCGCCCGGCGCAAAGCTGAACGGAGACCCACCGGGCATGATTTCGACAAAATTTCCGCCCAACAGCCCTTCGGAAGATACCACCACAGCGCTGTCATCGGGGATATCGATGCCTTGCAGCACCGAGAAATGCGTGTCCGCCCGAAAGGTCTGCGGGTTCAGCTCGACATCGGTCACGGTGCCAATCTTGACCCCAGCCAATCGCACATCGGTGCCAACGCCGACGCCTTCGATAGATCGGAACGAGGCATTGAGGGCGTAATCCGCCCCGCTCTGCGACAAACCGGTCGCCTGGCCAGCAAAGACGGCAAAGCCAACCGCTGCAGCCAATACGACGCCGCCAACCAGAACTTCGGTTATGTTATGGGACATAGATCTGTGCCTCTGCCGGGTCCGGATTACTCCGGCACCCATGCCTCATAATCGCTGCGCGCAGCCGGTTCAGAGGCGCGTCGAATCGAGCCCTCGGGCGCATAGGCCTGCGCGGTGCCGGTCAGGTTTTCCTGATGCGGCTTTTCCCAGGTCTTGTGTACCAGCGGCCGCTCTGTGGGCAGCTCGTCGTAGGTGTGGTGCAGCCAGCCGTGCCAGTCAGCACTGACCTTCGTAGCCTCGATCTCGCCATTGAAGATCACCCAGCGTTTGCTGTCATCGGCATTGTGGTAGTACACGTTGCCCTGATCATCTTCGCCAACTTTGATACCCTTGCGGGCCGTAAAGATCTGTGTGTTCAGCGTTTGACCGTCCCACCAGGTGACGGCGCGCAAAATACTGCTCAGGATTGACATGGATGCCTCCGTAAATTCCCCTCTGATATGACGCAATTTGCGACAGAGGTCCAGATGCTGCGCTACGTCCAATTGCGCACAACGTCACAGATGTGCGCAATTTCCCACGTCCAGCGGGTGTCAGGTCACGTTGCCTGCGTTTGAATGCGGTGCCAGCGCCGTCACTTCGATCTCGATCCGGAATTTGGGATCAATCAAACCACATTCGATCATCGTCGCTGCGGGCGGGTTATCGCCAAAAACCTCGGCCAGGATTGGCCAGCAAGGTTCAAACTCATGCCGGTCGGGCAGGTAGTAATTTATTCGTACAATTTGGTCAAAGCTACTGCCCGCATCCGTCAAAGCTTTGCCAACAGCTGCCAAAGCCGAGCGGCACTGCGTCACAACGTCGTCGCCCTGCCCCACGGTACCGGCGACGTGCACAAACCCGCCAGCGACGACAGCACGGCAATAGCCGACCTTGGCTTCGAACTCGCCCCCCGAAGAGATTCTTTTTATAGTCATCACAGCTCCCACTGATCCCGCAGCAATCAGATTGTCAAAAAGTTTGATTTTCTCAGCAAAACGGCGCGGGATGAACCGCGCCGTGTTAATCTTGAAAGGGAACCATGGGTTACCCAGCAGATGCAGGTTCCTTTTCCGCATCGGTATGGATCATCAGCGGTTCAACTTTCGAATTTACCGCCTCCTCGTTCACCACCACCTTGGTCACGCTGTCCATTCCGGGCAGCTCAAACATGGTGTTAAGCAAGATGTCCTCAAGGATCGAGCGTAGGCCCCGGGCACCAGTCTTCCGTTCGATGGCGCGTTTGGCAATTGCACTCAGCGCATCGTCGGTAAAGTCCAGCTCGGTATCTTCGATCTCGAACAGGCGCTGGTATTGTTTGACCAGAGCATTCTTAGGCTCGGACAGGATCGTAACCAGCGCATCTTCGTCTAGATCTTCCAGTGTTGCCAGCACCGGCAAACGGCCGACAAATTCAGGGATCAGGCCAAATTTCAGCAGATCCTCTGGTTCCAAGTCTTGGAAAACTTCACCGATGCCGCGTTCATCATTATCACGAACGTCCGCGCCAAAACCCATCGCCGACCCCTTGCCACGTGCGGCAATGATCCGATCCAGACCGGCAAACGCGCCGCCACAGATGAACAGGATATTGGTGGTGTCGACCTGCAGGAATTCCTGCTGCGGATGCTTGCGACCACCCTGCGGTGGAACACTGGCAACAGTGCCTTCCATCAGCTTCAGCAGGGCCTGCTGCACGCCTTCGCCCGACACATCGCGGGTGATCGAGGGGTTTTCAGATTTGCGGGTAATCTTATCAACTTCATCAATATAAACGATGCCACGCTGTGCGCGCTCAACGTTGTATTCCGACGCCTGTAACAGCTTCAGAATGATGTTTTCGACGTCTTCCCCCACATAACCGGCCTCGGTCAATGTGGTGGCATCTGCCATAGTGAACGGCACATCCAAAATCCGCGCAAGCGTCTGCGCCAACAGCGTTTTACCGCAACCAGTTGGACCAACCAGCAGGATGTTGGATTTGGCCAGTTCAAGCTCCGAGCCCGATTTCTGTGCGTGGTTCAGACGCTTGTAGTGGTTGTGCACCGCCACCGACAGAACTTTTTTCGCCGTCGCCTGACCGATGACATAGTCATCCAGCACGCCGCAGATATCCTTGGGGGTCGGCACACCGTCTGTGGCCTTCAACCCCGAAGCTTTGGTCTCTTCACGGATGATGTCCATACAGAGTTCGACACATTCGTCGCAAATAAACACGGTTGGGCCCGCAATTAGCTTGCGCACCTCATGCTGGCTCTTGCCGCAGAAGCTGCAGTAAAGCGTATTTTTGCTATCGCCGCTTGAGTTCGTTGCCATGGTCTACCTTTCAGTCCGCGCTGAGAGCAGCCCATTCTAGGCGTCTCCCACTTCCAAAACAGCTTAGGCCAGTGCCTCAGCCGCTACAATCGTAAAGTGCGCCCCGGCGTTGCCGGGATGCACTGGTTTGTATCTAAAACGAGCCTCAGCTCTCTTCGGTTTCGCCCTTGGGACGGCTGGCCACAATCTCGTCGATCAGGCCAAAGTCCTTGGCTTCTTCTGGCGACATAAAGTTATCGCGTTCCAGCGCCGCTTCAACCTTGTCCAGCTCTTGGCCGGTGTGTTCCACATAGATCTCGTTCAGACGACGCTTCAGCTTCAGAGTCTCTTCGGCGTGAATCATGATGTCCGTGGCCTGCCCCTGGAACCCGCCCGACGGCTGGTGCACCATAACGCGGCTGTTAGGCAGCGAGAACCGCATGCCCTTTTCGCCTGCAGTCAGCAGCAGCGACCCCATCGACGCAGCCTGACCAATCACCAGAGTCGAAACCTTGGGCTTGATGTACTGCATGGTGTCGTAGATCGACAGGCCCGAGGTGACAACGCCACCTGGCGAGTTGATATACATAGAGATTTCTTTGCTTGGGTTCTCGGCCTCGAGGTGCAGCAACTGCGCCACAATCAGTGAGCTCATGCCGTCGTGCACCGGACCGCTGAGGAAAATAATCCGCTCCTTCAGCAGGCGTGAGAAAATATCATAGGCCCGTTCGCCACGTGCGGTTTGTTCAACCACCATGGGGACCAGGGTGTTCATGTAGGTTTCTTTTGGATCAAACATTTGGGCCTGCCTGCTTTGAATGTAATCGGGACCATACCCGACGATGTGTTACTTGATTCTTAGTATCGCGGCCAAAGGGCTGCAAGAGGGGCGAAAAAATTTGCTGATCTCCGCCGATGTGGCACATTTGCCGTCGCATTCCACTTTTCCGCTGTCGCAATCCGGTGGTTACCTGCTGCGATAGCAGTCTAACACACAGGAAGAAACGCCTTGGCCGCCTTGGGCAAAGTGTCAGCAGCGCCACAGGGACCCATCATGCAGACAGATAGTTTCGTACAAAAAGGTGCAGCAGCCAAACTGGCAATCCCTTTTAGTGGTGCGCCGCAAGACTTTTACTTTCTAATGTTGCCCAAGGCAACGATGCTTCCCATCGCTGCCGCAATCGAGCCATTGCGGATTGCCAATCAAGTCACCAACACCACGCTGTACCGCTGGTACGTCATGAGCGAGGATGGCGCGCCGGTTACCTGCTCCAACGGTATGACCGTTACCCCGGACCTGCCTTTGAGGCAACTTCCGCAGGACGCGGTGGTGTTTGTCTGCGCCGGAGTTGAGCCACAGAACACGGCTGGGGATGCCACCATAAACTGGCTGCGCCGCGAACACCGATTTGGCCGTCGCCTCGGCGCCATCTGCACCGGAGCCTTCGCGCTGGCACAGGCTGGATTGCTTAGGGGGCAAGACTTTACCCTGCACTGGGAAAACCAGCCTGGGTTCAGCGAAATGTATCCCGACCTGCAACCCTCACCCAATATCTATGAGATTACCGGCAATTTTATGACCTGTGGCGGAGGCAACGCGGCCACCGACATGATGCTGAACCTGATCGAAGAGCGCCACGGTAAGAAACTGGCCATTATCATTGCCGACATGTGCCTGCATGTTCGGTCCGGCGGGCAGATGGCACCGCAAAAATCCAACTATGCCGTCGCCATCGGCAGTCGTAACCAACGACTGCTCACTGCGTTGCAACTGATGCAGGACGCCATCGAGGAACCTCTGTCGATCGGCGCACTCTGTGACCGGCTGGAGATTTCACGCCGCCAGTTGGAGCGGCTGTTTTCACGATATCTTGATCAAAGCCCGATGAACGTCTATTCTGACATGCGCCTCAGCCACGCCTATGCACTGATGAATGAGACCGCGATGTCGGTGACCGAAATTGCTCTGGCTTCGGGCTTCAACAGCGCCACCCATTTTTCGCGCCAGTTCAAACGCAAATTTGGGTCGAGCCCGCACTTCTTTCGCAAAGGTTGGGTGTAGCGGCAGCAGCGCGGCCGAATCAAAATGTCCGCGCCCAACTGTTTCGATCTCAACGACACGCCAAAATCCTTGCCATAGCTCCAGATAGACCTAAAACTACTGACTAACCCAGCACCCATTTCCACCACACCAATCACTTGGCGCGTGTTGGTCGACACAGTCCTGCCTCGGCAGGTCCTTTTGCGAGGGAATAATACTATGAGAGTTTTCATCGGCCTTATTGTTTTTTGCTTGGCAACGGTCCAGGCAACGCGCGACGCCAATGCAGAAACCTGTGTGAACGATTCATGGTATCCTGGAAAATACGAATTATGTGTCAGCTCTGTTCTGTCGCCTCAGGGCATGAACACATACGGACCGGAACATATTAGCCCCCTTGTTGAGGGGAACGGGGCTTGGTGTGAAGGGGTCAAGGGCAATGGCATAGGCCAGACGATATCCTTCAGTTTCAAAGAAGGCCCCCAGAACATCAGTATGATTGACCTGCTGAACGGGCACCATAAATCCGACAAGCATTACGCCACCAACGGCCGCATTCGCAGTGTTGGGATTACCAGCGACAAGGGTCGACTGGGTGTCTATGAAATTGCCGACACCAAGTATAGCAACATTGAGTTCCCACAAGGCAAGTACAAGTGGATTAAGCTGGAAATCCTGTCCGTCTATCCAGGCAGCAAGTATCAGGACGTATGCGTAACATCCATCTCTCCA
>Ga0209826_1003127_pt1 | contig 10598 bp, 9 predicted proteins | sample GOMGulsemesocosm_5_FD_184637 | JGI IMG/M metagenome (GOLD analysis project Ga0209826, IMG submission 184637) | Methane-oxidizing microbial communities from mesocosms in the Gulf of Mexico - GOM15C Gulf of Mexico (SPAdes) (version 2) | ecosystem: Environmental > Aquatic > Marine > Cold seeps...
TTACTGGCCAACGCCAAACGGGTGGAAAATCTCCATCGCGCTCGAGGAAATGGGGCTGCCCTATAAGCTGAACCTGATCAATATTTCTAAGGGAGATCAATTCGGCGCTGAATTTCTGAAAATCGCCCCCAATAACCGGATGCCTGCAATCACCGATCCTGATGGCCCTGGTGGCACGTCGGTTTCGCTGTTCGAGAGTGGTGCTATATTGATGTATCTGGCCCGTAAGACCGGGCGGTTCTATGGTACGGATGAGCGGACCCGTCTGCAGGTCGAACAATGGTTAATGTGGCAAATGGGCGGAGTTGGACCGATGGCTGGTCAGGCGCATCATTTCCTTAAGTATGCCCCAAAAATGGACCCGCCGCAGGATCTTTCTTATGCCAAAGACCGCTATCGGGCCGAAGTCGCCCGACTGTATGGCGTGCTAGACCGGCAATTGGCCGAGAACACCTATGTCACCGGTGACGATTACACCATTGCTGATATGGCGATCTGGCCCTGGGCCTCGTTGTGGGAAGGCCAACAACAGACACTGGAAGACAAGCCGCATCTTGCCCGATGGTTGGATCTGGTAGGCAATCGACCGGGCGTAGTTGCTGGTCACGCACTGGCACTAGAACTGCGTACTGGACAGCAAAGCAAGGCAGCGCAGGAATTACTGTTCAAACGGTAGCGCCGATCCGCAGCGCGCCCTAGGCGCGCTGCCATGCCCAAGACTTTGTTTACTCCGCTGCGTCCGGCGTATCTTCGTTCTCTTCGCCGTATTTCTGAAACAAGCCGCTTTGTGACATGAAGAAAATGAAAACTGCCGCCGTCAGGCCAAAGGTTTTAAAGTAAACCCAATTATCCGTGCTCTGGGTGCGCCAGATCACCTCGTTCAGCACCGCCAGTCCAATGAAAAACCCGCAAAGGCGTTTGGTCAGGATCATCCAGCCTTCCTGCTTCATTGGCAGCACTTCCTCCATCACCACCTTCAGATAGCTTTTGCCGCGCAGTAGGCCAAAGCCCAGCATGCCGCCAAACAACAGGTAGATCATCGTTGGTTTCATCTTGAAAAAGCGATCATCGTTGAACCACACAGAAAGGCTGCCAAAGACAATTACCAGTACCAGCGTGGCGATCTGCATCTTGGACAGATGGCCTGTCAGTTTCCATAGGATACCCGTCGACAGGATCAGCAACGGGATAAAGGCGGCCGTGACAACAATAAAGCCCTGATAGTCGGTGTCTCCAATGTGAAATATGCTGTCACGCAGTTTGAGATACCCGATAAAGAACAGCACGATGGGCCCCATCTCAAGAGCCATCTTCAGCGTCGGATTGATCTTTGTCTTGGCCATTGCCTGTCCTTTTGTTCCATCCTGCGGGGCGCGCCGAGCGGCCAGTGCCTTATCCGCCCATTTCCACTATCACGGCGCCCAGCGCGATCAAAGCCATCAAGGCAATGCGGCGCGGCCCGACGGTCTCTTTCAGTACCAGCCAGCCGATTAGGGCGGCAAACACCGTTGAGGTCTCGCGCAGCACTGCTGCCTCGCCCACCTTATCCAGCCGGGTCGCCAGCATCACCGCACCAAAGGACATAAAGGCCACCACCCCGCCAAACAGTCCGCGCAACATCAATGGGCCTGGTGTGGGACGATCCGCCATCGCCCGGTAGCGCAAAAAGGCAAACACCGGCATGGCAACACCGTCGATCATAAAAAACCAGGCAAGAAATGTGAACGGATCCGCCGTGGCGCGGATTCCGTAAGCGTCGTAGGTGGTATAAAGCGCCACAAACAGCCCGGTGATTCCGGCCAGAACCAAAGCAATCACCAGAGTGTCGCGATTGGTTTCAAGATAGCGCAGATTATAGGCGGCCAGACCAAAAATCCCCATCAACAACACCAAGACCCCGGACCACTGGATCAGAGTGAAAGTCTCGCCGAACAGGAAATAAGCACCAATCACTGTAAAAAGCGGTCCAGTGCCGCGAACCACCGGGTAAACTACAGTGTAGGAGCCCTTGGTGTAGGCCAGCGCCTGCAGGGTTTTGTAGAAGATGTGGATCAACCAGACAGCAGCAAAGATGGGCCACATATGCGGTTCCGGCCAAGGCACCACAAACAGTGCAAACGGGGCGGCCATCAGACAGTATGAGAAGTCGATAGCTCCGCGTGACAGCCAGGGATCGTGACGGCCTTTTTGCAGGGCTCCGAACACCGCATGCAGCACAGCGGCCATCAGTGCCAATATCAGCGCCGCCTGGTGGCCGGCTTCGGTGCCCTCTAGGGAAATCAACCAGTCACTCAAATTCGCTACCTCGGTTCAAGCCCAGCGCGCCGGGGGGGGCCGGAAGGTATTTTTAACAATAAGAAGGGTTCAGGAAGGGTTTAGTCCGGTAAGGGCTGCGGCGAAATCCTGCGGATCAAATGGGGCAAGGTCATCGATTTGTTCGCCGACGCCAATGGCATGGATCGGTAAGCCGAATTTATCAGCCAACGCCACCAGCACGCCGCCACGGGCGGTGCCGTCCAGCTTGGTCATCACCAGCCCAGACACATCCGAGATCTTTTGGAAGACGTCGACCTGGTTCAGCGCGTTCTGGCCGGTGGTGGCATCCAACACCAGCAGGGTATTGTGCGGTGCGGTGGGATCGACTTTGCGGATGACGCGAACAATCTTGGCCAGCTCCTCCATCAGGTCGGTGCGGTTCTGCAAGCGGCCGGCGGTGTCGATCATCAACAGATCAGCGCCGTCCTCTTGTGCTTTGGTCAGCGCGTCAAAAACCAGGGAGGCCGGGTCCGAGCCCTCGGGTGCGGTGAGAACTGGCACCCCGGCGCGGTCGCCCCAGACCTGCAGCTGCTCCACCGCTGCGGCGCGGAAGGTATCGCCGGCCGCAATCACCACCGATTTTCCCGACGCCTTGAACTGGCTGGCCAGCTTGCCAATAGTAGTGGTCTTGCCGGAGCCATTGACGCCAACCACCAGCACCACTTGCGGGCGCTTGGAGTAGATCGGCATCGGTTTGGCGACGTTTTCCATAATGCTGGCAATCTCAGCTGACAGCAATTGTTTGATTTCGCTGGTCGACAGCCGCTTGCCAAAACGCCCCTCGGCCATATTGGCGGTGACACGCAGGGCAGTGTCCACTCCCATGTCTGTGCTGATCAGCAGTTCTTCGAGCTGCTCCAGCATGTCGTCGTCCAGCACTCGTCGTGGCTCGTCCGGTTTGCGCCCCAACAGACGACCAACCAAGCCCGGAGATGCAGGCGCGGCAGCGGGTGCTGGCACCTGCTCTGGTACCGGATCGGTCGCCTGAGGAGCAGCCTCGACCGCGTCCTCGACAATTGCGTCCAGCCCCTGTTCCAGTTTCGACGAGGACTTGAAAAGCTTGTCTTTTAGTTTGGAGAAAAACGCCATCATGGTCTCCGCAAAGGGTTTCCCTTTCACCTAATGCGGATTAGCGCCAGTTGCAAAGCACCTCAGGCAAATGTTGTAAAAAACCCAAACTGAGCGCTCCAATACGTCACCCATACAACGGAGGGCGTATAACGGCGGGCCGGGTGACTTGGAGGGAGCACAAAGGTCTCAGCGGCCAGAACCAGATCCGACAGAATGAACACCAGCGCTGCAGGCATCAGCCAGATCAGCGCACCCTGCCCTGGCAGACTGAGGGCCGCCAACCCCATACCGAGAATGATCGGGATATAGACCAACACTGGCCCCTTAAGCGCACCGGCGCGCGGCGCCAGCACTTTGGACATGACAATACCGAAACCGACCAAAGCTAGCGCCAGTATCAAGTGCGGCATTTGCAGCAACCGCATTGGCGCGCTGTCTGGGTGGCTTAAAAACAGCACGATATAGCCCAAGTGCCCCAGCGCAAAAGCGCCGACACCTGCCATGAAAAACCTCTCCCCATCGCGCGACAGGCAGAAATCCCCTGCCGCGCAGGCGGCAAGAGCCAGTATCAGCAACAGCGGTGCCCCTGACAATCCGGCGCCCAGCGCCAGCAAAGCCACTGCCGCAGTTTTGACCGTGCTGCGCAGAGATCCCTGAGGCCGCCCCGTTTGCCATAGATAAGACAAGGCACAGAGTGCCGCCGCTATCAAAGGGATGTGTTCAAGGGCCAAGGGCGTTCTCCTGTTGAATGCCCGCAGCTTGCCCCGCGCCCCGGCTTGGGTCAAAGGTAACCCTGCGAAAATACTGTTAGCTAGGAGAAAATTGCCTTGATCTGGTTTGCTATCGCCAGCCTGTCGCCACTGGTCTTACTGGGGGCTGCCTGCCTTTGGGGCGGATTATGGCCGCTACTGGCGTTACTGTACGTGAGCGCTCTGGCGGCCCTGCTAGATCAAATTACGCGCCAATTGCAGACAAGCACAGCTGGGCCTGGCGCCGATCTGCTCTCGGGGGTGTTGGCAGTGGGACATCTGGCACTGTTGCTGGCGGGGCTGCACGCCATTGCCTACATGTCCTGGGGAGAAGCGCTGCCGATGGGACTGGCAATGGGCCTGTTCATGGGACAAGTGTCACATCCCAATGCGCATGAGATGATTCACCACCCCAACCGGTGGATGCGGCGATTGGGAGCGGTAGTCTATACCTCTTTGCTGATTGGCCACCACGTTTCCGCTCATCTGCGGGTGCACCATGTCAAGGTGGCCACAGCGCAGGATCCCAACACTGCGCGTAGAGGTGAGGGGTTCTATCGCTATTTTCTGCGGGCCTGGATGGGTTCATTTTGGGCCGGGCTGCAGGCCGACAACGTGGTGCGATCCCGAAAATCGCCATCACCCGTCGCTTGGACCCACCCCTACTTGGGATATTTTGGCGGTGCAGTTGTGGCACTGTCGCTGATCTGGATCAGCGTCGGGCTGGAGGCCGTCTTTGCCTATGTGCTAATCGCAGGTTTTGCCCAGTCGCAGATCTTTCTGGCCGATTACGTGCAGCATTACGGACTGGTCCGCTCAGTAGATGCATCAGGCCGGGCGGAGCCGGTCGGACCGGTTCATTCCTGGAACGCTCCGCATTGGTTTTCCTCGGCGATGATGCTGAACGAGCCACGTCATTCCGACCACCATCTGCATCCCACACGACGCTACCCAGAATTGCGGCTGCATCCCGGCATGCCCGTTTTGCCCTATTCCTTACCAGTCATGGCGACAATCGCGCTGGTGCCGCCACTGTGGCGACGAATGATGGCGCGGCGGCTGGCGCTGTTAGGACAATCCGACCCCATGGCCTGATGGCACTGAATCTGGCACACTTACGCCATGCGCTTTTTCCCGACGATTCCTTTGCTGTTATCGCTATTGCAACCCAGTTCATTGACTGCGGGCGAACCGATGACAGGGGAGGCCTTTGATCGCTACACCTTGGGACGCACTCTGTTCTACGGGTTTGACGGGCGCACCTATGGGGTCGAGCGCTACCTGCCTGGACGCCGGGTGCTGTGGTCATTCTTGGATGGTCGATGCCAAACCGGGCACTGGTACGAAGACACCGGCCAGATCTGTTTCATCTATGAAGATCGCAGTGACCCGCAGTGCTGGAGCTTTTCACTGGAAGCAGGTGGTCTGGTGGCGCAGTTCGAGAACGATCCCCAGGCGACCGAGCTGTATGAAGTCGAAGATTTGGACGAAGATATGTTGTGTTACGGCCCTGACGTTGGGGTTTGAGGCCGGTGTTGGAATTTGAGTATTTCGGCAAAAAGAAACCTGAAGTAGCCCAAATTAGGCTTCTGTATTTCCCAGATTGACCACTCCATCTGCAAATTCGATGGTCAAAGCGGCAGCGTTTTTCGCATCTGTCGTATTGGTGATCAGTTGTTTGCCACTGTGCACCACCGCATATCCACGATCCAGTGTCGCCCGGTAGCTAAGAATTTCAAGCTGTCGACCCATACTGTCCAGGTGCTGGCGTTGCTTGTCAATTCGAATGGATTGGGCCTGTTCCAGCCGTTGGTTGAGAGATTTGAGCTTATCCGTTTGCCGGGCCACTTCGCGTTTCAGTGGCACGGGAGACAGCTTGGCGGCAATTTTTTCCATTTCGCCGCGGCGGCGAGCCACGTGGTTTTCTAGTGTTTTTGGTCGCAGCCCCGCCGAGGTCTGGCTCAGCAGAACTCGGCGAGTTTGCACCCCCCGAATCAGCGCATTGGGCAGTTTGTCTGACAAGATGTCGAGTTTTTGGCGAGGATCATCAAGCAGCCGCTCAGGTTTGGGCAAGGCCCGCGAAATATCCTTGAGCCGCTGTCTGCGTTGCTGCACCGATTGACCGACAGCATGGGTCATTCGAGCGCCTTGCTCTCCAGTCCAGGCCAGCAGTTCAAGCCGCACGGGCACCGCAAGTTCCGCCGCCGCCGTCGGGGTTGGCGCGCGTTGATCTGAAACAAAGTCAATCAAGGTGGTGTCAGTTTCGTGGCCCACCGCCGAAATCAGCGGGATCTGCGAGGCAGCAACAGCGCGGGCAACGATCTCTTCGTTGAAGCCCCAGAGATCCTCGACCGAACCGCCACCCCGGGCAACGATGATCAGATCAGGACGCGGCAGCTTGCCTCCGGGGGTGAATGCGTTGAAGCCATTGATGGCATTGGCCACCTCGGCGGCGCAATTTTTGCCCTGGACTGCCACCGGCCAGACCAGCACCTTGCGCGGGAAACGATCCCGCAGCCGGTGCAGGATATCGCGGATCACCGCGCCCGAGGGCGATGTCACTACGCCAATGAAACGGGGCAGATAGGGCAATGCCTGTTTGCGTTCGGTGGCAAACAGCCCTTCCGCTTCGAGCTGTTTCTTGCGCTTCTCCAGCAGCGCCATAAGTGCGCCCTGCCCAGCAACCGAGACTTCCTCGACGTTCATGTTGTATTTCGACTGCGCCCCAAAGGCAGTGAGCCGTCCGGTGACGATGACCTCCAGCCCTTCCTCGGGGACCACCGCCAGATTGGAGACCTGACCTTTCCAGGTGGTACAGGCCAGCACCGACTTGTCGTCTTTGACATCGTAATACAGATGCCCAGAGCGCGCCTTGAACACCCGGCCTACCTCGCCGCGTACGCGAATGCGACCGAAGGTGCCCTCGAGCGTACGCTTTACCTCGCCAGACAGCTCGGAAACGGTGAATTCGGGGGTGTTCTGACCCGGTGAAGGGTCGTCAAACAGGTCTGACAATTGCGGGTTCCCCCTGCAGGATAGGTTATTCTTGTTCTATGGCTTCGCGCAGCATAGAACGCCCGACAAGCAAGGCCAAGCAGATCGGAGCACTCACCATGAATATCCTTATCCTCGGCGGCGGCGGGCGTGAACACGCACTGGCCTGGGCGGTGATGCAGAACCCCAAATGTGACAAACTGATTGTGGCACCGGGCAATGCGGGCATCGCGCAAATCGCCACCTGCGCCGATCTGGACGTCAATCATGGCGGTTCTGTCGTAACCTTCGCCGAAGAAAACGCCATCGATTTTGTCATCGTCGGCCCCGAGGCCCCGCTGGCCGCTGGCGTATCCGACCGTTTGCGCGACGCTGGTCTGCTGGTGTTTGGCCCGTCCGAGGCCGCCGCCAAACTGGAAGCGTCAAAAGCCTTTACCAAGGAAGTCTGCGCCGCCGTCGACGCCCCCACCGCTGGTTATGGCCACTTTACAGAGCCGCAAGCCGCCAAGGCCTATATCCGCCAGCAAGGCGCACCCATCGTGGTCAAGGCTGACGGTCTGGCCGCCGGCAAGGGCGTGATCATGGCCTTTGATGAAGCCACCGCGTTGGACGCCATCGACGATATGTTCGGCGGTGCCTTTGGATCGGCCGGCGCCGAGGTGGTGATCGAGGAATTCATGGAGGGCGAAGAGGCTTCCTTGTTCGTGCTGGTCGATGGCACCAATGTGTTGCCGATGGGATCAGCGCAAGACCACAAGCGGGTTGGCGAAGGTGACACCGGGCCAAACACTGGCGGTATGGGCGCTTACTCTCCTGCTCCGGTACTCAGCGCCGAGATCGAAGCCAAGGCAATGGACGAGATCATCAAACCCACCATGGAAGAAATGGCCCGCCGTGGCGCACCCTATCAGGGCATTCTCTATGCCGGTCTGATGATCAAGGATGATCTGCCACGCTTGGTGGAATACAACGTGCGCTTTGGCGATCCCGAATGTCAGGTGCTGATGATGCGTCTGGGCGCACAGGCGCTGGACCTGATGCATGCCGCCGCCGAGGGCCGGTTGAACCGCGCGCAGGTCAACTGGGGTGACGATCACGCCATCACTGTGGTCATGGCCGCCAACGGCTATCCAGGATCATACGAAAAAGGCACTGAGATCAAGGGGCTGGATGCGCTGAGTGAAGACAGCAGCAACATGGTATTCCACGCGGGCACCAAAGCGCAAGACGGCAAAGTACTGGCCACCGGTGGCCGGGTTCTGAATGTTACCGCCCGTGGCGACAGCCTGCAACAGGCCCGCGACAATGCCTATGCGGCGGCGGATTCAATTGATTGGCCCGACGGGTTCATGCGCCGCGACATCGGCTGGCGCGCGTTGAAATAATGAAAAGCGTTGCCGCCTGCCCCTTTGGGCGGGCGGTGGCTTTACCGGCTGGAAGGCCGGATGTGATTATCTGCCCTGAACCGCATTTTCTCAGTCAGGTGCCGCAGAATGCATTCCCCGGTAACCCATGGGTTACCTCAGTCCCAAATTCTCCCGCCCGTCAGCTGGCATCTGGCGATGCCGCCGCCCGTTGGGCCACGCGCCGCTGCGCGGCACAGTCAGGAGGATCCGCTTTCAGGCTCAGTCATAAGAGCCTTACCAAGAACCAAACCCGACCAATTTGGCGGCCCACCATTCAAAATGAGTTTCTGAATAATGCGCTCTGCCAATTCCACATGGCAATCAATCAACTCTTTGGTTTCACGACGATCTTTCTTTGTATCGCGCAAGGTCCCGCTGTGGGCCACTTCACTTCGATGTGTGTAAATTTTCCCCAAAATTCCAAAGTTCTTTTTACGTTCTGAAAACCCACCGTCCACCAACCATGTTCCCCGAAGGCGAAGGTGGTTGCTTAACTGGTCCGGAAACTCTCTATTTTTATGCTCAGAGAAGAGTAAGACCATTTCCAACGCGATCCCAAGGTCTAGGGCTTTGTCTTCTAAATTTCTTCGGCATTTCGCTTGCTGTAGTCGGCCTAAAGCTCGAGTGACTTGATCCTTCCACTTTCCTTGTAGGCAGCTAAAAGCAGAAAATAGGTCACAAAAAATCGGCGGGATCTCTTTCACAATGCTTGCCCTGTTCTGAGGAAGAATTTCACCAGCAGATCCAGAGCGGCCACCGCTGCCAAAAGGGCCAAAAGGAACATTTGGGGGGCAATACATTGATTGAGCTCCCCCTACGCAGGAAACACCGCTCAAACAATTTAAGAGAAGCGCAGCGTCGTGAAGAGGCTGAGTATGCAAAGAATGGAACATTCGAAACTCATCCCTTGCATCACTTCTCCAAATTTTTTTGGTCTTACCCGTTAACGTTAAGGCTGCAGTCGTCACCGGGCTGCGATATGTTTCAATTTGGCTTTGAGAGCGGAGGACTTCTTCTTTGTGACCGCAATCAATCATCTGAGACACAGGGACCAACGAAATCCCGTCCGTGATCTGTATAGTCTCTCGTGCTTCTACTCCGTGCAGCCACAAGACCGAAAGAACCTCGGTTTCCTCCCTAATGAGAAAATTTTCAAGGTCGCTATCCGCAACTTCAATCCCTTCTTGGTTTGCGCGCCAAAGCCACCAGGCAACAAGAATATCCAGACTAAACATTGCCCCACCAGATCCAGTGGAGATCAACTTATTTTCCAGATCTAGAATTCGCGGATCCTGCTCCAATAAGGAACGTTTTTGACTGCTTCGGGATGTCGCCTTAACTCAGCGAAAAACATAAAAGACATCCGCGTTTCATACGAATGGTCTTTCTCCCACTCTGTGGTCACTGAAGTACGTGGTAAATTCAAATAACCCAAAGACATTTACGACCGTCATTTCTATATTAAAAATACTTTCCAAGAAACTTACAGAGCATTTTGTGAGCTGGTCAGAGACTATTCCCCTCTCACCGACACTCCAACACCCGATCCATACTCGCCCGCCCTTTGAATGGCCCAACATCCCGGCTGCGGATCTCTCCCTCAACCAGCGCCGACGCCACAATCCGCGACCAGCTGGCATCCACTGTCACCACCTCAGGCCCCTCACCACAATCGCGAATACCCGATGTAATAAAGTCCTGCCCAATCTGATGGTTGGTCAACCCGGTCTGACTGGCCACTTCATCCAGCTTGCCATCGCGCAGGCTCCAGATCCGCAGGGTCTTGGCCAGATGAGGTCGGTCGATATAGGCCACCTCGGGCCAGCCATCCCCATCCAGATCCGCCGAACCGATGGGCGCCAGCCAGCGATGCGCGCGACCGATAAACGGTGTTGCAGCATAGAGCCCACGCTCGTCATATAACGACAACCGTGCTCCCTGGGTCAGACTGCTCTCGACCACCATCACCAGGCTTGGACCATCGTCGCCCTCGATGATCCGCGGTTCTAGATCTTCGAAGACGTGATTTTCTGGTAGCCGAATGATGATCTTATAGGTTTGA
>Ga0209826_1003129_pt1 | contig 10594 bp, 9 predicted proteins | sample GOMGulsemesocosm_5_FD_184637 | JGI IMG/M metagenome (GOLD analysis project Ga0209826, IMG submission 184637) | Methane-oxidizing microbial communities from mesocosms in the Gulf of Mexico - GOM15C Gulf of Mexico (SPAdes) (version 2) | ecosystem: Environmental > Aquatic > Marine > Cold seeps...
ATCTCTGACTAAAGAAATTGCATCAAGTTTAAATTCTTTGGTATATTTTTTACGTTTTGTCATTTCTGTTCTCCAGTTAAGCTTATTATGTCTTAACTGGGGTAGTCGAATCCATTAAACCACGTCACCACTATTTTCTGTCTATATATGGGGAACTTTCGTGAGTAGAAAATATATAATTGCTATTTTCACATGTTTCAAATTCAGGCCGATCAATAACAAAAAATATTAGAGGAAATCATCAAACATTATTCTTAACCATTCTGAATTTTCCACTTTTTTCTTTAGGTATATCCGGAACAACTGTCAACTTTATAATCATTTCATTGCCTACACGTTCTTTTAAAGCATCAATAAATGAAGATTTTTCATATGACGTAAAACTTGAATCCGAAACTACTTTAACTTCAATTTCATTTTTTATATCTTGAATAATTTGAAAGTACTGAATTCCTTTTATCCCCTTCGTACAGTTACTAATATTGCCTAGGTTAACTTTACCGTTTTCTGGTGAAAGAATATAATCATTAGTTCTCCCTTCAATGCTATCCACTAACGGAAAGTTTAGACCACAGTCACATTCTAAATCAGATTTGGAAAGCTTAATTCTATCTCCAATATCATAGCGAATAAGTGGAGTTCCTTTAGTAGAAAAAGAAGTCACATACAAACTTCCTTCATTTGAAGGCTTGCCAAATTTATCATTCACTTCAAAAATACCTGTTAACGGATGTATATGCAAACGGGATGATTTACACTCGATAATAAAAGGAGCACCTTCGGAGGCTGAGTATTGATCGATTACTTTACAACCAAGCACTTTGCTAATTGTTGTCCTATGCTCTGATAAAACAGTTTCAGCTGTAGGGAAAAAAACTTTGACTTTGCCCGGGAAAGTAAGTTGCTTTGACTCTGCAATTTGACAAATTTCATAAACACTACTAGGAAAGCCAACAATAAACTCTGGCATAAAACTAACTAATGAATCCCAATAAATTTCGAAGTTTTTATTGTTAATATGAAATGTTGAAAAAAATCGTATCTTATTTATAAGATCATCACGAGAACATACTCGCTTATTTAAGTCTTTTGCACTGACTATACTTTTACCACTGAACCAAGCAGTTTTTTTTCCTAAAGTATAACCATATTGTTCTCGAAACGTATCTAAAATGGCATATCGTTCTTGTATATCTTCTTCCTTAAAAAAGACCTTCATAGAGGCTCCGGTTGTTCCCCCAGTTTGACTTATAATGGCCTCGCTTTCAGCTATTGTTGCTATATCATTTAAGTTATTGACTATGTTTTTTTTAAGTAATATAGGATTATTACTTAAACACTCGACATCTATATCTTTATACCAACGTGAATTCTCCCTAGCGTAATTTAAAGTATTTTTTAATCGTTTTTCTTGCTCGCAATCTAAATCATCTTTAGAAGCATACATATAATTATTATAATACTTTTTCCATGCTTTATATTGCCCTCTATGCCTGACTTTATATTGATAAGTATTGAAGAGACTGATCAATATATTTTGTAAGATAAGTGGGAAATGGTTTATCACAAATGATTTGATTTTATTCAAAGCCTACAACCTCTTTATACAATATTTGATATTTATCTAAAACTTTGTCTAGTGAATAATTTTGTTTTACATTTATCCTGTTATTTTTACCAAGTTCTATCCTATTCACGACTGACATAAATGACAATTTAAGGATACTTTTTGAGAGTTTGTTGTAATCGCCAGGCGGGCAAGTATAGATTTCATTGTTTAGGATTAATTTAGAGTCACCTACATCTGTAGTTATACAAGCTAAACCGCATGACATAGCTTCCCCTAAAACATTTGGAAACCCTTCTGTATCAGAATGTAAACAAAAAATATCCATACAATTTAAATATCCTGAAATATCATCCTGCACACCTAAAAAATAGAAGTTTTTTTTATTTTTACTCTTACTTATAATAGACATTAGTTCATTATTTTTTGTATTAATGTCTTTACCAATAAGTATTGCCACTAACTCGTCATTTTTTTCCATAGCTAATAACATACTTTTAATAAATAACTTATGATTTTTTGCTTTTGTATACCTTCCTATACTGCCAACAACTATTTTATTAGCTATATTCAGCTGCTCTCGATAATGCTTTCTTTTTTGAATTGAAGGACTATATGTAGTAGTGTTAAACCCATTACCAATAACAACCATTTTTTTTTCTTGATAATAACAGCCAACATGAACATCCTTAGCTTTTTGTGCCACACAAACTATTTTATCAGGAAGTATGTAAGAAATTATTCCGCACAGTGAACGTAACATTCTCTTTAAAATAGTTCCTCCGTTATCAAGTTCAGAGTTTCGAATACTCCAAATAACTTTATAACCTAATAACTTCGCTGAAATGCCACCTAATAAATCTGAATGATACATCCACGTATGTACAATGTCTGGGCTGATATCACTTAAAATATTTTTCAAGCAGAAGTGTGATTTGAATAATATATTTCTTCTGTTTAATCCTAAATCAATAATATTCACACCTTGTTCTTTTAAAGTAGCCCCTAAGACTCCAAGCTTAGTTAAGCAAATAATAGTATGCTGAACTCCCTTAGTATTCTTGACCAATCTGGCTAAAAATCGTTCTGCTCCTCCAATATCTAAAGCAATAATAATATGAGCGACTTTGATTATTTTCAATTTAGAATCCTTTTCATTAAGTCAGCGTATTGTGGTACAATTTGTTTATTAGAGTAGTTATTAATAATTACTCTTCTTCCTTCAGTACCTTTACTTACTCTCAGCTTTTTATTTTCAATCAGTGACGATAGTGCTTCGATCCAAGACTCATCGTTATTTACTACATAGCCTGCACTATCACCATGAAATACTTCGCTATTCATACCTACATTTGATACTACTACAGGTAAAGAAGACGACATATAAGTTAACATTTTATAACTACACTTACCTAAAGACCATTGATTATAAGACAATGGCATTAAACCAATATCTATACTTTGTAATTCTCGAACTTCATTAAATTGAGACCATTGTACGTATTCCAATTTATTATTAGGAATGTTTTTAAAGTTGGGCGGCAAATCAGATATTATTTTCAAACGTACATTAGGATATTTATTCAATATTACTTTTAGGTAGCTCTCAATTAAGTATAGATACATATAACCACTTGAAGAACCTGACCAACCGATTATCACTTCATCATTTTCTTTAATGATTTCCTGTTCTAATGGTTTAAAATAATTAACATCAACAGCGGTAGGTAATATAGTTACGTCATTAAATTTTGAATAATACTCAGCAAGATATTGATTACCACACACTATATGTTCAGCTCTAACAGCTATATACTCAATGAATTTTTTATGCATATTCAAATGTATCGCATCATCAATATCAAAAATGTATGGTATTTTTATGAATGGTTCAAAAGATAACATTTTTGATATCAATGGTTTTTGCAAAATACATAAGTCATAACAATTACTTTTCGCAACCCTAGAATAACTATCACTTAATGCTAATGGTAACCATTTAAGTCTGTTTTTTATCCCTAACGGAGGGTAACTACCGTACTTAGCTGGTTTCTCGTCAATACTAATATTAAATTCTGAAAAGTCACCTATAAGTTTACGAACACGAAATCTACTACTTGGCACATTGGCGCCAAGCGTTAAAGCCAAGACCTTAATCAAAGACATAAATAACCTTATTTATTACTATTAATAAAAAATTTAGAATTAAAAACACTAGCTTCTTGTATTACACATATAAGGAGAATACTAATAGGTACGAAGCGATAATAAGAAAAGATAGGATACCCAATACAAAATAAAGCTAAATAAGCAATAAAAACGACGCTTATAAGCAACTCATCTTTAAAATAAAAGATTATAAAGCCTTGGATATGAAATAAAAGCATACCAACCACACCTAGCTTCAACGCAAGCAATACATATGATGAATCGGTATATACAAAATTTATTGAATGTGTAAAACCAATACCTAACAATGGATAATCTTCAATATAGTTAATCGTATACTTTAGTGCTCCATCAAAATACCTTGAGCTAAGGCCGTTACCCTCATCACCAGCCATACTACTAATTAGAGTACTTATGATTTCAATGTTAAACAAGACAAGAAGGATCCCCGCTAGAAAAAACAAAGAAAAATATACTGCTAGATTAAACATTCGTTTTTTCGTCATAAATACAACCATTACCATTAAACTAGTGAAGATAAAAAACATTGAAGTATTAGATCTTAATAGTAATAACATGGTTAAAAAACTAACTATAAATGATATATTTAATAGTTTTGAATAACCTTTATCTATAAGGAACAAAGAAAAAAGTATAAAAACACTATAATAATATCCGGCTATAGAGTGACTTACAAAAATACTAACAGGTTTAAAAATTAATAAAAGACGCTCAACTAAACCGAAATAACCACCACTATAATAATTAACTAAAAAATCTGAAAACAAATCTAAAAATAAGGATGAACAACCGACCAGCACAATATATGAACAGATAAAGTAATAACATTTAACTGCTCCTTTATTATTTGAGAAGTCAAATTTAATAAAAAACAAAAGTAGCAAAGTAATGAGGCTGGGTAATTGGCCAAATGCATAATTTGAATATTTTGAGAATAATGTAGCGAATAAGAAGATTAAAATAATTATTAAAGTGCTCATTAATCTAGTTATAGATAACCTACCCCAAATATACAATCCTAATATTAATACTAATATTGTGATTACATTCCCCACAGTAATAGCAAATAGTGAAATCATACCATTATTTGATGAAGGGAAGATAATACAAATAAAAAGCAACCCGAAAAACGACAGCTCTATTAGTTTTAATAATTTCACAGTTTAAAAATCATACTTAATCACCTAACCTTTTCAACTTACTCGAATCATAGTTATAGATAATATATGCTAATGGCAAAGAGATTAAACTCAAAAAATTAAATTTTAAAATTATTTTTTTTGGTGAATGAAATGAGAAACGATAATAATTTATATATACTCTAAGTTTCATTACATAAGGTAAATTAAGTTCTAATTGCTCAAAGTAATTTAGTTTTGTACCTTCAGGGCTATTAACACGAATTTTCAGTATATTATTAGACAAACCATCCTTTCGCATAATAAAAATTCTCAAAGGAGAGTTAATAAATCTTGCGGTATATTTACTTGATAACCGATTCCATATAATACCCTCTGGTAAAAATCTCTCTCCGGGAAAAATGGGAAATAAATTTTCCTTAAGTATACTTGTTACATTAACTCCGAATCGTTCACCCTGCTTTCGTAAAATAAATTGCTGTTCGGGTGATTCGACATCAACTCTATCTTTATCGAATTTATTACCAATAATATTGCGATCTCCATCTAAGCACAGTGCCGTAATGGTGGAATATTTATTCTTATCCTTTTTAGGAATAGAGTCCCATTCGCTCTTGAAAACTTCAACCGTATTTGATGTGCACGTATCATCTGAATCAATAATAAGAAATAATTCGCCCAAAGCTAAATTAATACCTCTATTAAGGGCCGTATGTTTACCGCCATTTTCTTGCAATGTATATTTTATTGAAAATGGTGATTTTTTCATCCATTCACTTATTAATATAGATGTTGTGTCTGTAGAGCCATCATCAACGATTAACCATTCAAAGTTTAGATCGCTCTGTAGACATAAGGAATTATACAAAGCAGGCAAAGTGTGAGCACGATTAAAGGTTGGTGTACAAATAGAAAAGGTTATATCAGCCATTCGTGCTGCGCCTTATTAAAAGAGTTCGAAGATTAGAAAAATTCAAAATTATAATACTTGATGTGAAGATTAGCACCCCTGAGAGAATTTTAGCAATCAAAGTAGATATATCACTCTCAAAATGTAACGAATTGACAATAGAGAACATTAGCAGAACTGAAACAAACAGTTTGAAATTATCACGAATTGAGAGTAAAGGCAACTTCATTAACTTTCTACCTAACAGGAATGTTGTGCATAAGTAAATAAAAAAAGAAATTACGCATGCGACAGCGGCACCCAAAACACCATAATAAATAACCAATCCAACATGTAAAAATACAGAACAAACTGTAGAAAAAATGACAGAATACAGTTGCATATCAGTCCTTTTACACAGTTGAAAAGCATAATCAAAATAAAATGACTTCAAAAGTCCAAAAAACACCCCAGTGGCGATATAAGGAATAAGAAAACTAGCTTTTGGACCAAAATTATCTCCCATAAATACACTTGCAAACTCATTATAAGAAGCAAAAAGACCAAAAAGCATAGCCGAAGAAATAGTAAATAATACTGTAAAGTGATTTTTCAAAGCAACAATAGATTGATACTTTTTATTTGTATAAATTTTAATGATTTGTGGAAAGTTAGCTAAGTGGATAACAGAGAGTAAAGTCCCCATAGATAATAGAGTAAAGTCATAGGCAGAGGAATATAAACCTAACTCTTCAGGAGATGAGAATGTATTGAGACTAACTCTTCCTATAATGTTTATAACCATTATCATCATTAGAGTTAATGTTAATGGCCCACCATACGCAAAAGCACTTTTTATAAGAGCTTTAGAGTAAAATTTAATTTTAACAGCTTGAAATAACGATATATTAAGTATTGTTGCACCAAAGAAAGACAAGGATAGACTAAGTATCAAAAATTCAATCTCAGAGGATAATGATATTACAATAAAAATTAGAGTAATTGATAATAAACTTTTAACCAATAGCGTATAAAAGTATTTTTTAGGTAACAAAGTTGTATTATGTATCTTTTGAATAAACTCATAAAAAGCTATCGACACCAACAAGATACTCGTAGAAAAAACAATCGTTTTATTGCTGGCAATAGGTAGTAATAATAAGGTAATAAGTAAAATAAAAACTGAAATTACTGAATAACTTAACGCAATAGTACTTAATAAAACGCTATCATTTGAACTTTTACGGTATTCAAAATAAAATCTTGAGTAATATATAGAAATAATGTTATAAAAAATACCACTTAATGACGTCGCTACTAACACACACAGAGAATAAATACCATAATCTTCCGGTGTTAGGTACCTTGTTATCATAGCTAATAAAAGCATTGAAGAAATAGCTGGTATAACTTTAGAAACACCATAGATTATAGTGTGTTTAATCAACATTGATTATTTAAACTGAAGTTGATATACCAAGACATTGCTTTTCCTATCCCTTCAAAAACACTATAATTAGGTGAGTATCCTACCGAGTTTTTAGCTTTGGATATATCAGCCTGAGAGTGGCGTACATCACCGAGCCTAAAGTCACGATAAGTAGGTACTAATTCAACGTTTACATCATGTGTAATTAAAGCAGTTTTAATCGCGTTAAATAAGTCATTTAATGTCGTTCTATCACCTACCGCCACATTGTATATTTCATCTTTAGCTTGTTCTGATGCTGTAGCAGCTAAAATATTCATTTGTACGGTATTTTCAATAAAACAAAAATCACGGCTAGTTTCACCATCACCATTAATAAATAGTTCTTCGTTATTTATCATTGCGACCGTCCATTTAGGTATTACAGCAGCATAAGCTCCATTAGGATCTTGCCTTTTACCAAATACATTAAAATAGCGTAAGCCTATTGTTTTAAAATTATAGGTCTTAGCAAATACACTCGCGTATAGCTCGTTTACATATTTAGTTACCGCATAAGGAGATAAAGGGTTACCAATGTTTTCTTCTACTTTAGGTAGCGCAGGGTGATCACCATAAGTAGAGCTTGACGCTGCATAGGTAAAACTTACTACATTGGCTTCTTTCGCTGCTGTGAGCATATTTAAAAAGCCAGTAATATTGGCTGAATTAGTTAATATTGGATCAGCAATTGAGCGCGGCACTGAGCCTAAAGCAGCTTGATGAAGTACATAATCTACAGTTTTTTTGTTATAAGTTAGCGCTTTTTCGCAATCTTTGTAATCACAAATATCACCTTCGATAAAGTTAAAGTTCTGCCATTGCTGTATTGACACTAAGCCTTTTACTTCATCAAGATTGTGTTGATGCCCTGTGGCAAAGTTATCTAAACCAACTACTTTTTGATTTAATAATAATAAAGTTTCAAGTAAATTTGATCCAATAAAACCAGCCACTCCTGTTACAAGCCATGTTTTAGGTGATTTTAATAGCTGCTCTTTTATTTCGTTATAACGTGACATTTTTTCTTCTTAAAATATGTATTTTTTATATTCAATTAAATTCAATAAAGCGCGAATAAATTCACTCCTACATTTAAAGTCTCATATCTACACCATCTTTAGGTAATAAGTATTTCAAGTCATAAATTACGTGATTTTCTTTACCTAACTTACGAATATTTTCTACTCCCAAGTTTTTAAACTCGTTATGAGCAACAGCCAAAATAATAGCGTCATAATGATTTGATTTTGCTTCAACTAAACTTAAATCATACTCTTGTTCTGATTCTTTGCTTGAGCACCAAGGATCGGTAATATCAACATTTATGTTATATTCTTTAAGTTCACTGACTATGTCTACAATTTTTGTGTTGCGTAAATCTGGGCAGTTTTCTTTAAAGGTTAAGCCCATTACCAATACATTAGCGCCTTCAACTTGAGTTTTATTTTTAAGCATTTGTTTAACAAGTTGTGAGACCACATAAGCGCCCATCCCATCATTTAAACGTCGACCTGCTAAGATCATTTCAGGATGATAACCTACTGTTTGTGCTTTATGAGTTAAGTAGTATGGATCAACACCTATGCAGTGACCACCAACTAAACCAGGGCGAAAGGGAAGGAAATTCCATTTAGTTCCAGCAGCCTCTAAAACTTCTAAGGTATCTATATCTAATTTATTAAAAATAATTGAGAGTTCATTAATTAAGGCGATATTAACGTCACGCTGAGTATTTTCAATAACTTTTGCCGCTTCTGCAACTTTAATTGAACTAGCTTTATGCGTACCCGCACTAATGATTGATTTATAAAGCTGGTCAACAGTTTCAGCTATTTCATCGGTTGAGCCTGAGGTAACCTTCAAAATATTGGTAACTCGATGCTCTTTATCACCCGGGTTAATACGCTCAGGAGAATAACCTGCAAAAAAATCTTTATTAAATTTAAGACCCGATGACTTTTCAACTACGGGAATACATTCTTCTTCAGTAGCACCAGGATAAACAGTAGATTCATAGATGATAATATCACCGTGATTAATCACTTTTCCTAACATTTCGCTGGCTTTAATAAGTGGTGTTAAATCAGGCTGTTTATGTTCATTTATTGGCGTGGGCACGGTAACTATATAAATATTAGCTTCTTTCAGTGTTTCAACATCGTATGAAAAGCTTAAATTGGTATCAGCTAATGCTTCATCTGAAACTTCAAGAGTTGAATCTGTTCCCGATTTTAACTCGGTAATGCGGGATTTATTGATATCAAAGCCAATTACTTGATATTTTTTACCAAATTCTACCGCTAAAGGTAATCCAACATAGCCTAAGCCAATAATTGCTATTTTTTTATCTGAAATCATTACTACTTCTTATTACTGCACTTTAATTTATTTATTATTCTCATAACGTTTATATGATGAGGATGAATTACTCTTCGAGCAGGATTCAGTATTAAAACACCTACGAAATGACAAAATAGAAATGATTTAGTTAATAACAGTATGAGCATTATTACATATTATCCATTTAATACTTAATAACTTTTATTACTTTGAAATAACTCTAAGCGTTAACACGTAACCTGCAAATACCACTAAAAACCCCACTAACATAATAACCTCGGGAATATTGAAATATTCTCCTGCCAAACCAATGGCTGACATAACCGCCGCCACGCTTGATATAATAATAAGCGTTTGATGTGCGGTAAAACCTACACGCGGAAGTATATGATGTAAATGATCTCGGTCTGGCTTGAAAGGTAATTTGCCATTTTTATAACGTCTAATAATTATAGCTGCCATATCCATTATTGGTATAGCACATATCCATAATGCGGTTACTGGGTTAAATGATACTTGTTCGCCTTGTATACCTAGCGTTAATAACCAAATAACGCTTAAACCAACGAACATACTGCCAGCATCGCCCATGAAGTTTTTTTTAGTTTTGTTTTCACTTTTTAACCATCGGTTAAATAAACCTAGGTTAAAGATTAAATAAGGTAGTGTTGCGGTAACTAGAATGAGTGGGCAGCTTAAGTAGTTTGTTTGACCACTCATAATAAATAGAATGGCAATAGAGGCGACAATAAATCGATGTTCGTTATTACAGATAATAATGGGATCTGCGCATTGGTTATCAAGGCGGTTAATTGTTTCTTGTAATAAAGATTTTTCGCTTAAAAGCGCTAAAAATTGTTTAGGGTGTAACGCTCGTGATAGTGGCCATAATCGGCTTCCACTGCCACCAGACATAATAACTGGTAATATCATCATTTTTATTTATAACTTTTTAATGCTATTTATTACAATCCCTAAGGCGATTACAGGTTTAGGGC
>Ga0209826_1003130_pt1 | contig 10593 bp, 8 predicted proteins | sample GOMGulsemesocosm_5_FD_184637 | JGI IMG/M metagenome (GOLD analysis project Ga0209826, IMG submission 184637) | Methane-oxidizing microbial communities from mesocosms in the Gulf of Mexico - GOM15C Gulf of Mexico (SPAdes) (version 2) | ecosystem: Environmental > Aquatic > Marine > Cold seeps...
TAAAGTAACGCACCACAACGGGGGCATTTCTTCCATAAACCTTCAGGAACACTGGTGCTCCGTTCATTTTTCTTGGTGCCCAGACCACTGGGCCTTATCTTATCTAACCAGCTCATCCATCTAATCCAAATAAGGGGTTTGTATCATGGCTATTCACAACACCCGGGCAAGTTAATGACACCCGTGTGACCTGACAAATTATAACCTGTAATCACGGTGATTTACTGCGCTTTGCAGCGGTGATGAACGCTTTTAATGCACGATGATCTTTTTTACCCGGTGATAACTCCACCCCTCCGCTGACATCAACGGCGTAGGGCTTCACTGCCTCGATAGCGGCATCGACATTATCGGGGTTTAAACCACCGGCCAGAATCAGATTGTCACCTGCCAGGCCAACAATACGCTGCCAGTCAAAGGTTGCGCCAGTGCCGCCAAATTTATCGGGCTGCCAGGCATCAAAAAGATAACCACAGGCCCCCGGGTAAGCTGCCATTGCTTTGCTGGGGTCAAGGTCGGGTGACATTCTCAAAGCTTTAATATAGGGCCGCTCAAACTGCCGGCAATATTGTTCTGACTCATCACCATGAAATTGCAGCAACTGCATATCTGTGAGCGCTAAGATTTCTTTTACAAGAGCTTCGTCCTCATTGACGAACAAGCCGACCGTTGTCACGAAAGGGCCGAGTCCAGCAACAATCTGTGCCGCCACAGATGGCGTCACATAGCGAGAGCTGGGGGGATAAAACACCAGACCAATGGCATCGGCACCCGCTGCGACGGCAGCTTGAGCATCTTCCAGGCAGGTAATACCACAAATTTTTACTTTGGTTTTTAACACAGAGGACGTCAAATCAGCGTCTCGGAAATGAGTAGAGGCTATTCTAGTGGTCAGGGACGTGCTTTGCGATCAATAGATCAACTATCGGTGCCACCACAGCAATCACGATACGTTACACAAGACTTATTGAACAGCACCCGCACCCAATAAATATGCCGGTGGCTGCCTATAAGGTATTGCGAATTGCTCAGGGTAGCCAACATCAATCAAATACAGACCGGCAGCAGGTGCTGTAGCGGCAGATCTGGTGCGATCACGTCCAGCAAGCAAACTCTCAATCCAGTCTACCTTTTGCTTGCCCTTGCCAACCGCCATCAACGCACCCGCGATATTGCGTACCATGTGGAGTAAAAAAGCATTGGCACATATTTCTATGGCAATAATATCGCCCTGCTGGAAAACCTCGATAGATTTAACATTGCGCATTGGGGTGTTGGATTGGCAACCGGCGCCTCGAAATGCAGAAAAGTCCTGCTCACCAAGTAATGCCTGTGCCGCTTCGGCCATAGCCTGCGCCGATAAGGGATGGCGACACCACGACAGACCGCTATGCATAACAGCAGCCTTCACCTGGCGGTTCAATATTAAATAGCGGTAGGTGCGCGAGATGGCGCTAAAACGCGCATGAAACTGCGCAGGCATTTCATCAACCCAATGCAGGCGAACGCTTGCTGGCAGATTCGCATTAGCACCTAGCATCCAGTTTCGAGGCTCACGTACGGTTGTCGTGTCAAAATGGATAACCTGATGCCAGGCGTGAACGCCCGTATCCGTTCTACCCGCACAGGCGATGCTAAGGGGCTGAGCTGCAACACTCGACAACGCTTTTTCAACCGAGGCCTGTACAGCATCACAATGTAATTGGCGCTGCCAGCCACAAAACTGACTACCGTCATATTCGACCACGGCACCATAACGCAAAGTGCCCGAGGGCAGCTTTTCTCCCTCGGGCACTTTGCAATTAGGTAAATAGTTCCAGTTATTATCTCTTGGCATAAACCCTTACGCTATTGACTCAATAAGGCTGTAATTGTCCTTTTAATCAACTTAGCTTTGCAAGTAGTTCATTCGCCTTCTGCTTTTGCTCATCACTACCGTTATTCAGCACCTCGGCAAGAATATCTTTGGCACCTGATTCGTCACTCATTTCAATATAAGCCTGCGCCAATTCGAGCTGTGTAGTGCTTTCATCCTGCTCAACGACATCAATATCATCGCTATCAAAATCAAGGCTATCCAGACTCAGCTCCAAACCTTCATCAACACTTTCAAGCTCGGCATTCTGTAAATCAAACCCATCATCTACTGTATCAGGCAGCTCTATTTCAAGATCAGCCATTGTTTCTTCACTGGCGAAGTCAGCGGACAAATCATCTAATTCATCAGGTAAGGCAATATCCCCAAACATCGACTCCTCAAGATCGCCATCAGATTCCTCGCAAGTACTTTCTACTTTGCTAGCAGAAGGCTTAAGATCCAGCTCAATCCCACTAAGATCCAAATCATCACTGCTATCGATAAAGCTGTCATCAAGCTCAGTCGCCAAGTCTGCGCTGAGAATATCGTCACCTAAGACGTCGCCAAGCTCATCAACTGGCTCATTTTTAGATTCGCCTGAACCAGAAAGATCAAGCTCTAGATCCGCAATGCCCAGCTCTTCCGCGACTTGTTGCTCCAGGGTCAGCTCACTGGGTTCTTCAATGACCTCTTGTTCAGGAATATTCCCCCGCAAGCGATCAGCGGTTGCTGTTGCATCACTATCACCAAGTGCGACCAAAGTTGGATAATAGGCATCAAAACCTACAGCATCTTCCTGCGCCACAAAAAGATCCAGTCGCTTGAGGTGCAGCTGACTATCATTCGGTGAAGCTTCAATTGCTTTTTTGATAACACTTTCAGCTTCGCTAAAATTGCCCAGGGATGAATAAATATCCGCCTCAGCAATCGGGTCTACCAACTCAACGATTTCAGCCTCAGGCGCCACCTCCATTACAGGTTCAGGCATAGCCGGTTCAAGCTGAACCGGCGGCTCCTCTTTCGACGTCCCGTCAGTGGCATCACTTTCTTTTTTATTCTTAGCAGTATCCGTGCCGATGTTTAAAGAAGGCTCGATGAACTCAGGCTCATCATCCTTTTTACTTTTAGCGACTAGAAATAAAACACCGAGTAAAACTGCTATAAAACCTAGCAGAGGGATCCAGTTGGACTCTAAAAAAGCGAAAAGCCCACCAAGAGAACCTTTTTCTAAACTTTTGGTATCTGCCCCTTCATTTCCAGTACCTCCACTGTCACTAACAGCCGCCGCATCAACAACAGCGGTTTCTGCCTTATCAACCTCAGTAACATCATTCACTTCAGTAGTCGCATCCATTTCAGCAGACGCTTCACTTGCTGCTTTTTCAGCCGCAACAGACAGTTGAACAGCTTTTAATTCATCACTTTCCAGTTTAATTAGCTCTGTGGTATTCAACTGCGCTTCGAGACTGGCCAGCTTTTCCTTTAACTCTAAGTTCTCCCGCTTCGACCGCTCAAGCTCTTCATGGGCAATACCCAGTTCATTTTGTAAGACCTCAGAGGAGGCGGAACTACCTTCGCCGCTAGAAGTTCGGCCAAGCTGTTGCCCATCAGCCGAACTACTTTCAGTCGGCGTCGATAAGCGTAATAAACCTTCCTTTTCAACGGGTGCTTTATTTTTCTCTGCGCCAGGCACATCACCAATGAGTTCGCGTACCGCGCTTTTTTTATGCTGCTCATTCCATGCGCGAGCCTGCTTGGCGACAACTTGATTTGCTTCGAGTAAATTAATGGACTCTACATTCGCCAAATCAGGAATACGTAACACTGCGCCTTTCTTCAGCAGGTTTGCATTGCCATTGCTAAAAGCATTCGCGTTAGCAGCCTGAATTGCGACCATACGCTGTTGAACAGTTGTATTGCCAAGCTCAGCCTGGGAAGCAATAGTCCACAGAGTATCGCCCCCTTTAACACGATAATCAGTAGCACCTGTTGATGAAGAAACGGGGGAAACCGAGGCTATAGCATCCTTTTCCCCAGCAGGCACTTGCTTCCTTTGGACCGAAGAAGACCTAGCTACCGGTGATGCAACAGCTGCCTCAACCTTAGCAGAAACTTTTTGCGTATCAAAAACCGGTAAATCTAGAAATAGCGTGTATTCACGTAATAGAAGACCCGATGGCCACTGCAATTGAGCAACAAAATCGAGGTAGGGCTCCCTGATTGAGTCTTTGGAAGTCACTTTAACAATGGGGTGGTCAATGTCAGATAAATCAGTTTTAAAATTCAGATTTAAAAGATGGAATTCCCAAGTTACACCTGCCCTTTCAAAATCAGCTTTCGATGCCAAGCCCACGAGGATTTGATTTTCATCTGCTTCGCCAACATTAACGAGCTCAATTTCCGCATCGAAAGGTTCGTCGAGTGCCGAATGCAATGTCAACTCGCCTAGTCCCAGAGCAGAAACCCAGCAAGAAAAACCCAGGGCAACAAGCCCGGTCAGTACAGATGATTTACGCAACGCCATGATCCTTTACCCTTATATGTCCTTCGGCTTTATTAACTAGTCTCTGGTACAAAACCATTATCGGCCTACCTTAGGCCGGGCCAAAAAAAAGCCCTCCTGGTTCCCAGCAATAACAAATGTATAAGTTACAACAGTAGTAGGTTGTAAGCATTTATTATAAATAGGATTCTAGCAAGAGTTGGGTAATAGCTATTGCGTTTTTTGCGGCACTTTTGCGCACATTATCTGACGTAATCCACAAATTCAGCGCATTTTGTCGAGATCTGCTCTCGCGGATACGCCCGACGCAGGTTTTATCGGAGTTTTGCAAATCAGTAACCGGGGTCGGTTGCCCGCTTTGCTCAGCCCCTGCAAATAAGCTAACACCGTCAATGTTATTAAGCACCTGTGTCAGCTCATCAACGCCAAAGGGGTAGCGAGTTTCAATAGTTACCGACATGCTATTACCGTAGAAAACCGGCACCTGAACACAGCTCACATCGACGGCCATGGCATCAGCTTCGAGTAAACGTTGTAGCTCCGTGGCCGTATTCGCTTCAATCGTCGTATAACCATCATCACCCATAGCCCCAACTTCGGGAATCAGGTTAAAAGCAGACTGCTGTGTAAAAACCTCAGCTTCAGCCGATTTTCCACCAAGCAAGCCCGCCGACTGTGAGGCCAGCTCACTGACACCGGCCTTGCCAGCATTGGAGGCAGACATGCAGGCAACGACGCTAACGTTGGTAATTTCTACTTCCGCATTAACGGGCTTAAGCAGCAAGGCCAGCTCAGCAGCCAAGCTTCCCGGCGTAGCAATAATGCTTTGGCCACCCAGGCTGGCGAAGTCCTCACCCTGTAAACTCGCGGCAATCACTAAAGGTACGCTGCTGTCAGCGCGAAAAGCCGAGGAGCAATCAATCGCCAGACACCCGGCATCGACAGCCTGAGGTACGTATTCAGCAGCAACCTCAGCAGGCACCGCAAACAAAGCCAGGCGCACGGTGGAGAAATCAAAGTCGGCCAGATCAGTAATGTTCGCCGGACGTCTGGCGATCATCGTAGTTTCACCCGTTGAGTCAGCACTGGCCACAGGGAAAATCTGCCCAATGGCAAACTCGACGTTACCGAGCTGTTCAAGAATGGCTTCGCCAACAGCTCCCGTGGCACCAATAACAGCAATATCAACAAATTCAGACATTTAGCACTCCACTAACGAGATCAATTATTCAACATTCAAAAAACACCGTCGATTGACTAGCGCTCTAACAGGATTCGCAACATACGGCGCAGCGGCTCAGCTGCACCCCAGAGCAACTGATCACCAACGGTGAAAGCTGACAGGTACTCGCCGCCCATATTCATCTTGCGCAAACGGCCCACAGGTACATGTAACTTACCACTGACCGCCGCTGGCGATAATTCATTCAAGCTGTCATCACGATGGTTGGGAACCACTTTCACCCAATCATTAGCAGTCGCCAAAATGCCTTCAATCTCAGCCATCGGCAAATCATTTTTCAGCTTAATGGTAAGCGCCTGACTGTGGCTACGCATCGCACCGACGCGTACACAGAGGCCATCGAGGGGAATTGGATCGCCCTCTCGACCGAGGATCTTGTTGGTCTCAGCCTGCCCCTTCCACTCTTCACGGCTTTGGCCATTGTCCAGCTCAGTATCGATCCACGGCAATAAACTACCCGCCAGCGGGAACCCAAAGTTATCCGTCGGCATGGCCTCGCTATTAATAAAGGCTGAGACTTTGCGATCGATGTCCAAAATCGCCGACGCCGGATCCGCCAGCTCACTCGCAACATGGCTGTGAATGGCGCCCATCTGGCCAATTAGCTCACGCATATTCTGCGCACCAGCACCGGAGGCGGCCTGGTAGGTCATGGCACTGGCCCATTCGACATGGCCACCGGCGAACAAACCACCAAGAGCCATCAACATTAAGCTCACCGTGCAATTACCACCGACAAAACAATTGCCGCCCTTCGCCAGAGCCTGCTCGATAACCGGACTGTTAACCGGGTCGAGCACAATCACCGCGTCGTCAGCCATGCGCAACGCAGACGCCGCATCGATCCAGGCACCCTTCCAACCCGCCGCTCGCAACTTCGAATAGACCTCTTTCGTGTAATCGCCACCCTGGCAGGTGAGGACAACATCCATTGCCTGCAGCGCCGCAATATCAAAGGCATCCGCCAGTGGTGGTACATCCTGGCCAATAGCGGGCCCCGGCTGACCTCTTTGAGAGGTGGTAAAAAACACCGGCTCAATCAGAGCAAAGTCGCCCTCTTCTAACATACGCTCAACTAGCACAGAGCCAACCATGCCCCGCCAACCGACAATACCCACTCGCTTCATATTTACACTACCAAAACTTTAATTAACAAACAGTTACAATAATAACTTAAATCTATTTAGAGGAAAAAACTACAGGGTATCGAATAACCAGGGGCTATCTTTACGCCACTGCTGCTCAAACGTGCTGATAGTTTCCGCATCCTGCAAGGTAAGGCCAATCTCATCGAGCCCCTCAAGCAGGCATTGCTTGTAAAAGACGTCTATCTCGAAGCTAAGGCTGGTGCCGTCGGGAAGAGTGATACTTTGTTGCTCGAGATTGACCAGCAGCTCGTAGCCTTCATTGGCATCCACGGCAAGAAAAAGGCTTTCAATAATATCTTTCGATAAAACAATGGGTAACAAACCATTCTTAAAGCAGTTGTTATAAAAAATATCCGCAAAGCTAGAGGCTATAACAACACGGAAACCGTAGTCGTCCAGCGCCCATGGCGCGTGTTCACGGCTGGAGCCGCAACCAAAATTCTCCCGCGCCAGCAAAATTGACGCACCCTTGTAACGGGGCCAGTTGAGGGGGAAGTCCATATTCAAGGGCCGCTGGCTATTGTCCTGGTCGGGCAAGCCTTCATCCATATAACGCAATTCATCAAACAAGTTGGGGCCAAAGCCACTGCGCTTGATCGACTTCAAGAACTGCTTGGGAATGATCATGTCGGTATCGACGTTGGCGCGATCCATCGGGGCCACGAGGCCTGTATGCTGCTTAAAACTTTTCATCATTCGTCCTCAGGCTGTCTCAGTCGACATTAATTCACGCACATCCACGAAATGCCCCACTACCGCCGCAGCCGCAGCCATAGCCGGGCTCACCAGGTGGGTTCTGCCGCCATTGCCCTGACGCCCTTCGAAGTTGCGATTCGAGGTCGACGCACAGTGCTCACCAGCACCCAATTTATCGGCATTCATCGCCAGACACATTGAACAACCGGGCTCTCGCCACTCCATACCAGCATCGATAAAGATCTTGTCGAGCTGCTCGGCTTCCGCCTGTGCCTTAACTGCCTGTGAGCCAGGCACAATCAACACCTGCTTAACATTAGCGGCGACCTTACGACCCTTCGCTACGGCGGCGGCTGCACGCAAGTCTTCAATACGAGAGTTGGTGCAGGAGCCAATAAAGACGCGATCGACATTAATATCGGTGAGCTTCTGACCCACTTTCAAATCCATGTAGCTCAGTGCACGGGCCGCACCCTCACGCTTAACGGGGTCGTCCATTTGCTCAGGGTCAGGCACTACAGCATCGACGGGTAAAACCATCTCGGGCGACGTCCCCCAGCTCACCTGAGGCAGAATATCCGCACCCTGAAATTCAACAACGGCATCGAACGCTGCATCGTCATCACTGTGCAGCGTCTGCCAATTAGCCACCGCTTGCTGCCATAAATCACCGGAGGGGGCGAACTTACGGCCTTTAACATATTCAATGGTGATGTCATCGACGCCGACCATACCCACCCGGGCACCGGCTTCAATGGCCATATTGCACACCGTCATACGCCCTTCCATCGACATGTTGCGGAAGACTTCGCCGCCGAATTCAATGGCATAGCCCGTGCCACCGGCCGTACCCAAACGGGCAATCACAGCCAATACGACATCTTTGGCTGTGACGCCAACACCCAGCTCACCATCGACGCGCACCAGCATATTTTTCATTTTCTTCGCCACCAGACACTGGCTGGCCAGGACATGCTCGACTTCAGAGGTACCGATGCCATGGGCCAGCGCACCGAGAGCACCGTGAGTCGCCGTATGGGAATCACCGCAAACCACGGTCATACCCGGCAGAGTCGCGCCCTGCTCCGGGCCAATGACATGGACGATGCCCTGACCGGCATCATTCATTTTGAATTCCCTAATGCCAAAGGCCTCGCAGTTATCGTCGAGGGTTTGCACTTGTATGCGCGCCACCTTATCGGCTATCCCGGCAATGCCACCGGCACGTTCAGCCGTTGTGGTCGGCACATTGTGATCGGCAGTCGCGAGGTTGGCGTCAATGCGCCAGGGCTTTCGACCGGCGATGCGCAGGCCTTCAAAGGCCTGAGGCGAGGTCACTTCGTGCAGCAAATGCCGATCGATATACAGTAGCGCCGAACCATCGTCGCGCTGTTTGACCAAATGTGAATTCCAGAGTTTGTCGTATAAGGTAAGGCCAGCCATTGTTCTCTCCAAATGTTAGCGATGGGTGAATTTTAGAGTCGCAATCCAAATAAAACAAATTTATAATTTTCATTATTTGGATTCCAAACTGGAATAGATGGTCATGATGGACACACAACTACTTGAAGCCTTGACACACAGCTTCTTGAAGCCTTTATTGCCGTCGTTGAGAGCGGCTCATTCTCGGTCGCCGCGGAACGAGTCCATTTAACACAGCCCGCCGTCAGCAAACGCATTGCTCAGCTCGAACAACAACTCGACTGCCGCCTATTTGATCGCATTGCCCGCAACGTCAGCCTCACTGAAGCGGGCACAGCGCTGCTACCTCAGGCGCGCAATATTTTGCTCAGCGTTGAGGAAGCCCGCCAAAGTATTCGTGATTTGTCAGGGGCTGTGGCAGGTAATTTACGCCTGGCCATCAGCCACCATATCGGCCTTCATCGCCTACCGTCAGTGTTAAAAGACTTCTCCACCCGCCACCCAAAGGTGAGAGTCGACATCGACTTTATGGAGTCGGAAACCGCTTATGAAGCGGTACGCCAGGGGCGTTTTGAAATAGCAGTGATAACCCTGGCTCCGGAGCAACACCCCAGTTTGCAGGCCTTCCCCCTGTGGCAGGATCATCTACGACTGGTGGTCGCCCCCGACCACCCGCTGACTCACGTCGCCAAACTCGAGGTCGACGACCTCAGTAACTACCCCGCCATTCTGCCCGACCTGTCGACCTACACCGGGCGTAAAATCAAACAGTTTTTTGACCAACGTGACTGCAAGCTCACAACCAGCATTGCTACCAATTATCTTGAAACCATTAAAATGATGGTCTCCGTCGGCCTCGGCTGGAGCATGCTGCCCGCGATTATGATTGATGACACCCTGCGCCAGCTCAACTGTAAAGGCCTCGCCCTCGAACGTACGCTGGGCTACATTCACCATCAGAACCGCAGCCTATCGAATGCGGCCGAGGCTTTTATTCAACTCCTTTGCAACTCCAGCACGCCCGCTAAAAGTAAGTCCCAATGAGCAAGAAACTGGTAGCACTCACCCCAAGTCCACTGAGCGAGCGCCACTATGCCAAAATAGAAACTGGCGAAAATCCGCTAATCGAGGGCAGTGAATTACACCAGCGCTGGCAAGCGCTCGACCCACAAGCAAACAATAGCTTTGTCATTGCTGACACCCATTTTTCAGCAGGCCAAAAATTTTTAGCCGCCGCAGAACTTTGGCTGCAGTGTGCACCGGCGTCAGCCAAACTACATTTCATTGCCCTGGAAACAGCTCCCCTCTGCCAGTCAGATCTCAATCATGTCTTACAGCAAGCATCGCAAACAAGTGTGTTAGCAAGCCAGCTTATTGAAAACTACCCCCTACTAAGCCCAGGCTTTCATCGCCTGTTTTTTGTGGGGCAGCGTATTTGTTTAACATTGATATTTGTTGATGCCGATGCCAATCCGGATGAAGCCCTGGCGCAATTACGACCCAGCTTACATCCCAGCACAGATGCGATTAAAAGCGTTACTGTGGATGCCTGGTTTATCCAAAACAGCGTGTCTGAAGTATTCTGCGAACACATTCAACACCTCAGCAATGCCAGCAGTACCTTGGTCAGTTTAAAGACGGACGAGTCGACACAAAAACAATTTAAAAGTAGTGGCTTTGAATTTAAAGACACACAAACCGGCGATGAAAAACACCGCGTTTT
>Ga0209826_1003132_pt1 | contig 10590 bp, 5 predicted proteins | sample GOMGulsemesocosm_5_FD_184637 | JGI IMG/M metagenome (GOLD analysis project Ga0209826, IMG submission 184637) | Methane-oxidizing microbial communities from mesocosms in the Gulf of Mexico - GOM15C Gulf of Mexico (SPAdes) (version 2) | ecosystem: Environmental > Aquatic > Marine > Cold seeps...
CAGGAATTTGATCGAAAAACCTACTGTGACTTCATAGGCTCCTCTCTGTCGATGCAAGCTATTTATCGTATCATTGACAGCGCAGCGTCCAGTGACGCGACAATCTTCATCAAAGGGGAAACGGGTACGGGGAAAGAGTTATTCGCGAGTGCAATTCACCAGATGAGCCCAAGAGCCAACAACAACTTTGTCCCAATCAACTGCGCAGCGATACCGACGGAATTGATGGAAAGCGAAATATTTGGCCATGTGAAGGGTGCTTTTACAGGAGCAAACGAAGCCCGCAAAGGCGCGGCACTTCAAGCTAATAACGGAACACTTTTTTTTGATGAAATCTGCGAAATGGATCTCACGTTACAGGCGAAATTATTGCGATTTATTCAAACAGGTTCTTTCCAAAAAGTCGGCAGCGATACATTGGAAAAAGTAAACATTAGATTTGTCTGCGCGACTAATCGCAACCCTCTTAAAGAAGTAGAAGAAGGGCGATTTCGCGAAGACTTATATTATCGGCTGCATATTGTTCCCGCGACCCTTCCCCCACTCCGCGAGAGAGAAAACGACATTCTTGAACTCGCTAATCATTTCCTAGATCAATTTGCTAAAGAGGAGGACAAAGAGTTTAAAGAATTTGATCGGCTCGCCGAAGAAACTCTTAGAAATCATCAATGGCCTGGTAACGTTAGAGAGTTGCAAAACGCTATTCAAAGAACTGTTGTTCTAAATAAGGGAAAAACAATCCAGCGAGATATGCTGCCCAACTCCCTAACTCATCCCGTCACTAAAAGTATGCCCAGTGGTTACTTAGGCAGAAATGAAAGAGGGGCTTCAGATACGCGAATTGGCCCAATTACACCGATGTGGCAAGTTGAACTTGATCACATTACATCGGCACTAAAGAAAACAAACAACAACGTTCCAAAAGCCGCCGCTATGCTCGAAATGAGTCCATCCACTATATATAGGCGTATGAAAGAACTCGATGAAAGTTAACTGACGTAATATTCATCACATCAACGTGCACCTATCAGACGTCATTACGACCGCCCCATGAAAGAACTGCAGATCCATTAACTTCGCTAAAAATGTTGTCAAAATTTGTTCCCCTAATTGGGAACAACGTTGCGATCATATCTTTTCTTCATTATTGATTTTGGTCATTTTGCTTTCGATGCGACCATAAACATCTTCCAAGCGAACGATATCGTCCTCCCCCAAATATGTTCCATATTGAACTTCGATGAGATGCAGCTCTTCTGCAAAAGGGTTATGCAACCTATGTGCAGTACCAACGGGAATATAGACAGAGTCGTTTTCTTGCACCAGCATTTCTTTATCTGCAATCGTGACAACGCCCTTCCCCTTCACAACAATCCAATGCTCAGATCTATAATAGTGATATTGGTATGAAAGTTTTTCATTAGGTTTAACAATAATGTGTTTCACCTGATGCTCACTTCCGTGATGAATTCCCTTATAGCTACCCCATGGGCGCCTCACCTTTTGATGTTCTGAGGATTGATTTATACCCTCTTTCCTCATCTTCTTGACCAGACTAGAAAGTTGTCCGGCTCTATCTGTTGGCATAATCAAAAGTGCATCATCTGTGTCAATAACTGTATAATCTTCAAGGCCGATGGCAGTTACCAACTTTTCGCCAGCATGAATGAGGTTTCCCCTGCAATCCTCAAGATAAACAGGACCAGTAGCACTATTTCCATTATCATCTTGCTCGCACGTAGTGGCATAGGTCTTCCAAGACCCTATATCTAACCAATCAAATTTTGCTTTTCTCATCACCGCTTTATTGGTGCTTTCCATAACTGCAATATCTATTGGCATTGATGGAACAGCAGCATAGACATCGGCATTTGGATAGAATTTTCTCCCTATCTTTCTGCCGTCTTTCAGAGCTTTCTTACAGAGAGATAGAATTGAACTCGCGTGAGCGTTTAATTCTTCGATCATGCTATTTCGGTTAAACAGAAAAATGCCTGAATTCCAATAATGATGGCCTGACGCCACATATGTTTCAGCAACCTGTTGATTTGGCTTTTCTTTAAAACAATTGACCGCTTTATTAAATGTGCTTTTGTTGGTCCTATTTATATCTACGTCTATGTATCCGTAATCTGAAGACGCATGTTCAGGTTTAATACCAAAAAGGCCAATATACCCGCGCCTAGCATCCTGTGCGAGCTCCTCTACATCCCTTAAAAACTGTTCTTTGTCGGAAATGAGATGATCAGAAGGCAACACAAGAAAGCACTCATTCTTCTGTATAGAAAGACACGCAAGCGTAATTGCTGCTGCGGTGTTTCTTCCTTCGGGTTCAAGGATCATTTTGGCTTTTGTTATATTTATTTCTTTAAGGTGCGAGCGAAGAATATGTTCAAAACTCTCAGCACCGACAATAATTGGCGGCTCGAAAATAGATTGATCGGAAACCAAAGAAAGTGTTTCTTGAAACAAGGATTTTTCAGAAAAAATCCTGGCAAATTGCTTTGGAAATGAAGCCCGTGATACAGGCCACAGCCGAGTTCCTTGTCCACCACATAGAATAACTGGACGTATCTTTTCATTGCGTATCTTGGTCATAATTTCAACTCCCTCAACATGATGATGTTGTTGGAATTGCATTCCTTGTGCCAAATAGAAGTAGTAAAATAAAATCCCAAATTTCGCTTATATTTCAATTTATTAGAAAAAATGTGAACGCGTGCCAAAACTCCAAATATCCAAAAAAACAGAATTTTTTCTCAATTTGACAATCAGATTGCGCCAAATGTCGCGGATAATGGTTACGTCAAGAATTCGATAAACGTCATTCAGAATAACCTAACATTTCTGAATTGAGTGTAACTATCTATTTAAATCAATCTCAAATGGTGCAAAATTCACCCCAACTAGCTTTCTGTCAGATTGACTAGGAAAATGTCATTTTGACATTTTCAAACTACATTCTAATCGGCAAAAATACATAACCTATTGATATATATGCATTATTAAATTCTCCGAAAACTGGCACATTCCCTGCGTTGTACTGTGTATTACAAATGGAGGAAATTATGCAGAACCAAGAACAGATTAATGAAGAAGTCACTCAAACCATAAAAGAGCTTATGAGCTTGCAGTCGTCAGAACCGTCTACACACTCCAAGAGCACGCCACCTACAGTCAGCGTTTTTGGTCTTGGTTATGTCGGCATTGTATCGAGTGCTTGTTTGAGTAAATTGGGCCATCAGGTGATCGGTGTAGATACAAATGATAAATCCGTAAAATCGTTGAACAACGGAATAATTCCCATTGTGGAGCCAGGTTTAGAAGCCTTAATCCAAACGAGTCTGCTAGAAAATAAATTTGTAGCATCAACCGATATCTCCGATGCAATAGGTAAATCTCAAATTTCGTTTGTATGTGTCGGCACTCCGAGTGCACCGGATGGCTCATTGGATCTGTCCTATTTAAAGACTGTTTCAGCCGATATTGGAAATTGTCTAAAACATAAATCCGAATTTCACGTCATTGTCTTTCGAAGCACGATGGAACCGGGAAAAACTGAACAAGTACTAATTCCGTTAATCGAAGCGGCCTCGGGGAAAGTTGCGAACGAGGGATTTGCTGTTTGTTTTCATCCTGAATTTTTACGCGAAGGGACTGCGATCGAAGATTTTTTTGCTCCCCCTAAAACTGTTATTGGATCTCAATCAGAAATGGCGGCCCAGATTGTCGCTGATTTGTATAAGAAAAAATTTGACGACAATCTCATTTTCACTTCTCTAGAAGTCGCTGAGATGGTGAAATACGTTGACAACACATGGCATGCGGTGAAAGTTTCGTTCGCCAATGAAATTGGCAGGATTTGCCAAACCTGTAACACAGACGGTCACGAAGTTATGGATATTTTCTGTAAAGACCGCAAATTGAACCTCTCACCTTACTATTTGAAACCAGGGTTCGCTTTTGGGGGGTCCTGCTTGCCAAAAGATGTCCGAGGTATGACCAAACTTGCTAAAGCGGCCGGTATAAAAACACCGCTTATCAACAGTATTTTGGAAAGCAATGACACCCAAATCAGACATGCAATCGATATGATTTTGAAAACCGAAAGTAAAACCGTTGCGATCCTTGGCTTAACCTTCAAAAAAGGAACTGATGACTTAAGAGAAACTCCTACTATTCCTTTAATCGCGGGTTTGCTTGAAAACGGGATAAAGGTCAAAGTTTTCGATAAAAACATCAAAAATAGAGACCCTCTTCTTCACTATATTCAACATGCGGAATGTGCGACTAAATCTGTAAAAGATTTTTGTAATAATTTTGAAAAATACCACGCTCATTCAATTGGCGAAGTCCTCAAAGACGTTGATACAATTGTTATTACTCAAGATAGTTCTCTTTTCAAAGAAATAGTTAAAGATAGATCAGACAAACAAGCTATCGTTGATCTAGTGCGCCTATTCAAATCGCCTGAGAACACACTTAATTTAATCCAAGTTGGCATGAACGATTACTTACAGAAACCGGCAAGAGCCCGAGATCTGGACCAGAAACTCGCTCAACATATCCTACCAACTGACACGACAAAAAAAGGGTCGATCCTTCTCGCAGAAGATAATATTCCAATGAATACCGTCATCCAGCTCAAATTGTCTGCTCTTGGATATAACGTCGATACCGTTACCAACGGTGAAGACGCGGTCTATATGGCAAAAACGAAATCCTACGATGCAATATTGATGGATTTACAAATGCCCATTCTTGACGGTTTTGAAGCGACACAACTTATTCGTAATTTACCAAACAAGGCAAGTGAAGTCCCCATAATTGCTTTATCCGCGAATATCACCCCTGAACAAAGTCGGACATATTATGGACTTTGCTGGTGAACTTTCATAGGGGAGAAGAAAATGACCAAAATTTTAGACACTGAGGGTTTCCATGATTTGTTCGATCTCCAGCTTAACAAGAACGGGTTATTTCAACATACTTTCGCAAACGAAATAATTCGAAAATATGACATTCGCGGGATCGTAAACAACAACCTGTTCGAAATAGATGCATATGCAATTGGTCTTGCGTTTTCACAGCACATAAATGTTTCAGACACTAAAACTGTGACGGTTGGTTATGATGGGCGTCATTCTTCATGTTTATTGGAAAGTGCGCTCATAAAGGGACTGCTCGCTGGAGGTGCCCTCGTGACAAGGATCGGCCTTGTCCCAACTCCAATGCTTTATTATTCAGTCCATCATTTATCAGCGGATGCTGGGATAATAGTCACGGGTTCGCATAATGCACCTGATTACAATGGGTTCAAATTCATGTTAAAAGATCGGCCGTTTTATGGTGCCGATCTACAAGAGCTAGCCTTCAATGCAGCCGATGGACTGTATCCAAATAAGCAGGGGAGAGTGAAAACTGCTGATATTAAGACAAGCTACTTGGGTCGCCTAAATAGAACCTACCACGGGAAGAAACCTCTCTCTGTGGTTTGGGATCCTGGAAATGGAGCCGCTGGCGAAATCGTACAGGAACTCGCGTCAACTCTCCCCGGATGCCATTGTGTTATCAATGGCGACATTGATGGTGATTTTCCGAACCATCATCCAGATCCAACCGTTCCATCAAATCTTGAACAATTAAAACAAGCTGTGATCGAGGGAAAACACGATCTTGGTATTGCCTTCGATGGTGATGGCGATCGCATTGGTGTCGTGGATCGCAATGGGCAGATAATTGCGGCCGATCGAATTCTTACTTTATTTTCCAAAGATATTTTGACAAGAAACCCTGAAGCGACATTCATTGCAGATGTAAAAACCAGTCAGACGTTTTTTGATACGATCAATAAACGGGGCGGTAATGCCATCATGTGGAATACCGGTCATTCCCTAATCAAAACAAAAATGATTGAAACTAATGCACTTCTCGCCGGTGAAATGAGCGGTCACATTTTCTTTGCAGATAGTTATTACGGGTTTGACGATGCACTTTATGCAGCAGTACGTCTCATATCTCTTATCGCTGAATCCTCTCTAAGTTTCGAAGAGATGTGCGCAAGTTTGCCCGCAGCGCACGCAACGCCCGAGATAAGGATTCCTTGTCCAGAAAATCAAAAACAAAACATTATGGAGAATATTTTAAATTTAGCTTCATCATCAATCGACGACATATGCACCATTGATGGCATTCGGATCAGCAACGAACATGGATGGTGGTTAATTCGACCGTCTAACACAGAACCTGTTCTTGTCGCACGATGCGAAGCATGGTCCCCAAATTCACTCTTAAAACTAACCAACACAGTAAAGGAGCTTATTGAACAACAAGGTCTTCAGTTTAATACAACTAGCTAGAGGAGAGTATAATGTTTAACCAATTTAATTTACCTCACCAATATCAAATTCGGAATACTGGCTGCAACACTAAGGTTAAACTTGCCGCTAATTTACTCGCAACTTACGGATACACGCAAGCTGTCCAAGTATGCCGAAAGAACCATTGGACGGGCATTATTCAAACGATAAATATTTTGAAGGGATTTTAAAATACCCTTAACTATCCATACTGCCGTCTATGTAAGTCTCAATTTCTATCAACGACTTTTCAATAGTTAAGTCCAACAGCTCAGCCCGAGCATAGGCGGCCTCAATATTACTTTCCTTCAGAAGTTTTTCAACATCCTTACACATAGTATGTAACTTTAAGGCTCCAAAAGTTGCGGCACTTGATCCTAAAGAATGTACTGCTGTTTCCAATTCTTTATCTTGTTTTGCAGTGAATACATTTGAGATAACGTCTTTTCGGCTAGCGGTGTCATCAATAAAACATTGGATAAGATCGGAAAATACCTCACCCCCAGTTTCTCTAGATAAGTCACTCAAAATCTCTGCTTCTATGTAACCATTTGAGGGGCGTTTCTCTTTAGCGTCGGACACATTCGACTGTTTTCTATTAAGCCATTTATCCAAAATCCTATGGATCGACACTGCTGAAGCTGGTTTTTGTAAGTAGTCATCCATTCCAGCAGACAAAAACTCTTCTTTTTCTTCCTTCATTGCGTGAGCTGTCATCGCTATAATAGGAACGTTTTTTCCATTTTTGGGCAGTTTTCTAATTTTCTTCGTAGCTGCAATGCCGTCCATTTCTGGCATGGAAATATCCATTAATATAAGATCATAGGAGAATTGAGTGACAGCACCCACTGCTTCAATACCGTTTCCTGCAACGTAAACCTTACAGCCAATTTTCTCTAACATCCTGCGTGCAACCATTTGATTTACCGCATTATCTTCGACCACAAGAACTCTGCAGTTCTTAATTTCCTTGAAAGTCATCTCCTCTTCCAATTCAGGACTTTCGTCTGCTTTTAATCCCTCGACTTGTTCCAACGGCACTTCAAACCAAAAGCGGCTCCCCTCTCCTTCTTCACTTTCAAAACCAATAGTCCCTCCCATTAATTCCACAAAATCTTTGCATATGGATAATCCAAGGCCGGTACCTCCAAATTTTCGAATATAGGATGTTTCCACAGTGACGAACTGTCCGAAAAGAAGATCATGTTTATCTTTTGCAATTCCAATACCGCTATCAATAACTTCAAATAGGACTTTGTAGATTTTATCATGCCATGCCGTCGAAGAAATCCGAACAATCACTCCCCCCTCTGACGTGAACTTGATGGCGTTACCGATAAGATTAAGCAAAATTTGCCGAAGTCGAGACGCGTCGCCATTTAAAAATTGATTTTCTGATAAGTTTTTTTCCAACTCCAGCGTAATTCCTTTTGCTAAGGCAGACGGGAGAAGTAGATTCAATATGCTATCGAAGGAATTTTCTGGATCAAAAGCAGTGACTTCCAGTTGCATTTTGCCGGCTTCAAGCTTGGAAAAATCAAGTATATCATTAATGATCGTGAGGAGGCCTGATGCGGAATCCAGGCCTGTTTCAACGAGTTCTTTTTGGTCTTCATCGAGTTGCGCATCATTCAAAAAGCCCAGAATACCGAGCACACCATTTAACGGTGTTCGTATTTCATGGCTCATCATCGCTAAGAATTGAGATTTGACATCGTTTGCATGTTCAGCAACTTCTTTTGCTTCTTTTAACTCTTTTTGGTATTTTTTAAATTCACTAATATCAGAGCGAATACCCACCAAACCACCATCTTCAGATCTTGTCTCAACAATTCTAACCCACCTGCCATCTGGTAGCTTCTGCTCTATGGGGGCAGAAGGGTTATGGTGCATTAACATCCGTTCTTGAACCCACTCTTCAACTCTTCCCTTAGCCTCTTCATATTGACCTCGTTCAGCGCCGCCCCGAATTATTTGTTCAAAAGAATTCCCTTCAACGAGCAAATCAGCACTTTCTTTATAGATTTCACGATACCGTTCGTTGCAGATGGCTAACTTGTCATCCAGGTCATAATAAACAAATCCTTCTGACATAGCTTCAATCGCTTGAACAAGCTGTTGTTTAACTTTTTGAGTTTCGTGAGTAGCGCTCAGGAGATTAGCTTCCTCTTCTTTCTGCTTGATTATTCTTTGATGCAACTCATCCACTGCTGCCGCAAAATGCTGAAACTCTAATCCGTAAAAATTTGATAGTTTGAGAGGCGTATAGTCGCCTCCTTTTGAAACTATTTTCAACTGATTTTCAATTTTCCGGACGGGGGCAAGTACCAACGAACTAGCTACGAGTAGAAACGAAACAATAGCGATGAAAAAAGCGAGAAAAGAGTAAGCCACCATAAACCATGCATTTTTGTTGATGGCAGATAACCGGCGGTCCAATTCCCAATAGATCGAAATGTTGCCAATATTCCCAGCCTTTCCAATCACTGGTCTCGTGACAGAAAGAACCTCGCCACGTTTCCCGATCTTCGGTTTAATCTTATCAATAATCACTGTCCCATCACTTGAGACAATCCTCACACGGCAAATATCTTCTTCACCTTTTAAGATTTGCCCTACAATCAACTGTAACCCACGAAGGTTCTTGGCTTCAAAATCAGGAGCCGAAGTTTGAACGACAAAATCAAGTGTCTGAACGGAACGTTCCCGCAAATTATCTGATAGTCTCTTAGTCTCAACTGTTTTGATTAGAAAACTAACCACAAGGCTTAAGATCACCGCCAAAACGACAGTAACCGCAATAAACTGTGTTGAAAGATGAAGTGAGGAAGTTTTTTTCAATATTTTGCCTACAGAATGCAATTATTAAGTGTAATAAAAGAGTACTTCATTTTATATTAAAATTTCCTTCTGTGCTGCTTAGACATGTCATGTCGCCGGAAAGTAAAATCATCACAACTGCATGCTACGCATACAGTTTTACGTTTTAAATGATTATTTTACGGCACTAAATTCTTTGATTATATGTTCGATCATAGAGGCATGCCGTCGCCAAACATAAGAAGTTACTAAAATACTCAGAGCCACTTCTGAGACTATCACTTACGGTAGATCTACTCTAAAATAAACTGGCTTAGGTCCAGATCCAAGCTGTCAAAATCACTGAGTGTCACGATCACTACATCCCAATTGGATCCACTGCCAGTCTGGTCCAGTTCGATAATGGTATCTCCTAAGCCATTATCAGAATACTGAATATAAGTATCAAAAACATTACTCGTATCGCTTACACCCAGATTGTCAAAAATTGACGCGATATCAATTCGGTCCTGATCTCCTTCGAAATCAAAATCAGTAATGAAGTCTCCTAACTCATTTATTGATTTATAGACAAACCGATCACTACCTGCTCCGCCGGTAAGGTAGTCGATGCCCTTATATCCTTTGATGACATCATTTCCATCCTCCCCAAACAAACTGTCGTCACCACTGCCGCCAACTAGATAATCTCTGCCACTTCCCCCGCTGATATGATCATCCCCGCCGCGCCCATACAATCGATCTCGCCCATCACCACCTTCAATGATATTTTCGCGAAAATCTCCATACAAGGTGTCGTTGTAATCTGAACCAATCAAATTTTCGATGGAATATATTTCATCCTCTCCAATACCAGTAGACGTTTTCGAGTTTAAGTCCGCACTAATACCTGTAGTCGCATTTTCGAAGCTCAACGTATCATTACCAGAACCGCCGTTCAGCGTATCATTACCAATATCTGCAATTAGATAGTCATCCCCACTTCCACTAGAGACATCATCATTACCAGATCCACCATCAACAGTATCGTTGCCGCTGCTGGCGATCAAAGTATCGGATCCAGATCCGCCGTTCAAATAGTCGTCACCGGAATGTCCTTCTAAACGATCCAGGCCATCACCTCCATACAAGCTGTCGGCCCCGCTTCCGCCTGCAATGTAATCGTTGCTATTTCCGCCACTAAGTCGGTCATCTCCAGAGTTCCCATACAAAGTATCATCTCCAGATCCGCCATCAATAATATCAGAACCACTTCCTCCATTGAGCGTATCTCCACCATCTCCGCCGTCGATTACATCCGATCCCTTTTGGCCAAAAATTAAATCACTACCATTGTGGCCGCTTAAGGTGTCGTTGAAGCTGGCAATTTCATAGGATTTACTTGAATCAAAGACATCTAATGCTTGAAAAC
>Ga0209826_1003138_pt1 | contig 10580 bp, 10 predicted proteins | sample GOMGulsemesocosm_5_FD_184637 | JGI IMG/M metagenome (GOLD analysis project Ga0209826, IMG submission 184637) | Methane-oxidizing microbial communities from mesocosms in the Gulf of Mexico - GOM15C Gulf of Mexico (SPAdes) (version 2) | ecosystem: Environmental > Aquatic > Marine > Cold seeps...
GTGCGGTAAACTAATAGCTAAATTCTGAGCGCCTAAATATTGCGCGATTCTAACAAATACTGACTTGAGATAACATGTTTTGAATGCTGCTTGGCTAAGTTCAAACGATATAACGAGTGGCTCATAGGCTAAACTCGTAAACTTAGAAACCGCCATTAGACAACGCACCACAGGCCGTAACCAATGACCTTTATCGTTTTCGACCAAGGCTACCGCACCGAAACCCCATGGTATGACCTCTTCCCAGCTAAAAAGGTCAATGCAACACAGGCCGCTAGCGCCCTGCACTCACCCACGCTGAACCTCGAGCAGGAAGAGCTGGAATGGGGTGCTCCGAAACAGGAGAGTCAGGAAAAAGAACCTTATACTAAGCCCCAGCCCCAGCAGCAGACAGCCTCTCCTTCTCACCCCCAGCCAACAGCTGCCAGACAACGTATCGGTTGCGCCGCTGACATAATGAGCCAACCGGTTATTTACGCCAGCGAGGATGAAAGTATTCAAACGGCATCAGAGCAATTCAAACAGTATGGCGTGCACCACCTACCGGTATTGGATGTTCACGGCAAACTCGTCGGGCTAATTTCCGACCGGGACCTGCTGCGCCATCAAGCCGCCCAACCCAATGCAGGGCACCGCCTAGCGCCACAAGCGCTCAAGAACATAATGACTCGACGGGTATTAACCGCCCTGCCGCACACAGGCATCCCGCAATTGGCTGAAGTCATGGTGCGACATCGTATCGGCGCCCTGCCCATCGTCGCCCCAGAAGGGCAACTGCACGGCATGATTACACGCCTAGACATACTCCGTGCCATCATGACCGAAGCCCCCATTGAACTCTGGGCCTAGCGCAGCCGCCTCATCAAGGGTTATTAATAGCCCAATAAGTAGCTGGGAAGTTGCCGCACAAATACCGTAAAATACCGCCTTTACTCTAACTAGGTAACACTTCAGCAGTGCACTCACGCTAGCAGACCACTTGCCCTAGCAGGGCAACGTTGCCGGCCTGCTGATCCGACTGGAAATTCGCACACATGATCCGCCTGACAAACATCAAACTGCCACTCGATCACGATGAGCAGGCATTAACCGATGCCATACTCACCACGCTCAACATAAAAGACAGCCAGCTCAATAGCTTTAATGTCTTTCGCCGTGGTTACGACGCCCGTAAAAAAAACAACATTTTTCTTATCTATACCCTCGACGTCGACACCCAGCAGAACGAGCAACTGCTTGAACACTTCAAAGACAATCAACTGATTAAAGCCACACCAGACCTCGACTACCACTTTGTCGCCCAGGCCCCCAGCCAACTGGAAGAAAGGCCCGTTGTCATTGGGTTTGGCCCCTGTGGCCTGTTCATCGCTCTGTTGCTGGCGCAGATGGGCTACAAACCCATTGTGCTTGAGCGAGGCAAGGAAGTACGCGAGCGCACCAAGGACACTTTCGGTTTTTGGCGTGAGAAGAAGCTCAATACCGAATCCAACGTTCAATACGGAGAAGGTGGCGCGGGCACCTTCTCCGACGGCAAACTGTACACCCAGGTGAAAGACCCTAAGCAATACAGCCGCAAGGTGCTGACGGAATTTGTCGCTTCAGGCGCGCCTGAAGAGATCATGTTCGTCAGCAAACCGCACATAGGCACCTTCCGGCTGGTCACAATGATTGAGCAGATGCGCGCCAAGATCATTGAGCTGGGCGGCGAGATCCGCTTCAGCAGCCGCGTTGACGACATAGAAGTTGATGATGGCCAGATTAGCGGTCTGAAACTAGCAGACGGCCAACACATAAAAACCCGCCACGTGGCGCTTGCCATTGGCCACAGCGCCCGCGATACCTTCCAGATGCTGCAGGACAAGAACGTCTATATAGAAGCCAAGCCCTTCTCTGTTGGTTTTCGCATCGAGCACCAGCAGTCGTTGATCGACGCCGCGCGCTTTGGCCCCAACGCCGGTAACGAAATCCTCGGCGCGGCGGACTATAAATTGGTACACCACGCCAAGAACGGTCGCTCGGTCTACAGTTTCTGCATGTGCCCAGGGGGCACCGTGGTCGCTGCAACCTCGGAGGAAAACCGCGTGGTCACCAATGGCATGAGTCAGTATTCACGCAACGAGCGCAACGCCAACAGTGCCGTGGTGGTGGGTATCGACCCGAATGACTATCCTGGCGGCCCGCTGGCCGGCATTGAATTCCAGCGCCAGCTGGAGAGCAACGCTTATGTCATGGGCGGCAGCAACTACGACGCTCCGGCGCAGCGTGTCGGCGACTTCCTGAACAACAAACCATCAAGCGACATAGGCAGCGTCAAGCCGTCCTTCAAACCGGGCATTAAACTCACCAATCTAGCCGATGCCCTGCCCGACTTCTGTATTGATGCACTGCGCGAGGCAATCCCAGCGTTCAACAAAAAGATCAAAGGTTTTGCCCTGGAAGACGCGCTGCTCACAGGCGTTGAAACACGCACCTCATCGCCGATTAACATAAAGCGCGACCACGAAACGCTACAGAGCATTAACACCCTAGGCCTGTTCCCTGCGGGCGAAGGTGCCGGTTACGCCGGTGGCATAATGTCAGCCGCCATTGATGGTATTCGCATTGCTGAGGCCATGGCCTTAGACATCAATGCCCGTATGAGCAATGGCCCCAACGAAAAAGAAAATAACAGCGGCAAAAAGAAGTTCACTTTCTAAGTATCACTGAAAATGAAAAAAGGCGGCCAGATGGCCGCCTTTTTTCATTTTGACAAACACTCAGTGACGGCGTCCATTCACCTTGACCTTAAAGTGTTTATTCGGTGCAGGTGTTGGGAAGGACTGCTTCTTTAATTCTGTGTAGCCATCGGGCAGGCTCATATCCAACTGGTGAAACATCCGTGCCATGGTCAACAGCATCTGCACTTCGGCCAAGGTTTTCCCCAGGCAGGTGTGCGCACCGCGGCTGTAGGGCGTAAAGGCGCCCGGCTGTTTGTATTGTGCCACTGGGCGATCGACATTGAACCTTTGCGGATCGGGAAAGAACTCTTCCATGTAATGGCAGACGGTATAACCGATATACATCATCTCACCCTCTTTTATCTGCACCCCTTCGAACTCAAAATCCCGGTTTGCAACACGCATGGCCAGCGGTGCGATGGGGTGCAGTCGCAATGTTTCCATCATCGCCATATACAGGGTTGGTATCACCTTAGGGCTCATGTCTGCCTCGCCCACATCACCCTGAGCAAACAGCTCATCCACTTCCTGGTGGATACGTGCCAGTACATTTGGTTGCGCCAGTACTTCATAGAGCATGCAGCCGATGGTGTTGGCCACGGTATCCAAGCCGGCCACGTAGGGGGACACAACAGTCTGAATAATATCGGAGGCGGGCATCAATTCTGGGTTATTGATGTGCATCTCCATGGCATCATCGACCAGCGTGCGACGACCCTCGAAGCCATTGGCCTTGCGCTCGTGGTAGCGCTCTATCAGGGTAGTACCAATGCTGTGAAACTTGGCTCGGGCACGCTTGTAGCCTGGCGTGTGGGCCATAAATTCCGGCCACATTTTAATGGCGCGCACCATGATCATGTTGCGGATGGCGATGCGAATATTCTCTTCGTAACCGTCAGGCGTAAAATCGTTGCACAAAGCGCCCAACTGATGAGTGGCCAAGCGCTGAAACGCCTTAACCACCGGTACTTCAGCGCCTGTCTGCCAAGTTTTGCCTAACTCCTTATCCGTCAGGTCGATGAACTCCTGATAACGGCCACGCACCACACCTCGGCCAAAGCTCGGCTGGAACGCTTTGCGCAGTTTTTTGTGGATGTCACCATCCTCGGCCACCAGATTGTACTTGGCGCCAAACTCGGTTTTCACACCGCCCCAAACTTCCTGGGAGCGCAAACAGGTCTTGCCCTCCGCCGAACCCATAAACTTGGCCGCCTCTGGGCCCGCCAGAGCCAGCCACCTATTGCCCATTACCTGAGTCTTAAATACCGCCCCGTGATCGCGATAAGCCTGATAGAAAAACTGACCTGGGTCCCTGCCCATCTGCAGCGCATTACCCAACAGCGGGAGCCCCCCTGCCACCTTCGGGACTTCCTTTCGGGTTATATTTTTTATCGGCGTGGAAATCTCGAGCTCTGCAACATCGGCACTCATGGTATTCATCCTATTGGCGTGAACTTTTTAGTCATCTAATGGCAGTGGCTATCGCCCCTCACCTTCAAAACTCATTCAATCAAACTGCATTTTTTCTGATAACCATTGGCAAGATTATTGCCCGGAGACATGTGCATCCGCCTTTTAGGTCATGCGGATTAAGTAATCCCTCAAAAAAAAGAAGCCCAAAGAGTAAATATACACCGCAGTATACATTTAGTATACGGAGTTGAATTTTGTAAGCAAGCAATCCACAACCGCTTAAAAGATCTTTACCGTCCTTTGCTCTTAAGCCCTTTCCTTTTTAATCAGGTAGGAGGTAATAGAGATCATCAGCTAGATAAACTTCAGGCACTGAGAGCAGCAAACACAGGCGGGCAGTTGTCGACGCAAGCAAAAATAAATACTGCAGGGAGAAGATGAGTGGGGATGTGTAAGCGCTAAGAAAGGGGGTTAGTTAGGTCACTTACCGATTGCTGGAGGGTGATAAGAGTCGGGCTGCGTTGGCGTAACACCGGCCAATAGAATAGCGAATCCAGTGACTGAGGCGCTCTGCTTGAATACCCGTATTAAACAAAGGTGACTCGAGCCAGGATGAATCAAGTCATAACAAGTGCATTTACTTCAACATGCTGGCCTGCACGAAGTGGGACAACTCCTCAAACTTGGCATTGAGGTCATAATCATCGTCAAGCAACCAATTGAAGGCGGTAGCGTAGATCATACCGGTGGTCATCTCAGCGCAGAAGCTTGCTGTCAACCCAGGTTTGATATCGCCCCTTCCCTGCTGATAGAGCTTCAGAAAGATACCATTCAAGAACGGTATGGGGGCGTCAGACTTACCCTCGGTTACCGCCATGGTGCCCGCTAAATAACTGATCAACTCACGGTGAACTGTGCCGGTGTCATAGTCATTCTGAGACATAATTTCGAAAATAAAACCCAACTGCTGAGGCAAACTGTCGTGCGCAGACTGAGCTTGCTGCACCATCAACTCAGCGTGGTTTAGCAGATAGACCTGGCAAACATCGTTGAACAGCTCGTGCTTTGAGCCGTAATAGTTGTAGAAGGTCTTCTTAGCGATATCAGCCCTGTCGCATATGGCATCAATCGTCACGCCAGCTATGCCCGACTGGATGACCAGAACCACTGTCTGTTCACGTATTTTGTCGCGCAGCGCCAGCTTCTTTCTTTCGCGGCGCCCCATGGTCTCTACAGCAAGCAAGGGTCTGTCCTTAAGTAAACGTCAGGATTAAATCGACTAAAGCCTTACGGAGCTCTGTAAAGCATCAGCATACTAACAGCATGGGGGATAAAAGAACGCCCCCCCCTAACAGCGGCTGATAAAATCGATCGCCATATATTTAAATATAAAAAAGACTCAACTATGTCGAGTCAGGCCATTATGCGAGCGGACGCCTTAGACCTCCAAGCGCTTTACTCGCTGAGCCTTACCTGTCGTGCTTTGATCAAACTGTACCATCAGCAAGCCAAGGACCACCATGATGATGCCCGGCATTAAAACCCAAGCAAACAGCGACGGGTCGATCATCACACTGATGAGCATAACCAGGCTTGGCGTCAACAGGCTGTATGCTGACGTGCGAGCGGGCCCAATGGTTAAGGCACCCAACTGCTGCACAAAGAAGCTCAGTAACGTGGTGAACACCGACAAGTACAATAACCCCCAATAGACCGTTGCTGGCAGATCCAATAAGCGGTGCCCGATACTCCCGAATAAATCACCCTCGCCCTGCGTGTCCCACAGCCCGTTCAAGATCACCGCCAACAACAACCACACACCCGACATAACGATGACCCAAAAGGTCGTCACCGCCACCGGCACATTCAATGACCAACGCTTGATCAACGGCTGATAGATCGCCAAGAACAGGCAACCAACTAGAAAAAGCGCATCGCCATGGTTGAGCCCAACATTCATGAGTGCACCGGTATCGCCTCGAAACACCACCCACAAAGCACCAAAGGTACTCAACAACAAGCCCAGACCACGACGACGACCGGTCACCTCTCGATTGAGCCACCAAGCAAACAGTGCCGTGAAGGTGGGCACGGTGGTAAAGAGCGCGCCGGTATTGAGCGCAGTGGTTGTATTCAAACTGGCGAACATACAACAAAAGAACACCACCAGCGGCACGGCGAGTGCCGCGTAAACACGGGCCTGGGCGAGAGACGGTAAACGCCAGCCAAAAACGACAAACACATAGGGCGCAAACAGCATCGCCGCCAGCGCGAAACGCAATAACATTAGATCCGTACCACCGAGACTAACACCAGCCAGTGTTATTGAAGCCATCATGGCGGCGGCAATAGGAAAGGAGCCGGCGACCAACAACGTCATCAGCATGAGTGAGGTGTGCACGGCCAAATAACGCGGCGTTTTTTTATTATGGGCAGGTGCCATGATTGTCGGCGAGCAAGGCTGTGGCTCAGCACTTACGGCACTTAATGTTTGAAGTTTGGTGGGGTTGTTCATGGCGTTACTCTTTTAAGGCTTTCCGTTTTTCGCTCTGGGTTGTGACGTGCTGCAGGCGCCCAATCCGTGAAAGCAAAGCTTAAAGAGTTTCCTGCTTGTCTATAATCCCAATCAAGGTGAATTCAGTGTTAACCTTTACTCAACAAAAGCACAGCCACTCAGGGTATATGTATGAAACTCACCGACACCGGCGGAGCCATAGCCGATACCAGCAGCGCCACAAACAATTTGGAGAGCCACAACAACCGCCATGGCCACAAGGGTTTCAGCGCACTGCCGGTGTTTGTCACGGTCGTAGAAAGAGGCGGATTCTCCCCCGCCGCCAAACAGCTCAACATATCTAAATCCGCCGTCAGCAAACGCATTACACAGTTAGAGGAACAACTGGGGGTAAAACTGCTGCATCGCACAACCCGCAAGTTGAGTTTAACCGAGGCTGGCGAACACTATTTCCAACACGCCCGAGAGGCTTATAAAGCGGCTCAGGACGCCGAAGACGCCGTACTGCAGTTACAGGGTGAACCTCAGGGGCGCCTGCGCATTAATACCCCCATGGCGTTTGGTCGACTGCATATAGCACCGATGCTTCCTGCATTTCTCAAGCGCTACCCGAAGATCAGTATTGATATGCAGATGGACGACAAGGTTGTCGACCTGGTCGGCGGCGGTTTCGACATCACACTGCGCACGGGCAACCTAGCGGACTCAAGCTTGATCGCACGCAAGTTAACCCAGCTCAACAGCGTGCTCTGCGCATCACCTGAGTATCTCGCCCGCCAGGGTACACCTCAGACACTGCAAGCATTGACACATCACAACTGCCTGAGCTTTAGCTATTCAGATGATGTACGAGCTTGGCACTTCTCAAAGGGGGGGGAAACCTCAACCATTGAAGTAACCGGAAACTTCCAGGTAAACAACAGCGAGGCCCTAGGTGAAGCCATTGTGCAAGGCGTTGGCATTGGTCGACTACCCACCTATGTCACCAGGGAAGACCTGCAAAGCGGTCGCTTGGTGAGACTGTTTCCTGAATACGAAATGCCCAGCAGAGCCATTAATGCGGTCTACCTCAACCGCCAATATATGCCGGCCAAGGTGCGCGCCTTTCTTGATTTCGCCACGGAGCACTTTGCAGGCGAGCGTCCCTACTGGGAGAAGTGATACAAATCCACTGAGAAAAACTCAACAATCACTTTCCTGAAACCCTACTTATCACCCAATACGAAACAGCCTAGACTCACTTCCACGGTCAAGCCAGCCAAGTAGTTAACCCAGCAAGCGGGCAACGCACGATGGCAGACCCTCACCATTCATATACACCAAGGAAGCAGCATGGAACTCTTTACCGCAATCAAAAGCCGACGCGCCGTTAAACACTACGACGCCACCAGTAAAATGAGCGAGGCCGACTTTCAGAAAATCATGTCCGCTGCGCTGCTGTCGCCTACCAGTTACAACATTCAACACTGGCGCTTTGTCCGAGTGAGCAACCCACAGCAACGCGAGGAAATACAAGGCGCCGCCTGGGGGCAAGAGCAGGTCACCGGTGCCAGCGAACTGCTTATCTTGTGCGCAGACACTCAAGCCTGGCAAGACAGACCTGAACGCTATTGGGCTGACGCGTCACAAGAGGCGCAAGACATGCTGGTGCCGATGCTGCAGGATTTTTACCGTGGTCGCGAAGAGGTACAACGCGATGAAGCCTTTCGCTCCTGTGGCATGGCCGCCCAAACCATCATGCTCGCAGCCAAAGCCCTCGGCTATGACAGCTGCCCAATGATCGGTTTTGATTCAGCCGCTATTGGCCAACTGATCAAGCTGCCTGAAAATCATGTCATTGGTATGATGATCACCCTTGGTACAGCGGCTAAACAAGCCAATGGGCGAGGCGGCCAGTTACCACTTGAGCAGGTATTGTTTGAGAATGAGTTTTAAGTGATTGCCGTATAATTAGACCGCTACTGAGATAACCCTGCGGTTCCCGCGCTGAGCAGACGACTCAAGGTAACGGGACTTAGCTCCAACTCTAAACCCCGGCGTCCGGCGCTGATGAATATCGTTTTGTGCATCGACGCGTCCGCATCAATGATCGTTTTAAGACGCTTTTTCTGTCCCAGCGGGCTCACCCCACCCAAAACGTAACCGCTGCTGCGCTCGACCGCCTTTGGCTCAGCCATGGTCGCCTTTTTAGCGCCCACGGCTTTGGCCAAGCGCTTCATACTCAGCTGTTTGTTTACCGGCAGTACCGCCACCACCAGCGCTCCATCATCAAGGCAGAGCACCAGTGTTTTATAAACCCGCTGCGGTTCAAGCCCCAACTTTTCAGCTGCCTCCAACCCATAAGAGTCCGCGCCAGGGTCGTGGGTGTATTCGTGCACTCGATGTGAAATCTTCTGCTTTTCAAGTAGCTTAATCGCGGGGGTCATGTGCTGCCTCGAACTTCATAATACTCAGGCTGTCGGCGCAGCGAACGGCTGGACAAAGCTAAACGCCTCAACCGAAGGGCCTTGATCTGTGAGTTGTACTAGAGCGGCCTTACCTTCCTCTACAGAAGGTATGTACCCTTCAGGCACCCACCAGAGCGCAAGATTGGGCGAGGCGAGCTTCTCAAACCATGCTTTTTTCGCCTGGATCAGTGACAAGTGCTCGCTGCTATACACATAGGCCTTGAGACTTTCAAAGCTGTCCCAGACCGACATGTTCACAATCACCATAGGGTCATCAAACACTTGCAGGGATGTGGCATCGCCCTCTTCGGTCTGCAACCGCCAAACAAAACCCTCGCTGCCATCGGCCAACGCATTGATAGCTTCCAGTTGCTCGACAAACCCCTGCATGATGGGCGACTCCATAGGCGCTAATGCGCGCGCGATATTAATTTGAGCCAATTGATACTTCATAAACCGTTTCGTCCCTGTTGCTCTGTCGGTAATGCTCTTGTCGGTAATGCTCTTGTCGGTAACAAATAGGTGGGGTTCAAAGCGGCCATTACAAGTGCGGTTATCAATAACCTAAGGCCAAGCCCTTACTTAAAAAATGCTCTCACCAGCAACAACATTCTGGCGGACACGGGTTTTACGCCCAGAAAAATCGTCGAAAAAGGCCTCATGTGCACGGTGAGAAAACCCGTCGTCTCGCTCAAGGTATTGCGCAATCCAGCGTGTCAGCATCGGCAAGTTTTTATCTTGTTCTCGCTTTGATGCGTATTTGTGAGACTCCCACGGGCGCTTTTTTGCATTGGCGATACAGTCTTCGATCGGTAGATCCAGAAAGATAAGGTGACTCGCCTCCACACTCAAAAAGCTTAATAAATCCGCATAACAACCTTCCACTACCCATCGCTCGGTGCTGCCCGTGAATGCGTACATGGCTTGTGCAGAGTCATTAATATCCCGCCGCGTAGGTGGTTTAACGTTTGGCGCCCACGCCAAGTTATCCAAGTCCAGGTGCCCAGCGCCTAGGCGACTGCAAAAGTCTGACGCCAAGGTGGATTTACCTGAAGCGGAATTACCGATGATCAAAAGTTTCATGGTTTGCCCCTTTGGCTTACAACATACAGGCGAGAACAGTTAATGGGCAAAATTAACGGACATAACCCATCACGGCAATATAATGCGTGGCAGAGCCAAGCAAGACAAAGAAGTGCCAAATACCGTGTGCGTGATTCAGCCGTTTCATTTTATCAAGCGCATAAAAAATGACACCTGCGCAATAGGCAATACCACCGGCCAGTAACCAAACAAAACCCTCACTGGATAATTCAGCCCGCAGACTGCTCATATCCAACGAACACGCCCAACCCATCAGCAGGTAAATAATCACCTGCCCTAGTTTAATCGCACGACCTTTAAGGGTTAACTCCGACACTATGCCGATGGCCGCCAAACCCCAGACCAACCCCAGAATGGGCAAGCCGCTATTACCGGGCATGCTAA
>Ga0209826_1003139_pt1 | contig 10580 bp, 9 predicted proteins | sample GOMGulsemesocosm_5_FD_184637 | JGI IMG/M metagenome (GOLD analysis project Ga0209826, IMG submission 184637) | Methane-oxidizing microbial communities from mesocosms in the Gulf of Mexico - GOM15C Gulf of Mexico (SPAdes) (version 2) | ecosystem: Environmental > Aquatic > Marine > Cold seeps...
AATACATCAGTAATTGCTATAACTGACATGTAATAACCTCTTATATTTTATCGAATTGTATTTTTATCGAATGTGCTGAAAGTTTGCTTTTACGCAAAAAATAGGGTGATATGTTACCGTGACTATTATGTTTAACAAGTAAAATTTGCTAAATTAATTAACAATGATGAAAAAACATTGCTAATAACTAAATAATAATGAAAAAAGTAGAAAGTTAATGAGTTCAGAGCGCAAAACATCAATAAAAGAGCGACGAAAAGCGATAGACTTTTGGTTTTACCTTGCAAGAACACTTACGATTTGTAGTTGGGTTGCATTTTTTGCTGCAATAAATATATCTTACTTTGTTGCGCCCGAAACAGATTATGGTGTTTTACGTTATCATGATATTGAAGTCAGACAATTTTGGCTAACTCCGCTAACTGGCTATTTATATTTAGTTATTTGGTTTAGTGCTGCTGGTGGATATGCATCAATGTTGATAGATAAATACCGAAGTAGAAGAATAAGCGACAACACACATTATAATGTGTACTTTTTACTCGGTTTCAACCTTGTTTGGTTATCAATAATTTTACATCATGTTCTAGATGCGGCTCATGTTATATAAACGATTATTTTATAAAACAATCGTCTTCATCTAACACGGTTGCCATTGCTTCAACTAACTTACTTATTTGCTGCTTGTTAATAACAAGCGGTGGAATAATATAAATAAGCTTACCAAAAGGGCGGATCCACACGCCTAATTCCACAAAACGCTTTTGGATTACGGCTACATTAACTGCTTGTAAACATTCTACAGCGCCTATAGAGCCAAGTGCTCGTGTATCTTTTACTCGAACATGACTTTTCAATGGCAGTAATAATTTTTGTAATTGTTGCTCTATTGATTGCACTTGTTGCTGCCAATCATTTTCAAACAATAAATCAATACTCGCATTGGCTACAGCACAAGCCAGCGCATTGCCCATAAACGTTGGGCCATGCATAAAGCAACCCGCTTCACCATTACTGATAGTCTCCGCTATTTCACTAGTACAAAGTGTTGCTGCTAGCGTAATGTAGCCACCCGTGAGCGTTTTACCTAAACAGATAATATCTGGGCTAATTTCAGCCCATTCACACGCAAAGAGTTTTCCTGTTCGGCCAAAACCTGTCGCGATTTCATCAACAATCAATAAAACATCAAATTGATTACATAATTCTCTGCAAGCTTTTAAATATTCAGGATGATAGAAGCGCATACCGCCAGTACCTTGAACAATAGGCTCTATTATAAATGCGGCTAGCTCATGGTGATGTTGTTCAAATAGCTTGGTAAGCTCTTTAATATCTTCAACTTGCCATGGCTCACCAAATTTACAAGTAGGAGCAGGAGCAAAAATATTTTTCATTAAGACTTTATCAAATATTTGATGCATACCAGTAACAGGATCACACACCGACATAGCAGCAAACGTATCGCCATGATAACCATTACGAACAGTTAATAGCTTGGTTTTATCTGCTCTAGATTCAGACAGGTTGTTTTCAGTTTGCTGCTGTTTTTCTAATCCTGCTTTACTTTGCCAATACTGCAATGCCATTTTCATCGCCACTTCAACAGCAACCGAGCCTGAGTCGCTAAGAAATACTTTATCAAGACCTTGCGGAGTTAACTGAACAAGCTTTTCACATAGCTCTATCGCACTTTGATGTGTTAAACCGCCAAACATAACGTGAGACATTTTTGTTGATTGCTCAACTATGGCTGCATTTAACTTGGGATGATTATAACCATGTAATACCGACCACCATGACGACATACCATCAACTAATATCTCTCCACTGGCTAAATTTATATATACACCGTTAGCACTTTCGACTAAATAGGAAGGTAAGGGCGCCGACATTGAAGTATAAGGATGCCAGACATGCTCTTTATCTAATTTTAGTAATGATAAACTTGAATTTTCTGTTTGTTTTTTGTTCATATGTTAACTAAAGTCTTTCTTTATTGTTGACATCAAGGTTATGAACGCTAGACTACGCGTTAACTTAACTAGATGCAAACGAGTTCCTATGCCACAAGCTGTTCCTTCTTCATTAGATTCTGAAATATCAGATGTTCGCCAAAATTGGACTTTAACTGAAGTACAGACATTATTCTCCTTACCTTTTAATGACTTAATGTTTCAAGCTCAAACAGTACATCGTCAATATTTTAATGCGAATGATGTGCAAGTTAGTACGCTGTTATCAATTAAGACAGGGGCATGCCCTGAAGATTGTAAATATTGCTCGCAAAGCGCTCGTAATAAAACAAATCTTGAAAAAGAAGGTTTATTAGAAGTAGAAAAGGTACTTGAAGCGGCAGAAAAAGCTAAGGCTATGGGCTCAACACGTTTTTGTATGGGCGCTGCTTGGCGCAATCCAAAAGAACGTGATATGCCTATCGTACTTGATATGATTAAAGGTGTTAAAGCGTTAGGTATGGAGTCATGCATGACCTTGGGCATGTTAGATGAAGCACAAGCTCAACAGTTACAAGATGCCGGTTTAGATTATTACAACCATAACCTTGATACTTCACCTGAACATTACAATCAAATTATCACCACACGCACTTATCAAGATAGGTTAGACACCTTAGATCATGTTCGCAGTGCTGGTATGAAGGTTTGTAGTGGTGGCATTGTTGGTTTAGGCGAAAAAGCTATAGATCGAGCTTCTTTATTGGTGCAATTAGCTAACTTACCAAAACAACCAGAAAGTGTACCTATTAATATGCTGGTAAAAGTTGAAGGCACCCCTTTAGCTGATGTTGACGATTTAGAAAGTTTTGATTTTATTCGTTGTATTGCTGTAGCGCGTATAATGATGCCAAAATCTCATGTACGTTTGTCTGCGGGTCGCTCAGCAATGAATGAGCAAATGCAGTCATTATGTTTTCTGGCCGGAGCTAATTCAATATTTTACGGTTGTAAATTACTTACGGCTGAAAACCCTGAAACGGATAAAGATTTACTATTATTTAAAAAGTTGGGCATAAACACTGAAACTGTTACTGATAACAGTGCTATACAAGATAAAACGCTGAAAACGTCTTTAGTGAATGAGCAACATAAAGACTTATTTTACGACGCAGTACAGTAAGTGATGAGCTAAAAAGTTTAAGTTGCGAAATGCCAATAACCTAGCTTGGTAACTATTCACTCGCAACGAGTAAACGTTACTTTAGTGCGACAATGGATAGCAACAAGAAATGTCATTTAATTTTATTGAAGAGCAAATAAGTGCAAGAAAATTGCAGTCTCGTTACAGAAAGCGAGTTTGTGTAAAACAAGCTCGTGTAAATTCTGTGCAGCATTCAACATTGAATAGCGCTAAAATTATTGTTGATGGAAAAGAGTATATAAATTTTTCATCAAATGATTATTTAGGTTTAAATAATCATCAACAAATAAACAAAGCGATGCAAGAGGGTATTGATAAATTTGGTTTGTGTTCAAGCGCTTCAAGCTTAGTTACTGGCTTTCATTTTGCTCACCAAGCCTTAGAAGATAAAATCTGTCAATGGCTGAACAAACCAAAATGTTTATTATTTTCTAGTGGCTTTACCGCCAATGTTGCCTTATTTCAAACGTTAGGCAAAGAAACCGAGGATGGTAGTCATTTTTTCCTTGATAAGCTGTCACATGCTTCTATGCTTGACGGTGCTTTTTCAAGTAAAGCAAAAGTGAAACGTTTTGCCCACAATAATACGGCGCAATTATCACAATTATTATCTCAGTGTAACGCTACAAACAAACTAATAGCCTCTGAAGGTGTTTTTAGTATGGATGGCGATCAAGCAAAGTTAGTTGATCTTGCTAATGTAGCGAAAGAGCATGAAGCATGGCTTTATTTAGATGATGCACATAGCATTGGCGTTATTGGTGAAAAAGGTCAGGGCAGTGTTAGTTTATTAAATCCTGTTTTAGATAAAAATAATCAGTCTAGTATCATTATGGCGACTTTCGGAAAGGCTATAGCAACAAGTGGTGCCTTTTTAGCGTGTGATGAAAATTTGCATGACTATTTAATAAATTTTGCTAGGCATTATATTTATTCAACCGCAATTTCTCCTGCGCTTGCTTGGGCGACAATCAAAAGTATTGAGCTTATTGAACAAGAGCAATGGCGTCGAGATAAGATTATTGAGTTAAGTGAACTCTTGATGAAATTACTCGACAAAAATATTGAAATCATTCCTTCTGCATCATCAATCCATGCAATACTAATTGGTGATGAACAAAAAGCATTGAATGTTAGTGAGCAACTAAAAAAACAAGGTGTTTGGCTAACAGCTATTCGCCCACCAACAGTTGCTATTGGTAGCTCCAGGTTACGCGTAACCGTTTGCGCTAACCATAACCATAACGATATCAGGTATCTAGCTAACTGCTTAAACGAGGCACTCATTTAGATGACAACAACTAAAACACATCAACAAAACCAGATAAAGATCGCGACAAGCTTTGGCTCAGCGAGTAAATCTTATGATGTATCAGCAAGATTACAGCGTTTTTCGGGTAAGCATTTAATGCCTTGGTTGCCTAATAGAAACGATCTCCGTGTGCTTGATTTAGGCTCAGGCACAGGTTTCTTTACCGACTTATTAGCGTCATCTTACAGCCAAGTGATTGGCTTGGATCTTTCTAAGGAGATGCTCAAGTTTGCTAAGCAAAGCAGAAATAAAGACATTATTTGGCTTGAGGCAGATGCCCACAAAATACCACTTCAAAATGAAAGTATTGATTTTATTTATTCAAATTTAGTTATTCAATGGTGCGAGCCACTTGATGTTGCCATTAAAGAAATGTTACGAGTATTAAAGCCTGGCGGTTTAATTATATTTACTACTTTGGTTGACGGTACATTGCATGAATTGAAATCATCATGGCGACAAGTTGATGATGATCAACACGTAATTGACTTTAAAACAGAAATGCAATTAACTGAGTATTTTAATACAAAGGATTCTAGTGTTTTAGAGCATAAATGCCAAGATATTGTGCTTGAATACCAAAATGTTATACATTTGGCCAGAGAACTCAAAGGTTTAGGCGCTAATCACTTACCTAAGAAAAAAAATAGAGGCTTGTCAGGTAAAGATAAATGGTTTGCCATGACCGAGCATTATCAAGACTTTCTTGAGCCTAGTGGTATTTATCCAGCAACCTATCGTCTGTATTCTGGACTTGTTGTTAAGTTAAATAACTAATATAAAAAGCAAGTATTAAAAATAATATGAAAAATCTCTTTATTACCGCAACCGATACCGATGCAGGAAAAACTTTTGTTGCCTGTGCTTTAACACATGCTTTAGTGATGGCGAATAACAAAACTTCGGCCTATAAGCCTATTGCTGCTGGTTGTCAGCAAGTTGAAGAGTTATTAGTTAACGAAGATGCAAAGCTGCTAAGTGAGTTTGCCAACTGTGATCAAACTATTAACGAAGTAAATCCCATCGCATTAGTTGATGCTATTGCACCACACATTGCTGCGGCTAGAGTCAATCGAACCATATCCCTTGAAGAAGTAACGTTAGGTTTTACTCAAGTTTTATCATTAAAAGCAGATGTTAATATTACCGAAGGTGCAGGGGGATGGCGACTTCCTTTAAGCATTAATGCAACTAAAACAATTTTTTTATCTGACTTTGCAATAAACACAAAGCAAGATGTTATTTTAGTTGTTAATATGAAGTTAGGCTGTTTGAACCATGCCTTACTTAGCTATCAAGCCATTGTAGCTGATGGTTTAAATTGCGTTGCATGGGTTGCTAATAGTGCAAGTGAGCAGTCAATGTTAAACTTTGATGAAAATATTGCTAGTCTTGAACAGCTGCTACCTATGCCGAAAATTGCGCAACTCAGTTTTTATCGTGATCCAACTATTAGTTTACATGATAAGATCTGTGCTGCCGCAAATGAAATAGATTTAACCCCATTGTTTGTCTAACATTTATTCTGACAATTATATTGTCAGAATAAAGCTATCTACATTATTTTCCCAACTCTACTAAACAAGCACTTGCGATAAAACCTGATCTGGTTTTATATGCGGAGCTTTTACTTACTCGCTCATCTATTTGTTTAATCAGTAGCTCAGGTAGCGTGACATTAATTTTGTGACTCTTACCTAAATACACTGTTATATCAATATCGACAATAGCCCAAAATGCCTGCGAATGTGTATGCGGGTTTTCAATAGCATAATGCTGTCTATGTTTTTCAACACTTACTGCTGATGGAATTTTTTCTCCGTACTCAGCCAGAATCGACAAATGAGTTTTGATACTTTGGCTTATTTTTTCTAACCCTAAATCGATGGTTTCCGCACTAATACTACAGCCGGGCAGGTCAGGAACACTAACCTTATAAACCTCTGAATTTTGTTCCATTGAAAAGACAATTGCATAATTCATATTGAGCCTTTTTACTTATTAATCCAATAACACAATGATAACTCCAGAAACCCTTACTGTCAAACCATGAGCAACCCCAACAACTCCGCACAACCTTGGATTAATAACCCTAACAACCCTGCTATAGTTAATTTTGGCAACCCTGACAACTCCGCATTTAAATAAGTGAATGTTTACTTCATTTTTAAGACAGTATTTATGAGCCTTCTATAATTTAAAAAAATTAAAAATACACATTCTTATTTAAATAAAAGTTAATAACTATTGTTGATACCTAATAACGCTAGAGTTATTAAATTAAGGTGGCAGATTGAAAATTTGATCATTATAATGAAGTATGATCAATGGAGTTTTATGATAAATGCGTCTTCCAATATATTATTAAAGAAGGGTGTTGGTATCGAAAATGTTATCAATATAAAAATGATCAAACTTGAAAAGCACTCAGTGACAGCTTAGGAATACTTATGAAAGAACTTACTCATTCCAACCCAGACTTACTTATTACCGTGGTAGGTATAGGTGGCTGTGGTTGTAATACAATTAACATGTTATATGAAAATAATTTATCAAATAGCGTAAATTTAATTGCTATTAATACCGATCTCGCCGCATTGAATTCCTTAAAAGTTGAAAACAAAATTTTAATTGGAGAAAGCCTTACTAATGGCTATGGGGCAGGTTCTAACCCAGATGTAGGTTTAAAAGCAGCTCAAGAAAGTGAAACTTTATTAACTAATGCTATAGAAGGCAGTGATATTCTTATTATCACTGCTGGTTTTGGTGGTGGCACAGGAACAGGGGCAAGCCCTTTAGTTGCTAAAATAGCGCGTGAATTGAATATAAATTGCTTAGCAATAGTTACATTGCCTTTTGAGTCTGAAGGTGAAGTTCGTATGAATTTTGCGTTACAGGGTATAGCTGAGATCAAAGATCCAATTCATGCTTATATTACTTTATCTAACGATCTACTTTTAAAAGGGCTAGGAGAAAGTATTGGTTTGTTTTCTGCTTTTAATCAAAGTAATGAAGTGTTAAAGAATTTACTCGTTTCATTAGTTCAAATGTTAACTGAGACAGGTTATGTTAATGTTGATAAAAACGATTTTTCTAGCATCCTTTCGTATGAAGGTGAATCTATATTAGGTGTGGGGAAAGCGGACACTGAAGAGCTAGCTTTTGATGCTTTAGACCAAGCACTCAATAACCCGTTAGTTTCTATTGCTAAAATAGATACGGCTAAAGGCATTATTTTTCAGTTATTTTGTAAAGCAGAGCCAAAACTATCAACCTACAATGGTTTAATTGATCAAATCAGGGAAAAAATATCCAACAAATCTGTGCTTATTGTACCTGGCGTAACATTAGATTCTAATTTATCATCAGAAATAGAAATTTTGATTGTTGCCTCCGGTATCAATGAAGCGGAGCAAAATAGTGATATCAACCAAGATAAGAACCTAGCTGCTTTACAAGATTCATGTAAGGAAAATGACTATATTGATGAAGAGTTAACTTTTGTCGACCCTAAATCCAACTATTCTGATATTCCTGCCATTACTCGCAAGCTTATTGCATTGCGCGCACTAGAAGAAAAAGAAAGCTCGGTTTAGGTAAATATATGTCAAAACCGAATAAAAAAGGGCCGACTAAAACCGTTAACATTTTTTGTAAAGCTTGCAATGCACCGCTGTTTAAATATCGTAAAGGTGGTAAAGGCGCTTTGATAAAATGCTTTAAAGAGCGCATCAGCCAAAACTATACGACTAGTGCTTGCACTTGTCCTCAATGTGAAAAAATATTCGCCCGAGATGTTCTTATTAAAGGAACACCTGCCTATAAAATGATTGGCGGTAAAGTTTGGTTTAAATAAAAAACAAGGCTATATTCCCGTTAATATTGGTTTTATGATTTAATAGGATCGATTATTGATATTTAAGGGAACATTGATAAATGAGCGCGAAGCTGCTTAAAAATATTGCTGAAATGTATTTAGGTTAAGGAATCAGCTAGTTTTGTTCATGCTTTTAAGTAAGCGTTGAACAGTAAAAAATGTCGCTAAATAATGATTGAGCTATTAGTTAGATGATTTAAAAATAGAAAACAAGATCTTATTAGTGAAATTTGGTCGGAGTAGCAAGATTCGAACTTGCGACCTCACGTCCCCCAGACGCACGCGCTACCAAGCTGCGCTATACCCCGACATGCAAAAATGGTTCACTATTTTATATTCAACAATATATAAAATATGTCATATAAAGTATGTCTAAAGTAACCTAGGGATGATTACTGATAGCACCATTTATTTGCGATGCCTATATTAATGGTTTATTGAGTTAATGCAACGACAATTGTTAGATCAATTAACCAAATATCATTAACCGATTAACTAATGTGCAATTATTTGTTCTCTAGTACAAATCTGATTAATTAATGGTTCAAACTAAAGCGTCTAATAAAGTGCACGCCATCAATCATTAACGGAAAATCTTTATTTACGGTGATCGGGGCAGCTAATTGGCTAGAGTAACTTTCAAAGTTGCCATTTTGATCAATAAGTACAGATTTATCTTTGTTAAACACCATAATACCTTCAAGAGTCGTATTGGCGATAATACGATTTTTACTTAAAGAGAGTAAATCTTCACCATTTGAATAAGTTTTACTCTCAGTATTACAACCCAGCCAATGTTTCATTAACGTGGGTTGAAAATCCATTTGGCTCGTTAATAGGCTTATTTGTTGTGGTGCTTTTTTTGATGTATTTGCTGATGGTGAAATCAACAAAGCTGTTTTTGTCGATAAACGTGTTTCTTTACTTTTGTTACCAATGGCGCTGATCCAGACAAAATCTTTTTGCTGTTTTTGTTTTTGAGCTAACAATAAGGCGTCAACAAAAAGTTCGAATTGATAACGACTATTATTATTTTTACCTTTAGCACCACCGCTTTTAAAGTAAATTAAATGCAAACCTGGGGCTAAGTTATTTAACTGCTTAGCAAAAACTAAAGAGGAAATATCGCTAAGCTGTTTTTGTTCAGAAAATAGCGTATTAAACCATGAACTTTCAATGTTTTTGTTATCCAACGCTTCATCAATAAGCGTATAAGTAGTTGTTAAGTTATTTTTATTGATGGCTTGAAATAGTAATGGCGTAGTGTTTTGCGCTAAAATATCTTGTTGGTAAATGCTAGGCAGTGAATAAAATAAATTAAACCATGCTTCATCAGTCAAGGCAGCATCAACATGATTAGTTAATTGTAAGCTAGCACTTGTTGTACGGCGAGTAAACTGACTTAATTGTTGTTCAGTCAACTGTTCATCAGTAAGCACTAAAAATACCGATCGAGAGACTTTTTTTCTGCTAGCACATTGTTGTGTTAATAAATCAGGGTACTTAGGAATAGTTTGGCTAAATGATAATGGGCTTGTTTTTCGTTCAATATAGTCATCAATATCAAATAAACCATATTTTGTTAATAGTGTTTTTGCAGTCGCTGGATATGATAAAGGCAATACGGTGTCTTGACGTAAAACGTCATAATCTAAATTGGCATCAGCCCATATATGCGTTAAGTGGCTAAAGAAAAATGCCAATACTAATGAAAAAATCACATAACGAGCAAATACTGTTTTTTGTAGTTGTTTTAAATGTCGCCAAGCATAGTTACTTACGGTAAATTCAAAACCTAAGATAATAATACTTAAAGCCCCACTTGCTAAATAAAACAGGCTATTTTCTTTCGCTATTTCTTTTATTAAATCAATTATTTGTGCGCTTGAGGAAGCATTAAGGTGATAACCTAATTTACTATAAATAAAGCCATCAAGTAGTAGCAGTAATAGCCCTAAGGTAAATATAATAGAGCCTGTGGTACGAATAAATTTAGTATTAGGAAAGACCAAGGTTATTGGAAACAATATTAAAACAAAACTTATAAAGGTTAAAAACGCAGTATGGCTTATCCATGTTGTTACTAAATATACTTGTCCTAGTATGGTGTCTGGCGCTGTTTCGCTAAAGAGGTAATAAGAAGATAAGGCAATGGCGGCCATAATATTGAAAAAGGTGAACCAATGACTCCAACTGATTAAATGTAATAGTTTTTTGCTATAGCTTTTTGTA
>Ga0209826_1003141_pt1 | contig 10579 bp, 7 predicted proteins | sample GOMGulsemesocosm_5_FD_184637 | JGI IMG/M metagenome (GOLD analysis project Ga0209826, IMG submission 184637) | Methane-oxidizing microbial communities from mesocosms in the Gulf of Mexico - GOM15C Gulf of Mexico (SPAdes) (version 2) | ecosystem: Environmental > Aquatic > Marine > Cold seeps...
GTGCAGGTATTGCAGGTGAAGCGTTGTTAATACTCAATGACTCTAGTTTTAAAGATGTCGCATCGTTGATGAACTATCAATACGAAAGTGATCAAGGTACAGAGTTAGAGTTATTGATGGACTTAGCAAACGTACTTATTGGTGCTTGTTTAAAAGGTGTTTCAGAACAGCTAGATATTGACTTTAGTCAGGGGCATCCTGTGGTACTAGGTCAACATCGAAAAATATCTGATTTAATTAACAATAATGCTAATAGATGGAAGAGAACACTTGCCATAGAAATTAGCTATAGTATTGAAAATTATCCAATAAAATGTGATCTATTGTTATTGTTTACGGAACAATCAATGGTCACGTTAAATAATAAACTTTCTTATTTAATTGATTAAGATGGTTTTCCTTTTTCATCTAAAGTGTAAAGTACAGGGCAATATATGTCGTTAGAAACGTCACAGTTAAATGAAATGCATTGGCTTATGGAAATGTTACATAACATTGATGTTGGCTTAGTCGTGCTTGATAAAAATTATAAAGTACAAATATTTAATGGTTTTATGGAAAATCATAGTGGTCTTCTACCGAGAGAGGTAAAAGATAAATTTATTTTCGATTTGTTTGAAGAAGTGCCTCAGGCTTGGTTTAAACGTAAAGCTGAATCGGTATTTTTATTAAAAAATAAAGCATTTACTATATGGGAACAACGTCCTTATTTATTTAAGTTTGATAGCTACCGACCTGTTACGGGTAGTGCAGATTTCATGTACCAAAATACCACGTTTATACCGTTATTGTCTTCTACGGGAGAAGTGAGTCATTTATGCTTACTTGTTTATGATGTAACCGACAATGCAGTGAATAAACAAAGTTTACAAAAAGCTAATGAAGAACTTGCTATATTGAGTCAAACAGATGGTTTAACTAAGCTTTTTAATAGAGCGCATTGGGAGCATTGTTTACAAGCTGAATATAAACGTTGGACTCGTAGTCAGCACTCAAGTTCATTAGTTATGTTAGATATAGATCACTTTAAAAACATTAATGACACGTATGGTCATGTTGTTGGTGATGAAGTTATTCGACATATTTCTAACCTTATTAGAGCACATGTTCGTGAAACTGATGTTTCCGGTCGTTATGGTGGTGAAGAGTTTGCTATTTTATTAGCTGACACACCCTTAAAAAAGGCTTATGTTTTTGCTGAACGGCTACGTAAAGAAGTGGAAGCATCAATAGTGAAATATAATGATATTGATGTTAAATATACGGTTAGTCTAGGCATCGCTGAAATTAGTCCTAATATTAAAAACCATGATGCTTGGATTGAATGTGCAGATGCTGCTTTGTACGAGGCGAAAGAGTCGGGTAGAAATAAAGTGAGTTTACACCTTAAGTAATATTGTCATAGAGGGTAGGAGATCTAGCATTCAACCCTCTTTATTACTATTATTGGTAATATAATCATCAAGGCTAGTATTGATTTTGGCCATTGGCTATAAGGTGTTTTGCCGCTCACCAAAGCAACTTCAGTGGTTAATACGGCTTCTTTAAACTGTGGTATACGCGCAATAAAGTTACCTTTATGATCAACAACCGCAGTAATTCCATTATTGGTTGACCTTAACAATGGCTTACCAAATTCTAGTGCGCGCATACGCGCTATTTCCATGTGTTGATGAGGCCCATGAGATTCACCAAACCAAGCATCATTACTTACCGTTAATAAAATATCTGTTTTAGCGGTTAAATTGGCAGATAACTGGTGAGGGAAAGCAATTTCAAAACAAAGCAACGGTAATAATTGTATGCCATTAGCAACTAAGTTTTTTTGTATATAACCACCACGGCTAAATGAAGATTGAGGTAAGTTAAATAGTGGGGCAATAGGGCGTAAAAATTCTTGAAATGGCACAAATTCACCAATAGGTAACAGATGATTTTTTGAATAGCGATTGCTGTGATTGTAAAAATAACCTTGTTCATCATTTTTTTGTTTTTTACCGAGTACTATCAAGCTATTAAAATATTGTTTTGATGTAACATCATAATTTAAAATCCCCGTAATAATTGCGCTTTTATTTAATAGCGCTGAACGGTTAACGGTGTCTAAATAGCTCTGTACTGCTGGCTCAATAGCTGGAATGGCAGATTCTGGCCATATAATAATATCGGCATCGTAATTTAACCTAGTTAAATCGAGGTATTTAATCATCGTTGGCCATTCTTGCTCAGGTACCCATTTCATTGATTGCTCAATATTACCTTGGACTAAAGCTACTTTGGTTACTTGCCCTGTAGGTGTTACCCAGTCTATTTTTGATATGATGAAACTAATAGCAAATAATATGAATAGTATACTAGTAGGTACACTCAAACTTATATGGCTGTTTTGGTATGCTTTAGTTTTAATAGCAGTCACTATCTTTACTAAACAAACATTGAACAATACAATAATAGCACTAATGCCTACTTCACCTATTACGGGGGCAAAACTGGCTAAAGGACTTTCTATTTGACTATAACCCAGTGATAACCAAGGAAAGCCGGTTAATACTATGCTACGTAAATATTCACCTAAAAGCCAAAATGAGGGGAGTAACCATAAATTAAGACGTTTTTTAGCTGAGAAAAAAGCAGTGGCATAAGCCGCTAAAGCAGGAAATATAGCAAGGTACAAACAAAGTAATAGCATTAAAGTAATTGATACAGCTAAAGGTAAACCACCAAATTGGTCAATACTGACATGCACCCAGCTAATACCACTAGCAAACCAACCAAAAGCAAATATAGCAGAAAGATTAGCTGCTTGTTTAGGTGCTAAATTGTTTAATTGGTAAAAAGCGATAGCAGGTATAAAAAGCGCGAGGTAGTATTGTGAAAAAGGTGCGTAGGAAAAGACCAAGATAAACCCGGCAAAAAAACAGAGCCAAGATTCTTTCTTTACTAAGTTACTTAACAATTTTTAATAAAACCGTGTGGTAAGTTACGTTTAATGCATAAGTGTAAAGCTTGTAAGTAATATTTAGTCACTTATTTTTCCATTTATTTTATGTTTTTTAGCAACAGTAACTTGTAACATTTGTAGTCGCCTAGTGTCTGCGGCTAACACTTTAAACTCAAAAGGACCTAAACTAACTTTTTCACCTTTTTGTGGCATATGGTTTAACTTTTTTAAAATAATGCCTGCAATAGTATCAGCAGACTTCTCATCAAACTGGCTATTAAAAAAGGCATTGAAATCTTCAAGTTCAGTTAATGCTCTTACCAAGTAGACATTGCCCGCCAGTAGTTTAATATCTTCTACAAAATTGTCATCTGTTTCATCTTCAATTTCACCAACAATTTGCTCAAGGATATCTTCAATAGTAATTACCCCTGAAATACCACCATACTCATCGGCAACCAATGCCATATGATAACGGTTAGAGCGAAATTCTTTTAATAAAGGCTCTACTTTTTTGCTTTCAGGCACAATGATGGCAGGACGAATAATATCATTTAAGCTAAAGTCGTCATTGTTATTGTTAAAACCAAAAGCGAGTAAATCTTTAGCAAGTAAAATACCATTAACATGATCAATGTCTTCATTTATTACTGGAAATCGAGAATGCCCTGATTCTAAAATGATCGGTAAAAACTCATTTAAGCGATGATTTATATCAATAGTTACCATTTGTGAGCGAGAAATCATGATATCGCGGACTCGCATTTCTGACACACCTAAAACCCCTTCAATCATTTGTTTTGTTTCAGGGTTTATTAGTTCACGACTTTGTGCATCAGTTAAAACGCTAACTAAGTCGTCTTTGTTTTTTGGTTCAGGGCTAAAAAACTGAGAAATTCTACTCACTATTGATTTTTTCTTTGAGCCATTTTTATGGTGGGGGTTATCATCGCTCATAGAGCTTATTATTATCCTGTTATGTTACTTTTAAACTATCATTTTATTAAAGGAAGTGATATTTGCCAGAGACTTTATTCGTTAACTGTATGGGTTATTTATAGCTAGGTTAGCTAACGTTTTTATTTCCAATGCTTCCATTTCGTTAGCATCATTATCGTTTATATGATCATACCCTAACAAATGCAAGCACCCATGAATAACCATATGTGCCCAGTGATTAAAAAGTACTTTGTTTTGTGCTTTTGCCTCCTGTTCAACGATTTGTGCGCAAATTACTAAATCGCCTAATAGGTTAAGCTCAATGCCGTCAGGCACTTCAAAAGGAAATGATAATACATTCGTGGGTTTATTTTTATGGCGATATTGGTGATTAAGTTGTTGGCTTTCATCATTATCAACTAAACGAATAGTGAGTTCAAATTGTTTATCTGTTATCGCATTTAATGCGGCATCAACCCATTGTTGAAAAAGCTCAATTGGAGGAATGTTTTCAGCGCAACACGCATTTTGTAAATCGAGAATGTTGTTGGTCATTACGTTTTATTCACTTTGATTTGACGCTTGTTGTTTTTTCTTGGCTTGGGCAAGTCGATTAAGTTTTTGCTCATGAGACTCGTAAGCATCTACAATTCTAGCAACGACGGGGTGACGAACAACATCTTTGGATTGGAAAAAATTGAAGCTAATGCCATCAATATCTTGTAATACATCAATGGCGTGGCGTAAACCTGACATTTGATGACGTGGTAAATCAACTTGGGTTATATCGCCAGTGATCACGGCTCGCGAATTAAAACCAATACGGGTTAAAAACATTTTCATTTGCTCAACGGTCGTATTTTGGCTTTCATCAAGTATGATAAAAGCATCATTTAAGGTTCTTCCACGCATATAAGCTAAAGGTGCTATTTCAATTACATTACGCTCAATCAGCTTTTCAACCCGTTCAAACCCTAGCATTTCAAATAAAGCATCGTAAAGCGGCCTTAAATAGGGATCTATTTTTTGGGTTAAATCACCGGGTAAAAAGCCTAGTTTTTCACCTGCCTCAACAGCTGGACGCGTGAGTAGTATACGACGAACTTCTTGGCGCTCTAACGCGTCAACGGCGCAGGCAACTGCAAGGTAAGTTTTCCCTGTACCCGCAACACCAACACCAAAACTAATGTCATTAGTGACGATATTTTGCACGTAGGATTGTTGATTGCCGTTACGGGGTTTAATCGTACCGCGCTTAGTTTTAATAGTAACCACTTTTTCATAGTTTGCACCTAGCTCTGACGCTTCTTTACTGATTGATGCGCTACTGTTTACGCTATCTATAGAGTATAGGTTGTCATCTTGCTCTAGTACGTTTGCTTCTAAAATGGCCAAATGCACCATTGCCTCGGTAATTGTTTTACTTTGCCCGTTTACAGGGCTAGTTTCTAAATAGAGGTTTTTTAATAGTTCAATAACAGCTAAGCAATTCTTATCATTACCCAATATTTTGAATTGGTTACCTCGATAGCTAATCCCTACACCTAAGCGACGTTCTATGGTTTTTAAATGATCATCCATCGGACCGCAAAGCTCAGCCTGACGATCATTATCAACCGGTGTTAGTGTTAATTGATGACTTGCTTGTTTGCTATTGGTTTTGTTACTTTTTTTATTATTTGTTGTAGAGGTCAATATTTTATCCATTTAAACTAAAACTAAAACTAAAACTAAGACTGAGGCATGTAGGTACCAACACCTAATTCATCAATATTATTGGCTATTGAATGCGCTGATTTATGATGGCCATTGGCTAAAATGTCAGCAGGAGAATGTGCTATACGTAAGCCCATGTCACTCTCTTGGCGAATTAAATCACCACGTAACGAATTAGCATATACATCGGTAATTTTTATATCAACAAACTGACCTATAACTGAATGAGGAGCAACAAAGTTAACCGTGCGATTGTTCTCTGTTTTACCGCGCAGTTCCATTGGGTTTTTCTTTGATGGACCTTCAACAAGAACACGTTGCACCGTGCCTAACATTTGTCTGGCAATGCGCAAGGCTTGATGAGTGATTTTGTCTTGTAATAAGGCTAAACGTTGTTTTTTAGTGGCGTCACTAATATCGTCAGGTAAATCTGCCGCAGGAGTGCCCGGGCGTGCGCTGTAAATAAAACTAAAGCTTAAATCAAAATTAACCGCTTCAATTAATTTCATCGTGTCATTAAAGTCTTCATCAGTTTCACCAGGGAAACCGATAATAAAGTCAGATGACATGGAAAGATCAGGACGAACTTTTTTTAATTTTCTAATTTGAGATTTATATTCTATTGCCGTATGACCACGCTTCATTTGCGTTAATATTCTGTCACAACCACTTTGTACAGGTAAGTGTAGGTGATTAACAAGCTCAGGCACATCGGCGTAAGCGTCAATAATATCATTGGTGAATTCAACAGGATGCGAGGTGGTATAACGTATACGGTCTATACCATCGATAGTGGCAACTAATCGCACTAAATCAGCAAACCGGCAAATACTGCCATCATGCATTTCACCGCGATAAGCATTGACATTTTGACCAAGTAAATTCACTTCGCGCACATTTTGCTCGGCAAGTTGGGCAATTTCATAAAGTACATCGTCAAGTGGGCGACTAACCTCTTCACCACGGGTGTAGGGTACTACGCAAAAGGTACAATACTTACTGCAACCTTCCATGATAGAAACAAAGGCAGACGGACCATCTGCGGTTGGCTCTGGCAAACGGTCAAACTTTTCAATTTCTGGAAAGCTTACGTCAACAATAGGGCTGCTGCTACGGTGAAGTTGATTGATCATTTCAGGTAAACGGTGCAACGTTTGCGGGCCAAAAACCATATCAACAAAAGGAGCGCGTCGGCGAATTGCATCGCCCTCTTGTGAGGCAACACAGCCACCGACACCAATAAGTAAATCGGGTTTTTTATCTTTTAAATTTTTCCAACGGCCTAGCTGATGGAAAACTTTTTCTTGTGCTTTTTCGCGAATAGAGCACGTGTTGAGTAAAATAATATCGGCATCTTCGGCTTCTTTAGCTAATTCAAAGCCATGGGTAGAGTCTAATAATTCAGCCATTTTCTGCGAGTCGTACTCGTTCATTTGGCAGCCCCATGTTTTGATGTATAACTTTTTACTCATTTACTTTACTCTTTAACAAATAGCTCGCGGTACAAAACACTTATAATTAGCGTTACAGCGATAAAAAGAGGCGTATTTTATATCAAAACGGATGTGATTTCGAGCTTATGATTATCGCATTAAAATATTTTAGTGCTTGCAATAGTATAAATCGTATTTTTACAGTAACATATTTAAATATCCTTAGTTAATAAACGGCTATTTTTACCCTAGCGAAACGAAAATGTGTATTTGATTATTTTTAATAAGTTGATAAATGAAATTACTAAATCATAAGTTTTCTACTATTGAAAAGCTTAGCCTTTTTATTGATAAGCTTGACCAAAACAATGAAATATTTATACAAGTATTTTGTGGTGACTTTGATGCTATTAAGCTTCAAGGTGTTGTCGATCTATTAACAACAAAGCTTCCTTTATCTAGCCTTATTGGTACATCTACCGCGGGTGAAATATGCAATGGTGTAATTTCAAGAAAAGGTATTTTAATTTCATTCTCCCTTTTTGAACATGTAAAAGTAAACACTTATTATTTTCCAGATTCAAATTTTGAAAGTGGTGTAAAAGCTGCTGGCGACGTTATCCAAACGGACACAAAAGCATGTGTACTCTTTAGCGAAGGGCTTAATGGTGATCCAGAACTCTTTTTAAATGGTTTCTCTTCAATAAATAAAGAGGTGATTTTAGCCGGAGGAAGTGCAGGTGATAACGCTAAATTTAATAAAACATTTGTCATAAAAGGAAGTGAAATTCTTGATAAAGGAGTTGTGCTTGCTAGCTTAACGAGCAAAACCTTAGCTGTATCAAATCAATACGCACTTGAATGGACGCCTATTGGTAAGGAAATGTCTATTACAAAAATCGATAAGAACATCGTTTATGAAATAGACAATAAACCCGTATTCGATGTGTTTGCTTATTATCTTGGTACTGATGCGGTAAATAACATTCCACAAAGTTTGATTGAATTTCCTCTAATAAAAATCGAAGATGGTGTCATTATAGCGAGATCTATGGTGGGTAAAACTGGTGATGGCGGAGGAATTTTTGCAGGGTGTTTTAAGCAAGGAGATAAAGTAAAGTTTGCAGTTGGAAACTTTGACGATGTTTTAGTCAGTGCGTCTAAGCTTCAATCAAAATTAATTCAAAAACCTACCGAAGCTACTTATATTTACTCATGCTCTGCTAGAGATTTTTTTTTAAAAGGGCATTTAAATTGTGAATTTGAATTAATAGAGAATATTGCCCCAACGGTTGGTTTTTTTTCTTATGGTGAGTATTTCTATACGAAAGAAAAAACGCAACTTTTAAATGCCACCACAACAACGCTTTCTCTTTCTGAAAGCAGTAAACTACCAAGCAGCCAAGAGAAACTAGACGTCACACCTAAAAACTCAATGCTTAAGTCAGTAAAACACTTGGTCAATACAACCCAGAAAGAACTAGATAGCAGCATTAGTAATTTAACTCAATACAAACTGGCATTAGATCAAAGTAACGTTGTTTCTAAAACGGATAAAGAAGGCATTATCATTTATGCAAATGATAATTTTTGTAAAATATCAGGCTATTCTCAACAAGAATTAATCGGCTCAAATCATAATATTATCAGATACCTTGATCCACAAAATGGTTTATTTCATACCATGTGGACTACCATTAAAAGCGGAAAAGTATGGCGTGGTACTTATAAAAATAGAACAAAATCAGGGAATACGTATTATGTTAAAACAGTGATATCGCCTATTATTGATAATAATGGTCATATTATTGAATATTTAGCGATAGGCACAGACATTACTGACATTATTAAAAAAGATGTGCTGATTAAGGAAAGTTTCACTGATTCATTGACGGGTCTTTATAATCGCCATGCGTTGTTACATAAGCTTAAAGAAAACGAAGAAAATATTTTAATTTTATTGAATTTAGATCGCTTCTCAGAGATAAATGATTATTTTGGTTATGATGTAGGAGATAAGTTATTAGTTAAATTTTCATTTAAATTAAAACTTATTTTTGAGAATAGTAAAAATATTTTTAGATTTTCTGCTGATAATTATGCAGTGTTAATTAAATTAGAAAACACAATGGGAAATTTAAAAGACACCATTCGATTTTTTACTGATAACTTAGTTGGTAAAGATAATTCCTGTGAAATTAATGGCCATACTATATTTTTAGATGTTAGCTTTGGTGCGGCGTATGGTCAAAATAAAGATCTTTATAAGCAAGCACATGCAGCCTTAAAAGAAGCGAAATTAACACAAAAGAAGTTAGTGATTTATAACGATGAAAATAAATTAAAAAATAAAGTTAAAAATAATATTGATATTATCAATGAAATAAAATCTGCCATTAAAGATAGTAGAATCATTCCTTACTACCAAGGAATTGTCGATAATAAAACTCAAAAAATTGTAAAGTATGAATCTTTAATGCGTTTAGTTAAAAAAAATGGCACGATATTATCGCCTCTAGCTTTTTTAGAGCAGTCAAAAAAAGCTAGAAGCTATCAATACCTCACACAAATAATGATAAACAATACGTTTGAAAAGTTTGCAAACCTTGATTATGAGTTTTCTATTAATTTAGCCTTTAGTGATATTCACTCAAAAGACACCATGCGTGTTTTACGTGATAACTTAATACGGCACGGTTGTGGGGAGCAGTTGATTTTAGAAATCGTTGAAAGTGAAAGTACTGAATATTTAGAAGACGTAACTCTGTTTATTCAAGAAATCAAACAATATGGGTGTAAAATTGCTATTGATGATTTCGGTTCAGGTTATTCTAATTTCGCCTATCTAGCTGATTTAGAAATTGATTATATTAAAATAGATGGTTCTTTAATTCAAAATATTGATACCGATGAAAATAAAAAATTAGCAGTGAAAAGTATATTATATTTCGCTAAAAATAAAGGTATTAAAACCATTGCAGAGTTTGTTGAAACTGAATCTGTTTTTAATATGCTTGTGGCGTTAGGTGTTGATTACTCACAAGGATATTTGTTTTCTAAGCCACAAAAAACATTGTGAGTTACGTGGTCTTTATCCCGTAAACTTATTGTTTATATGCTTATAAGATAAGGCAATATAAAAATTAATAATAGGCTAATAATGTGAATACTAAACAATTTGATTGTGTAATTATTGGTGGTGGCATGGTAGGTGCTGCTAGTGCACTAACGTTAGCGCAACTTGGTTTGACAGTAGCTGTTATTGAACCTTTTGAACCGAAAGCGTTCTCACCAACACAGGCGTTAGATTTACGTGTGTCAGCTATATCGCTTGGCTCTCAGCATTTACTTGAACAATTAAATGCTTGGTCACAAGTAACACAATGGCGCGCTTGCCCTTACAAACACTTGGGTGTTTGGGAGCAGGCATATTCATACACTGAATTTCATGCCCAAGATATAAAACAAGAACAATTAGGGCATATTGTTGAAAACCGGTTATTGCAATTAGCGTTATGGCAACAATTTGAACTGCACGAAAATATTGAAT
>Ga0209826_1003142_pt1 | contig 10577 bp, 6 predicted proteins | sample GOMGulsemesocosm_5_FD_184637 | JGI IMG/M metagenome (GOLD analysis project Ga0209826, IMG submission 184637) | Methane-oxidizing microbial communities from mesocosms in the Gulf of Mexico - GOM15C Gulf of Mexico (SPAdes) (version 2) | ecosystem: Environmental > Aquatic > Marine > Cold seeps...
CTAGCAGCGCAGATGAACCCTTTCGCAGATATGATGCTGTATTTTTATCGCCTATCATGTTATTTCCTTTCTACCTTTAGCAGTGTGAAAATCGCTTCTATCGGGTCAAATCAAAATTTACTTCAGCTGTCCCTGAAGAAGCATTAAGTGGTTTAGCGAAGAGAGGTTAGAATAAAAACCAAAAGGAAATATCACAGAAACATCACAAATAGATCATCATTTTTAAAAATCACTAGCAATAAAGATAATTAAAAATAAGTCACCTCTATTCTGGAACTTTTCCTGCGCTTAAGTGCCTATGGCTAATCTTATCGGCTAACCTCATCGTGATGAGACACCCTCACATAACCTGTGGCGACAAGCATATCCATGAATAATCAGCAACGAGCATCCAGCCATTTAGCCTTACCTCAAAGCCTGAGTCAGGCCAAATTCAGTAAGAACGCATTGCTGCACTCGGCCGGCATACTCAGTTGCGGACTGTATCTTTACTTGGGTGCTATTACCTCGATAGCGATAGATAGCAACCTTTGGCAGTTTTTAGGATTAATGCTGACATTGAGCCTTATAAGCTGGATGATCTTTAAGGTGCTTTCATCGACCAGCATTGACTCAGCTCTTTCATCTCCGCCATCGATTATTGCTATTGTAGGTTGGGGCATCGCCTTTCGATTAATAGGTATGGCCCATGGCCCGATTTACGAAGACGACTTCTATCGCTATCTGTGGGACGGCTATCAATTTTTTCAAAACGGTACACCATACGCAATAGCGCCCAGTGCCTTCTTTGCTGATGAGTCTGTCCCTCAAAATTTCAAGCGGGTGCTTGATGGGATTAATTACCCTGATACGCCAACCATCTACGGCCCGCTCTTCCAATACAGTTTTCTATTGGGCTATCATATCTTTCCCGCTGACGTGTTTGGCTTGCAACTGATCTACAGTATCGCGGACATCCTATTGATGCTGCTACTGGCGAAGATGAGCACGCGCCCAGCGCTGTTACTCTATGCCTGGTGCCCCCTCGTCATTAAAGAAGTTGCCTTTACCGCACACCCAGATGTGTTAGGAGTATTACTCTTAATGGGCAGCATCTTTGCCCTGCAACGCGAACACCTAAATGCGGCGGCGTTTTTTCTGGCACTTAGCCTCTGCGCAAAGATATTTGCAATACTGCTGGTACCACTGGTATTGGTACGCTGTAAACCGCAGCAGTGGCTACTTTTCTTTGCCACAGTGATACTTATCTACGCACCGTTTTTTGCCATAAACAGTGCGGACATTACAGGGCTTTCTGCCTTTGCTCGCGACTGGCAATTTAATGGCTCAGTGCACGCATTGATCTCACACTGGCAGAGATTTACTCACCTACCAGACTGGCTCCCAAAGCTCTTCGGCGCCGCTGTATTTTGTACATTTTATATTATCTACAGTTGGTACTTCTTTAACGATAAGCAACGCAGGCCACCACGTGGCGACTGGATATTTGCCATGTTTTTTCTACTAGCCCCAGTGGTGAACGCTTGGTACCTTGTCTGGCTATTGGCCTTTGCAACGCTCTCCCCCAGTCGCTGGGCATGGGTTGCGTCACTAACGGTTCTACTGTCCTATGTCACTGGCGCCGCTCTTGATCAAACCGACTTGGCGATATATCAACAGCCTTTGTGGGCAAGAATACTCGAGTATGGAGCGATTATGGTGGCGTTGGCTTTTGATATACGAGCAAACACCAAACAGACAACCGCAATAAAATTAGATATAAAGAATCCAGAAAGGTCAAAACTCTCATCACTCATAGATGTAAAAAATGGCCTTGATTAAAACTAGATTTAGAGAGAAAATTTATGTACGAAGAAGTAAAAGACTACTACGGAAAACGCTTACAGGCCTCCAGTGATTTGCAAACCAATGCCTGTTGCACCAACGCCAGTATGCCCCGCTATTTAAAATCAGCTCTGAGTAACGTGCACGATGAGGTCTTGGCTAAATACTATGGCTGTGGACTGGTATTGCCTGAAGCCTTGGAAGGCGCAAAGATTCTGGATTTGGGCAGCGGCTCGGGCAGAGACTGCTATGTCTTATCACAACTTGTCAGCGAGCAAGGAGAGATTATCGGAATAGATATGACCACCGAGCAGCTAGACGTTGCCAATCGTCATGTAGAATATCATCAACTGAAATTCGGCTATAACCGCAGTAATGTGTCCTTTAAACAAGGCTATATAGAGCAGCTAGACCTACTGGATTTAGAAGACAACAGTTTCGATCTCATTATTTCCAACTGTGTTATTAATTTGTCACCCGATAAACCCGCCGTGTTACGAGAAGCTTATCGCCTGCTGAAACCCGGCGGCGAAATGTATTTCTCCGATGTCTACGCTGATCGTCGTATTCCGCAAGAACTCACCGAAGATCCTGTGCTGTTTGGTGAGTGTCTAAGTGGTGCTCTCTACTGGAAAGACTTTGACCGCTTAGCCAAACGGGCTGGCTTCCTTGACCCACGACTGGTGGAAGACAATATCATCACCATCGACAACGAAGATATTATTGAAAGAATTGGTCATATCAATTTTTTCTCCGCCACCTATCGCCTGTTCAAAATCCCAGAACTAGAATCAGCCTGTGAGGACTATGGACAAGCGGTTATCTATCAAGGAGGCATTAAGCACCACGAACAACTGTTTGCACTCGATAATCATCACCACATCCGCAAAGGAGAAGTCTTTCGCGTATGCGGCAACACCTATCGCATGCTACAACAAACTCGGTTTCAACCCTATTTCACCTTCATAGGCAGTTGGAATCAGCACTATGGAATCTATCCAGGATGCGGAACCGACCTTCCGTTTGAATCTTCTAGCAAGAGCTCAAGTACGTCTCAATCCCCATCAAACAGTTGCTGCTAAGCGCAGAAAGGCAAACGCTCATGTTAGATACAAAACCATTGTTAATCGCCAGCGATTTTCCCTCGGTGCAAAGAAATAAGCTTGAAGTGCTACAGGCAAATCTGGGTTACCTGTGTAACTTGAGCTGCAGTCACTGTCATGTTAACGCCGGCCCAAAACGCACCGAGTTAATGCAACGAGATACCATTGATGAGCTACTAACAACACTGCAAACTCATAATATAGGTACGTTGGATTTAACCGGCGGAGCTCCAGAGATGAACCCCCACTTTCGTTATCTAGTGACAGAAGCGAGAGCCCTTGGGGTACAAGTCATCGACCGCTGTAACCTCAGCATATTGCAGCAGCCTGGCTATGAAGATTTGGCTGAATTTTTAGCCCAGAAAAAAGTCATCATCACCGCCTCTCTGCCCTGCTATATTGAGGAGAATGTCGCCAAGCAACGAGGTAAAGGCGTTTACAAAGACAGCATTGATGCACTGACAAAATTAAACGCTCTGGGTTACGGCGTTCAGCCTGAGCTAACCTTAAACTTAGCCTACAACCCGATTGGCCCAACACTTCCACCACCACAAAAAGAACTAGAAGCCGACTACAAACGCGAGTTAAAAGAGCACTGGGGTGTAGAGTTCAATCAATTACTTACAATCACCAATATGCCCATTAGCCGCTTTGGCAGCGTACTATTATCGAAAGGTCAATATGTAGATTATATGAAACTGCTGCGCGATAACTTCTCCCCGACAGCTCTAGAACACGTTATGTGTCGCAGTGTGGTCAGTGTTGACTGGCAAGGGTACTTATATGACTGTGATTTTAATCAATTGCTGGAATTACCTATTCCCCATGAGCACCAACGGCGCCCACATATACGCGACCTGAAGAATCTTGAACTTACCGGCCGGCCAGTAGCCACAGCCGAGCACTGCTATGGCTGCACTGCAGGTCACGGCAGCAGCTGTAGCGGGTCACTAACCTCCTAAGGAGCCTCTAGCAGATAATAATGTTGGCTTGGTGCAAGAACATATGCGTACCCTACTTTTTTGATATCACTTACTTTGTTTTTGAACACCGTTAGTATTGCGATTGAAGTTTCAACGGTTTCAAATTTTCTCGTATTGGAGAAACACGTGAACTTTTATAAATGAGGAACAACTAAGTTAGAATCTATTCTTTCGTACCACTCTATGCGTATAGCATTCGCGCAATGAATAGATTGTGTAACATCAGATAGTGTATTTTATTTTCGAGTTAGAGTTAGGTGGAATACACGCGGTACGTCGCAGACCCAATTTGACCTCCAAGTTCGACCCGAAGTGGACAGGTGTGTCAAAGGAAGTGAGTTATACTCACCCAACACTCTTCTGGGTCCTGTCAACTTAAGACTACACGGACAGGGTTCCTTCAAATCTCTTGGGTGGTGTGTTCATAATGAGTTAACCTCTGCCTTCGCGCTACGGGCAAGAACCAGACACAAGAAAAATAAGGGAAAGTTACTATGGAAATTACTAGTACACGCACTGTTCAAATCACATCGTACCTGCTGTTGGTGCTAGCAGTTATACAGGCATTGTATACCGCACTCTACGTCGCGGAGGTTAACGTCCCACGGCACCTTCTCTGGGGACTAGAGGGATTGCTCTTCACAGTTCTCGTTGCGTTTTCCGGAGCCGCGATGGTGCAAGCCAAAAACTATCACGTGGGATGGTCCGCCATTGCGTTCAGCGCGGTACTCAACCTTGTGCAAGTTAGCGTGGGTCTCACCATGTTCGGACCATTTAGAGAAGCTGCGAACCAAGTCGAGGCGCTGGCGCCTGCGGCAGGGGCGGTTGTAGCCTTTGCCTTTATGATCTATTACGCCGCAAAGCTCCTGCTGGGTTTTGCTGCGCTCATTTTCGGAATGGCCAAAATGAATGCAGGTGGCAAGGTATTTGGTGGTTTGACTGCCTTGGTTGGCGTTATTGCCATTTTCGCCAATGCGATTTTGATCGTCTTTGGGCGTGACGCCTTTCTACCATCCCCAGTTGCCGGCGGGTCGGGTGTCGTCGCAACTTTACTTCTGGCCTTTTGCCTGGTGAGTATTGCCCGTGAAGACAAAAATACTCAAACTTGAAGTCTGCGAGAGAGGTATGGGGTTAGATCTTGAGTTTTTCCTATCTAGAATTGAGTACGCATCCCATGCCACCATTAAACTCTTATTGAGGCGTATTTAGTTTAAAGGTCTGCGTTTGGCACGCAAGAGCCACTCCGTGTTTCTTTTCATAGAACATAGTTAAGCTGCATATTGTTACCATAAGATGACTGCTGATAACCCACAGCGGACGGTCGGGAATTTCCATAATACCTGCTCCAAAGCAGTCACTCGAGAGGTAGTAGGCTAACCGCTGCCAATTGAGTATGACTGAAATCAATGTTTCGGCCTGACTTACTTGGTTTGGAAGCTTGGTTGTGTAATTGTAGTGAGTAATAATAACTGAGCATGGAGCGAGCAGTGTCACGTCAAACGCATATATCAGTTTTTTCACCAAATACATTCTGTACGGCCTTCACCACTCCTAACATTGTAAGGCAAGCGACGCATAAGCCGCGCGTTTGCTCGCAGTGTTAAGCACAAAATATGGATAGAGCATTTTTAGAAACTAATGCTATTTGCAGGTTTCAGGAAGAAGGAATCACAGGAGAAGAAATTCGTGCGATTTTATCTTGTTATAACTATGAGCCTGTAATTGGGTTGCACGTCATCTACGAACTGGCGAGAACTTTCCTGGCAAAAGGAAAGGAAGATCTAGCAGCTTCATATTTCAATATCCTATCCGACATGAAGCCAGAGATATCTGAAGCGCCAGAAGAAGTGATATTCAGCGAGATATCTAGTTCAATTAGAGGCACGAAGGTCTTAAAATTCATCTCATCCTCCAGAAGGCAGGAGACATACGATGAAATTTCAGAGCTTTCTAATGGGGTCTTTGATGATGAAGCAATGAACTTTATCAATACCAGAGACAAGGAGTTTAAAGCTGAACACAAACAGCTAGGCACTAAGAATGTAAGTCTTTTCACGGAAAATCCGCCCTCCGAAAAATTGCGGACATTCGAGGATGTGTATAGTTACTACCGAAATGACATTCCTATTCTTATACACCAGATAGCGCAAGGAAAGGTAAGCGAAGAGCATTGCAACAAACTATTCCATCAGCTCGATAAATATCCGAGTTTAAGAAGTACAGTTCTGGCAAACATCTATCTTGTTTTTATCGCTGTGGTCCACAAAAATACTGCCGCCACAGATAAAGTTGATGACCACCGCCATATTATAGAGGCATCATATTGCAGCGCTTTTATTACCAATGAAAACCAATTGCTGTCTAACCTAAAAAAGATCAACAACAGAATCAAAGGCATAAAATGGTCCAGCATTGGAAAAATTCATATCATCGGAAATGCTTAACAAATCAAGCTAGCGGGGCGTTAGAAATGCGGGCTACCCGGAGGATGGATGGGAATATTATTCCATCAAGGTTAATGGCGGCCTGTATCATGGCGTTGCATCAAGAGTGAATAAAAATATGACGGCGCTGAGAGTTTACGGCGCTATTTCCGAAGATGAACATGTGGCAGTCTGGGAAGCTAAGGCGTTGATGAAGCGCTAGTCATGATTGTTTTGTCAGTAAAACAAAAAATAAGTGCTGTGAATACATGAAATTTATTGCCAAGAAAGGTGCGCCTGATATACCGCTTAAATTGATTGAGGCCCAGGAGGATGACCGGCTGGTGTTCTTCTGTGGTGCGGGAGTATCCTATCCTGCAGGCTTGCCCGATTTTAGTGGGTTGGTTGATAACATATACAGTTCCTTGCCGGAGGAGAAGGATGACCTTGAAGCACAGGCAATAAAGTCTGATTTCTACGATCGTGCGCTTGGCTTGCTCGAGCGGCGCGTTGGTAAGGCATTGGTACGTGAACAGATAATTTCACAACTAGAAGTTGATAGCTCTTCAAATCTCGAGACACATAGAGCAATTATTCAGTTGTCGAAGACAAAACTAGGGAATTATCGATTGGTAACTACCAATGTTGATCATGGTTTTGTCATCGCTGGCGACGATTTGGATTTGCAATGTGATGCGGCACCAAAGTTGCCGGTGGCAAAACGGCATAAACTGAAATCCATAGTTCATCTACACGGCCTAGTCGATAAGATAAATGACCCGGGTGGGGATAATCTTGTTTTTACCAGTGGTGATTTTGGTTCTGCATACTTGACAGAGAGGTGGGCCAGCAAGTTTGTCACCGATCTTTTCGTGAATTTCACAGTGGTGTTTGTTGGTTACAGTGTTAATGATCCTGTAATTCGATACATGACAGATGCCATTGCCGCAGAACAAAGGCAGGGTGATGAATTATTCAATCGGCCATATGTGATTGCGGCTACGACGCCGAGTAATACCGAGAGGTCAGTAAAAGAGTGGGAAGCAAAAGGGGTTGATCCCATTCTCTATGTGTCTGGTGGGAAAAATCATCCGAATCTTCATAATTCTTTGAAGGCTTGGGCGGCGCACTCTAGGGACGGATTGGGTGGTAAACAGAAAATAATTAAAACAAAAGCGGTTATTGAGCCAGTTCCTCCATATGATAGCGACGAATCAATACAACAGGTAATTGACACGATAAAAGAAAAGACAGAAGACAGCGATCGAGAGGTGACTGGTCATCCAGCAAAAGTCTTCAGTGAGTTAGAGTCGCCGCCGGCGTCATTAGAGTGGCTGAAGATTTTTGAGAAAGAGGGTCTTTTGTCATTAGCTGCCCCGAATAATGGGCCTCAAATATCAAGTTTTGATCCCGTTGGAATTAATCTAGTTAGGCCAAACGAGATCTCGTTCCATCTTTGGCGTTGGCTATTAAAGCATCTTGTTAATGATGATTTTATACTGTGGATTATCGATAAAGGCGTGTGTCTCCATCCACAATTTTTGGATATGGTGAGTAGAGAAATTAGAGGGGAATCCATTGGTGAGCCATATTTAACATTCTGGCGGGTTGTGACATCTGGTCATGTCAGCTCAGGTCACAGAATTCCTCTTGATGGTTCTGATGTTATCGTCTCGCTAACCAAAGGTTTAGATAACCTCAATAAACTGGCTTTTGCTAAGCTTATTGAACCAGCATTCAAGTTGAGTAAGTCTTTCTACTGGGCTGGTGATGATGAAGATGCTGAAGATGAGACGAAAATTCCATATTCAGTTGAAGTGGAAGTTGGTCTGCAAGAGTGGGTATTTGATCAATTAGTTGAATCTGATATTTATCCGCTTGAAATGATCGATATTTTACCCGTGGTGTCGCAATCATTATTAACCGCCATAGATCTCCTTTCGTCAGTTGAGAAGGCTGATGATAAAAATGACCTATCCACCTGGGAAATTATTTCTATAGAACCGCATGAACAAAATCATAGGCACAGCGGTATATCACACCTCATCGAGATGTGTCGCGACCTGTGGTTGGCATTGTTTGAGGTAGATGAGGAAAAGGCAGCTCTGCAAGTGCTGTTGTGGAAAAGTTATCGGTACCCTGTTTTTCGCAGGCTTTGTATCCATGCGCATACGGCGGTGTCATTAGGTTCTACTGAGCAGGTGCTTGACTATTTGTTGGAGGATAATGGCTGGTGGTTGTGGTCAATCTGCACAACAAGAGAAGTCTATAGGCTGTTGGCAAAAATGTGGGCAGGTCTCTCCATAGATCAAGCCGACAGGCTTCTGGGCGCGATAGTCATCGGCCCACCTAGGAATATGTTCCGGGATGATTTAACGGATGATGACTTTAGTGAACGAAGAGATAGAGAGCGCTGGCTAATGTTGGCGAAACTTGAGTCATTTGGTCGTGCACTTCATGGTGAGGCGGCCAATTTGCTGTTGGAGCTGTCCGATAATTATCCGAAGTGGAGGCTTCAGGGTGGTGAGAGGGATGAGTTTAATAGTTGGTTCTCAACGAGTGTTGGTAATGATTCTGATATAACAGTAGAGAAACTTTTCTTACTTCCTGCTGCAGAGAGGGTGGATCTGTTAAGCAAGGATGATCAAAGGTTTGGCGATGGCAGGATAGATGTTTTTCGCTATGCGGGAAAAGATAATGCGCCGGGTGTCGTGGAAACTCTGAGGTATGTTTTTGGCAGTACATTATCATTGCCAAAGGTTTGGCATGCGGGGCTAACGGGGCTGGCGGAAGGGAATTATCATGCATGGCTAGAATTAGCCCCTTTAATAGTAGAACTTCCAGACGAGTTGTACGCGGAGGAGGCTTGGGCCATAGCTTGGTGGCTGAGGAAGGCTGTAAGTAAAATAGAGGTGAACTCTGCTGAAGAAGAATATTGTTGGAGTATCGTTAATAGGCATATCGAATTAAATGGTAGTGTTGATATCGATTTAGATGATGAGGATGACGCTGTAGGAAAAGCGATAAATAACCCTGTCGGTATCATGACTGAAGCAATATTAGATCGCTTGAACTTGCATAAAGTAGAGAGAAATTCGGGGTTGCCAGAGCCCCAACCACTATCGATCCTAAATGCAGTCTGTGATGGTGTTGGTGGGGGGTTCTTGTTGGGGCGGGTAATACTGTGCTCTCGATTGTCATATTTCTACTCCGTTGATCAGAGCTGGGCGCAGGATAAAATTATTCCATTACTGGATTTGGATGCTAACCCCGAGGCTGTAGCTTACTGGCAGGGCTATCTTTGGGCGCCAAGGATTACGGCGGATCTAGCTATAGATTTAAAGTCTTCGATGCTTCTTATGCTGGAAAGAAATGTCTTGATGGGGCGGGATCTAGAGGGTCTGGTTAAAATTTTCACCTTTACACTTATACAATATCCAGACATGTATAAGAAAAAAGAGGTTCAGCTGGCACTTAGGGGGATTGGGGTTCAGGGGTTGTCACATGCAGCGGAAATGATGAGCGATATGTTGTCTGGTGATAATAATATTGATCTATGGGTAAATAGAGTTAAGCCGGTTGTCGATAAACTTTGGCCGAAAGGACGAGCTTATATGGGTAGTGAGTTGTCAAAACAGCTTGTATCGATGGCAATAAATACTGGTGATAAATTCCCGGATGCGATGGCGTTAGTGTCGCCTATGTTGACGCCGATAGATGATCGGTATCTTGTTTACAAGGAAATATTAGATTCAGATTGTGTCGATAATTTTCCGAGATTGATTTTTAAGCTCTTGTCTGTAATTTTTAGGGGTGAGCGTGATTTCGATGGTGACCTATTAGGCGAGATTGTTGATAGGCTTGAGGTGGCTGATGCTAGCTTGGCTGATGAGCCGAAAATACGAGAAATGAAGGATTTGTTGATGTTAAGGGAAATATAGTTGCGAATAGTGCATTTTTGAAATCTACAATCGCTAGAAAAACTGCACCTGTGAATGTCTGCTTTTATCTGTCGATCTATATCGATAGGGGCCGCTGTTGGCACCTAGCCGACGCCTTCAAAATTACGTCTCGACGTTATCTGTTACGCAATACAAACAAGAGCATTCATCCAAAAACCAAAAACCAAAAACCAAAAAAATGAGTACACTGAAATAACTACAGGGTCTCTATTTCAAATAAATTACTTCCTTGGTTTTTTGCGCGGTATAGACATCTATCCGCTCGCTTAAGTAGGCTGTCAC
>Ga0209826_1003144_pt1 | contig 10575 bp, 8 predicted proteins | sample GOMGulsemesocosm_5_FD_184637 | JGI IMG/M metagenome (GOLD analysis project Ga0209826, IMG submission 184637) | Methane-oxidizing microbial communities from mesocosms in the Gulf of Mexico - GOM15C Gulf of Mexico (SPAdes) (version 2) | ecosystem: Environmental > Aquatic > Marine > Cold seeps...
GCGTTTGGGATATGCGATGCGCACACCCTATGCAGCGTCGAAGTGGGCGATTGTCGGGCTGACCAATAGTTTGGCCAAGGAAATGGGACCAGACGGTGTGCGGGTGAATGCCATCCTTCCCGGTATCGTCGAGGGACCGCGCATGGATAAGGTAATACAGGCACGCGCGGACAGCGAGGCTGTGTCTTTTGAAGAGATGAGAGAGACCTATCTGAAGAATATCTCGCTGCGGCGTATGGTGAAACCTGAAGACATTGCCAGCATGGCGCTGTTCTTATGTTCGCCAGCGGGTGGCAATATCTCGGGTCAGGCCATCAGCGTCTGTGGCAACGTCGAAACCATATGAGGTTTCAACAAACGGCGGTGCCATCTTTTGCTTACGCATCGATCGCGGCTGTGCTCTAACCTCGCCGATATCTTACACTTTCGGCGCTCCCGTTGGGCCTGGACACCGCCGTGGCGGCGCAACACGCGACATCTAAACTTAGGAATACCAGCATGATTGATCTATCAAACCAAGTGGCCATTGTGACCGGTGCTGGCGGTGGATTGGGCCGCTCGCATGCCATTGCGCTGGCCAAACACGGCGCCAAGGTGGTGGTGACGGACCTGAACCTAGAAAACCTGCAGGCGGTTGTGAGCGAGATCGAGGCCGCAGGTGGCACCGCAATGCCGGTGGCCGGCTCGGTGACTGAGATGAGCGACGTCGAAGCCATGGTTGCCAAGACGCTGGACCAGTGGGGGCAAATTGACATTCTGGTCAACAACGCCGGCATTCTGCGTGACAAGACATTTTCCAAGATGGACCTGGAAGATTTCCGGCTGGTCATGGACGTGCACCTGATGGGCGCTGTCAACTGTACCAAAGCCGTCTGGGACCACATGCGCGACCGCAGGCATGGCCGGGTCATCATGACCACGTCATCGTCCGGGCTGTTTGGCAACTTTGGCCAGTCCAACTATGGCGCTGCCAAAATGGCTTTGGTTGGCTTTATGAACACCATCGCGTTGGAGGGCGCGCGTTATGGCGTCAAGGTCAACTGTCTGGCACCGACAGCGGCAACGCAGATGGTCGAAGGCCTGCTGCCACAAGAAGAGCTGGACCTGCTACAGCCCGCGCGCGTCAGTCCCGCAGTGATTGCTTTGGCCGGACCGGATGCGCCGACGGGTCAAATCATCTGCGCTGGGGCAGGGGCTTTTGCCGCCTCGCATATCACTTTGACGCCGGGAATTTTCTTGGGGGCTGGCGAAGACACCGCCGATCAGCTGGTTGAAAACTTGGACGAGGTTCTGGACCGCGACGGGGCAACTGTTCCAGTCATGGGGGAAAATCAGGGGCGGCAGGAACTCGCACTGGCTGGATATAAACGAGGACCAAATTGATCTGCCAATCTGGCTGATATCCTGTGCTGTTTTGATTTAGATATAAAGACAAAAGGCGCAGTGCAGAGATGCACCGCGCCTTTTTTGACGACCGTAAATTCGGTGTTTGCCGTTTGGTTCTTCTAGAAGTCTTCCCAGCCCGAAACCCGACGTGGCTCTGGTGTGGCAAAATCCGGCTCATGTGCTGTGAAATCAGAGTTCTCCATGGAGACCGCTGGCGCCGGGTCAAAAGACGCCACATCGCTGCCGTTGCCGGTCTTGAAGACTGAGACCTGGCGAGCCAGCTCATTTGCGTCATTGCGCAACAGCTGGCTGGCAGCGGTGGATTCTTCAACCATGGCGGCGTTGTGCTGGGTCACCTGATCCAGCTGCAACACACCCGAGTTGATTTCCGCCAATGCAATCGACTGCTCCTCGGCGCCCGAGGCAATGCCCATCACATGGCTGGAGATGGTGCCAACGCTGTCGATAATCTTGCGCAGCTCTTCACCGGTACGGTCTACCAGCTGAACACCGTGGTTAACCTGTTGTGAGCTGTCGCTGATCAGCTGTTTGATTTCCTGTGCTGCGTCCGATGAACGCTGGGCCAGGGCCCGCACTTCGGACGCAACAACCGCAAACCCACGGCCAGCCTCGCCAGCCCGTGCCGCCTCAACCCCGGCGTTCAGCGCCAGCAGGTTGGTCTGGAACGAGATGTCGTCGATCACCGAAATGATCTGCGAAATCTGCACCGAGGATTTTTCAATCAGTGACATGGCATCCACGGCTTCACGGACAACAACACCACTTTGTTCTGCGGTAGAGCTGGCGCTGGCAACGATGCTTTCGACTTCTTTGGCGCCAGTGGCTGCGGAGCGAACGCTGGCGGTGAGCTCGTCCAGTGCTGCGGCGGTCTGCTCCAGCGTTGCGGCCTGGCTTTCGGTACGCTGCGAGAGGTCGCTAGAGGATTGGTTGATCTCTTCCGAGCTGCTGCGGATTTTCTCTGAGTTGCCGATAACCGAGTCAATGATGCCCACAAGCGTTTCAATGGTGCGGTTATAGTTTTCGCGCAGTGCTTCGTAGTCGCCAGCAAAAGGCTGGTCGATGGTTTCAGTTAAATCACCTTCGGACAGACGCTGCAGCGCACCAGTCAGGTCATTGACCACTCGGGTTTGTTCTTCCTGAGCGCTGATGCGTTGTTCTTCGACTTCGCGGGCTTGTTTAAGTTGAGTTTTTAGATTTTCGACGGTGCGTGCGATGGCTCCGATCTCGTCGCCACGGTCCAGATGGATCGGCTCTTGGTCGTAGGTGCCATCGGAAATTTCATCGATCAATTTGCCAACGTCCTGGAGAGGGCGAGACATCATCGAGCGCAGCAGGAAAGTTGAAATGGCGCACATGATCAAGAAGGCGACACCAGCGACGGCATAAGAGATCATTTTAGCTTTGGCGACTTCAGCAAAGGCCAGATCCGGAGACCAGATAATGGCAACAGAACCGACAACGCTGTCCCCTTTGGCACCTGCAGTGGCGGGCATGGCGATAAAGTAACCGCCGCCTGTAGTTTCACCGACCCCAGCTTCAAAAGATGCTGCGGCCAGAACTTGGAGTTGGCTGGCCTCATCTTCGTCAGCAACTCCTGAAGTTGCGATCACCTCGTTCGAGCTGTTGGTAGCAATCGCGTAGACTGCGCGGCCTTCGGATTCTTCCAAAATGCGGTCGATGGCAATCTGAACACCACTGGCATCACCAAACCGCATCGCGCCGCCATTTCGGGCGCCTGCGGCATGGGTGATTTCAGTGGCTAGCTTCAGAATGCCATCTTCAATGGCGCTGTTGACCATTTTCTGGGACTGAAACATCAAGATGGCAGCCACGATCAATGTCGTTGCGGTTATCAGCAAAGTACATTTGACAAAAACTGACATGCCGTTGAACATGGATTTAAGTGGATTACGAGTTTTCATGTGAGTGCCTTATTTGTGTTTAGCCCTAGCGAATGCGCCTTGTGTTAAATCAAGGATTCCGCGTCGATGCCGATCGTCATGGCGCCGATGGCAAGACCTGTTGCCGGGTCCGTAATCGTCAGCGAGATCTGACCTTGGTAGCTTTGGGTCGACTCATCGAGTTCGACATCGCCGAAGTGGACGGCATCGGGGCCAACACTGTAGGTCATCGAGTGCTTGGCTTCATCGCCCTGCCACATATCCGAAGTCGTACTGGACGCAGCCACGTTCAGGCCGTGGGCATCCATGATAAAGACCTCGGTGACTCGTCCACCCGAAGCCGCGACCTGACTGCGCAGGAAGTCAGCGGCAGAGTTTTCAAGAACAGCAGTGATAGTTGGCATGGATGGTGTGCCAATTTCCGCGCGCCACGCTTGGTCCATCTGGTCGATCATCCCCTGATCATAACCACTGGTTTGTGCGTTCTGCGCGTTGATAGCGTCCACTAGAATTTGAGATTGAGCCCAATCCCGGATTTCGGTTTCCAGATAGGCGGACATGGCTGGGGCGTATTGATTGGCAAGCACAGGTGTTGCTAATACGGGTGTAAGTGCCACCAAAGCAGCGAGTGTAGTATATTTCATTAAACGTTCCCTCGTTTAGTACCCTCGGAGTGACAGAGGACGGCCTAAACCTGAGGTCAGGAGATTTACGGTGGATTAATCCGCACCTGGATACTGTCTAAAATTTTATGGAGTGGGATTTGTTGCGCGATCTTTGGGCGTTATACGACCGGAGCCGCGCGGAAAGACTTGATGCCACCTACAGCGATGCCGTAAGAAAAAAAGATGGGAGTCAGCGTATTAGCTGGTCTCGATGCTCTTTCCTGGAAGGTACAAAATGTCCGAGATTATCCGTAAACATACTGGCGCGCGTATGAGCCAGATTGTCATGCATGGCGATACGATTTATCTGGCGGGGCAGGTTGGCACGGCCGGTGACAGCGTTGCTGATCAGACTCGCAGCTGTCTGGAAAAGGTCGACGCCTTGCTGGGCGAAGTGGGATCGGACAAGACGCGCATCTTGCAGACAACCATTTGGCTGGCCGATATGGCTGATTTTGCCGAAATGAACGCGGTTTGGGACGGCTGGGTGGCCGAGGGTCACGCCCCGGCGCGGGCCTGCGGCGAGGCCAAGTTGGCGCGCCCCGATTTTCTGGTCGAATTTCTGGTCACTGCCGCTCTTTAAGCGTCTCAGGCCTGCGTGACAGGCAGGCGGTTCAATAACACCATGCGCAAGTCGGTTGGATTGATCGGCTTGTGCAATAGATCGGCTCGGATGTCCTTGCACAGCGCCGCCACATCGGGGTCACGGTTCGCAGTGATCAGACAGGCGGGCAGGGGACCGTACCGTTGCCGGAGATGGGTGATGGCATCGCTGCCCAGTAAATCGTCATCAAGCTGGTAGTCGGCAATCACCATGTCCGGGGCGATGTCTACCTCTTGCAGCAGCTCCATGGCTTCGTCTTCAGAGGCGCAGGCAAAGACGTCTAACCCCCAGGTTTCTAACGTCACGGTCAAGGCGCTGCGCAACCCAGCATCGTTTTCAATCAGCAAGACTATCGCGGGAGGCAGTACAGTTTGACCGGGAGTGACGGGCGGCACGGGATCTATGGTTTCCTGTGGGTTTGAGGTTGGTAGAACAATGGAAAACATGGTGCGCCCAAACTCTGAACGCAGCTGTAAAGGGTGGTCGAGCAATTCGCAGGCGCGTTTGACGATGGCCAAGCCCAGACCCACACCTTCTGTTGGTCGTGACGGGGTGCTGAGACGGTGAAACTCGTCGAACACGCGCTGATGCTGGTCCTCGGGAATGCCGGGGCCGGTGTCATGCACCTCGATCCGCAGGCTGTCGCCGCAGCGTCGGGCGCCAACCAGAACCTTGCCCGAGGTGGTGTAGCGCACGGCGTTTGATATCAGGTTCTGCAGGATCCGGCGCAGGAATGTGGCGTCGCTGCGAACGATGGCGCGGGGCAGGACGATGCGAAAGTCGAGCCCCTTTTGCACTGCTAGCGGGGCCAGTTCGTCACCAAGCTGGCTCAGCATATCGCTCAGCGCCACATCGGTGATATCCACGGCGACACGGCCGCTGTCCAGTTTGGAAATATCGAGCAGGGCTTCGAGGATGTCTTCGACGCCTGCCAGCGCATTGGTGGCCTTGTCGAGGTGTCCCTGCAAATGCGGAGCGCTGATGCCTTCGGCCAAGGACGCCATATAGAGCTTGGCCGCTGATAGTGGTTGCAGTAAGTCGTGACTGGCGGCGGCGACAAATCGAGATTTAGAGGCATTGGCCCGCTCAGCATCCGCCAATGCAGCCTCCAGTTCCAGCGTGCGCTCTGTTACCCGGCGTTCCAGGCTTTCATTGGCCTCGGCCAGCGCCTGTGCAGCGACGCGTTCTTTGGTGACGTCGGTAAAGGAAATCACAAAACCGCCACCCGGCATCTGCTGGGCAAAGGCAGTCAGGGCGCGCGATCCAACCAGCACTTCAAACGATAAGGGCGCGCGGGCGTTCTTACTCACCATCCAGGCCTGCACTTTATCCGCCGAGGGCTCGTCGGGAAAGTGGCCATTGCTGCGCATCAACTGGTAGAGGCGATCGGCACGGTTGCCAAGGGTCAGCCGGTGCATCGGCATTGCCAGCAGTTCGCCCAGCCGCTGATTGCTGCCAGCCAACAGATTTTGGTTGTCGAAAATGCATACGCCCTGATCCAAATGATCCAGAGTGGCGCGGATCAGGCGGGCCTGGTCGTCCAGTAGCCGGTCGCGCTCGCGCCGTTCCAGCCGCATCATGTCGGTGACATCGGTTTGCAGGATCACGGTGCCGCCGTCAGCAGTGCGCTGTTCGCTGACCTGCAGCCAGCGTTGTCCGGCGATGCGGGTGTTGAAAACCGCGTGTTTGTCGCGGTGGTGCAACATGCGGCGTTTGGCCCAGTGACTGGGCGATATCCCCTTTGGCAGCGCCAGTGAACTGCTGCGCGAGACCAAGAGCACATAGGTCTTGAAATGGAGCCCTGGTATCAGCTGCGGGTGCACGTCCGGCATCCATTTACCAAAGCGGCTGTTGCACATCACCAGTTCGTCACGGGCATTGAATAGGGCAAACCCATCGCGGATGGTCTCAATCGCGTTGCTTAGGTCGGCGCGAGCACTCTCGGTTGCGGCATTGGCCTGGGCCAGTTGATTGTGGGTCAGGTTGAGCTGATCCAGGGCTTGTTCCAGATCAAAAGTACGGTTGCGAACCTCTTCTTCCAGCAATGCGGCGCGTTCAAACTGGGCATAGGCCAGCCCGGTTTCCGATGGGCTTTGCTCGACCCGCCGCATTAACGTTTCGGCGATTTTCAACAGCTTCTGGTTCTGGCGCTCCAGACTGTCAGTGGCGTTGATCAGCGTGTGTGTCATGCTTTGCCGACCTTGGCCAAGGTCGGCGGCGGGTAAATCGCCACTCCGGTCAGGGTCTGGTTCACATGCATGGAATTGACCTGTTCGCCATAAGTGGAAAAGCCAAACACCCGGTTGGCAGACAGGATCGAGGAGACCGCAGTGGCCTGCTGCTTTTGCTCGGCATCAATGCGGCGCAACAGGCAGTCGCAGGCCAATACCATATCTGGCGCCACCGGAGTGCTCAGCCCCGTCATTTCCTGCTGCAGATGCTCGACCATGTCTTGCTGGTCGGCCAGCGCCAGCACCATGCCTTCGTCGATGGCAGAGAAGAACACCAATGCGCCATCGGGGGCGACTCGTTGGATGGCGCGGACGTGATGCTGGTCGCCCAGCCGCACCAGCAAGGGATGGGCGGCGAAGGTAAAGGTGGACAGTTGCTCGGGGTCTTTGCCCAGAATGCGCGCCAGTTCCCGCGCGGCGGGTTCGGCGTTGATCTCATATACTACCCGCTGGCCGGGATTGGCAGCAGTGACCACCATGCGGGTTTCGGTTGGGGTTAGATTGTCGGTCTTGAACACTTTGACCGGACAGTTGGATCGGATCTGTGCCAGCACCGCGGCGTTTTCATAGACCGCACCGTCAAAGAACACCGAGGTATGTTCAAAGGCGTCACCGTCCCCGGCTGATCCCCCAAACAGGGGCACCGGTCCCAATCCTGCCGCCAGTTTTGCGGTCAGTGCGTCCTCGCGGCGCGACAAGCCATCGACCATCAGGAAGGCAAATTCCGAGTCCCAACTCGGGGTTGCTAGTGCCATTTGGTGGCGGTTCTGGATGATCCGGTCCAGCGCGGGCTGTACGTCCGGGGTGTTCAGATCCTCGATCAATGTGCAGCGCGCGGTGAAATGGGATTTTGGAAAGCCAATCGCGACAATACCACCTTCGCCATATCCGCTGTGAGAGATCTCTCCGGCGGTGGTGCAGCCGAGCACCGGAACCGGGGCAAACTGTTTTTGCATCGCGGCGGCGATCCGGGCGATATCCCCCTGCGGCGAGACAAACAGTAACACCAATTCCAATTCTTCGTTAGCAAGGTCAACGCTGTTTGGGGACTGAGAGGACAGACCCTTTGCAAGCTGGACAACAGCATCGGGGCTGCGGCAATCGGCATATGCCGTTCGCATTAGTGTTGGCGTGTTGTCGGACTGGGTGTTCAGAGCACAAGGCCTTTTGTATCAATGCGGTTCTAGCATCCTAGGCGGCGTCACATCAGATGGGCAAGAGCTAGTGAAAGCCTGCATCCTTGGCCCGCAGAACCGCTTGAGTACGGCTGTGTACCGCCAGTTTACGCATGATGGCGGTGACATGGGCCTTTACCGTGGTTTCTGCAATCGTCAGGTCATAGGCAATCTGCTTGTTCAGTTTGCCCTCGCAGATCAACCGAAGAATTCGGGTTTGTTGCTGGGTCAGGCTGCGCACGCGGACAGCGGCATCATTTCCTGTTGGGGCAGGTGCTTCGGGCAACAGAACATATCCCGCAGGCAAGAACTGCTCGCCCCGGCGCAACGCATCGACGGCGGCGCGAAACACATCGCGCTGGCTGTGTTTGGGAATGAACCCTGCGGCGCCTCCGTGCAGGGCGGCACTGATCACCCGGTTGTCGGCCATTGATGAGATCACCAGAATGGGGGCCTTGGTCAACCGGCGTAGGTGTTTCAACCCTTCCAGCCCCTGCACATCTGGCAGATTCAGATCCAGCAAGATAAGATCTGGCGCCTGTTCCAGCTGCGGCAGTGCATCTTGCAGGCAGGGCGCTGTGGCTATGTCCTGCAGTCCCGCCACCGATTGCAGGGTCATCATCAATGCATCGCAAAACAGCGGGTGGTCATCAATGATCAATGCCGAGCTAAAGGCGATGGGGTCTATTCTTGCTGCCAGTTGGGTCATGCTGGGGGCTCCTTGCTGGGGCAGACTAGCAAACCAAACGGCAGCGTCAAATTGCACCTAGGTCGCAGACCTGCGCCGCATGTGGATCCTTCATTAGGTCGAACGTGTCGCCTTTGGCCTGTTCATTTCCCGGTCCCATTGCCAAGATACGCCGCACGCAATCGGGGCAAAGGCACCAAGATGATCGAACTGAAAGACATGCAGCTGTTGGCCGCACTGGCCCGGCATCAGCATTTTGCCAAGGCTGCGCAGGATTGTGGCATGTCACAACCGGCCTTTTCCATGCGCATTCGCAACATGGAAGATAAGCTGGGCATCTCGATCGTGCGCCGCGCCAACCGGTTTCAGGGATTGACCGAAGAAGGCATGATGATCCTGCAGCGCACCCGCGGCATTCTGGACGAGGTCAAAGCGCTGGAACAAGAGATCGCGGCCAGCCGGGGCGAAGTTTCGGGGACTTTGGTGCTGGGGGTGGTTCCAACTGCCACTGCCTATGCTGCCAAGCTGGTCGATCAGGTGCTGGCGGCCCATCCGCGTATTCTGCCGCGCATTGACGTCGCAACCTCTTTGGCCATTCAGCAGCGACTGTATGAGGGCACCATTGATGCGGGCATTACCTATGACGACAGTTTAGGGCGGGGGCTGGTTACGCTGCAGCCTTTGTACGATGAGACCTATGTGCTGCTGGCGCCGCAGGACATGGTCGCCGATTTTGAGGACAGCATCACATGGGCCGAAGCCGCCGAGCTGCCGCTTTGCCTGCTGGACACACAGATGCAGAACCGCAGGATTTTGGACCGGGTTTTTGAAGATCGCGGCGTGAAGCCTACTATCATATCCGAAAGCAATGGTTTCATGGCGGCGATGGTGATGGCGCGGCTTGGGTCGTCTGCCACTATTATTCCTCGGGCGCTGATCGATGCACTAGGGGATTTGGGCGGAACCCGGGTGTTGGCCTTGGTCGAGCCCGAGCAGGCGCGGCTGATCTGTATGGCTACATTGGATCGCAATCCGGAACTGTCCACGGTGCGGGCCCTAAAGGCGGTGGTTGCCGGTTTCTTGCGATAAGATTTCGTTATCGTGCCTTCTGATATTCGAATTTGACGATATTCATTCCTGATGACATTCCGCTTGGAAAGACTCGTGCGAACTGGAGATCACCGTGGCACCATTGGATCAAGGCAAAGGCGTTTGGAAGTCCGGTAAGGGCAAGGGCCGCAAAACGCCCAAGGGGCGTCAAGTTGATGAGATTGCGCTGGGCGAAATTCAGAGCCTGCTGCGGGATCGCCCGCGCAACCGCGACCTGCTGATCGAATTTTTGCATCTTATTCAGGATGAATATGGCCACCTTAGCGCGGCGCATATCCGGGCCCTGGCCGAGGAAATGCGCACAGGCCAGGCCGAGATTTATGAAGTCGCCAGCTTCTATGCCCATTTTGATGTGGTGCGCGAAGATGAAACGCCTCCGCCTGCACTGACCATTCGGGTCTGCGACTCGCTGTCGTGTGAGCTGGCGGGTGCCGAACAACTGCAACAGGCGTTGAAGGACGGGTTGGACGAAAGTCAGGTTCGGGTGCTGCGCGCGCCTTGTATGGGCCGTTGCGATACCGCGCCGGTGCTGGAAATCGGTCACAACCATATCGATCACGCGACGCCAGAAAAAGTGCAGGCAGCGATTGCTGCGGATGACACCCATGTTCATGTGCCCGATTATGAGGGCTATGACGCTTATGTTGCCGAGGGTGGCTATGGCACTTTGAAATCCTTGCGGGCCAATGGTGACTGGGAAGAGGTTCAGGCCAAGATCAAAGAGGCCGGTTTGCGCGGCCTTGGCGGCGCTGGTTTCCCGTCGGGTACCAAATGGGGCTTTGTGCGGGCCAACG
>Ga0209826_1003147_pt1 | contig 10562 bp, 7 predicted proteins | sample GOMGulsemesocosm_5_FD_184637 | JGI IMG/M metagenome (GOLD analysis project Ga0209826, IMG submission 184637) | Methane-oxidizing microbial communities from mesocosms in the Gulf of Mexico - GOM15C Gulf of Mexico (SPAdes) (version 2) | ecosystem: Environmental > Aquatic > Marine > Cold seeps...
GAGTATTCGCACGCTTCGCGCCCACAAAACCACCTTACTACCCCACAGGACTGTTGCTACTCTGGTGACCAGTGGCCCCTTTAATTATTCGCGCAATCCGATATATCTCGGTTTCAGCCTGCTATTACTCGCCATGTTTTTTTCTACGCTTAACCTCTGGCTGGTGATTCTTCTGCCTTTAAATATCGGGCTACTACAGCACTACGTTATTTTGCCTGAGGAGAAGCACCTCGCTGAAGGCTTCAGCTCGACCTATAACGATTACAAACTGAAGGTCAGGCGCTGGCTTTAGCTGATTAAAGTCAATTAAAACCGTGGCAGGCTTCTTGATTTAACATTGCACAAGGCTTAAAATTAACTGAACGTTCGTTAAGCAAATGACCTTGAACCGCTAGAGCCCGCCCAATGCCCAAGTCCTCCCGCAAGTCACGAGAAGATATTCTCGGCCTCGCCATTCCTTTATTTGCGAAGTCCGGTTTCGATGGCGTGTCCATACGCAATGTCGCCAACCAAATCGAACTCACGCCTGCCGCTCTGTACTACCATTTTAAAGACAAAGAAGAGCTGTACCTGGAAACCGTTAAATATGCCTTTGAAACCAAAACCAGCGCCGCCAAAGAACTGATCGAGAGCAGTGACGACCCCATCGCCAATCTGGAAGGTTTTATTATCTGGTTTGTCGAAACCCTGAATAAAGAAAAAGACTTTCAAAGACTATTGCAGTGGGTGTTACTGGATAGCAATCCGGCGCGTATGCAGAGTCTGGTTAAAGGTGTTTTTTCTGACTTATTTATGGCGACAAGAAAACTGGCCGAGCGATTTAGCCCATCCTACGACCCTCACATGCTTTCAATTTCTATTATCGGTTTAGTGCTCTGTCATTTTCAAAGCCAGCAAGGCCGACAGTTTTTACCCGGTAATAAAGCCTTGCATGACAGACCCAAGGTAATTAGCGCACATATTCTTAATCTTTTGAAAAATGGCTTGCCAGCCAGTTGATAACTTAGTCTACGGTTAAACCTACCTTTCACGTTTCGCAACATTCTTCAGGAAAACGGGATCTTATGTTCACTCCCCGCTCAACACTTATCAGCCTTATTATTGTATCCAGCGCACTGTTGGCCTGTAATGAAAAACCAGCAGAACTGTCTCGCACCACGAAGGAATGGACGCTGCCCGTCATCACACTGAGCGAAACGCCACTGGCGAATGAATATACGGTGATCGGTTCTGTCATCTCTGACCAACGCATCGATATCAGCTCCAAGATTATTGGCTATATTAAAACCCTCACCGTGCGTGAAGGTGACCTGGTCAAACGCGGCCAACTGTTGCTCAATCTGGATGATGTCGGTATTGAAAATGCCATCCTGCAAGCACAGGCCGGTGTCGATTCAGCCAGCGCACTCACTAAAGACCTCTCCTCCGATGTACAACGCTTCAACAAGCTATTTAAAGAAGGCAGTATTTCTGAGGTTAAATTGCGCAAAACCCGCCTGCAATACAGCACTGCTCAAGAAGGGCTAGCCAGTGCCAAAGCAGCTCTCGCCACGGCGCAATCCCAACGACAGTACAGCCATATTGAAAGCCCGGCCGATGGCATTATCTCTGCCCGCTACAAACAGGCCGGCGACCTGGCCTCCCCCGGCGTCCCCTTGCTGACTTTAGAATCCCGTGATCAACTACTATTTGAAACCTACGTTGCCGAGTCTCAGCTATCTCATATTGATGTCGGTGATGCGGTAGGCTTAACGATTGATAATGCCCCAGAAGACCTCATTGGCACCGTGGCACAAATTGTCCATGCCGGCGATCCGATCTCCCGCACCTACAAAATAAAAATCAAACTACCCAAGGTCATCGGCCTGTATTCAGGTATGTTTGGTCGCGCCCATTTTAAGGTTGGCGAAGTACTGAATCTCACCATCCCCCGCAGTGCAATTATTGAAAAGGGTGGCCTCGATGGTGTCTACGTGCTGGATAAAAACAACCGCATACACTTCCGCTGGGTGAGGCCCAAACGACAGTGGTCCGAGAAGGTGGAAATAGCTGCGGGCCTAAAAACCGGTGAGCGTATTGTCGCCACTGCTTCAGCAGGGCTCAGCGAAGAAGACCACATCATAGTTGAGGTTACCAAAGGTGAGTAAGCCTCGCCTCAACCCAGCCGGACTGCTGGCCAGCTTTTTCGTCCAGTCAAAAATCACTTCGTTGTTTGTACTCGGCTGCTTGCTACTGGGCATCGTCGCCATTGCCTATACTCCTCGCGAAGAAAACCCGCAAATTATCGTTCCCGGTGCCCATGTCATCGTCACCCTGCCCGGTGCATCGCCTCAGGAAATCGAGCACCTGCTGGTGCAACCGCTGGAAAATATCGTTAAGCAAATCACCGGCGTTGACCACGTTGTGTCAACGTCAATGAATTCCGTCGGCATTTTAATGGTGCAATTCGAAGTCGGCGAAGACAAACAACTATCTCTGGTCAAACTCTATGACCAGATACTCGGCCAGCGCGACACGCTACCCGCGGGCACATCCATGCCGCTGATTAAAAGCATTGATGTTGATACCGTGCCCATCGTTACCGTAACTCTGGCCTCAGCGAAGTACGACGACTATCAACTCAAACGTGTTGCCGATCGCGTACTCGAAGGCTTACACAGTTTAAACACCGTATCTGCCACCTCGGTGCGCGGCGGTCGCGACCGTGAACTTACGATTGAGATTGACCCCGGTAAAATTCAGGCATTTAACGTATCCCTAGACCTGGTAAGGCAGGCTTTAGTTTCTGCCAATCTGTCCGCCCCCCTCGGTGACAAGGTTAATCACAACGGCCTGTCTCAAGTGATGTTTACGGGCGACCTTTCCAGTGCCGATGAACTGAAAAAACTGATTATCGGCACTCACCGCCAACGCCCGGTGTATTTAAGCGATATCGCCACCATCATCGACGGCCCCACCACCGAGCGCGACAACCTGAGCCGGTTCACCTTTGGTCAGGCTGACCCTCGCTTCGATCACTATGCTGACCCCGAGCTGACTGCGGTAACACTCGCCGTTGCAAAAATCACCGGCAGTAATGCTGTATTTATGGCCGAAAAGGTATTAGCTCGCATTGAAATAATGAAGCGCACAATTATCCCCGCTGACATTGAAGTGGTGATCACGCGCAACGACGGCAAAAAAGCCAACGACGCCGTTAACTTACTCATCGAAAACCTCGGTATTGCCCTGGTTTCCGTCTTTGTCATTACCGTGTTTTTTCTCGGCTGGAAAGAGGCCTCCATTGTCGGTCTGGCCGTGCCGCTTATTCTCGCCCTGACACTGGGTGCCGATTACCTGTTTGGCCCCACCATTAACCGCGTTACCTTGTTCGCGCTAATTCTCGCCCTGGGTATGTTGGTCGACGGCGCCATTGTGGTCGTCGAAAACATTCACCGTCACTACGCGGCACTCAATGGTGGCGACAAGGCGGCAGCAACGATTCTCGCCACCAATGAAATCGGCAACCCCACCAACCTTGCCACTTTTGCGGTGATGCTGGTTTTTGCCTCGCAATTTATTCTCAGTGGTATGGTCGGCCAATACTTTTATCCCCTCGCCTTCAATGTGCCCATCGCTATGTTTGCCTCAGTGATTATCGCCTACGTTGTCACCCCCTGGGCCTGCTTCCGCTGGATTAAAACAGGCAATGGTGAAGAAAGCGCTGAGATGAACGAATACGATACCAGCTCCCGCCTGACACGAATTTACGAGAGAATTCTCAAGCCTCTCATCGACAATCGTCCTTTGCGCCTGCAGGTTTTTGCTTTAATTATTGTCGCCATTGGGCTCGCCGTACTACAGCCAGCCTGGCAGTTCCTTCGCCCCTCGGGTATCTCCGGGCCGCAATCTTTTCTCGGTGTGGAACTGGCCATGCTACCGAAAGATAGCAAGAACACCTTTAATATCACCATTGATATGCCCGAAAACACCGCCGTTGAAGTCACCGACCAGATTGCCAGAGAAATTGGCAAGGTACTGCGCGACCAGCTTTACATTACCAACTACCAGACCTGGATAGGCCAGTCCGGCGTTATCGACTTTAACGGCCTGTTACGCGGCGCTGCCAATAAGAAAGGCCCCCATGTTGGTGAAATACGCGTCAACCTCAGCGACAAGCACGACCGAGATATCACCTCGATTACCATCGTCCGTGAACTTCGCACTCTACTGCTGCCGATTCAAAACCGCTTCCCTGGCAGCCTTATTCAGTTGGTTGAAGACCCTCCCGGCCCACCCATGCAGGCAACCGTGCTCGCTGAAATCTATGGCCGTGACCTCGACGTAATGGAAGATATTGCAGGCCAGGTCAGCGCCGCCTTCCTCAACACTTACGATGTGGTTGAAGTACACGACTCTTTACCCGATAGCATCGAGCAATACCATATTAGCGTCGACCGCGAAAAAGCGGCACTGGCTGGTGTTAGTGCCGCTCAGGTAACAACCCTGTTGCGCCGCATTACTCTGGGTGAAGAAGTCGGTCGTATTCATCTCAACGGTGAACGCAAAGCCGTTGCCATTAAAATGATTGTTCCTCGGCGCTTTAATATTGAGCCCGAAGGTCTGTCCATGTATTACGTTGGTAATGCACAGGGGAAAAGTATTCCCCTGTCTGAATTAACGCGCGTCGAAAAAGTCATTGCCGACAAACCCATTTCTCGCAAAGACTATGAGCGCGTTGTTTTTGTCGCCGGCGAACTCACCCAGTCAGCACCCTTGTATGCGATTTTGCATATCAACAAGCAACTGGAAAATATCGCCGCCAGTGATGGCCAGACCATCACTACGGGTCTTAATTTCAGTCGCGTTAGCCCCAATACACTCGAGGGTTATCGCATTCTCTGGGATGGGGAAATCCGTCTTACTCTCGACACTTACAACGATATGTTGAAAGCTTTTGGCCTGGCGGTATTGTTTATTTATATTTTATTAGTCGCCTACTACCAGTCTTTTAAAATCCCTTTAATCGGCCTGATTGGTGTTTTTCCCGGTCACTGGATAATGGGCCAGTCGTTCACTGCCACATCGATTATCGGCATCATCGCACTGGCGGGTATTGTGGTCAGAAACTCACTATTAATTATCGATTTCGTCATCGATCTGCGTAAAGAGGGCAAGTCACTGCGCGACGCTATTCTTATCGGCACCTTGCTACGCCTGCGGCCCATACTGCTGACCGCCCTGTCAACCATTCTTGGTAGCGGCATTATGATCAGCGATCCCATTTTTGGTGGCCTGGCAATTTCATTAATTTACGGCACTGTCATCTCAACCATATTGACCGTTATCGTTGTTCCTCTATTGTTTTATCAATTTCTGCTTAATGAAGACAAGCGTGCAGAAACAGCCTAAAACAAGAACTGAAACGTTATAAAGACAGTATTCAACAAAATTTTCTGGAGATTTTTTGTGGCGATTTTTTCATTTAATAAAGCACGAAGAAATAGTCTGTTAGCCCTGTTTAGCATCACAGCTACCGTCGCAGCCACCGGGGCTTTTGCGAGCCTCCCCGCCACCGCTGAAAATCTCAACACGGCATGGCAAATGGCCTTGAGCCAAAATAAGCAAGTCGAAGCCGCCAAACAGAATCAACTCGCTGCCCTTAAGCAAGTAGATATTGCCAGGGCTGCACGATTGCCAAGCCTGGCCCTGACCGCTGAATACATTAATCTCGACAATCCGCCCACACTCAACGGTAACTCACTGGCATCCCTGCCCAACGCGCCCCCCGGACAGGGACTCGTGAGCGTACCCTTTGAGATGCAAATTGCTGAAGATGAAGCCATGCTCTACAGCGCAGTGGCGACCCTGCCGATCTACACCAGTGGCAGAATTAGTGCCGGCATTAATGCTGCCAAAGCTCAGGCCTCTGCGAGTCATGATGAACAGCAACAAACTACGCTCGATATCAAACTGGCCGTCGCCGAAGCTTATATACACGTATTAAAAATCACTGAACTCAATACTATTGCCAGCGCACATATCACCGCTTTAAGCAGCTATAAAAATGACGTCACAAACCTGTACAAACAGGGACTTGTGTCGCGCAATGACCAACTAATGGCTAGCGTTGCCTTGAGTCATGCCGTACAGAATGGCATTAGCGTTAAAAACCAATTGGCCATTGCCAGTGCCCGGTATAACCAGTTACTTAATCGCCCCCTGAGTACCGCCTTTATACTTGAGCCTTTGCCTCTTCACGGCATGACAGAAGAGAGCGTTCAGACACTAACCGCTCGAGCGTTAACCACCCGCCCCGAGCTTTCGGCAATCCACCACAAAATCGATGCCCTTGGCTTTACCGCAAAAACTATTAAAGCGGTAACCTTGCCTCAGGTCTATCTCAGTGGCGTCTATCGCAATCTCGATAACGACCTGCTACTTGACGATGAAGTCATCGCCTATGGCGTTAATCTTGTTTGGCCCATATTTGATGGTGGCATAACCCACCACAGAAGCGGTGAGTTACAACGCCAGGCCGCAGCATTACAGGCTCAGCTCGACGACTACCAACAACTCATCGAACTACAGGTAACACAGGCCTGGTTAAATCTCGACGAGACCCAGCAGCGTATCCGCGCCCTGGGGGAAGTGCTCGAGCAATCGGCAGAGAATTTAAAAATGACGGAAAACCGCTATCGGGAAGGTTTAGTCAGCAGCAGTGAAGTGCTTGAAGCGCAGAACCTACGTCAGCAAAGCCTCGGCAACCATGCCAGCGCAAATTATGACTCAGCACTAGCGTGGATTCGACTACAGCGAATGACTGGCGAGCTTTAAAAACAGGCTTTAAACACACATGGCACGAATCATCTGCTCGCACTCTTGCTGATTCATCAATTTGGGTACGGGGTAACCCGCACCCTCTTTCACCGCTCGCGTTGCAATCGCCGTAATGTCCGGTATGCGAATCGCATCCAGTTTAGCCTCAATACCAAAGCTCTCGTTTAATTGCACAACGGCATTAATAAAATTATCAGCCTTGATATTAGGCGTATCACCGGCGTCGCCCAGCCCGACTAAATCAGCCAGTTCCGCCAGTTGGTCAACCACCGCGTCTTTACTAAAGCGCAGTACTTCGGGCATTACCACGGCATTCGCTAATCCGTGAGGTGTGCCATACCAGGCACCCAACTGGTGGGCAATGGCGTGCACATTACCGACGGCGGCGACATTAATGGAGAGGCCCGCATAATAAGCGGCAATCGACATTTGCTCGCGCGCACGCAGGTCTTCACCGTTAGCATAGGCCAGTGGTAAATTTTCGAAAATCATTTTCACTGCCATTTTTGCGTAGGTATCATTTTGTGGCGTGGCCCAACTACTTAAGCAGGCTTCAACCGCATGGGTCAGCGCATCCATACCCGTGGCCGCAGTAATAGCTGGTGGTAAACCGGTAATTAATTCCGGGTCGAGAGCCACAGCCCGAGGTACAATTTTTGAATCGCCAACAATGAATTTTTCATGAGTGACTGAATCAGAAATCACAGCGCCGAAGGTGACTTCCGAACCCGTGCCCGAAGTCGTCGGAATAGCGAACAGCGGAAGGGGCTGTATTTTCGCTTTGAAATAACCAACCATCGCCCGGGCATTACTACCGTTGGTTGCTGCGGCGGCAATGGTTTTCGCAGTATCAATAGCAGAGCCACCGCCGATAGCCAGTACACAATCGCACTGATGCTGACGCTGTAAAAGCAGTCCCATTTCCACCAATTCAAAGGTAGGGTCCGGCAGCACACCGTCGTAAATCGTCACCTCGACACCTGCCGCGGTCAGCACATCACCTGCCCTGGCAACAATCCCTAGCTCTACCAGGGGCTTGTCGGTAACAATCATCACCCGCTTAACTCCAAGCCGAGCAATGTGTTCACTCAACTTCGCCGTACTACCAGCACCGACAAAAGACATTGGCGTACTTGCCGAGGGTGCCAGTTTTATTAAGGTTTTTAAAAAGTGAATAAACACCGTATGTTTAATGCTTGCTAAAGAAATACTCATAAATTTGACTCAAGGTTATTATTTTTATTTGAACGAGAATACCAATAAATACAGGGTTCTGTCATAAGACAAAGGCTATTAACGTAGCAAGTTCACAATCAGGCTACTTTGCCACCAGGGCCGGCTGATCAAAACGTATGCCCTGCCAGCCATGACGCATAAAGGTGCGAATATTGGCGTGATCTGTACCATCGGGGTGAGCAATAACATCTTCACGGAAGTATTTACCGAAGCAAACGAGAGTTTCCGACTCATTCAAACTATTCAACTGAGCAAAAGCAAAAATGCGGCAGGAACCGGCATTTTCACCTGCTGCATTTTCAACCCGGTCGTCGCCAACACCATTACTGAAGGCGCTTTCTGTGTAGGTATAACAGGCATCGATCACAGCCATCACCTGGTCGAACTCGACGGTATTGGGTTTATTTTTTATTTGTTGAATCAGGTCATTCAAATTCATTTTACATCCTCATTTTTAATGTTTAATTAAAACTCTTCCCGCTGCTCGCCAATTACCGCTAATGACTTCAAGGGTTAGCTAACAAAGTTCCCAGTGCAGTAACAAAGGGTTTCATAAAGAAGCTGCCTTCGGGCATAAAGTCGACACGCACGCCCTCTGACTGCAAATATTCAGCCATCACCGGCCCGATAGCACCAACAATTGTCACCTCCAGGCCCGCCGTTAACAGCAATTCAAGGCCTGCTTTTTTAGCCACACTCGCCAGGCGTTTATATTGTGGCTGACTGGTAAAGAGTAGTGCATCAATAGCCCCTTCAGCGAGTTGATGAATGAGCGCGACAACCTGCTGCTGTTCCGATTCAGAGGCGTAAATATAGGGTGCAACCGTCGTCACCACTGCTCCCTTCTGCTGTAAGAAGCTAATCAACTTTTCATTAGGGTTGCTGCCATAAAGCTGCACGGCAATACGCCGCCCCGCCAAATCAGCGTCTTGCAAAGATTCAATAATACCGTCGGTGGTGGGTGCTGCGCCCGCCAGATCAGCGTGCAACTGTAACTTACGCAATTCGCGCACTGGCTTGGGACCGCGGACAATTTTGCGCACCTGCGCCAACGCGGTGTGCCACTCTTGCTGACAGTCAAAACGCTCAGCAAAGCCTTCAAGACGACGCATACCCTCACCGGTGAGAATAATAAAATCATCGAACTCACCCGCTACCATTGCTACCAGCCACTGCTGCACGGCATCGGCTTGGGGTGTGTCTTTGATAGCAATCAAAGGGCAGCGCAGCACGGTGGCACCGCGACGCACCAGTAAATCTGCCAGTACATCCTGCTGGCGAGACTCAGGTATGGCAATTGTTTTATGGCGTAGTGTGGCTTCGGGTTCTGACATAGATGGCGCTTATCTCTCGGTAATTTGTCGATCATTAATCAAGCACGTAATTTTGGCACAAGCTCGTCAGTGTCACCACATACGGCCTCTAATCCATCTCGTCTTGATCTCGGTCTATTCCGCCAGGCTGGCAGTTAATGTTAGGTTTTCGCCAACGATTATTTACCCTTATCAATAAAATAATACCGCCCAATTTCGGTGGTGATAATAAAGGATAAAACCATGAAATTAGGTATTTCTGCCGATTCACATATCGTCGAGCCACCCCAGTGTTACGTTGATTATATCGAGCCAAAATATCGAGATATTGCACCCCGGCTGGAAAAGAACGAAAAAGGCATCGACACCTTCAAAATACACGGCATGAAACACGGCCTGCCCCTGGGCCTGCTTGCGGGTGCCGGCGTACCCCCTGAGCAATTACGCCAACAGCGGCTAGCCAACTTTGACGATATCGCCACCGCTAGCTGGGACCCTACCGCCCGTATGGCGATTCAGGATGAGGATGGTATTTGTGCTGAAATCATCTATGCCTCCGTCGGCATGGTGTTGTGTGGCCACTCTGACTACGACTATAAATCAGCCTGCTTTGCCGCCTATAACCGCTGGCTACAGGGCTTTTGTGCCGAGCAACCGAAGCGACTGTTCGGACTTGCCCAAACTGCCGTTTCTTCAGTGGACGAAGCCATTGAAGACTTCCGCAAAGCCAAAGAAATGGGTATGTACGGCATAATGATGGCTGGTAATCCCCAGCACGAAGATTACGACCACCCTGACTACGATGCCCTGTGGCAGTGCGCTGTCGACCTCGATCTGCCGATCTGCTTTCACATTCTCACCATGAAAGATCACGACGTATCCACCGCTTTTAAAGCAGAGCGCGGCCATGCTGCCAATGGCTTTATGAACATGATTCGCGGCGTGCAAAATATTGTTGGGCTATTTCTTTTTGGCGGCGTCTTTGAGCGCTTCCCAAAATTAAAAATGGTGGTTGCCGAGGGCGATGCCGGCTGGGTGCCCCACTACATGTACCGCGCCGACCACGCTGCTGCACGCATGGGTACAGGCCTGGAGCGCATCCTTTCCCGCAAGCCCAGCGAATACATTCGCGAGAATATCTGGTTTACTTTTCAGGACGACGAGACAGCCTACGAATCGAGTAAATTAACCAAC
>Ga0209826_1003149_pt1 | contig 10560 bp, 7 predicted proteins | sample GOMGulsemesocosm_5_FD_184637 | JGI IMG/M metagenome (GOLD analysis project Ga0209826, IMG submission 184637) | Methane-oxidizing microbial communities from mesocosms in the Gulf of Mexico - GOM15C Gulf of Mexico (SPAdes) (version 2) | ecosystem: Environmental > Aquatic > Marine > Cold seeps...
AAGCGGCGAGCGCCAGAGCCGCCGAGCGATGGGGAGCCCGTGGTGAAGAATAGAAGCTAGCATGGAACTGGGGCCTTTCAAGCGCTGCTGAGTCGGTATTGGCTACTCGCAGTCAACGATTACATGGTGTTTAGCGCGCGGTTTTATGTCATGTGTCGGCCACCGACGGTAGCTGTGTTCAGCGGACGAGTGTGATGCCTAGCGCGGCGGCGGATTTATTCAGAGAGTATTTCAGCCTGAAGGCTTAGTAAAGCTATAATAGCGACCTTTAGTGCGTGGGCTGTATTGTCGCCTCTCAGCATAAGTCTATCTATAGCATGTGAGCAGACACAGGAAACCAGTGTGAAAGAAATCTTATTGATTAATATTGCCGGCGCAGATAAACCGGGTGTTACCTCTGCCATCACCTCTATCTTGGCGCAATATGAGGCGAATATTCTTGATATCGGGCAGGCTGTAATACACGACAACCTGACACTCGGGGTATTGGTTGAAATTCCGCTGGCTCACGAGTCGTCACCGGTGCTGAAAGACGTACTGTTTAAGGCGCACGAGCTGGAGATGCGCGTGCGCTTCCAGCCAATTACCGAAGACAGCTATAGCTTGTGGGTGGCCCAGCAGGGCAAGGCACGTCATATCGTGACCTTGTTGTCGCGCAGTATTACGGCGGGCCAGATTTCAGCCGTAACCAGTATAGCCGCCAAGCATGGCCTCAATATCGATAATATTAACCGCCTTTCTGGGCGTGTGGAGCTGGACGCTGAGAGCCCACAAAGTAAAGCCTGCGTGGAGTTCTCGGCGCGTGGCACACCGCTGGATATGACGGCTTTGCGCAGTGACTTCATGGAACTATCGAGCAGGCTCGACGCCGATGTGGCCTTTCAAGAGGACAATGTGTACCGTCGCAATCGCCGTCTGGTGTGTTTCGATATGGACTCCACCCTGATTGAAGCCGAGGTCATTGATGAGCTGGCCAAAGCCGCAGGTGTGGGTGATCAGGTGGTGGCTATTACTGAAGCGGCGATGCGCGGAGAGCTTGATTTTAATGAGAGTTTCCGGCGCCGTATGGCTTTACTAAAAGGGCTGGATGAACGTGTTTTAGCCGGCATTGCTGAACAGTTAAAAATTACAGAGGGCGCGGCGCACTTGGTTTCCACCCTAAGGCACCTGGGTTATAAGACTGCTATTCTCTCGGGTGGCTTTAATTACTTCGGGCGTTACCTGCAGGAAAAGTTAGGCATTGATTATGTGTACGCCAACGAACTGCCAATTGTTGATGGCAAGGTGACCGGTGAGGTGGAGGGCACGATTGTTGATGGCGCGCGCAAGGCTGAGTTACTGCGAGAAATTGCGGCGCAGGAAAACATTTCACTGGAGCAGGTGATTGCGGTTGGCGATGGAGCCAACGACCTACCGATGTTGAGCATTGCTGGCTTGGGGATCGCCTTTCGCGCCAAACCACTGGTGAAAGCGGAGGCCAAACAGTCTATTTCTACCCTGGGGCTCGACGCGATCCTCTACTTGATTGGCTTCCGTGATCGAGATGCGGCCAATGAATCCCGAAGCTCTTGAGCAATAAGCGTTAGGCTGACCGACAAGGGAGTGAGAGTATTAACGGCGCTGAGATAGTAACAAGTAGTGCATTAAAAACGGCCGCTGAATTTACACTTCAGCGGCCGTTTTTTTTATGCGCTAATGCTTAGCCATCCATGTTGAAGTCGTAGTCCATTGAGGATGTTGGCGCTTGCAGGTAGTGGCCCTGTATATAATGCACACCTGTCTGCCAGAGAGTTGAGAGCACGCTGGCGTTTTCAACGAAGGGCACAATGGTGATCTTGTCGTGTGTCATCAATTCTTTAATGAGGTTGCTGAGTGCTTCAGGGCTTTCGTTGTGGTCTTGAATATCCTGAGTGAAAGAACCATGTACTTTTACATGCTCACAATGAATGTGCTGCAGGGTTCTGAATGGGTTGAATGAGCAGCCAAAGTTACTGATGGAACTGAGGCTGCCGAGTTCTTTGAGTCCATCAAGGAATGCCTTGGCCACATTCAATTGCGATGTTACATCACTCTCGTTGAGCTGGAATATCAAACTGTCAGCGGGGAGTTTTGCTGCATTAAATGCCACGCCGAGCCATGGCAGCAGGCTCGGATCGGCGACGGACTCGCGGCTGAGGTTAATGATAAGCTTGGTTTTATTGCCCTTAGCCTGATGCTCGGAGAGCAGTTTGATGCCTTCAAGTATTACCCAGCGATCAATCTTGGTGGTGGCGCCAATATCGGCCGCAGCACTGAGGAATGTGGTGGGTGATATCGACTCGTCATTCTCATCGAGCATGCGCAGGAGCACTTCGTAGTGCTCTTCCTCTACACCGCGCAGGCTGATAATAGGCTGAAACAACAGGTGAAAGCGGCCCTTGTCGAGTGCGTTTTGCACGGCTTTGGCGATGTCGAAGCTGGCTTTATCTGAGTCGGACAGTTTCGGCTCAAAGAGTTTAAAGCCATTGCTTGCCGAGCCCTCTTTCCTACCCTCTTGAAAGTCACTGTGCGCAGAAACGGCTTGGCCCAGTGCGGCGTCTGCATTACTGGAGGTCTCGTTGATGAGCGCAATGCCGATGCTAACGGTGGCGTGCTGTGTGTGGCCGTCGATATCCACGATATGCTGTTCTATTTCTTTGCAGAAAATTTTAGCTTGACGCATGGCTTCGTCGGCGCGAGTAGCGGGGCTCAATAACATAAAGGCTTCATCTGAGAAGCGCGCTAATAATTGTTGCTCGCCGCACAGGGCTTGCAGTTTGTGCGCTATATTGACCAGTACTGCTTCTGAGGTGCCGACGCCAAGCTGCTCGCGTATCTCATCAACTAGGTGGTCAATCTCAATGTAAAGCAGGGCGCTACCTTCCTCTGTGGCGGCGGCCTTATCGACTTCTTGTTGAACGCGTTCAACAATGTATTGGCGATTATATAAACCTGTGGCGACATCTTGATCTTTGATCTTTTGCAGCTCGGCTTGCAGGTGTTCGTCATCGACCGAGTTAGCGCGGATGATGAATTCTACGCAGGGCTCTTCGTCATAGAAGGCGTTGGCGACTTCCACATTGAGCGTGCGATGTTCGCCATTTTGTAACAACCCCTGGAAGCTAATTTGACTGGATTCGGCATCATCGCCCCTGAGAGAAAAGTCTTTGAGGAACTGCTTAATCTTGTCTTGATCAGTGTCGCCGACCATGTCGATGACCGGCATGCACTCAATGTCATCGCGCTCGTCGTAGTCAAAGCATTCAGCAAACGATTGGTTGGCGTAAAGGTACATGCCGTCTTGCACAAAGGCGATGGCATCTCGTGAGCTGTTGAGCAATAGTTGGCTGCGGCGCTCCGCTTCATTCAATTTGCGTTCTGCGCGGCGGCGTAAATTACGTTGCTGACGGTTTTCCAGTTCACGTGCAATAACCAGCAGCAGGTGCTGGTCGTCATCGGTGAGGACCACATCACAGGCGCCGAGCTTGAGACCTTCGACCACCGCTTGGCTGCCGATCATGTCGTCATCATCTTCTGCCTGAATGATGGTCGCGACGTCCTTGTTAAGACGCTGAATCTGGCGAATGGCCGCGAGGGGTGTTAAACCGGTGGCTTGCTGGTGCGCTATCAATAGATCCCACGGCTGCTTTTGCAGCAATTTAACCAGCGCTTCTTCGCTCTCAACATGCTGCGCGCGGGTGCTGCGGCCGGCATTGTTGAGCATGCTGATCAGGCGTTCGGCCTCAGTGCTCGAGTCGTGGAGGATCAGTAGGCGAATGGTTTCGTTGGCAATCATGCTGTTGTCGTCAATCCTTTAAGCGAGCGTCACAAGTTTTACGTTCGTGCAGCCGTACAGGGTACTGGTTTTGCTGGTAACAGCAAGATGCAGGTGCCGGCTCTGGGGGGAATTTGAGGCATATGCATTCACTTTTTGTTCCTGAGTGATTGAACGCGTCCTTTTATCTCACCAGTCAGCCCCGAATTCATCTTTTTTGTCACCAATAGGTTTCGGCTTTTCCAGGACTCTAAAGCTGAATTGTTGAATGGCGCTGGTAGCGAATAAGCTCTCAACGAGTTGGGCGCTCTCTACCTGCCCCTGATGATTGAGCTTAATCTTATCCCTGACTTGAAAGGGGATTGCTGCGGTCAAAAGGGATGCGGGCAAATCAATGCTTTTAACCGGCGCAGCGAGTAGTGCACGCATATAGCTACTGTCCTCGCCTGTTTTCTGGATTTTTTGAATCGCGTAGGGCTCGACTTTGGGGGACAGCAGTTGCACGCCCAGCAGCGAAGCCCCCTTACTCTGTCGCACCCATCGAATCACACCGATAACCCACTGCTGGCGTCCGGGTTCACGCAGGCTGAGTATCTCACCTGCCTTTACCTGTGCGGGAATCTTACTTTGCCATTTAAGACAGTAGCCGCCAGGGCTGGCATCGTGTAGCTGGGCTTGGTGAATTGGGTGCTGCTCTCGGTGCTCTTCGGCCTCATGCTGGCGCAGAGCGTGCTCAACACTGTGTGTCGAGATATTGCCGCCGAAGGAACTCGACAGTGTTTTACCGCCTTCGGCGTCGAATGAGTTGGCCCAGGGGTCTTCAGTGCCTTGCACGTCAGCGCTTGCAAATCGTTTGTTGGGGTTGTGCTCAAAGGGGTTGTCTTTATGCAAAGCCGCCTTGCCACGCTGTAAAATAAAGCTTTTAAAGGGAATGTTGCCGGAGAGGTGGAAGTGAATATTGGTCAGCCCAACAGAGACATCCATGCAGCCTTGGCTCGGGCGCCTCTGTTGGTCTCTCTGACGAGCGACGCCCCATGACTCAGTGATGTGTCGCAGCAGTGTTTCGCTCATCCGCGGGGGGATTTTAATGATTTGAAGGTCCGAGTCTTCACGCTGTTTGTGGATGCTGTCGAGCATTGGTGATACGTCTAGTTCGCGTATTGACGGGTTGCTTTTGTCGCAACCTTGCTCTCGGTAGTGTGGGCCGTGTTTACTGCTCAGGTCGACAATAAATAAATTGCGCTGGTTGTCCGATTCGGGCGATAGATGGACAAGTTTGGACCAGGGTTCAAGTGCGTCAAACAGCGTTTGCATGTCTTGCTGGCGTAACTGATTGGGCCTCGCGCTGGCGAGTAGCAGGGTGCGTATATAGGCCTGGGTACAGCTGGTTGCGCCTTGACTGAGCAGAGAGTCGGTGACGCCACTTTGGTGCAGTTCAAGTTGTTCGCTGAGCTGGTAGAGCGCGTGGGCTTCCTGCCATAGTTGCGGGGGGATTGGCGCGTATAGCTGTGTACTGCGTAAGAACTGTAGCCCCAAACCGGTTAACGATCGGTGCAACGAGAACAGCAGTTGCTCCTGTTCCTGCGGCTTTAGTTCGTGTTGCTGAGATCGCTTGAGCAGTTGGGTGGCGGCTAGGCAGTAGCCATTGGTCATGTGTTTTTGCAACGCCTGAGCGATCACCGCCGTTTTCATGGTGTCTTCGGGCAGGATGAGCGGTTTGTTTAAAAAGCCCTGGGCCAGACCTTTAATGCATTGCTGCACATAAGGGCGCAGGCTCTCGAGCATTTCTAGGCGGGTACTGATCGTGGTCTCAAGCCGGTTCACTTCGGGCAGGGCTTGGTAGAGCAGTACGCTGGTATGGGTGATGCGGGTTGCGGGCAGCTCTGCAGCCCATTTACTCACACGGCTGGCTCTGCTACTGCCGCAGAAGCTGAGCGCCGTTTGATCCTGCGGCGGCAATTTAATCCGCGCGAGCAGGGTGTCTAGTTGAGCGTGTAAGGTCATGTCAGGGGATGCCGATCTTCCATGAGCACAATTATAGTTAACCGCGGGGAGTTTGTGGCCTAGCGTAAGCCTTAAAAGCTTAAGCCTTACAATTTACATGTTTTTTATTATGTTCACAGCGATTGTTTGAGAAAATCACAGTATGAGTGTTTTTGATTCAGCACCTGGTTCCTCGCGTGTGAGCTTGGGCACCAAGAAGCCCGGTAGGCTCCGCTGCATCTGTTGGTGTAATTCAACGCCTCTTGTTTCGGCTAGATCAAAGTGTGCGGCGCCCTGGACCTTATCGAGTAGATGCAGGTAATAGGGCAGTACACCCTCTGCAAATAGCGCTTCGCTCAGGTTGATCAGTGTCTCTGCTCGATCGTTAACGCCCTTAAGCAGCACTGACTGGTTGAGTAATGTAACCCCTGCCGCTCGCAGCTTGGCAATAGTGCGGCGTACGGCATCATCAATTTCATTGGCGTGATTGATGTGCAGCACCAGCACCGATTGCAATTTTGGATGCGCCAGCCAGGCCAGCGTGTCATCGGTAATGCGCTGAGGGATCACCACGGGCAGGCGTGTGTGTACTCTAAGGCGCTTTACATGTTTGATGCTGGCCAATTGTTCGGTTAACCAGTGTAATTGCCTGTCCGATGTTGCCAGAGGGTCGCCTCCGCTGTAGATCACCTCGTTAATGCTTGGCTCGGCACTGATGTAATCGAAGGTCTCCTGCCACTGGCTGCGATTCGGGTTGTTGTCAGCGTAGGGGAAGTGACGGCGGAAACAATAGCGGCAGTTGATGGCGCAGCTGGGTGAGACCACCAAGAGCACTCGTCCGTGATATTTATGCACGAGACCGCGCTGTGGGTTGCTGTTTTGTTCTGCGAGGGGGTCGGGGCTGTAACCTGGAGTGATTTGGCTCTCGACCCCTAGCGGTAAGACTTGTTGCAATAAGGGGTCGGCCAAATTGCCTTTTTCTATGCGAGCCAGGAAAGGTCGGGGTACTCGGAGGGGAAACAATCGGTCGGCGGCTTGAGCTGCGGTTAGTAACTCGTCGGGCAGCTCTAGTAATTGCAACAGCTCTGCGGGATCGCGGATCAGTGAACTGAGCTCTTGCTGCCAGCTGGGCTCAGGGCTTATGTCACGGGTAGGAAGGCATTGTGCAGTCATGTCTGGCCTGGGGCAATGGCGCCTGATGGGATGAAGCGTCTGGGTTAATGTGTCGAAATAGATAGTCGGCTATTCTAGCAAGTTATACGCAGTTTCTCGCGCCGAGCCGCCGACAGGGCTGTGGCGTGGGTGAACGCCTATTAGCGTCGGCGCGCTGCTCCTGTATAATCGTCGCCAACTTATCAGTGGCTGGCGTCGTGGAGCCCCCATTAGCGGGCCAGCCTTGTTAAGGGTTTATGAATACAAACCCTTTTGAATCAATGACTTCAAGAAGCTTCAGGCTTCTGTAATCGAGACAGTGTCCATGGCTACTTTTTCTACTAACGAATTCCGCAGCGGCATGAAAGTCATGCTCGACGGTGACCCTTGTGCAATTTTGGAGAACGAATTTGTAAAGCCAGGTAAGGGCCAAGCCTTTAATCGCGTTAAATTGCGCAACCTGACATCAGCTCGAGTATGGGAGCGCACGTTTAAGTCGGGTGAGAGCCTCGAAGCCGCGGACGTGATGGATCACGACATGGAGTACTCATACAACGACGGTGATTTCTGGTACTTCATGGACCCTGTTACCTTTGAGCAGCATCAAGCTGATGCCAAGGCTGTCGGCGAAACGATTAAATGGTTACGCGAGCAGGATACGGTCACCGTGACCCTGTTTAATGGCACGCCATTGGTGGTTACGGCGGCCAACCACGTTGAGCTGGAAATCACCGAAACCGATCCGGGTGTGAAGGGCGATACGGCCAACGGCGGCAGCAAGCCGGCGACCTTGGCTTCTGGCGCAGTGGTTAAAGTGCCGCTGTTCTTATCCGCTGGCGAAATGATTCGCGTGGATACTCGCACCGGTGAGTACCTAGGCCGCGCGAAAGACTGATGCATTAATGGTCCAGTTGAGGTCATTTGCGCTCAGTGATCTTCGCCATAAACAACAAAGCCGCTACCTTGGTAGCGGCTTTGTTGTTTATGGGTGTGGCTGTTTTTGAATGGGAGCAGGTAAATAAGGTAATGGTTTATGAGTGATTGGCGACCAACGGCGAGCCTGGATAATGTGCGCGCGCGCGCGCAACTTAATACGCAGCTGCGGGCATTCTTTGCGGAGCGGCAGGTGTTGGAGGTCGAGGTGCCGTTGCTGGCGCGCGCGACGGTCACTGATCCACACATCGACAGTATTCGGGCACGTCAGGCGGGGAAATCGCTGTTTTTACAGACCTCGCCCGAGTTTTTCATGAAACGCCTGCTCTGTGCTGGAAGCGGCGCTATCTATAGCCTGAGTAAAGCCTTTCGTAATGGGGAGTCTGGGCGGCGCCACAACCCTGAATTCACCATGCTTGAATGGTATCGCCCTGGGTTTGATGACAGCCGCCTAATGGATGAGGTATCGACATTACTGCAGCAGTTGCTGCCTGAGCGCTTACCGAATGCGGCGGCCATTGAGCGCATAAGCTACCGCGCCCTGTTTCAACGCCACCTTGATATCGACCCGCATACGGCCACGCTGACGGCGCTGCAAGCGCTTGGGCGGCTGCACTGCGAGCTGGATTGGCAGGATGATAGCCGTGATGTCTGGCTCGATTTATTGATGACGCACGTTATTGAGCCGCAGTTGGGGCATGGCCTGGTGTTGGTGTTCGACTACCCAGAATCACAAGCGGCGTTGGCGCGGGTGCTTGACGATACAGCGGGGCAGCGAGTGGCCAAACGCTTTGAAGCCTATGTTGGTGGCATGGAACTGGTGAATGGCTACTGGGAGCTGACCGATGCGCTCGAGCAGGCTAAGCGCTTTGACGCAGATGACAGTCAGCGTAAGGCCATGGGGATTGAATGTCATCCACAGGATCGACATTTGTTAAACGCGCTGGCCGCCGGCATGCCGGAAACAGCCGGAGTGGCGCTGGGGGTGGATCGCTTGCTCATGCTGATGACCGGTAGCGGTGTAATAGACGATGTGTTGTGTTTTCCCATTGGCCGCTGTTGAGCGCGGGTTCTATCTGAGTCAAAGAGTATTCGAGATGATAAAACGCAAAGAAATGGGGAGGCATAATGCTGCTGTTTGAGCCACAAACGCTCGGTAAATTGGAGTTGGCTAACCGTGTGGTCATGGCGCCCATGACGCGCTCGCGAGCCGTCGATACACAGCCCAATGAGCTGCACATGGCCTACTATGAGCAGCGCGCCAGTGCCGGCTTGATTATTACTGAAGGTGTGCAGCCGTCTGCCGAGGGGCAGGGTTATTGCCGCACACCCGGTATTCACAGCGCGGAGCAGGTACGCGCATGGAAAAAAGTCACCGCTGCGGTGCATAATCGCGGCGGCAAAATTGCGCTGCAGATGATGCACTGTGGTCGTATCGGTCACGCCGATAATAAAGCGTGGGGAGCTGAGACGGTGGCGCCGTCGGCGATCCGCGCCGAGGCTGATATTTTTACCGGCCAGGCGATGGCGCCGATGATGATGCCAAGGGCTTTGAGGCTTGATGAAATACCCCGTGTGATTGCCGACTATCAACGCGCAACAGAGCTGGCCTTCGACGCCGGGTTTGACGCGGTCGAGCTACACTGCACCAGCGGTTATCTGCCGGCGCAGTTTATGGCCACTGGCACCAATCAGCGCCGTGATCGCTATGGCGGCGACGTCGAAAACCGCTGTCGTTTTGTGATTGAATTACTGCAGGCGATGGCCACGGTCAACAGCGCTGGGCGCATTGGTTTACGCATTTGCCCGGGCAATTCGTTTAACGACCTTGTCGATGAGCAACCGCAGCAGAGTTTTGAGTCTCTGCTCACTCGCATTGCCAGCATGGGGCTGGCTTACCTGCACATGATTCACTCGCCCAGCACTCTGGTTGATGAACAAAAACTGCGTCAGTGTTTTGCCGGCTCGATGATATTAAGCGGGGGCTCGGTTAAATTCAGTGACAGCTACAGCAAAGACACCGCCGAGGCGGCGTTGCAATCAGGCGCAGCTCAATGTGTTTCTTTTGGGCGCGATTTTATTGCCAACCCCGATCTGGTCGAGCGCATGCGCAACGATTGGCCGTTGGCGACTTTTGATATGGCGGGGCTCTACGCCGCAGGTCCAAAGGGTTACTGCGACTACCCAAACTACTGCTAACCTGGTCCGCACGCAGCGAGTGTGATCAGCATTGATAACGGGTAATATGGCGGCATTAATTAAGGTATTGAGGTTGAATATGAAAAACACGGCGGATAGCTACGGTCTGGTTTCACGCGCACTGCATTGGTTAATGGCGCTGGCCATCATTGGCCTGCTTGCTGTCGGTCTGTGGATGGAGGGCCTTGCCGATGATGTCAGCTACAAGATGACTGCTTACATGTTACACAAGGCAACAGGCTTCTCGATGTTATTGTTGGTGATCGTGCGCGTCGCCTGGCTGGCCTTTAGCCCTGCGCCGGCATTGCCCGCGGCGGTAAAGCCGCTGGATCAACGCCTAGCCAAGGCCAGCAAACATGTGCTGTATATGCTTATGGTCGCGATGCCCCTGTCAGGTCTGTTGATGAGTAACTATTTTGGCTACCCGGTGAACTTCTATGGCTTATTTGAAGTGCCTTTGCTAGTGGCTAAAAATGAAGACTTTGGAGGTGCCTTTCACG
>Ga0209826_1003151_pt1 | contig 10558 bp, 6 predicted proteins | sample GOMGulsemesocosm_5_FD_184637 | JGI IMG/M metagenome (GOLD analysis project Ga0209826, IMG submission 184637) | Methane-oxidizing microbial communities from mesocosms in the Gulf of Mexico - GOM15C Gulf of Mexico (SPAdes) (version 2) | ecosystem: Environmental > Aquatic > Marine > Cold seeps...
GATCCTCAAACAGGAAAAACCTACAATACAAGCTCTGTAAGTACATCTCCCGCATTTGCAGATTTAGATGGTGATAATAGTATTGATATAGTTATTGGGGTTGGCGGCGACACCTTTGGTGAAGCCGGTGCTACAGTCGTTGGCCAGCCTGGTGACAAAGGGGGGGTCTATGCTTTAAATTCTGAGGGTGAAATCATGTGGTTTCATGAAAGTTTAGACATCATTGGTGGCACAACAAACACAGGCGAAGGGAGGCCAGATGGTGTCTATAGCTCGCCAGTCATTTTTGACATAGACTCCGATGGTGTAAAAGAAGTAATTTATGGTGGCTGGGATCAAAGTCTATGGATTTTAGATGGGCGCACAGGGGCTGTAGAGCAGAATATCCATCTTGCAGACACCATTTGGGCTACCCCTAAAGTTGCCGATATTGATGCAAACGGAGTATTTGAAATCTTAGTTTCTGCAGATATTACTGAAAACGCGGATGCGCAGACAACAACCGGTGGTATTTTTCATGTTATTTCAGCGGATGGTAGTCAAGAAATCAATGGCTTTAACCAGCCTGTTGGCGCAGCTAAATATACACAGTTAAGAGGCAAAGCTGAGGAACAAGCTCTATGGAGTAGCCCAATTACAGCCGATATTGATGGCGATGGTTTTTTAGAAATTATTTATGGAACGGGGAACTTCTTTCATGATGATCGAGGCTCTTATATTAGAGTTTGGGAGCATGACGGCGTCCATAAGTTCGAACTAGAAACGGTAGGGCGAACCTTTGCAACACCAATAGCAGTAGACTTGGATAATGATGGAGATATGGAGATTGTCACAGCAACACTTGACGGCTATCTTCATGGCTGGGACCATAACGGACAACAGCTCTTTGCTACGCAATCATTAACATACCCAGGGTATGCAGGAAACCCAATTTTTAGCTCCCCAATTGCGGTTGATTTAACAGGAGACGGGAAATTAGAAATTGCAGTGTCACAAGGCGCTCAAACAATTTTCTTTGACTATCAAGGTAAGCAACTAACAGGTTCAAACTCATTAACCAATGTATTTGAGCTATTCAAAGGATCCCCAGCGATAAAAGATATTGATGGTGACGGTAAAATAGACATTATTAGTGGCGGCAATACAAAAAGTAAAGACCAAGGGGTTGTTTATCGAACAGCGAACCCATTTGATTTTACAGGTAATGTCACCGATACCGGAAAATACCAATTTCATCAGTCACAAACCAATATTACCGATTTTGTGGAACGATTTTATGAAAAAGTACTGAATAGAGCCGCAGAACCAGCAGGAAAGAATGATTGGGTAGATAGGCTTAATACGGGAATAGGTGCGGGTGCCGATGTGGCGCGTGGATTTATATTCAGTGAAGAGTTTACTAACAGAAATGTAGATGATGATACATACCTTAATACACTCTATAGCGCCTTTTTCGATAGGCCAGCAGATGCGGGTGGTTTTAATGATTGGAAAACAAAAATGAGTTCAGGAATGAGCAGAGGAGAGGTGCTTGACGGCTTTTTATTCTCACAAGAGTTTAAAAACCTAGCCGGTGTATACTCTATAGTTGCAGTGAGAAGCTAATGAAAAAAGTTTTCATTGACTGTTCCTATATTGTTGACCATGTGGAATTAAACACAGGGATTCAGCGGGTTGTAAGAAGGGTTGTCGAAAGTCTAGATGAAATCGCCTCGGCTAATGAAGTGGAAATTATCCCAGTTAGTATTGTCGGAGGGAGTTTTCAAGCATTAAGTCATGATCGCCTATACCCCCAAACGACAGAAGCGCAAGCAACTAATGGAAAAGTACGGCTGGTCGATAAAGCCAAGCGCTACCTCAGAGACGTTTATGTTTCAGGTCGGAGTTTTATTGATGCACTGTGTGGGCATCAGCGCGTTATACAGCATTTTTTATATGCGCCTAGAACCCAATTTGGTTTAAGTGCTTGCATGTATGCGCCGGTTAACTTGATGAAAGTTGTGATGCAGCGAGGGGAGCAGAAGAAAAAACAGCGCGCTCAATTAGCCATGTTTGACACTATTTCAGAAGGCGATGTCTTACTGTTGTTAGACTCTACATGGTACGCGGATATTTGGCCGAGTGTTAGGCGTGCAAAGTCAAAAGGTGCATCAGTAGTATCAATAATTTACGACTTAATCCCAATTACACACTCTAATTTTTGTGATGATTTTTTGGTAGATGTCTTTAGAAACTATTTTAAAACCTCTATCGATTATATTGATCGATATATAGCCATCTCCCATACCGTTCAAAAGGACTTAGAGTCGTTTATGGGCGCTAATTTTGCGGATGCCGTAAAGGAAAAAGAGTTTGATTATTTTTTACTCGGCAGTGATTTTGAAGCGAAAGCAGAAGTTAAATCAGTGCGGGATGACCTCATTACATGCTTCCAATCAAGGCCCTCATATTTAATTGTTTCGACCGTAGAACCACGTAAAAACCACCAGTACCTACTAGACGCTTTTGATATTTTGTGGGATCAAGGTTTGGACGTTAATTTATGTATCGTAGGGCGAGTAGGGTGGAAAGTAGAATCACTAATTGAACGAATTAATGGTCACCCGCAATACGGGGAAAAGCTTTTTCATTTTGCAGATATCAATGATGAGCAGCTCAGTTATTGTTACCAAAGTGCAAAAATGTTGGTATTCCCATCCATCGTTGAAGGTTTTGGTTTACCGATAGTAGAAAGCCTGAACTATGGCCTGCCCGTTCTAGCCAGTAAAACGCCGGTTCATCAAGAAGTAGGTGGGAATCGCATTGGTTACTTTAATTTAGCTGCCCCCGACAGTCTAGCTAACATGGTTACTAACATAGAATTAAACGGGATGCCTGCGGAATATCAGGTTCCAGCGGGCTATAAATGGATGACGTGGCAAGAAAGCAGCCTTATGTTATTGAGTAAAATAAAGTAATAATGAAAAATAGTTTAAACGCATTATGGCAATATCGAAGCTTTATATTAGCGAGTGTTAGTAGGGAATTTCAGCTTAAGCACAGAAACTCTATATTAGGGAGCATCTGGTCTATATTAAACCCGCTGTCCATGATCATTATTTATACCGTCATATTTTCGCAAATAATGAAGGCTAAATTACCCGACAATGATTCAATGTATGCCTATAGCGTGTACTTGTGTGCAGGCGTGATATTCTGGGGACTATTTGCAGAAATAATCTCACGCTTTCAAAGCCTATTTCTTGATAATGCAAATATACTTAAAAAACTAAATTTCCCCCGCCTAACACTCCCAATTATCACAGTATTAAGCTCACTACTAAACTTTATAATAATAGTGGGTTTGTTTTTGTGCTTCTTAGTATTAACTGGGCAATTTCCGGGCTGGGGAATACTGGCAGTTATACCCGTATTGCTTATACAGCTATTACTATCAGTTGGCTTGGGAATGGTTATCGCTGTATTGAACGTATTCTTTAGAGACGTAGGGCAAATGTTTACCATAATCCTACAGTTTTGGTTTTGGCTAACCCCTATCGTCTACCCCATAACCATACTTCCCGAAATAATCAGACCAATCATCCTACTATGGAACCCAATGGTGCCCATTATAAGCGCTTACCAAACAATTTTTGTCTATGGGCAGATACCACAGTGGTCAAATTTAATAGTGCCACTCATCGTTGGAACCATATTTTGCATCCTTGGCCTAAAGCTTTACATGAAACATGCAGCTGACATAGTGGATGAAATCTAATGCCAATGATTCAAGTCAGCAACGTAAGCAAAACCTATAAAGACTACCCCTCGCCTTGGGCAAGACTAAAGGAATGGGTATTACCGAGCGATAAAATTAGATACAAGCTAAAGCCCGTTATCAAAAACATTAGCTTTAATGTTTATAAAGGAGAATCTGTCGGGATTATTGGTTTAAATGGTGCAGGAAAAAGCACCTTACTAAAAATGATTACCGGCACAACAGGACCAACAACAGGAACAATAACCTTAGCAGGGCGAGTTGTTGCCTTGCTAGAGCTAGGCATGGGGTTTCACCCCGACTTTACAGGTAGACAAAACATCTTTATGGCAGGGCAGCTCCTAGGTATGAGCGAGCAAGAGCTTCAGACCCTTATGCCTGAGATAGAATCCTTTGCAGAAATTGGTGATTATATAGACCAACCCGTTAGAATTTACTCAAGCGGTATGCAAATGCGGCTTGCCTTCAGCATTGCAACCATCAAACGGCCCGATATATTAATTGTAGACGAAGCTTTATCTGTTGGTGATGCCTACTTCCAGCATAAAAGTTTTGAACGAATCCGCCAGTTTAGGCAACAAGGCACAACCCTATTAATTGTTTCACACGATAAAGCCGCAATACAAACTATTTGTGACCGTGCCATCCTATTAGATAGTGGTTCTGTCGCTATGGAAGGGCCGCCTGAGCAAGTAATGGATTTCTATAACGCCTTGATTGCCGAGCGTGAAAATAAAACCGTAACATTAAACGCAACAGAAAGCGGAAAAGTCCAAACGACATCAGGAACAGGTGAAGTAACAATAGAAGAAGTACGCTTACTAAGCGAGCAGGCTGAACTAATAGAAGTGGCAGATGTTGGGCAAAAAGTAACCTTGGCAATTAATGTAAAAGTACATCAAAATATTGATGAGTTGGTGTTGGGCTACGTCATCAAAGATCGTTTAGGCTTGCCTGTTTTTGGCACAAACTCACACCACTTGAAGCACACGCTTCATAGCTTAAAAAAAGGTGAGGAGATAAGTTATCATTTTGACTTCAACTTAAGTCTTGGCGAAGGAAACTACTCCATTGCCGTCGCCGTACATACAAATGATACCCACCTTGTTAGAAACTACCAGTGGCAAGACCTAGCGTATATATTTAACGTAATTAACATAAATAAACCGCAATTTGTTGGCGTATCATGGATACCACCTAAAATGAGATGTAGCCGTGAGCAGTGATTTTTACAAAAAATTTGAAGATAAGCATAGAGGCTCGCGCGAGCTTATAAAATCACGCCTAAAAAACTACCTTCCCTTTATTCAACCACTGAAAGAGCACTACAGTAACAGCCAAGCAATAGACCTAGGCTGCGGGCGGGGCGAATGGTTGGAGCTATTAAATGAAATAGGAGGGTTTGATGCCCACGGAGTAGACCTAGACGCCACCATGCTCGAAGTCTGTGAGGCGCACAAGCTGAAGTTTCAGCAACAAGATGCTTTAGCATGCCTAAAAAGCCTAGAAGATGAAAGCCAGACAATAGTCACAGGCTTTCATCTGGCGGAACATATACCTTTCGAGGACTTGCAAGAACTGGTTAAACAGGCGTTTAGAGTATTAAAGCCGGCGGGTTTGCTTATTTTAGAAACACCAAACCCAGAAAATTTGGTGGTAGGTACCGTAGACTTTTATATGGACCCAACGCACAAACAGCCAATTCCACCGTACTTGTTAGCCTTTATTCCAGACTATACCGGGTTTCAGCAAACAAAAATTGTTCGTTTACAAGAAGATAAAACGTTAATTCATAATGGTGAACTAACTCTTTTAGATGTGTTGAGAGGGGTCAGTCCAGATTATGCCGTCATCGCCCAAAAGAATGCAGGCGGTGCTCTTATGGATAAATTCAATAAACTCTTTACTCAGGACTACGGGATAACACTAGAATTTATTACTGGTAACTTTGATAGGCAAGAAAAAGAAAAGGCAAATAGAGTTGAACAGAGGTTTGTAGCAATTGAAGCCACCCTTCAGCAAGCAGAAGCTAGAGTCAAGCAGGTAGAAGCCAAAACTCAACAAGCAGAAGCAAGAGCCCAGCAGGCAGAGCAACAAATGCAACAGCTTTTAAACAGTAAATCATGGCAATATACGAAACCTTTAAGGTGCTGCTTATCACTTATTAAGCGAACATTAAACAAAGCGCGACATAAAGACTAAGCAAGCTTACTCCACAAACGTAAGCCCCAGCAAATTAACCAGCTCTTTAGTGCTTTGTCGCCAAGTAAGCCAAGGCATTCCCTGCGAACTTATAACCTCACCTTGCTCGTTCAGTGTTAACCAGTGGTTAATAGATAAAGCCAGATCACTACCTTCTTGGTCGTCAAAATAATGTGCAAATTCACCAGCCACCTCACGAAAAACAGGAGTATCACGCGCAATAATAGGTAAACCGTATTGAGCCGCTTCAATAAGTGGTAAACCAAAGCCTTCGCCTTCGCTAGCTGCAATCAAACAATTAGAGGCTTTATATAGCTTACTCAAAAACTCATCGCTGGTATGTTCAAGCCAAAACAAACGCAGCTGCTTTTCAGGGTGGGCAGATAGAGTATTAATAATATCATCCACCATCCAGCCTGCTTTCCCAACAATTACCAGCGTAACAGCCTTGCCTTCTTGCCAAAGCGCATCAAATGCAGCAATAACCTGTTGGTGGCCTTTTCTGGGTTCAATAGTGCCAACCATTAAAAAAGCAGTGGATGATTTAAGCAGCGTTAAAACTTCACTAGCATTATCCGGCATCCCAAGCGAAGGAGATGACATCTCAATATCAGCCCCTAAATGAAAGTATCCCGTATAAACAGGGGGTAAGCCCTGCTTATCACACCACGCTTTAAATTCTTCAGCCACCGCGTTAGAAATACAAAGTGCCCCACTGCAGCCAGCAACAATATTAGCCCAAGCAATATGATTCCCTTCCGACTCACTAGGAAACCACTCAGGGTGAGAAATAGGTAGTAAATCAAACACCTGAAAAAACACCTTAGCGCCCGAGGAAATAGCAGATTGGTATAGCCCCGCAGAATCAGCATGAATGGCTAACCCAGTATTTAAATCAGCACAAAATAAAATATCTCCAGGATGAAAGTCAACAAGATGGTCGGCAGACGCATCATCCAAATTTAAAAAAGTATTCGTCCATTCATGTGCATAATAAAAATACCACGTGCCATCCGTGTTTACTAAATAAACAGGCTCCACTCTAACGCCCTTAGGGGGGTGCCGTAAAAGCACCTCAAGTTGTGACCGAATAACACGCTGAATGCCTGTTCGTAAGTCCTCCGTAGCAATCGAAGAAACATCAATAAACAAACGTTGTTGTTGAATGCGAGGAGAGGCAGCAATATCAACAGCACGAGCCAGAGCTTTCAGCTGATTATTAGTAGGTGTTGAGCGGTTAATATTAATAAGCTCGGTTAGTAACGGGGCCAAGTTAAGTTGATGATTGAAATAAGCCAACTCAATGGCAAATATATAATCATTGGCGCAGGCTTGGGGTGAGTGCTGCTCAAGAATAATAGCTTGCGCCTTTTTAGATAATCCACGCCTATACTTATTGTCATGCCGCAGAGAGTTTAGCGCACTAACCAACTCCAAATCGTCAAAGTCATCAGGTATCTTACAAACGGCCTCATCAGGCAAATCCACCATTGTTCCATTAGCATTAACAATAGTGGCTAGGCCATAGTTCATGCAATCTAAAACAGCAGCAGATGTTTCCCCGCGTGAGCGCGACCTCAACTGAATCCCCGCATCTGCAGCAGCCAGGTAATATTGGTAATGATCATTGCTAACCCAGCCCGTTATAGAAATACGAGAGCCAAGCTCGCAGCTATTAATGCGATCTAATAATGACTCCCCGTACTCTCCAGCATCATTTTCACCGACAAAAACCAACAGACAGTTTTCATCATTAGCTAAATCAGATGCAAGCCAAGCATCAATCAAACGGTGGCTTAACTTAATGGGGCCTGTTAACCCAAAACTACACACAACAAAACGGCAAGGGTCAATCCCAAGCACTAAACGAGCATTTACAGAACTTATGGGCGCAGGCGGCTGTCTTAATAAAGGAATAACTGCCCAGCGCTTGGCGATACTGTCACCATAAAATTGACTAGCCAATCTTAAATTATCAGGTGAATGAACAATAACATTAAGCGCGTTTTTTAAAACAACAGTATTTAATGGGTAAGCCCAAATGGATGCCTCAACGCCAGAAGCTTGCAACTCGTTCGCCGCTTTATAACCATGGCAAGTATATACATAATCAGCAAATTCAGCGCTATAGCGTTTGCCGGCAACGTGCCCTAAGAAAAAATCATGCAAAACAACCACGCCGGGCACCGCATCAAGCAAATCAAACATATACTCATGGAAAGGAGAGTTACCAAAATGGTAAATAACCCGATCGTAATATGGGGTATTGCTTACCAACCAATCAGCGGAACGAATGGCGCAATGCGCATTTATCCAATCGTTAGTAATTAGCGCCTGATCAACAATAACATCAATGTCATAGTGGGCGGCTAATAGTGGCAATAAATCAGCACTGTAATCACTAATGCCACTGCGTAAAGGGGGTAAAGGAGAAACAAAAGCCAAACGTTTTTTGTGCGGAGGCGTGCTGTTAAGTAAAAGAGGCTTGTTATTTATTAGAACCAGTGCCTCAGTATAAACATGGTTAGCAAAAGGAGAAAGAGCCTGCTGACCAGAAGCGCGCGAATTTAATTTATACAAAACATTAAATAAGCCCAGTAAGCGTGCAAGGCGGATGAAAAAATGCTTTACACTAGAATGCCTATCCAAAAAACGTGATAAGAGATGAACGGCAACTTTAACTAAACGCTTAAAAAAAGAAATCATAATCCAGTAAGAAAAAACAAAATAGTATGGAACCTTCACGCAAAATAAGGTTTGTTTTTAACAATCCAAAATAGGCAGTATGGGAGTAAGCCGCCCTTGTGTTAAAAGCTGAAGTATCGCATTATTTCAAAAATAAAGACAGGAAATAGCCTCGCTACCTAGCGTAACCCTAATCGAATAAAAAACATGGCAGGATACATAAGGCTATCATTAGCAATACTCGTGCTCTTATCGCATGCAGGCGTCACCATTAATGGGCTAAACCCAGGTGTTATAGCCGTTGTAATCTTTTACATGCTGGCGGGGGGGGTAGTAACACACCTTTGGCAAAATATTCTGCCACAAGGCAAAGGCCAGTTGCTCAACTTCTATAAAGATAGAATGCTTAGAATCTTTCCGCTATACCTATATATGCTAGGTTTAACAATCGCATTCTTACTGCTAACGGGCTACGCTAATCCGCAGTTTCAAGTGACTACGATGCTCAACAACCTACTCGTTATCCCACTAAACTATTACATGTTTATCGATAATAGCATTCTGCAATCACCCTCATGGTGGCTCATCCCGCAAGCGTGGTCCTTAGGTGCAGAGCTGCAAGCCTATATAATAATGCCTGTAGTGCTTATTTATAAGCGAGCAAAAATGCCTGTTCTTATCATAAGCTTTGCCATCTACACAGCAGCAAACCTAAACATCATAAATACCGACATCTATGGCTACCGGCTCCTTCCAGGTGTGCTTTTCATCTTCCTAATAGGTAGTCTACTAAAAGAAGAGCAGCGAACAAAAGCATCACAAAGCAATATGCTGTTTGCTGTTATCGTTATTACCTACGGTTTATTTAACTACTTAAACATGCTGCAGCACAGCTACACTCATGAAACCTTGCTCGGCCTGTTAATAGGTATGCCACTGCTACGCCTCATACGGCACCTGCCCCCTAACGGGCCATTTAATAAGTTAGCTGCATCCTTATCCTATGGGGTTTTTCTATCTCACTTCTTAGTGATCTGGTGTTTAGACTATAGTGAGATAACAACAAGAGGGTCGGTAGGCTATTTTGCGCTATTAATTGGAGTATCCATAGGCATCGCGTATAGCGGAATAATGCTTGTTGAGCGAAAAACAAAGGCTATTAGGGGGGGGGTAGTCGTAATAAAAAATAATTGACACGCAATTGTCATAAAGCGAAGGTGTTATGAAATGGTGGAAATTAAACCTTAAAATTCAAATGGTTGTCTCGTAATGAGAATGCGCCTTATATGCGATAGATATACAGGTGCAATAACTTAGTTGTTACCTAGTCACTTAATATAAATTTTATGCTATTATTTACGTAGCCGTATTAAAATATGGATGATAGTACTAACGTTAGTGGCGCTATGGAATGCTTTGCTGTTTTTTTTAGTAAGGATACTTACTAAAAAATAATGCCGGGGCTTGTTCACGCTTACCCTGTAAGCACGCAGCAAATTGCTGTTACATAGCGTTTAAATTTTATAAATTCCTTTTAGGAGAAAGAAAAGATGGCTTTAACACAAACACAAGTTTCAGAACTATATATCGCAGCATTTGGCCGAGCGTCAGAAGGCTCAGGCAGCACTTACTGGATGACTTTCGACTCAACAGAAGCCGCAGCAACAAGCATGTTCACGCTAGACGTTGTTTCAACTTACTTCGCAGTAAGTGATTTCGAATCAGAAGCAAACGTACGCACAGTAGTAGAAGCGATCTACTTAAATGCACTAGGTAAAGCACCAGCAGACGATGTTGAAGGTATCCAATACTGGATCGATACAATCATTGTTGACGGCGCATCAATGGGTAGCATGGTTGCTGGCCTAGTAGCAGCAGCTAACGATGCTGTTAATGCTGGTACTGCACAAGATA
>Ga0209826_1003161_pt1 | contig 10531 bp, 12 predicted proteins | sample GOMGulsemesocosm_5_FD_184637 | JGI IMG/M metagenome (GOLD analysis project Ga0209826, IMG submission 184637) | Methane-oxidizing microbial communities from mesocosms in the Gulf of Mexico - GOM15C Gulf of Mexico (SPAdes) (version 2) | ecosystem: Environmental > Aquatic > Marine > Cold seeps...
AGCAGAACCTAAGCCTCTGACTTTTCCAAGAGGTGTTTGATAATCCATAGTTTTAATAAAAAATAAGAGTTAAAACAAAAGAAAGTACTAATTCTATAACGGCATTTCTATCCATATCATCTTTATCAAAACCTGTCCCCACATCCCAAATTAGATGTCGAATACCATGGCACAGGTGAAAAAATAAAGCATAGATAAAAAACCAAATGCCAATTCTAATAATCGTATAGTCCAATATGGACTGTAATGTTAAATATGCTTCGCTTCCTTGTAATATGATAAAGAAACTAGCAACATAGACTATAAGCCCCATTGCTAAAACTACTCCAGTCATTCTGTGAGTAATTGAAACAATACCCGTTAAAGGCAACCTATAAATCATTAAATGAGGTGAAAGCGGTCTTTTATGTTGAGTCATTGTATTTTCTTACTATTAGTGTGGCTTAATGTCTTCATCATACATTGATATATATGACGCCTTCAATTTAATTTGTATGTATATATTGTTTCCAATTTTGATATAGTGTTTTATCCTAATTCAAAGCACTTAAACTACTTTAATTTTATGACAGAACGACACATCACATGAACTCAGATTGGATTACTTTTTTAAAATCTTACCCCTCAACTATTATTGATAACTCTGAAATGGAAAATGCCGTATCACAAGAAATACGACAAGATTCAATAACAGCATTAACGCAGTTCAGCATTATTAAAGTAGCAGGTTCTGAGGCAAATACTTTTTTACAGGGACAGCTAACCTGTAATATTAATGATTTAACTGAAACAAACAGCTTTTTCACGGCCTTTTGCAATGCTAAAGGCCGCACTATAAGTACTCTATTAATTATTAAAGATGCCGCTGGTTATTTATTGATACTCCCCATTGAACTAGCTGAAAAAGTATCTAAAAAACTTCAAATGTATATCATGCGTTCAGATGTGCAACTTCATGATTTAAGTAATGACCTTTGTCTTATTGGTATAACAGCAAACTCATCTGATATATTGCCAGTTGAATCTGAAAACCCTTTTACAGTGCATCGTAATAATGCAATTTATATTAAATTTCCTGCTTATAACAATCGTTATTTAGTGATTAGCCAAGTCTCTCAAGCTATTTCTCTTTGGACAGATTTAACAAAAAAAACAAGTTTTACTACTTATCATTCAAATAGTTGGGTTGAACAAGATGTTAATGCGGGTATTCCTTGGTTATCAACTACAAGCACTGAGGAATACATCCCTCAAATGTTAAACATTGATAAATTGGGAGGTATTAGTTTTAATAAGGGTTGCTATACAGGACAAGAAATTATTGCCCGAACTCACTATTTAGGTAAATCAAAGAGAGAACTTTATTTAGCAAACTGTGACACAGCAACAGGTATAACAATTGATAATCAAATAATTACAGATAATAGTGAGCAGGTTATAGGGAAGATACTATCCTTATATACAAATAATAAACAAACAAAAATGTTAATTGTTTTGCAATCAGCAGATTCTGAGTTAAAAAACCTTACCCTTAATAACTCAAATCAGGATAAAATTCACATTATAGATTTTCAATAAAGGTTCATTAAAATGCAATTCAAATCTGTTCAAGACTTTCTAGTTCACGTACAAGAAGAGCTTGATGCAAATCGCCTCGTTTTACCTACATTACCTGATGTCGCACTAAAAGTCAGAGATGCTGTTGCTAAAGGCGAATCAACTTCTCAAGAACTTGCGGCTATGATTGTGACTGATGCCTCTTTATCAGCAAGATTAATACAAGTTGCAAATAGTCCTTTATATCGAGGCTCTCAAGAAGTTAAGAATATCCAAATGGCTGTTACACGCCTTGGAAGTGCGACTATAAGAACATTAATCACTAGTTTAGTGATGCAACAAATGTTCACCCCAACAACTGAACTTTTGGAACAGTATTTTAGAGAAACCTGGGAGCAAGGCGTTAATGTTTCATCAATTAGCCGAGCCTTAGCTTCATTTACACCGCATTTGAATGCTGATGAAGCAATGCTAGCTGGTTTAATTCATCAAATCGGAAAATTACCTATTCTAATGCTGGTTGAAGATATCCCTGAATTTAAAGATAGCCCATCCAGACTGAATAAATTATTAGAAAAAGCACATCCGCCCATTGGAAAAATCATTATGGAAACATGGGATTTCCCTGAGGAATTAAAACTTGTTGCTTCTGAGTATGTTAATTTTCAAAGAGAACATGATGGCCCTGCTGATTATATTGATTTAGTCCAAGTTGCTTTTTTACAAAGTATTGCAGGTACCGACCACCCAGCATGCCGAGTTAATTGGGATACTGTACCTTCCTTTGCAAAACTAGGACTTGCTGGAGATGCAGAAATACTTGAAATTGAAGGTGTTTCTGATGAAATAGAACTTGCCCAATCGATGCTGTCTTAAATCAAACTCACTCGCCATACCTACAACTCACTGACCAAATAACAAATTATGATTAACCAAGAAGCTATTCTCCGTTTTAGACGCCTTGGCATGTTAACTATCTGTGCTGTTTATTTTGTTATTCTTGTTGGTGGTATAGTTAGAGCCTCTGGCGCAGGTATGGGCTGTCCTGATTGGCCTACTTGCTTTGGTCAATGGGTACCGCCAACAGACGTTTCACAACTGCCAGAAAATTATCAAGAAATTTATGCTGAACGTGGATATAAAAACACTCAATTTAATCCAGTAAAAACCTGGACAGAATATGCTAATCGCTTAGTTGGTGTGACCATTGGGTTTTTAATATTTTTAACCGCATGGTCTTCTAGGATTTTTCTAAAAGCAGATAAAAGTATTTTTTATCTTTCTGTCTCAATTTTTCTGTTGGTTGGATTTCAAGGGTGGCTTGGCTCATTAGTGGTTGCGAGTAACCTGCATCCGTTTATGATTACTCTGCATATGCTACTGGCTCTTTTTATAGTTGCATTACTTATTTATGCTATAGCCAAATCACAGAAAGATTCCCTTATTCAAATAGATAGCAGTCAACTTCCCAAAATACTTAACACAGTATTAATCATTGCAATGGGCCTAACTTTGCTGCAGATTGCCATGGGAACTCAAGTAAGAGAAGCAGTTGATTTTATAGCACATAAACATAAATATATAGATAGGGAATACTGGAGAGATAGCTTCCCTATTATTTTTTATATTCACAGATCCTTCTCTGCTATCGTTTTATTTACTAACCTATGGATTGCATGGAAAATTTACCAATCTGTTGATAAAAATAATGTACTTCTACGTTGCAGTTATTTATTAGTTTCCGTTATAGCCTGTGCCATAGTTGCCGGCGTTACACTTGATAGGCTTGGCGTTCCTCCAATTGCTCAACCCATCCATTTATTAATGGCTAATTTGATTTTTGGAGTTCAATTTTTTATTTATATTTGCCTTTATTATTCTAGAAAAGCATAGTCATCTTATTACGTCTAAAGTATTAAGTTATTTCTTGTTCGTAAATACATTTATAAAAAACACAATGATTGCCATTGCAAACAGCCCTAAAAAAACAGTTAACTTTGTCTCGTCTTGCGTTGAGACCGAATGACTCTTTTTAGCTCTCAGTTTTGACGCGCCTGTTGCCCCATCTATTACCTTTTTCTTAGTCACATTAATAATGTCTACAGCAATTTCATTTCTTACTCGTTCAGTGTTATTCAATGAGCTATAATTTTCTGCAACAACTAATGAATTACTCCCTATTAAAAGTAGAATTAATAAACTAAAGTATCCTATAGTTTTTTTCATGTTACACCTGCTTATTCCTTTATAAAGGTATTTTCTGATTTATTTGAGAGGGCTATATACTCAAATATTATCACACGTGGAAAAAACCTGCTTTTCTATAGGGGATTCTTTTTCAGAAGTAATTCCTTTCTGAGCTAATACCTTTGCATACCATTCAACTTCCGTTTTATAACGGGTCATAACGGCAGCATTAACCCCCATATCCAATAATTTTTGTTGTAATAATAACGCTCGCCTTTCTTTTACAAACAAACCTAATGAAATATGTCCTTTTAGCTCTCCCTTTCTAAACAACCAAAAATCATTTACGGCTTTACTTTCTAGCAATTGAATATGTGATTTTGATGCCTCATAGGTATCTGCTTTAGGATAATAGACCAAAAACCCAGTGACCTTTTTTATATCCTTATTGAGCTTGGTAACCAAGGTTAAATCAATACTATTTTCTTCGAGCCAATCAAGTAATGCCTCCTCCCTTAAAAAGGGACCTACCTGGTAACAAAAAGAGGTTTCTTTAACTGTCTTGGTATTATCCTCAGAATCAGTTTTCATCACAACAGCTTGGTCTGTAGCTAATTCAAAATCATTCGTTATAGCTGCCTTACTTAGCTTGATTTTCTCTTCTAGAAACTCAGTCTCTATTCCTAATGATTTTATATTTTCCGTAGTACTTAACTTAATATCACCGCTGTTACTTATTTCGGGGCCAACTGTTGATAACAATTCTTGCTGTTCAGAACTAGACAATATCTTAGCATTTTCGCCATCAATGAATGCATTCTCAACTTTAGAAACAGCATCACTACTTTTTATGGGCTGGTTGCCAAGACCAACTTCAACCTTCTCTAAAAATTGCTGTTCATCTACGTCACTAATATTTTCTTTTTTAGCCAATTCAGCAAGCAAGAAAATCTGTTTTTCTTCGGTCCTTGAAGAAGCGACTTGATTATCTATTTGTACTGAATTAAATTCCCATAAAAAGAAAATAATATTACTTAATAACACCAAAAAGAAAAATATCTTCATAACCCTACCGCAGTCTGGAATACAGGGATAACCCTTTAAGAATAAAATCAGATTCTATAATATATTGACACTTAAGATGACGTGAAAGAACTAGAGCATCACCTCCTGTTAAAATAATATTATCACTCCCGTTACATAAATCAGCCAATACTTTTTCTATCAAGCCCACTGCAGCCAGTATTGTCCCTGAATATATAGCCGCTTCGGTATAACAAGCTAAACCAACTGAAAATTCTGACTCATCAGCTGATAATTGTTCGGTTCCACTTGATAAAGACTGCTTCATTAACTGCAAACCTGGACTAATTAAACCACCTAAATGTTGCCCTTGCGCATCTAATACATCAAGGGTAATCGCAGTTCCGCAATCAATAATACAACGTGTATCAGGATAATAATGCTGTAAAGCAATTAAGCCTAGCCACCTATCTACGCCTAACTTAGTTGCATCTTGATAAGCATTTTTGACAGAAAAACCTTGTGAAGATGATTTAGCCATAATAACAGTAATATTTGGCCAAATATTTTTTGCTAAATCTAACAATTGATCAACAATTTGTTGTTTACTCACCGAAGAAATGGCGATTATTTCAGGTGTACCTAAACCCAACCAGGTTTGTTTTATTTTTTCGATAAAAGTCAGTGAATGATGGTTAACTGCTCGACTTTCCTGAATAATATATTTATTCTCAATCGCCCATTTGATCCGTGTATTTCCAATATCAACAAGTAATTTCATGCCTGACGAAAACTCACTTCACCCGAAGCAAATGCTTTAACTTGACCTTGCTCATCTTTTAATAACAACAAACCATTATCATCAATACCTTCAACAACACCAGAAAACACATTTTGTCCCATAAAAATTTGTACATCTTGCCCTTTCATACAATCATAAGAACGCCACTCATCAATATAACGTGTCAAACTATCTTGCTCAAAATTAGAAATCATGGGCATTAAGTGATTTAATAAAGTAGCTGCGAACTTATTTCGTATATTAACAGGACTTTCAATAAGAATTTGACTCAAATCGACCCAGTCTTGAGTTATTGATTTGGCGTTATCTTTTGCTAAATAAAAGTTTAAACCCAAACCAATAACGGCACTACAAGGACCATTTGTTTCACCCGCTACTTCAATTAAAATACCAGCGAGTTTTTTTTGTTGCCAATAAATGTCATTAGGCCACTTTAAACCAACACCTTCCACACCACATTCATTTAAAGCTCTTATAACTGCAACACCAACTGCCAAGCTAAGCCCACTTATTGATGCAGGGCCATTTTGGAATTGCCATAAAACTGAAAGGTAAATATTGCTACCAAAAGGAGAAATCCATTCCCTCCCTCTTCTGCCTTTACCCGCTGTTTGATATTCTGCAAAACAAACAACACCTGTTTGCTTTGTTTGGTGTGACATCTCAACCAAATAATTATTAGTTGAATTAATGCTATGGTGAATTTCTAACTTTGAGATTAAAGATGCAACCTCAAAAGTTAAGTTATGTTTAATTTCCGCATTAGACAATAATTGTAAAGGACTTTTTAATCGATAGCCTTTACCTGTAATAGCACTAAATTCTAGCCCTATTACATTCAAATATTTTAGTTGTTTGCAAATGGCTGAACGGCTAACCTGCATTTTTTCAGCAAGCTCAGTGCCTGAATGGAATTGTCCATCAGCTAAAATAGCGATAATTTTTTTTTGATTCTCTGAAATAATCAAAATTTCAACTCTTAAGTTTCATTAAAATACCTTAACGAAAAAACATTACCCCGTTTTATTTTCACGAATTTGCTGCATTTGTCTTTTAACAATGTGCTTAATTAAAATCTCTCTATCTTCGTCTTTTAAATTAATATAATCAATGCCTATTTGATACGGCATTGAGTTTTCAGCTAAAGTATTTTCTTTGCAATAAACAACTTTCCCATAAAGTAAAATAACAGCAACACAAGATGAAAGGAACAATTTAACTTCAATGAATTCACCTTCCTTTATTGGGGAATCAACTTCAATCGCCAAACCAGAAGCACTTAAATTTGTATGGCATAATTCACTCTCTGAAAAATCATTATTTTGCTGCAAAACAGATTGTGCTAGCAGATTAATCTTTGAATCCATTAATTTTAAATATTCGGCAATATCAGGTTGATCTTTCTCAATTTTATACATAACAGCGCGACTTTCTTGCCCTAAAACATCCAAAGCTGTTACTAAAGAACAATGACTCAACGGATCATCAGCTGCATTGCCAGCCGCTAAAACAGTCTTTTCATCAACAATCTTATAATATAAATTAACAGCATCATCAATCCGAAAAAAACGTCTTCTATCTTCCGCTCTCACACCTTCAGTTTCACTCACAATAATCCCTATATTTAATTAGATTTGTCTTTTAATGAATCAGTTTGAATCATTTCACTTACATCTTCCACTTTAAGCCCTAAAGTAGGGTCTTCTTGGGTAATAATAATTTCTACACGCCGGTTTTTTGCGCGATTAACCGCTGAATCATTTGCAACCAAAGGCTTGGTATCAGCATGCCCTTCAACCACTATTCGCTCAGGGTCGGTTCCTTGCTTCTTCAACATAAAATCAGCCACCGTAACTGCGCGTCCTGCTGCCAACTCCCAATTAGAACGATACCAGTCGGTGGAAATAGGGATATTATCCGTATGCCCAGCCACATGAACAGTTCCTTTCGAATCATTAACGGCTGAAGTGATTTTTTCCATAACAGGTTCAAATCCCGTTTTTAAAATAGCAGTTCCTGAAGGAAAAGAACCTTTCTCATTAATTCTAATAATAATTTTTAATCCTTGCGTTTCAACAGAAACTAGCCCCTCTCCTATTTCTTGGGCTAAGGAACCTTCTATTTTATCGGCCTGATCTTCTATTTCACCAACTTTAGCCTGCAGCATTTTCTGCTTTACTTCTTCCATATCTTCAACACTAACATCAAGCTTTGTTGCCTGCTGATTAGTCGATTGTTTAATTTGTTCTAATGGAGTTGGCGTTGTTTGTGCTGGTGAAAAGTGCTGTGCAATTATGCTAGTTCCCATTGGGATTTCAACGGCTACAATATCTCTTTGCACACCAAAAGCATTTTCCATAGACTCAGCCACTTTTTTAAATTTAGCTGCATCCATCGTTGCAAAAGATAGCAATAAAACAAAAAAGCACATGAGTAGAGACATTAAATCTGCAAAGGTAGCCAACCATAGTGGAGCACCAGCAGGTGGACATTTTGGACAATCAGACATGACAGTTACTCCTCGTCAGTTTTACGTTTTTTCTCAGAAATATAGGAGTTTAATAAGCCTTCCAATACTTTAGGGTTCATACCTTCTTGAATACCAGTAATAGTATCTAAAATGAGTTCCTTATTAGCTTTTTCATAAATCAGTACATAAGCTAATTTATCAACCATAGGTAAAGCAAAACAGTTGGCAACCATCGCACCATAAAGTGTTGTTAACAAAGCAACCGCCATCGCAGGTCCAATACTTGCGGGATCAGACATGTTAGCCAACATTTGAACTAAGCCCACCAGAGTTCCAATCATTCCCATTGCAGGCGCTAAATCGCCTACCCCTTTCCACATATCTTGACCGACTTCATTTCTACTGACCATCTGATCAATTTCTTGCTGCAACATTTTCTTTACAAAAGCAGGGTCATGTCCATCAACACATAGGCTAATGCCTTTTTTCATAAATGGATTAGAAATTTCTTCACCTTCAAGTGCTAATAAGCCATTTTTTCTAGCAACATCAGCCAAACGAACAGCATCTTCAATTAAGATATTAGGATCTTCTGTTTTATTTAGAAATGTTTTCCCTAAAATGCCAAATGAGCGAATAAAATCTGACAGTGGAATACGCATTAAACTCACTCCAAACGTCCCACCTATTACAATTAATAGTGATGGCACATTAACAAACAGCATCACATCGCCACCTGTTGCAATCGCCGCAACAATAATACCGATGCCTAATAAAAAACCAACTAAGGATGCTATATCCACTTTAACCCTCTTAATTTTATTTGATATTTATTGCCTAAGCTAACATTCTATGTGCGAACCTAGTCACTTATTCTATATAGAGTAGTATATTACTCAATATTTGCTGAAATATAGTATTTTAATTAGCATAATCTTCAGCCATAGTTTTTGCATCACATCACATATTATAAAATGAGCCATCCAGAATTTCCGTTAACTAAAGATTTAATTTATCTAAACCATGCTGCTGTTGCACCCTGGCCTCAACGAACCTCGGAAGCAGTTAAAGCCTTTGCCGAACAAAACACCCACTATGGTTCTCACTATTATCTAGATTGGTTAAAAAAAGAATCACTACTACGCCAGCAATTAAAAATATTACTCAATGCGCCTTCAACTGATGATATTGCTTTAGTTAAAAACACATCCGAAGCGATTTCTTTTGTTGCTTACGGACTTCCCTGGGCTGATGGCGATAATATTGTAAGCAGTGATGAAGAATTCCCCTCTAATCGTATCCCATGGGAGTCACTTGAAACTCAAGGCGTAGAACTTAGACAAGCTAAGCTTTCATCCTCAACATCACCTGAAGAAGCCTTATTTGCTTTAGTCGATTCTAACACTCGATTAATTACCATTAGCTCTATTCAATTTGCATCGGGAACACGCCTTGATTTAAAAAAAATAGGCCAGTTTTGTAAAGAAAACAACATTCTATTCTGCATAGATGCAATACAAAGCTTAGGTGCAGTAGAATTTGATGTGCAAGCCTATCACGCTGACTTTGTTATGGCAGATGGCCATAAATGGATGTTTGGTCCAGAAGGTCTTGGCGTATTTTATACAAACCCAAAATCACGAGACAAGCTTAACCTTACTCAATATGGTTGGCATATGATGGCTAACATCCATAATTATGAAAATAAGCCTTGGGATATTCATCCAACAGCACAAAGATTTGAATGTGGAAGCCCAAATATGCTGGGCATCCATGCTTGGTCTGCTAGCCTTTCTTTATTATTAGAAATAGGGATGAAAGAGATTGAATCTAAAATACAAGAAAATACCCGTTACTTAATGGATAAAATTAATAAAACCCCAGCATTGGTTTTATTAAGTAACCCAGCAACTAAATTACAATCAGGCATCATTTTATTTAAACACTCAACCCTTGATAACAATAAATTATACAAACACCTACAAGATAATTGTGTTGTTTGTGCTTTAAGAGGTGGTGGGATACGCTTTTCTCCTCATTTTTATCATTCTAAAGAAGAGCTAGATCAAGCTATGACTATTATCAATTTAGCCTAAAACAGCTTATCCATCTGTTTTATTAAATTCCCCTGACTTAGTAGGGTAAAATGGACAAAATTTTACTGGGCTCAACGAATAGCGAATAACCTAGTAATATAGTAAACTATACAAATATTTATGAGTTTTAGACTATGACAGCAGCAGAAAACGTACATCAACACGAAATTGAAAAATTTGGCTCACAAGCAGAACGCTGGTGGGATCCTCAGGGTGAATTTAAAACCTTACATGATGTTAATCCTCTTAGAATTAGCTTTATTCAACAATATGCTGATTTACAAGGCAAACGTATTGTTGACGTAGGCTGTGGCGGTGGAATATTAACAGAAGGTTTAGCAAAACAAGGTGCTGATGCACTAGGTATTGATTTAAGTGAAGAGCTATTAGATATAG
>Ga0209826_1003163_pt1 | contig 10530 bp, 9 predicted proteins | sample GOMGulsemesocosm_5_FD_184637 | JGI IMG/M metagenome (GOLD analysis project Ga0209826, IMG submission 184637) | Methane-oxidizing microbial communities from mesocosms in the Gulf of Mexico - GOM15C Gulf of Mexico (SPAdes) (version 2) | ecosystem: Environmental > Aquatic > Marine > Cold seeps...
TAGCAACCAAGTACCTCCCTAATTATTTAGGTTGGTGCAGAGTGATGGATCAGGATCATAATTTAACACCTGAGATATTATTGCACTATGCTCTTGGGGATTTTCAACACTTAACGGTGACATAGCCTTTATTTTTAATGGGTTAGATAAATTATAAAATCGAATATCAACGCCATCGGAACCTGATGACGACAGTTCCAAAGTACCTACATTTAACAGTCTATCTAAAACCCCTCTTTTTAGTCCCGTTGTTCTAATTTCTGAAAATCTAACACCAATAATATCTTGAGCAATAATTCCTTTTTTTAAAGAGACGCCTTTATTATCAATAATCAACGATACGCCGAAGTAGCTATAAAGAACACCAATAATATTGAACAGAAAAAAGGCAGCAGAACACCCTCTAGTCATCTTAATAAGCAACCCTATATTTATCCATTCTGGTAATTCATCAATATCAAAAGAGCTAAAAATAATCGACAAAATATCCAGTGGAAACAAAAACAACAAAATACAAGCCAACAGCGCAGGCATGGACACTAAATAAGTGCGCAAAGCGGGGTGATATATTACATTAATCGAATTTTCCTCACTACTGCCTACACCCTCCTCTTCCTTGTCTGAACCAGTAGACGGAGAACGCCTAATAACAAAACCCTCACTACTTTTAACATCATAATCTTGATCATCATCGTCGCCATATTTATCAATTCTATATTGATGACCAGACTCGGCCATCAATATATCGCGCATTTGCGCCGCAGAATCAAAATCACGAAAAGGCAAACGATTAAGATTGAAAATTATTACACCGGCCTCTGCTCCCTTGTTATCTTTAGTCATAATTATTCGGCGCTATCACTTGTTCGTTCTATTATTGAGACACTAATAAATAAGGTCATTTTTTCTAACATTATTCATACCGTTTCATTTTAATAAATTAATTGATTGAACTTCCTAACTTGGCACCGTTTTGCTTTTATAGATAACGCTATCAATACATAATGTATCAATAGAAAAATAATCAGCCGTTAGTCGCATTTCAGTTCTTTCTTCGCCCTTATCGTCATTCCACGACTCTTGACGCAGAATACCTTTAACAAAAACACGAGAGCCTTTTTTAAGTAATCGAACCGCTTCTTCTGCACGAAATCCCCACATATCAACAGTGAGCCAAAATCCACCTTTATCTTTAAAGCCGTTATCACCATCAGGCACTTGCCGATCAAAATAAATTCTCATATTAGCTACATTACGCGCTCCGTTACCTAGCACATCAACAGAGGTTAATTTTGGAATAACTCCCAGGTTACCTATACCGTTAAATTCACTACTCATTTAATTCTCACCCTTTATTTTTTAATAAAATATAAAATAATTGATTAAGCTAAAGAAGGCCACAATCAACCCTATTTACAAAATCATAGGTTATTGAAAATAGGACAAGCGAGACCATAAATAAGCTTTCGATTATTTAGGATGGGCACCGTGCCCACCTTAAACCAAAAGAAGATTTCGACTGATCTGCTGACAGGAAAAAACACAAGATATGAAATAAGCTTTCGCTTATTTAGGTATGGGCGCTGCGCCCACCTTAAACTAAAAGAAGATTTCGACTGATCTGCTGACAAGAAAAAGCACAAGACAAGACAAGACATGAAATAAGCATTATCTTATTTAGGTATGGGCGCTGCGCCCACCTTAAAGCAAAAAAAGATTTCGACTGATCTGCTGACAAGAAAAAGCACAAGACATGAAATAAGTTTTCGCTTATTTAGGGTGGGGCGCTGCGCCCCACTCCAAACTGTGGAAAGGATTTTGAATGATCTGTTAATGAGAAAGCCAGGGAATAATAAATCAGCATGCGCTAATTCAGGATGGGCAGCCTGCCCACTTTAAAATCATAAAGAGAGTTCAAGCGACCTGTTGACGAAAAAATGCAGAAAATAGAAAAACAGCATTCGCTTATTTAGGGTGGGGCGCTGCGCCCCACCCTAAACTGTGGAAAGGATTTTGAATGATCTGTTAATGAGAAAGTCAGAGAATAATAAATCAGCATGCGCTAATTCAGGATGGGCAGCCTGCCCACTTTAAAATCATAAAGAGAGTTCAAGCGACCTGTTGACGGAAAAATGCAGAAAATAGAAAAACAGCATTCGCTTATTTAGAGTGGGGCGCTGCGCCCCACCCTAAACTGTGGAAAGGGTTTTGAATGATCTGTTAATGAGAAAGCCAGAAAATAATAAATCAGCATGCGCTAATTCAATATGGACAGCCTGCCCACTTTAAAATCATAAAGAGAGTTCAAGCGACCTGTTGACGGGGAAATGCAGAGAATAGAAAAATAAAAAAACTGGGTTGATCCAATCATCGCCCCAGATAAACCGCCGTAATTTGTTCCCGCTCATGACCCAGCTCTTGGCTGATCATCAGTCTCACTTCTAAATCTTTATCTCTTTGTATTTGAGTCATACCTTTTTTTTGCACCCCACCCTGGGCGGGAGACTGCCACCCCGTCAATTCTTGATAGCGTTGCTGCGCATACTCATGCCTTAATCCATGCAATTTACTTAACCCAGCGCCTGCTGTATGCCGTTCATAAATTTTTAATTGCTGAATATAACTTTTATCATTAGGAATCAAAGACCCTTTACCCGCGAATAACTTTACCTGTGCTAACACTTCTTTTTGATGCTCATTCGTAATCGGGATGATTCTTTCTCGCCCCCCTTTAGTCCAAGAACCTTTCAAACTAATGTGATCGCCTCTATCCGCATAATCCGCATTAAATTTAATCGCCTCTTCCCGCCTTAGACCAAAGGCAGATTGCAATGCTAAGCTTGCTCGCACATGAGCATCCTTAACCGATGCTATTTGCTCACTGGTCAGCGTCACCGCTTTCGTTTCGTTGGTCACGTATTGCCTATTTTCAATACCGTAAACGGCATTATCTTTAGCAATAGCCTCACGCCTGTCGGCTTTTTCAGCCCACCAACGTAAAGCAGACATGCGGTTTTTCATAACCCCCGCACTTAAATCCGACGCTTTCCAGAAATTAACCAGCGCATCAATATGTTTAGCTTTCAAGCTCTCTGCCTGCATCTGCCGAAAACCCATGTCATGCAATTGATTCGCTATTTGGTGCAGTATCTTTTGACGGTTACTTTGGGTTGCAAAGGAACCGTCCTTGTTTCTTAAGCATAAATTTTTTAACTGATAGTTTAGATCGCGCATATAAATCCGATGGTTAGTGTTACTGCCAAGTAGTAAAAAAACACTACTTCCCGAAGGTAAAGGCATGCGTCTCTGTTTATGGACAGAGAAGATCTAATACTCCTGATGTCAGAAACAACGGGACTTTCTGTAGAAAGCCTACCGCTGATAGTTCTATCAGCTCAATAAAGGTGTTAACTTTTTCCCGTTAACCTTAATGAAAAATACCCCTCATAAAGGAGCTGCTTACTATGATTTTAGATTGCTCTAGGGCTCATAGAACCAAAGGGTTACGATTTTAGATACTCTAAGGCTCGTAAAGGCCAAGGTGCATAATTTCCCGAAGGCGGTTTATACAACCGTTTTCATCCATCCAGAAGCTACCGCTTCCTAACCCATTTGATGACCATGGAGACTCTAAAGTGAGTCATGCTTTACCCATCCAATAGAATGGGGACTCTATAGTGAGTCACGCTTTAAAATTATTTTTGCGCTCATTAAAAAGAAACCCCGCCCCTCCCAAAGGCCAAATCCCCCTGATCGAACGATTTTCGGCTAAAGGCCAAAAATCGTTTTTACGCTTCCGCGTCACTACCCGCGGGTAGTGACGCGGAAGCCCACCACATGCGCCCTAAAGGGCTCTTTTTTTTGCTCATCACCCCTCCGTCACTCGATAATACACCCCTATCACCCAAAATAATAGCTAATTTTTGCCCCCTTTTCTCTCTTTTTTAGAAGCGTACGCGTAACTCGCTGCCCCACTTTAAACCAAAAGAAGATTTCAGCCGATCTGCTGACAGGAAAAAGCACAAGACCTGAAATAAGCACTCTCTTATTTAGGCATGGGCGCTGCGCCCACCTTAAAGCAAAAGAGGATGTCATCTACTCAGTTGACAGAAAAAGCGCAAGACACGGAATAAGCATTTTCTTATTTAGGCATGGGCGCTACGCCCACCTTAAAGCAAAAGAAGATGTCATCTGATCAGTTGACAGAAAAAGCACAAGACCTAGAATAAGCATTTTCTTATTTAGGCATGGGCGCTGCGCCCACTTTAAAGCAAAAGAAGATTTCGACTGGTCTGTTGACAGGAAAAAGCACAAGACTTGGGATAAGCTTTTGCTTATTTAGGCATGGGCGCTGCGCCCACTTTATTCACTAGAGCCTAACGCGCTACGCTTGTTGGATATAATTTTTGAAATTGCCAACAAGACTGTCAATATCAAAAATTACATCTTAATAAAAGCGTTTACTGCCCCTCTATTTACCCAACAATTTAGCCCTACAAAGACCCAAAGACTCATCTATCACCTCTTTATGCAAAGAGACGGAAAGTAACTCATTCGGCTTATTGTTTTTAGTTAAAAAATTCCATTCACTTGCTCTGTCAACCACTCGCCGCACTGTTCTATGATCCATAAATAATTCTCGACCTATCTGCCTAGCGCTAATTTTCATAGCTTGATTATCATGGTTGCGATACAAATACTGCAAAACTTTAGCTGTTGTCATGGAGACACTCTCAGTAGATGCCTCTCTTTTACCCACACTTCGCCCCCGGGTTAACTCTAAAAAAACCTCAAACTCACTTGGCTCTGTTGCGCTTAATGGCTGACTTATCCAAAAATCATTAACTACATCAAAAAATCCTTGTTGATATATCCGCAGCTTTTCCAGCTCACCCGCTTTCCTATCGGAAACAGGTAAACCAAATAACCAGACTTGTAATAGTCTTATAGGTAACATTGATGACCAACTTGAGTCCCCGTTACCCCATCCGGTTAATTCCATAAGGTTTAACAGAGGATGTTGTTCGATAATTTGTTTCTGGCGCTTCCAATCTAACCCTATTTCTACACAAATAGGGTTAATAGAAACATAGATAACAGCCTTATGTTTTGCCGTTAAAATATCAATACCATTAAATTTAACCCTTGCAAATAGTGGCATAATTTAATTATCCTTACGCTGGCAACCCAAGTAAATTAGTTGGCTTTAGTTGATCTGACACTTCATTAGGCATGCCATTATCCTTAGTCACCTTGACTCTAATAGCAGGAGCCATTCTTGCTCTTTTATCCTTGGATAACACCTCGGGTGGACAGTCGCCGTATGTCTCTAAAGCCCTTTTAGCACTCTGATTATCTTGCTTTATATCTTCCCTTGTCACACCGGTAAATTTCCATTCCGTCACCAGAGCAAAGGTGCGCCGTATAGATTTCCCCACTGAATGAATAATACTTTCCGACATAGCCCGGTCAATCAAACCTAAATGTCTGGCCGTAAAAATGGAGCATGCAAGCGCGTCATAATCTGAAACTAGATAAGCGCCTATATAGCCAAAAGGATTTTGAAAATAGAGAGAGACCTGAATCGGCTGTAAGGAATGGGCAACTTCAATATTAAATCCTTCCATTGATTTCAATACCTCATCTAGCCATTGTTTTTTTTCCTTAATCATTGCTCTGGATTCGTTAATGGATTCTTCAATTTGCAGTAAATACCAATCAGCATAAGGGTCGTCAGATTCAGAAGACAACCAAAGTAACTTGGTTCTACTGCCAAAATCCAACAACCCCGTAATGGGGCTAACACCTTTGCTTCGCCGCCTTCCCGTGACTAACTTTTGGGCTTGCTTGGTTTGAATTGTCATGGTTGTCGTATTGCGCAAACCGCCAGGTTGTTCACTCAACACTTTAGGTGGCTGGTCTTGCGTCAAGTTGCTACGCGTTACTTCAACCACATCATCTTGATCTAAATTTTCCATACTAACTCCTGCGTTAATTTTTAATGGGCACCTCGCCCAGTCCTATTTTTCAATTACAAATGAGTCTTTGATCTCACTGAGATATTAACCTTGCCCCAGCGTTTTTCATGATCCCGTTTTTTTTCTGCCTCTGTAAATGGCAAACTTTCAGCGTTGGGATCGGGTTTTTTGACAAATTTATCTCTAGCCTCTTGAGTAAGCTGCTTTTGTTTATTTTGTATTGCGGCTTCTGCTCTTCCTTGATTTTTTCGTCGCGCTTGATGGTTAAGATACGCACTTGTCAGATAGGTATTGCCTTGGCAATGTTGATTGCACAGCCAGGATAATAATGAAATATTATTTCTTACCGGTTTATCGGTTTTGTTTTTCAGTATGATTTGCTCGGCAACTTCATCCAGAAAATCTTGCTGCAAAGTGTCCTCTACTTTTTGCAAATACAGGACTGCTAATTTTTTCTCATTTTCACTAAAGGTTCGAGGGTAAATTAAATTGCCTAAATTTTTTTTATTTTCGTTTTCATTGATTCCTGCGGAATCTGTCGTGGTTGTTTCTTTTTTTAAAGATTTATTAAAACTACTACTACTACTACTACTACTACTAGCCGCGTTTACTTTCTGGACATGGATGTTAACTGGTTGATTTAATTCATTTTCATGATTTTCATTAGCCATGTTTAAATTATGGATATGGCTTTTATCATCCATGTTTAAATTATGGACATGGCTTTTATCATCCATGTTTAAATTATAAACATGGATGATATTTCCAACTTTATTGATCTCCTGCAAGGAATGAATGATGCCTGTGGATAAAGAAGGTGCCTGAAAGGGTTCGCTATTATCATCGGCAATGGAACGATTAATGGATTGCTGTGTTTTCTGTGCAAGCGCTCTAATTTTTCTATTATTGTGTGTGGTTTGTTGCTTAACAAAACTAAGGTATTCACTATCTAGGTAAATAGAATCAGATAAGCTAATAGGGGTGTCATGAATGGCATAAATATTACCTTTAAACTTGCCGTCTTCGGTTCTCATTTTAGAGCACAGCGAAATCCATCGGGAAAGCCTGAGTACATAAATGACTCTTGATATGGTTGTGTTGGAATAATTCAAGTGCTGTTTTAGTAAATCATTTAAGGACAACATGACCGTAGAACTATTGATCGCTTGGGTTCTAATGATCCCCCACGATCTCACATCCACCGCATCCAGATCTTTATCAAACCAAATCGAACGCGGTATTGCATCTTGCCAGTTACCAATATAAACCAAAGAATCACTGTGCCGACTCGCTTCGCGGCTAGGCTCTTTTTCTAGCAGACTCAACTCGGCCGAAATACGCCCTGCTAAGGTTTTTATCTGCTCAGAAATGATGTTATTCATCGATTAATCTCTAATAAAAAGGCTTACTTATTCCATTCCTGCAGAGTCAACCAAATGGCATTGATCTTTAGGCCCGTTTTTTCTGAAGCCCTTAGGAGCTTATTGGCTAAATTAGCGTTATCTTCTAGGTCGCTTGGCTTAATGTGATCCCATAAAAGATCCAGATCTTTATCATTAGGCATAGAAGGTCGCCCTTCTCCTTTGGGGAGATTTAAGAATTTTTTGCACATAGCCACATCTAACGTTGATAAGCCGTATAGGTATTTCATGACCGGATAAGAAGCCCCTGCTGTGAGCAACTCATAGATTTTCTGTTGGCGTAGCGTTTTATCTTGAATGATTTCCAGTGCCACATCTAATGCATCGTGATCAAATTGCACAGAAACAAATTTTGCTTGGCTCAAAGCGGACATATCATGTATTTGTTGTGAATTCATATTCACTATTTTTATCACTTGATCGGAACTCATTCCCATTAACGCAGGGGTTTTAAAGTCGCCCATGGATGCCATTCTGGAAATATAAAGTAAGGTATGCAATGCATACTCTGATTGATAGTTTATGCCCATAATCTAGTTCCTTTTACTTCGTAAAAATAACGATGCCTACACGAATTAACTTGCAACCCAAATTTTATTTTCTGAGTAATTGCGTTTCATAGCGCGTAGGTGCGTTATTAATTTCAATAACTCAGAAAAAGTCTTATCATCAAGAATTTCGTTGTTTTGCAAAAGATTGCACATCACATCTTTAATGCTGGGAGGGTTGCCCAACCACTGAATCAGCTTATCATCCTGATGGATGCCACTTTCTTGGTTGAGCCTAAAAAAATGCGTATGTGCCCAAGCATATCCATGTGAATCAAGTCCGACTCTTGTTCGGATAGACCCACTAACATCCACCACATCAAATATTTCGCGACCTCATCTTGACGAAAAGGATGGTCGAGGCATTCCACAATAAAACCCAAGCCATTATCGACCGGTAAGATCACCGACTCTAACTGATTATCTCTGGCAATCTTGCTCGCTAGATCGTAACTTATGCCGCGCAAACTTTGTAAATCAAGAGGCTCCTCAATAAGCCCACTGACGGGACCTACCTGATGACGCTTAATCGATGGCTCTATACTAATGACTTTTGGCTCTTCTTGATCGAATGCTTGCAGACTGTGCGAATCCTCTTTTTGAGACGTATGATTATCGCTATTAACTTTTACTATTTTAGCGTTATCGACCTGCGTACCTGTTGCGCTCTCTATTGATGTATCTTTATCAATAGAGGTACTTTCTTTTTGAATTTCATCGTTACTGTTAACGTGGCACTCTATATTATTAATGACTTCAATCTCTTCTTGATCTGAGACTTGCAAATTATAAGGAGCAGCATCCTTAAATAATTCAGCATCAACCTGTAGTCGTAATAAATTAGAGCGGACGCCTGTTACTTCTGAAAGAGCCTCGTCTAGTTCTTTTCGCATCGCTTCAATACTAAAATCCTCACCATCTTGGCTTGACATGACACTTGAAAAAACCGCATCAAAGTTGTCTGTCTTGTTGGCGATATAAGCCTTATAGCCCGTATGAATCTTTTTTAGTTCATCTATTTTTCTAGTCGTGCTAAATCCACGCCTTAAAGCGACAGGAATTATTTTATCTAACTCAACAGCGTATTCCATGCGGGTAATATTCCGTCTTGATAGCGGGTAGCCCATTTCAATCGTGAGCCTTGTAAATTCACGCAATGAAAGTTCTTGCTGCAACTCTTTTTCCCATTCTTTTTTTAGTTCGCTGATGGCATGCGCTTTATCAATCAATAACATTTCGCCATGCATCACATTCTCAATTAAATGGTCAGAAATCATGCGGGAATCAGAGGCCCAAGGATCAAAAAAACAATCTATTCGATTAAACACTTCATCTCCTGTCTCCAAATACAGCTCATTTAATATACTGAGTCGTGTATTCCCGCCTGCTTTAATCATAAAAATCGCATCCCCTGGTCGCCTCGTGACCTTAAAGGGGGTGATCAGTTTTTTGGTACTCCTAATGGAGGCTTTAATTTGATCATAAAGCGGATTTATCTCTTTGCGCGGATTTCTATCAAAAGGTTTGATCTCTGCGAGCGATAAAATAAATTGTGTCGTCGTTAATGGATCAGAAAAGGGCAAGTCTACGCCGCCTTGATCGCCAAAATTGGTTTCAGAAAGCATGCTCTGTATAGCGTCACTGGAAGGTCTGAGGTTCTGTGCCATTTTATATTTCCCTTTATTACTTATCTAAACTCAGGAAGATTCGGAATGAGTTCATGCGCTAATTTAGCCATCGTTTCACCAGCGCTTAATGAAGTGCTATGACGCCTTTTATCCAACCGATGCACGGGGATTTTTTGTGTTGCTCCTTCTCGGTAAATAACTGAATTAGGAATAACCACCTCTAAAATAGTAATGACACATTGACTGGCCGAGAAAGTAGCTTTTCTCAGTTCATTGGTAATGATTCGGGCATCAACCGTCCTATCTTGGCGATAAATAACACCGTGCAAAGGGCCAATAGGCGCACCGAGTCTCGCCATGGGCTGAAGTCGTTTAATCATCCCTACCGTCCCTCTTACAAATTCTCTAGCAGATAGGATTTCTGGCGGTATGGGGGAAAGCATAAAATCAGCAGCAATAACCGCAGCATCTTGTAATGGCCCCATGGCTCCTTGCGTATCCATCAAAACAAAGTCATATCGTCCCTCTAACAAAGACAAAATAAACTTTAAACGAACACGGCCATCCGGTGCGTCACGAATCCAATCTCGCAACTTACCCTCAGGATCATCAGAGAGCACAATATCCAAGTTTTCAATATTCGTTTGACTGATGGTGTCCTTAATTGAGGAGTGAATCAGAAAATGTTGTAAGCCATGCTCAGCTCGCACATTGACAGGGTAATAACTCGATAAAGTAGGTTGAGGATCAGCATCAATCAATAAAACACGATACCCGTAGTCAGCTAAAATTCCACCCAGATTGGCTGTTATGGTGGTTTTACCTACACCACCCTTGGTGCTCACAACCGTTATTTTGATCATTGGTCTTTTTTTGGTTAGTATTTTGGCTTGACTCTATAATGAAACAAAACAAAAAATAATTCAATCTTATTTTTATAATAATTGATATATTT
>Ga0209826_1003167_pt1 | contig 10521 bp, 6 predicted proteins | sample GOMGulsemesocosm_5_FD_184637 | JGI IMG/M metagenome (GOLD analysis project Ga0209826, IMG submission 184637) | Methane-oxidizing microbial communities from mesocosms in the Gulf of Mexico - GOM15C Gulf of Mexico (SPAdes) (version 2) | ecosystem: Environmental > Aquatic > Marine > Cold seeps...
TTCGGTGAGGGCCGCAGTGCGCAGCGGTTTCTGGCTGCGAATCTGGCGCAGCTCATTCTTGTAAACAAATTCTACGCCGGCGGGGCCCATCACCGCGGCGCGGGTGGTGGGCAGGGCCACCACAAAGTCGGCCCCAGTTGGGTAGTTGTTGTAAGAGGCGTAAGCACCGCCAAAGGCGTTGCGAATGAGGAGCAGAAAGCGGGGCGTGCGCAGATCGATAATGGCGTCTAGCATGGCGCGGCCCGCCTGCACGATTCCACCAGACTCTTGCTCTCGGCCCGGCACAAAGCCGGTGGTGTCTTCCATGAAAATAACCGGAATGTTGTAAAGGTTACAAAAGCGGATAAAGCGAGCATTTTTATAGGCGGCCGCGATATCAATTTGGCCGGAACTCACGGCGCTGTTGTTGGCGACAAAACCTATCACGTTACCACCCATTCGGCCGAGCGCAGTAATGGTATTGCGTGCGCGCTCTGGCTGGATTTCGAAGAAATCGCCATGATCACAGAGCTGTTGAATCATAATAGACACGTCAAAAGGGGTGTTAAAACCGCTGGGCGAGTTGAAGGTTTTTTTCAGCAGCAAGTCAATGTCCCAAGTTTTTCGGTCAATGGGGTCGGAGGTGGCTTGAAACGGCGCCAATTCGGAGTGGTTATTAGGTAGATAGTTGAGTAATTCCTTAACTTTGCGCAGCGCGCTTACTTCGTCAGGCACTACAAAATCGGTCACGCCAGTTTTGCTGTGTACGCCCGGACCACCGAGCTCATCGGGCGTGACATCTTCGCCCAACACCGATTTAACAACACCAGTGCCAGTTAAACCGAAGAAGGTGTTGTTGGGCTGAATGAGGAAGCTGCCTTGACGGGGCAAGTAAGAGCCTCCACCGGCATTGAAGCCAAACATACACATAATGCTGGGAACCACGCCGCTGATTTTGCGCAGTGCCGTAAACGCTTCTGCGTAGCCGTCTAGGCCACCAACACCCGCAGGCACATAGGCGCCGGCGCTGTCGTTCAAACCCACTAAAGGAATCTTGCGCTTTCCAGCCAGCTCAAACAGGCGGGCCAGTTTTTTACCGTTAGTGGCGTCCATGGAGCCCGCTCTAACCGTGAAATCGTGACCGTAAAGTGCCACGTCACGACCGTTCACTTTTATAATAGCGGTAACCAAAGAGGCGCCGTCGAGGTTCTTGCCCCAGTTTTGAAACAATATGGTGGGCTCTTCGTCAGTGAGAACTTGGATGCGCTCCCAGATGGTCATGCGCTTTTTCTGATGCTGCCGCTCGTTGCCCTTTACCCCTGAGGCAAGTTTTGGTCGCTGCTGCAGGTCGTGGCCTTTTTGCAGTGATTCTTCATAGAGGCCAGGTGCATAACCGGCCTGGCCCGGCACACTAAATTCAATGTTGTTATTGGTTTCGAAGGGGTTTTGCAGTGAGGCGTGAGGCTTGTCTTTCATGTTTGGGCTTCCGGCTGAGCGCAGTGGGCAATTAATGTGAGCTGATTTTACCTTGGCTTATCTATATTGTGAAGCGTTTTGCGGCGCGAAGTAACATTAGAATAATGTCATAACCAATTGATTTTATAGGAATATATGTTTTATTTTTTTATAAAAAAATGACATAAATTTCAATAAAAATAGACATATCCAATCATCTTGATGGCACTTTTCGTGAGTTATCCCCCGTTTTGGCGGAAAATACGATCAAAATTCCTATTTATTAAGCCAATAAACAAAGCATATTTACGCAAATTTAGGGCGTTTTCTCGCTGTTCTCTAGTATCGAATTTCTTGCTGTCACTACTAATTGTTCTATAGTTTAAGAGAAGGCCTGTATATAACCAGCCCTATTCAATATAGCGCTTATAGCCCGACGTTGGTTGTTTTTACCTAAAAAGAAGAAGGCAAATATATTGCCGTGTAAGTTATTAAACGCTGATGCCGCTTGCTCGTAGGCTTAAGTGCTTAAAACACTCGTAAAGCAAACTTAAGAATAGGAAGGAGAAGGCCATCGGCGTCTCGCGCGGCAAATCTTGTATTTTAATCCTAGCACTAATGGCACTTCTCATGGCTAATGTTCAGGCAGAGGGTGTGAATCCTATCGGACTCAGGGCCGATACCAGTCGGGAGACCATGAACGGCGGTCGAAAATCGGGCTCTCACATTAAAGTGTTTTTACCTTACTTGCCCTATCTTGCCATATCTCACTCAGTTAACGCGGGGCTGGTAAGGCCCGCCAATAATGAGCGTGGCTGGGATTACGACATGGCTGTAGCCCATACAAGAATAAATGATTACACCTACGAGTTTGAGCTTCGAAGTGGGGTGAAATTTCAAGATGGTAGCCCCTTCGATGCGGATGCGGTCTTGCTGAATTTGGCGTATTTCAAGAAGGCGCCTTACACGTTCACGGCCATTAATCGTGTTTACGATAAAGCGGAAAAGATATCAAAACATAAGATTCGAATTTATCTGAAAGAAAAATATGGCTTGTTTTTGTATGACGCTATGTGGATCCACTTCTACACCAAAGCATATCTCGAAAAATATGGTTGGAATGGCAAGCCCACAGCCCCCAATTTAGCCGCAGCAGGGCCCTATGCGCTTGGCCCCTATATTCTTCAGAAGGGTTATGTGGAGGGCGATAGAAATTCCTCTGTGGTTGAGCTGGTAGCGAATCCAAACTATTGGAATCCGAGTTTTCCAAAAGTGGAAAGAATTACGCTCTTTCTAGATCTTAAAACCGATGTCGCCGTTTCTGAATTACTGGCTCAGGAAGGCAAGATTGACGTTATGCCCATTCCATTTTCCTACGAATTACCGACTGTATTGTCAGATTACGCAAAACTGATGCGCTCGCCCTCCACCAACAATTATTCCGTGCACATTAATATGGTAAGCGGCAACGTTCTTTTAAAAGAGCGAGAGGTTAGGGAGGCCATTAACAAGGCCGTTGATCAAGAATCTCTATTAATGCTGTCTATGAATGGAGAGGGCGAAAACTCACCGACAATGGTCTCCCCAAATTTTTACGGAGTAAAACAAGCAAGTCGCCATTTGCAATCTTATTCAACTATTGAAAGCCCATTGTCACCCGCCACTAGGCAGAAGCTCATTAATACTATTAAAAAGTATCAGGCGAAATATGGCATGGATCCCAAGCAAAAGCTTAAGTTAAAGTTTCTAGTACAGGATAGCTTTCTGTTTCTGGTCAAAGATATTAAATATTTTTTGGAGTTGATTCATATCGATCTTGAACTTGAAGTCGTTGAAGAAGAGAGGAACATATTTGATCAGCTTCTGAAAACCAGGGATGGTCTCAATAACATTCAATATGACTTCCTAATATGGGGGAATTACGACTGGATTAGGCATCCGTGGTCGGCACTTTTCGTTTATAGGCCTAGTAGTGTCTGGTCGACGATTGGTCACGACGATGTTTTGGAAAATTATGTATCGCTGTTGTTTCAAACTGCAATAGAAGAATCGGGGTATATTCCCTTGCTGAAGTCGATTATTGAATACGTATATCAGCAATCCTATATGTTATTTTTGCCAAGCCCGAACAAAGTTCTGGCGCTCAATAAAGAGGTATTTTTTCAGCCAAGACCCTCAGCCTTTATACCCCTGTGGGAAATTGAAGTGAGCGACAATCATTGGTCGCTTAGAAAAGGAGAATATCCACAGGCACTAAAGGCGCCGGTGCAAATCACTCACAGCAATATGGAGGCCAGATAGCATGGAGTCTGCCTCGGAAAAGGTTCTTTCCAAACGTATTCTAGCAATATTTTTATTTACTACGGCTATTCTGGTTTTGCAGGGTGTTTACAATATTTTCAGTTTGCGAGGGGTTAACAGCTCCATCGCTCAAGTCTACGAGTCAGTCAATCAAGTGAGCGCAACCTCCTCAGATATTACTCTGCCAATTTCGGAACTGCGTCAGCTTTCTATGAGCTTGGTGATGGCCCCAAGCCAAAGCCTCAGAGATCAGCTGGAAACTGAAGTCAGTGTGCTTCAAGGAAAAATCGATCGAAACTTAAATAGCAGTCAAGATCACGAATTTTCTGACAAAAAATCGGCAAAACTCTTTGCGGATATTGGCGAGGCATGGAAAGGTTATTCGGCGGCTATCAATGTCACAAAAGGGTATGTGCACGAAGGCGTGCGTATAGCGGAATTTATCAGCGTAACCATTCACGAAAAGAGTGCTTATGACAAGGTGACGCTGGCGATTGTCGCCTACAATGCCTACCAACTGGAAATTAGTGCACAAACTTTCCAGGCCGCGCAAAGTGATGCCACCATCGCCTTCTGGGCCGTTCTTATTACGACGGTGATAGAAGTTGCAACCTTGAAGATAATTCTGGCTTATGTCCTCAATCTAGTGCGTCATTATGTGGCTTCAAGAAAAGATCACGCAGAAGAATTGAAAAGTAAAAATGAAGCGCTGGATAAATCGGCACAGCTCAGACTATTGCTTGAAGGGCGCATTAAGGCAGAAGAGAGAATTCATCATCTGCGCAATTACCTCTCAAACATCATCAATTCCATGCCCTCAGTGTTAATCGGCGTGGATGCTGACGGTACGGTAACTCAATGGAACGAGGAAACTGCAAGAGTGACAGGGCTTAATGAGGATTATGCACTGGGACAGCCGTTAGCAGAATCCTTCCCGCGCCTCGCCGAAGATATGCCGCATGTGCATAAGGCCATTGAGTCTCGTAAAGAACAGAAAGTTGCCAAGCGCCAATATCAGCAGGATGGCGAAACCTTATATGAAAACATGACAATCTATCCTTTGGTGGCAAGTGGCGTTGCCGGGGCGGTTATACGGCTCGATGACATAAGCGCGGCGCACGCCAGTGAAGCGGCCTTACGTCGTGCACAAAAAATGGAAGCGATTGGTCAGCTTACTGGCGGTATTGCTCATGACTTTAACAATATATTAGGTATTGTTATGGGTAATTTGGAGCTTCTGAAGTTTAAATTTATCGACGACGATGAAGCTTTGCAACGTATTGAAAATGCGCTTAAGGGCTCCCAGCGTGGTGCTGATATAACACGTAAGCTGCTCAGTTTCTCACGTAATACTACACAGGACGCTAGACCTACGCAGGCCAACAGTATTGTTGAGAGCATGCAGGAGCTTATTTCTAAATCACTGACGGTATCTATTAACATTCAAACTAAATTGGCGGATGATTTATGGACGGTAGAAATTGACCCGGGTGACCTTGAAGATGCTATTTTGAATCTCTCGCTGAATGCAAAAGATGCAATGCCAGAAGGTGGCACCCTGGTCATCGAGACCGCGAATAAAGTGCTGGATGATGCCTACGTGAAATCCAACCCGGAAAGCCAATGCGGTGATTTTGTTTTGATATCCGTCAGCGATGATGGCATCGGTATGTCTAAAGATGTCAAAGAAAAAGCACTTGAACCCTTCTTTTCCACAAAAGAGCAGGGCAAGGGAACGGGTCTAGGTTTAAGCATGGTTTACGGTTTTGCGCAAAACTCTGGCGGGCATGTCGGAATTTTTTCAGAGCTTAACGAGGGCACAAGCTTCCAGATATTTTTGCCTCGAGCGCAAATGAAATCGAGCGCGGTAACGGGCCGAAACAATCGCTTAGGGGCTCTGCCGAGAGGCACGGAAACCGTGCTGATTGTTGATGACGAGGCGGCCTTAATTGACATTGCGGCTGAACACCTAAAATACCTTGGTTATTCCGTTTTGGTCGCCGTGAACGCTAAGCAGGCCTTAAAAATATTGGCAGAGAACAGTAATGTAGACTTGGTATTTTCTGACATAATTATGCCTGGAGATATGGATGGCTGCAGATTGGCCCAAAGTGTCCGCGAATTATACCCAAGCTACAAAATTTTGCTGGTCAGTGGTTTTACCAAAAAACAAGAGGGCTTACCGGAAACTGACAGTGCTCTCGTTTTAGAACTGCTGGAAAAGCGATTGCATAAACCTTACAGCTTGTCAGAACTGGCGCTTGCGGTTCGACGTACGCTGGATGAAACAAGCTAGTGGCTAGATGATGCCTGCATCCAAACTGGCGGCCATTGATAACCCAAGGTTCTCACACTGCTCAATAAATTGAGGCTGAAAATCTCCTCGGCAAATTAAAGGCTCCTGAACTAAGCGCCAACGTAGGCCGGTGGTAATCGTTTCAATCGCTCTATGAGTGCCCGTGCCATCGTGGCCTGCACGAATGAAAAAAGTGAAGGGTAAGCCTTGGGTTTTATCGAGGCATTCGTAATAGCAGCGATCGAAAAGGTCTTTCATCAAACCGCTCATGTAGCCAAGATTTTCGGTGGTGCCAAGAATCACGGCTTGCGCCGATAGAATATCTTTGGCCTGGGCTTCAAGTGGAGGAATATAACGAATCTCAACATCACTAATGTCGTCATGAGAAGCCCCTTTAATGACGGCCGCAACCATTTTTTGAACATTTTCGGACGGTGCGTGAGCAATAAAAAGCAGTTGTTTTTTATCGGACATAAGGTAATTCTCGGGTTCAGGCACAAAACATTTATGTCTCAAGACTAACACAGCTCTAAGCCTGTCGCTTTTTCGACTAGGTCCAATAAACAACTTGGTATTCTAAGCACAATATATCACCTATAGATACTTCAGGGAGAGTATCCTCTCTTTCCGTGCATAACCAAGGATGGCCTCATGTATCGCTTCCTGCTCGCGATGTCGCTGGGCTTGCTCCTGCCGAGCTATAGTGCGCGCTTGCCTACCTCCGATGAAGTACTGTTCATGTGTGGTTTGCTTGCGGCTCTAATATACACGGCATGCCACCTTCAAAAGAGCAAAACGAAACCGACCCCTGCAAGCCATAAGCTCACTTTAGTTTTTCTGGGCTTGGTGTTGGGTGTGGTTTTGGCCTTCGCTCGAGGGCAGCAACTAATGTCTCAGCAGTTACCCGCAGCGATGAATGGGCGCGAGTTTCTCCTGGCAGGGGAAATTGTTGGTTTGCCAAAATGGCAGGGCGACCGCTGGTCTTTTTATGTACGGCCGAGAACAGAAGAGGCGACTAATGCCTATTCAGGAGAGGGCTTATCAAACATTCGTAAAATTCATTTATCTTGGCGCCCCAATCAAGATGCGCACCTTGAAAAAAATCTTCAGCTTGTGCCTGGTCATGTGCATAATTTTCGAATGAGACTTAGGCGTCCGAGGGGACTTGTAAACCCTGGGGGTTTTGACTACCAAGCTTGGAAAATTAGGCAAGGGGTAGGGGCTCAAGGTTATTTGCTCAGCCCTCCGAGTGCAGTGCTTAGGCTTAATAACTCCGTAGACCACCTTCGTTACCTTATCAGGCTAGGCCTTCATCGCGCTTTTCCTGAGCGCAAAGATCTACAGAGCGTACAAGCGTATACACTAGCGCTACTCATTGGTGACAAATCGGCAATAAGTCAGGACCAGTGGGCTTTTCTGCAAAAAACCGGCACTCTGCATCTAATGGCTATTTCCGGCATGCACATTGGCATAGCGGCTTTTTTAGGGCATTTTCTCGGCGCTCTGCTGGGCCGCTTTGGCAACTTAATCAACACTAGAATAAGTACAAAAGGGCTAGGGGCACTTGGCGCGATTGCGGGGGCTGGGTGCTACAGTGCCTTAGCGGGTTTCAGCTTGCCCACGCAGAGAGCCTTGCTGATGTTATTGGTGTATTACCTTAGCCAAATGTTCCGTCGACCTCAGGCTGGCTTTTACTACTTTTTTTGGGCCTTAGTGCTGGTTTTAATACTCGACCCTCTCGCGCCTTTAGATACCGGTTTCTGCCTATCTTTTGGTGCAGTGTTTTGTTTGCTATTGGTGTTTTCCGGTCGCCGAGAGCCGGGCAGTTTTAAAGCCCTAGTCAAGGCGCAGGGTATTCTATTTGTGGGGCTGGCCGTACCCCTCAGTGTGATAAGCGGTAGTGTATCTTTAATTGCGCCCATTGCTAATATAGTGGCCATTCCAATGGTGTCGATGATTGTCGTCCCGGCATTGTTTGTCAGTGTCTTGTTCATGTTTTTTCAGCTCGATAGCATGCTCGCGCAGACACTCACCTTGGTTCTTTACCTCTTGTCCTATTTGATGGAATTTTTAAAAGGCTTGGACGCGCTATGGATTCCCAGTGTGTGGCAGGTGCCTATGCCTTTGCCTCTAAGCGCAGTTTTTTCCGCGGCCGCTGGGTCGCTTTTATTTCTGCTGCCAAAAGGGATACCGGGTCGTCACTTAGGTTTCATTGGGTTTTTGCCTTTGTGTTTGAGTGGCACGCAGAGCATGCAGAGCGCCCACCCGTCCCTTAAGCTCACGGTCTTAGATCTTGGTCAGGGTCTGGCGGTACATATACAAACGGCACATCATCATCTTTTGTATGACACAGGTCCCCGTTATGGTGAGCAGTTCGACAGCGGCAAAAATATCCTTTTGCCTTATTTTCGACGTCAAGGTATTGAAGCTTTACACAGTTTAATTGTAAGCCATGAAGACAATGACCACGCGGGCGGGGCAGCTGCAATTCGCCAAGCTATGAGTATACAAAAGCAGTGGCAATCAAAAGGCCTAAACTCCTGTCATGAAGCCAAGCCCTGGGAGCTTGATGGCGTAAAGTTTGCCTTTTTGGGACCAAAACCCAGAGCCAATGAGCACCGTAATAATCTCTCTTGTGTATTATTCATACGCTGGGCGCAGCACTCAGTTCTACTCACAGGTGATATTGATCAAGCGCGCGAGCAGGCCATTGTCGCCGCAAGGCCGGCTACCGACTTGCCACTGTCGCTGATGCTGTCCCCACATCACGGCAGTAAAACCTCCTCATCCTACGCCTGGCTTTATCATTGGCGTGCTGAGCGTGTGATATACAGCACGGGCTTTGAAAATCGTTATGGGCATCCCCACACCAGTATCGTTGAGCGATACAGTCAGCTAGGTACCGAACAATTCAATACCGCAAAAAGCGGCGCCATCAGCTTTGAAATAAACTCCAGAGCGTTGGACTCCCAGCCCCAGATACGCTTGCAAAGAGCGGATTCTCCTCGATATTGGTACACAGCCGACAAAACAATCGGCGAGCACTAAAAGAACATTATCAGTCACCCCAGTGTGTGATAGAGTCCTGTTCAAGCTCATAGTCAGCAAAGGAGAGTTGTGTGTTTGAAATTGTAGCGTCGGGTGGCTTATTAATGCTGCCGATCATAATTTGTTCAATTGTCGTGATCGCCATTAGCATCGAGCGCTATTGGACTCTCAACGCGCAAAAAATTGCCCCCAAACATCAAGTGGGTGAAGTGTGGAGCTGGATCAAGAATAATCAGCTTGATGCCGCCAAATTAAAAGTGCTCAAGCAGTCCTCGCCACTGGGTAAAATATTAGCCGCAGGCTTAAGTAATTCTCGACACGGCCGGGAAGTGATGAAAGACAGTATTCAAGAAGCGGCCAGCCATGTTATCCATGAGATGGAGCGCTACCTTGGTGCATTGGGCACCGTTGCCGCCATCGCTCCTTTGCTGGGTTTGTTGGGCACAGTGTTTGGCATGATTAAAGTATTTACCGCCATTATGTTAGAAGGAGCCGGCAACGCGGGCGTATTGGCCGGCGGAATTTCTGAGGCTTTGGTGACCACTGCTGCGGGTTTGTGTGTCGCCATTCCAGCCATGATGGCACACCGTTATTTTCAGCGCCACGTTGATAACCTGGTGATCATCATGGAACAGGAAGCTATCAAACTGGTAGACGCCCTACACAGCGAGCGAAGAACTGAAACCAAAACCGCCGCTTGAGTACAGCCTTAAACACATTCTAGAGAGATAACGCGCGTGCAGTTTAGACGACAAAAAAAAGAAGACGATACCGTTAATTTAACGCCGCTCATTGATGTGGTGTTTTTGTTGTTAATATTTTTTATGGTGTCTACCACCTTCACCAAAGAAACCCATTTGAGCTTAGAGCTGCCAGAAAGTGAAGGCGAGCCCATGCAGCAACAAAAACAACAAATTGAAATATTAATCAATGCCGACGGCAGCTACGCCATTAATGGCAAAAGCGTGGTGAATACAACGCTGACAACACTTAAAGGCGCCATAGAAAAAACCGCGGAGGGAGATACCTCTTTGCCGATGGTCATTACCGCTGACGCTAAAACACCTCACCAAGCTGTGGTGCGGGCTATGGACGCCGCTGGCCAACTGGGTTTTGTGCATTTGAGCATCACCACTAAGAACCCGGTTCCTGAAGCCTGATATGAGTTTTGAAAACCGCTGCTTGCAGGTCTGGTATGAAGGTCGCTGGTGGTTGCATCTGCTGCGCCCCCTCAGTGCCTTGTTTCAAGTTTTGAGTAATAGCCGTAAATTCTTCCAGCAAAAATCTGCCAGTGAGCTAGCCTCGAGTTTGCCTAAAAACCTCGCCATAGTGGTAGTGGGTAACATTACTTTGGGCGGAACCGGCAAAACCCCTCTGCTGATGGCCTTGGTTAAGCGCCTGCGTGCCGAGGGTTATAATCCTGGCGTTATTTCCAGAGGTTA
>Ga0209826_1003168_pt1 | contig 10520 bp, 15 predicted proteins | sample GOMGulsemesocosm_5_FD_184637 | JGI IMG/M metagenome (GOLD analysis project Ga0209826, IMG submission 184637) | Methane-oxidizing microbial communities from mesocosms in the Gulf of Mexico - GOM15C Gulf of Mexico (SPAdes) (version 2) | ecosystem: Environmental > Aquatic > Marine > Cold seeps...
AGATTTTGGTGAATTACAAAAAGAAGATCTTTTATATAGAGTACTATATCACTTTACTAAAAATTAGTCAGACTAGTTTTATTAGTCTGAGTGTTTAGAAAATTTTTTAAAATTGGATTGTTTGACCATGGAGAGTTTATTTTTATAATAGTTTTTAGGAGTTTCACTCATGAAAAATTTAAATTCTCTTGTAAAATGTGCTTGATCAAAAAAACCAGTCTCGTGTGCTGTAGTGGTCAAACTCTCAACTTTTAACTTACTTAATAATTCTTTAGCATATCTCATTCGAATAATTCGAATATATATCTTAGGACTCATACCCACTTCTTTTTTAAAGGTACGCTCTAGTTGACGAATGCTGATATTAAATTCAGTACACAAAGATTCTAAGGATATATCCCCTTTTTTTTCAATAACTTTTTGAATTAAAGTAAAAGTCCATGGAGCATTTTTTTTCTTTGAGTCTTGAAGTTTTTTAATTAAAAATGCTTCAATAATAGTAATTCTTTCTTTTATCCCATTGGTTTGTATAAGTGCATCATATAAAGTATCTAAGGGCCAAGTTTCACTATTTTTAAAATGAGTATTTTTATCTAAAAATGAGTCCATGTCTTCTTCATAAAACACATATGCGCCAGCTGTTTTAAAACGAACACCAATAATGTATAATTCTTTGTCAAATTGTAAATATGAAGGATATTTTGTGATACCATCAATAGTAAACTTGTGGGAACAAGTGAAAATATTTTTATTTATTGTACTGCTATACGGACTTGCAAAATTTATTGCAAATCCCATACTTGCGTCACTTAATACTTTGTAAGACTTCACTTGGTGAAACTCTTTTTTTTGTACAATCCAATAACTGTGGACATAGGGTTTTAATAATTCATTTGGTTCATATAATTTAAAATTTACTTCATCTAGATTTGGATTAAAATAGCCCATTTACCCCTCAATATTTTATAAGATATGTTCTTTTATATCAAGCATTATATCACTTAATTGTTCATCACTGTATTTAATTGAATCAACTCCATATAATAAAAATGGATCAAGTTCTTTCATTCCCAGTGAGTAAGCAGTAATAGAGTATGAACTTAAACAATCTTTAACTTTTACATCCATACGTTTGTAGTCTTCTTCACTCCCACCAATGGTTACAATCATTTGAAACTCTTTATTTTGTAGGTTAAGCGCTTCCCACTCCCCCTTTTCACCATACTTAAAAGCAAAACCATAGGTATACACATCATCCATCCATTGTTTTAAAATAGCAGGTGCTGTCCACCAATAAAGAGGAAACTGAAAGATTAGCTTATCAGCATTGAGTATATCTTCTTGTTCTTTTTGTACATCAAAATTAAAATCTCCATAAAGTGACTTTATATCTTTATATATAATATGTTCTTCGTTTTTCAAAGTTTCTTTAATTCGTTTATTTATTTTGGAATCATTAGGATTTGAATGTGCCATAATGACTAATGTTTTCTTTTTCATAGTCTTCCTTTTTTTGAAGAAGTATATAGGAAATCATTTTTTTATAATTGTACAAAAGCGACATTTGAAAAATTTATGTAATAAGTAAATCTTTTATATCTCTTCTTGGTGAGTGTTCAACCTTTGCAGCAGTTCCAATTCTAAAAAACATTTGAACCGTATGTTTTTTTGGAACTTTTAAATAGTTTAAAAATTCTTTTTGTAAGCCATTCATATCAGAATACTCTTGAAGTACTTGACTCATTGGATGAATTTCCAATCCTAAAGAATTTGCAAGAAGGTTGATTCTTTCATAAACCCTTCCTATTTTTACTTGATCGAGCCTGTTATTATTTGTTGTAGTTAACCATCCAAAAGTGGTGGTTGAATCAACTTGATTTTGAGTCATACTAATGGCTTCTTTTCCAAATGATAAAGGGTCTTTTTCTGCACTGTTTCTTGAAAGAAAAAGGTTTTCTATAAGAAATTTTTTGATTCCTGTAACACCACTTTGAGCCAAACCAAATCCATCTTTATATTTGTTAACTTCTTCTTTACTAAATCTAAACATTTTAATAGTTTCCATATCTCTATCATGATTATTTGATTCTATTTTCATACTATTCACCATTATGTCTCTTAATTTTTCCATATGTTCAGTTTTACTGGTAATATTCAGGGAAAATCCATTTTCTAATTCTTCTTTGATTTTTGATTGAAGTATTTTTAATTGTTTCAAAGGTGCTTTTTCATTGTCATAGGTTCTTTTATTAGATTGTCGAACTAAAATTTGATCAAAGAGAGGATCTTTTGTAATACTTTTATCTTGAATCAGCTCTATGGATGCCACTGGTTTGTTCTCAATAACACTGTTTGAGTATTGCCCTTGTGGAAAATAGTTTATGATAGCTTTGTATCCGAAATTAAGAGCTGCAAGATTTAAGTTTTCTAGAAAAGTTCCTTGACCAATATGTAATTGTCTAAAAGGAGGATCTGTATGAGGAAGGGTTCTATTGGTATCTACATATAAATCAAAGTTGCTTTCATCTTTTAATTGGATTAACCAAGGTTGTTTATTATGAGGATTGGGTGCTAGGATGGCATAAGACAAAACAATAATACGAATATCTTTTTCATCATACTTATGTCCATCCCAAGCACTGACTTCCTTTTGCATTTTTTCAGATTTTGTAAAACATCCGGTGAAAATACCTGGTACTAAAACAACACCTGCAGCTGTACTTGAGATTTTAATAAAATTTCTTCTGTCTTCGTTCATTGTAATTCCTTAATTGATTTATAAGATTGTAGTACAAAGAAAAAAACTTGTCATTCACATATGTTAACTTTTGTTCATTTTAATTGGATTCGTTTTTCAAGCGACTTAAAGATTGTGGCGCAATACCCAAAAAGGTCGCTAGTTGATGCTGTGGCACTTTTTTTAATAAGAGTGGGTTTTCATGCGAAAAATCCTCATATCTTTGTTTTGCAGTGGTTGTTGAGCGGTAAACCATATCATCTCTTATACTTGTAAACACTAAAGTTGCCATCTCATCCATAAATACTTGAATATTTTTTACTTCAAGGCATAATGTTTGTAAATCGTTATGTGAGAGTTCAACCATTTCACAATCTTCTACAACATCTGCAAAAGAGTGAGAGGGTGCCTGCTTTGAAAAACTCTCAAAATCAAGAATAAACTTATCAGTTGCTCTTGAGTTTTTATCATTATGTGCTATAAAACAAGTAAATTCTTTGCCTTCTTCATTTATAAAAAAAAGCCGTGCAATTCCTTTATTGATAAATCTTAGGGTTTTACATACATCTCCTGCTTGAAGTAGTACATCCCCTTTTTTATATGAAACAAGCTTTAATCTTGACTCGATTTTTGACCACTCTTTATCTGATATCGTGGTAAAAGTACTTATGAGGTTTCTATAGGTTTCAAACATATTTTTCCATTTTGTTATAAAGTTTTTACATTATACTTAAGACTATATTTTTTTAATATAAACTAATTTGTTTTTTTGATAAGATGATTAACTCTAGTAAATTAAACTTGTACAACTTTTAGTACACAAAAATTAAATACAATTAATAAAAGGAGATAGGATGAAGAAACTGATCATTATTTTACTTTTAAGTATGACAACCTTGTTTGCACTTGAAGATTTAACTGCAAATAATTTTGATAGTAAAGTAAATAATAAAAACGTATTAGTCGAATTTTACACTACCTGGTGACCATCTTGCCATGCTTTAGGTCAAAGCTTAACACAATACAATGCAAGTAAAACAGATGATGTAACAATTTATAAAGTTGATTTAGAAAAAGAACCTGCACTAGCCAATAGGTTTAAAATAAGAGGTTTTCCAATTTTACTTTATCTTAAAAATGGAAAAGTTATTGCTCAAGAGTTTGGTGTGAAAACTCCTTCTCAATTAAAATCCAGTGTGCAGAAATACTTTAAATAAATGGTAGTGTTGAAAACACTGATATTTTTAATATTAGTGAAATTGATTAAAAGCGATTCTCACATTACCACTTGAATTAATAATAACAAAGTCAGAGTTTTTGGCAAATTTGCTTAAGGCTTTGATATTATTGGCATTTCCAGTTACGATAATAGACTTCTCTCCACAATCAAAACGATAGCTTATTTCATAGGGTGAATTTTTGATTTTAAGAGTAGTTATTTTTATCTCATTGATAAAAAAAATTTCTCCGCCTAATACTTTTCTATTTTTATTGGGATATAACTCTAGATCAATAAGCTTGAGTTTTTGTGTATATAAAAGAGCAGATAAGTTTTCTAGATTAACGCCTAACTTACGTAAATCCTTCTCCGTGCTATAGCCCATATCCACGATAATTTTTGTTTTTCCTTGTGTGATTAAAACAGAAGCACCCGTATTGTTTTTAATATAAGAAGAATCTCCATATCCTACGATTGTGGCAGAAAGGTCATTTTGGTTTGCATGTAAATTAGTAAAAATAAAACCTAGAAAAAGTAGGGCATATAAAGTTTTTGTCATAATTATCATTCCTTTTGATAAATAAATTATGACAAAAATTATTAAATAGAATTTAAATTCAAAGTAAACAAAAGTAAACAATTTAAAGAAATCAAGATAGAAGCCTAAATATAGGCGGTCTTATTAATTTAATTGCATTAAATCTTGTGCAAAAATAACATTTTCCTTATAATTTTTTCTAATTTCTTTTAAACTCTTCTCTTTATTAATCTCTCCACTTCGAAAATGAGTATAAACAAGATTTTTTACTTGGGCATTTTTAGCAATGAGGCTTGAATCAGATAAGTTGAGGTGCGCTCTATTTTTTGTTGATTTTCCTTGTTTTCTCTTGTTTGTATTTGAAGGTCGTTTTTTTCTACTTTGGTTTTGCATAACCATACCTCCTGAATCAATAATCAAATACTCAGCCTTATGGGAAAATCCAGACAACTCTTTTGTATAGGTTAAATCTCCTGTTACCACAATAGATTGATTGTTGTATTCAAAACGATAAGCTACTGCATAAATTGAGTGAGGAACTTTTTGTGTAGATACTTTAATATTGTTAATATAAAAGGACTCCCCACCTATTAACTCTTTACTTGTATATGAGTTTTGTCTACTTTGTAAACTTCTTCTGGATTTACTTAATCGATACGAAATATCTTCTTTATACAATTCAAAATTACTTGAAACCATTTTTTTTGTATTGGACGGTCCTGCAATTGTAAAATTCTTTCGGCCTAAAATAGACCGAATAAATAAAGGAACAAATTCTTCATTGTGATCTAAATGGTGATGGGTAAAAAATAAAGCAGACAGATTTCTTACGTTAAACTTTAGTTTGTTTAAATTGGCTTGGGTTCCATTCCCCATATCTACTAAAATAGAAGTATTACCTTGGGTGATTAAAACACTGGGACCTGCTCTATTGGGATTGTACATCGGTGAGCCCGAGCCTATTATAGTTGCTTTTAAATTAGTATTATTAGCATTTAAGATAGAAGCAGTAAAAAGAATACTCACTAAGATTAAAATATATTTGTTCATCATAGTTCCTTTTGATAAGAATATTATGTCAAAAATAGTTTAATCAATTTTGAATTCAAAGTAAATGAAGTTAAATCAGTATTATTTCTTTTTGTCTTTTTTTGATTTTGCAAAAACCATTTTTGTGAAAGCTTTTTTCTCAGTATTGTTTAGGGTCTCTTTTTCAGAAGGCTCTGTTTCTTTTTTTTGTTCTGTTACTTCTTTTTTTGTGATTTCATCAAGATCGTCTTTTATGTTATTCCAATCAATTGCCATTTGTATCCTTTTGTTTTTAAATATTATGGGGATTTTACTTTTTTTATAAAGGATGTGTGCCAATTCTCTAAGTGTTATTGTTCTATCCGTAAAGTTAGAGAATGATACAGATATTTTGTCAAAAATAACGTCACTGTACCTTTATAAGTACTTGATAATGGTATCTTAAAAGTAAAGTTAAATAATTGTTTTAAATCAAGGTCTTGACTTTTAGAACGTGATATACTTCTTACATACCAACATTAGGATGTTCAGATGCATAAAATTAATATCTATGATAATATAGAATACTCAGATAAAAAAGTACAAATCACTCCCTTATTTGAAAGTAATAGTTCAAAAGAAATAAGAATAGTTTTTAAAAAAGACCAAATCATGAAAGAACACCAAACCAAATTTCCAATCACAGTGGAGATTTTTGAAGGCACAATTGATTTTGGAGTTTCAGGTGAGGTTCATACTTTGATAAAAGGTGATATTGTAGCTTTAGAAGGAAGTGTTAAACACGATTTAAAAGCAACTCAGGATTCTATTGTGCGACTTTCTCTCTCCAAAGGAGATAGTGTATCACGTGTAAATGGTGTGTTAAAACTTTAAACACAAAGATAGGTGACTATAATATAGTTACCTATCTTTTGAATTTTACTTTTGTTGAAAAGCTTTATCTTTAAACTTTTTACCATGAAACTTATACCATTTACATCGTTTTTTGTTTTTAATAGCGTAGATGTTGTAAGTAAATTTTCGTCCACATTCTTGACATAAAAAAGTAGCACGATTTTTAAATTTGTTATATTTTACAAAGAGAAAGTTGCCTACTTGCTCACCTTCTTTATAAACCTTTTTCTCATTTTTTTCAAAAGAGCTTTCGGCTATTTTGGCATCTTCTCTTTGTTTGACTAACCACGTAGGTTCTTCATCTTCTTCAAAATCATAATCCATTTAACTTTTCCTTTTACAAAGGGATTATACAGAAAATTATCTATATAAGAAGGGAATTCTTTTATATGTTAGAGTTTTAATACATCCAAAATAACATTGGTGACTTTGTTAATTCTTATAATTGTATCTTGAATTTTATAGAGCTTTGAATGTCCAGTCCTTGGGAATTGTTTTCCAAACTTTTTTGGATCCAGAACAGTACCAGCTTCTAAAATATCTTTGGAAACAACTTGTCCCACTGCAATCTTCTTTCTCCATCCAGGAGGTAATTGTTTACCGCGATTGAGCTTTTTTTGTAAGCCTTTAGGAAGAGGTTTATTTTTTTGCATTTTTTTATCTTGGGCATGGGCGGGTTTTTTTGCAAAAGATTGAGAACTAAACAATAAGCTGAAGATGAATACAATAGATAAAAACTTCATAGAAGATTCCTTTTATTTGATTGAGGTTATTCTACTATAGCTTAACTTGTGTATATACTTAAATTAGAGGTTTACGCAGATATGCTTATTTCGAATATTTAGGATTAGCAACATCTTTAGTCCCTAATATTTTATTGTAATTTGAAGCTGCATCACGAGCTCCTCCCATGTTTCCAGTATAGATGGCATATCCAATACCCAAAACAAAAAGTAACATTATCCATTTCATCTAAAAAATCCTTCATTATATGCTTAGTTAATTGTAACATTAAATAATAAAAATTGCCTAAAAATAATATTTTAACTTTACCACAGTTTTTTTCTTTTCCCTTTTACTAATTGTTCTTCAAGGTGTTTTATAACATCTTCTCTATTTTCTATTATTTTACGTAACTCATCTTTATCATTTTGAAGTTGAGATACTTTGATTTGAGTGTGAGATAGTTTTTTTTCATTTATTTCGATACTCATATTAAAATTACGTGATTCATTGGTAAGTCTTTTATTTGCAACTCGAATTTTCTCTAATGTGCTACTTGATTCTTTCACACGGTATTTCCATTTTTGAATTTCTTTATTCTTTTCATCTGTTGTTTCATTTAATTTTGATTCTGCACTTGCTCGTTTACTTATGTGTTTTCTCGCATTTTCTCTTTCTAGGTTAAGGATATATTCTAAGTCTTGCATCTCTTTTTTAACTGCATTTTTTGCTTTCACAATGGATTGGGCATATACTTTGGAATAGTTTAATTTGGTTTCTTTGAGTAGTTGTTTGGCATTATTCGTTTGTGTAACATACTGGGTTATATCTTGTCTGAAACTCATAAATTCTATGATTTTTCCATATTCATCTTTAATTGGGTAAATATTGGTTACCACATAATAAGAACTTCCATCTTTGGCTTTATTTTGGATGGTTCCACTCCAGTTATTCCCACATATTATTGTATGCCACAAATCTTTAAAAACATCATTTTTCGTGTCCTTATGTCTAACAATACTATGTTCTTGTCCCAGGAGTTCTTCTTTAGAGTATTTTGAAACTTCGCAAAAATTATCATTCACATAAGTAATTATTCCTTCTAGATTTGTTTTTGAAATAAGTAGCTGTGTATCTGCTGATTGTTTATAAATTTCAAGTTCTTGATTCATGCTATAAAGTTTTTTAGAATTATGGATAGGTTTAAGAACTTTTATTAAAACACCCAAATGGGTCTGGTGTAAAATAGGTTTGATAATATAATCAATGGCTCCAAGTTTTAAACATTTTAACAATATATCATCGTTGGTATTTTGCAGACTAAACATAATTGCATGTTCATACCCATAGTTTTGTCTTATGAAACGTACCATTTGGATACCTGATAGTATAGGAGTTTCTACATTGGTTATCGTCAAATCTATTTCATGATGACATTTTTTAAATAATTCTAGGGCATCTTTACCATTGTTAAAATAGTAAACTTTTTTGAAAATTGCATTATAAAGTGTTAATGTTTCTTTTGCGGTATTTTTGTCATTTTCCACATATAAAATGGTAAATTGTTTCAAAAGTTGAATTGTTTTTTGCATGATTTATACCTCTATATTATGGAGTTAGATTAAATATATTTAGTCAATTGTCACTAAATAACTTTTAAAATTATAATATAGAATTCATTAGAGTTTTATTAAAATTAAACTAAATTTAATAAATGGATTTTATGTTCCATTAATTATTGGTTAACCATGTATTTTCTATTGATTAATCATGGTCTATTATAATTACTGAACCAATAAGTTATATTGCGAATTTGATAACTTATTAATATGTAGTTTCCGCGAACAAACTACATTCTTCTTAAATGAATTTTGAAATTGAACAAAAAAGCATCCTCTCCTGGGTGCTTTTTTACTTTAAGACTTATTTATAATATTTTTGTGCAATCTCTTTTATTTTTCCCTCATCTATCATGTCTTGAATGACTTTATTGATTTTATGGAGCTCTTTGACGAAAGGGGATTTTTTAGAAATGACAAAAAACAAATCTACATTATTTTTAGGTTTATAATGGGCTTTTTCAAAAGAAGCAGTGAGTCCTAATTTTGAAATTTCATAATCCGCTTGACAATCTGTACCAATGATAACTTTAATTCTATTATTATTAAGCATTTTTATTAGTTGGATTTCACTGTAAATAGAGTGTTTTTTTAGTTTAGAATCATTGTCAAACTTTTTAAAATAAGCAGAATTTGCAACATAAGCTATGGGGTATTTGTAAAGATCTTCATATGTTTTGACTAAGTGACCTTCTCCTTTTTTTAAGTAAAATACTGTTGAGCAAGTATAATAAGGAGGTGTTGTGTAGTCGACATATTCGGCACGTTCACTTCTTTTTGCCAGTCCACTCATAGCATCTAGTTCACCGGACTTTAAATTATGCAAGATTCTAGACCATGGAAATTTTATAAAGGTTACTCTTAAATCGAGTCTTTTTTCTATTTCTTTCCACACATCAAAATCAATTCCACTAAAATGATCATCTGTATGTATCCGAAAAGGTGGCCAGGAATCTGTTCCAACCGCAATATTTTGATGTTTTGCCAATAAAGTTTGAGATAAAAAGAGAGAAACAATAAGAAATAAATAAAATGCTTTTAGCATAATATATCCTTTAAAAAACGTTTATCGTATTATATTCCAAAGGAAATATTGTTGTTATGAAAAATTTAAACTACTTTAGTACCGTATTTGTATGAAAGTATTTATATTAATTTGCCCATGCAAATACGCTCTTCTATTTCAAAACCCAAAGATTTATAAAATTCAGCAACTTCAGTATTAGTCGGACGAATATGAAGATTTACTTTTAAACATCCCAATTGCTTTAGTTCTTCAATGGCATGGGTGACCAGTTTTTTCCCTACGCCGCTGTTTCTTGAATTTTGTGAAACCGCAACACTATAAAGATAACCTCTATGTCCATCGAAACCAGCAATACAAGATCCAGAAATGTTCCCATTTTCTATAGCAACAAAGATTAAGTCATCTACTTTTTGTTTCATATCAAGCATTAAATTGGGCTCATCATGTTCTGGATTATTGGGAAAAGAACTTTCCCAAAGGGCAATGAGTCCAGCTCTGTGAGTATCGTTATATTTTTTGATATGCATTGATGTTCCTTCTTTATTATTTTAAGGAGCAAATGGTATATGAAATTTGCTTAAAAGAATTGTGGGCTAAAAGGAAGTCGTTAATTATTGGTTAACCATGTATTTTCTATTGATTAATCATGGTCTATTATAATTACTGAACCAATAAGTTATATTGCGAATTTGATAACTTATTAATATGTAGTTTCCGCGAACAAACTACATTCT
>Ga0209826_1003170_pt1 | contig 10515 bp, 10 predicted proteins | sample GOMGulsemesocosm_5_FD_184637 | JGI IMG/M metagenome (GOLD analysis project Ga0209826, IMG submission 184637) | Methane-oxidizing microbial communities from mesocosms in the Gulf of Mexico - GOM15C Gulf of Mexico (SPAdes) (version 2) | ecosystem: Environmental > Aquatic > Marine > Cold seeps...
AAACCTTGATTCCACTTTGTTTCATCAAGGCTACAAAAGCTCAACTTATGAGCCATTACCAAGCAATATAAAATGGAAAATAATTTACTTGTTATTCTTTTGGTTGTTACAGCCATTATCATTATTTTACTTGGCTTTATATGGCATTTTTGGCGATCTAAAAAACAACTGTCTCAACAAAACCAATTACAGCTTGATCAAGCCAGTTTAAACGATCAAGAACATCACCAGCTTTTACTAAAATTGGCTGTTGCGGAAGAAAAAATCAAATATCAAGAAAATGTATCTGTTAATTTTCAGCAGTTACAGGAACAGCTACTAGAAACAAAAACTGAAAATTCAGCTTTACAGACTCAACTTCAAGAACAACAAAAAAACACCCATGAAAAACTACAACTACTACAAAATGCAGAAGCACAATTAAAAAGCCAGTTTGAAAATCTAGCCAATAAAATCTTTGAAGATCGCAGTAAACAATTTTCTGAGCAAAATAAAACCAGCATGGAGCATATTGTCAGTCCGATCAAAAGTCAGTTAACAGACTTTAAGCAGCGGGTAGAATCGGTTTATGAGAATGAAACTAAAGATAGAATTTCTCTAAGAGAAGAAATTGTTTCGTTACGACGCGATACAGAGAAAATGAATCAAGAAGCCTTAAACCTAACCCGAGCATTAAAGGGTGATAAAAAAGCGCAAGGTAATTGGGGCGAAATGATTTTAGAAAAAGTGCTGGAACAATCTGGCCTACGTAAAGGGATTGAATATGAAACCCAAGGTGCTTTTCGGGATGAGGGTAATAATCTATTTAAACCTGATGTGATAATCCGCTTACCTGAAGATAAAGATGTTATTGTTGATTCAAAAGTATCTTTAGTTGCTTATGAACAATATTGTTCTTTAGATAACGAGCAAGAAGCGGCCAATGCGCTAAAAGCACATATAAAATCTGTTAGAGATCATATCAAAGGATTAAGTGATAAAGACTATTCAGGTTTAAAAGGGCTACGGTCACTAGATTTTGTTTTACTCTTTATGCCAATTGAATCTGCATTTATAGCTGCTTTTCAGGCAGATGAAAAACTGTTTACGGATGCCTTTGAACATAAAATTATAGTCGTTACCCCAACGACACTATTAGCCACATTAAAAACGATAGAGAACATCTGGCGCTATGAAAGACAAAATGAAAATGCCAGAATTATCGCAGAAAAGGCAGGGTCTTTGTATGACAAAATTAGAGGTTTTGTTGAAGATTTGGAAAAACTGGGAAACCAGTTAAGTACAGCCAATAAAACTTATGATGGAGTGATGAATAAACTCACTACAGGGCATGGCAATTTAATTCGTCAGGCCAGTAGTTTTGTAGAATTGGGTGTTAAAGTGAAAAAAACATTGCCAAAAAGCCTAACGGATCAGGTTGGGGGTGATAGGTAGTTATTACTGTGTAGTTATATTTGTACTGATAAAAATTAAAATGTGGCATGGTGATTCGTCTGAGTATGCTGACCTGTCCTGAATCAATAGATTATTTAACCACTACCAAATTATGAAATTTATCTTATTATTTTGTTTTTCCCTGTATTCTCTAGCTATAAATGCTCAAGATTTTCAGTCCGTTTCCTTTTCAACGGCTGATGGCGGTTTAGTTCATGCTAATTACTATCATTCAGGGGCAAAGGCAGTTGTTTTAGCTCATGGTGCTATTTTTAATAAAGAAAGTTGGCCAGGGCTTACAAAAAAATTACTTGAAAATAATATATCTGTTTTAGCCATTGATTTTCGAGGCTATGGGAAATCAATCGCAGGCAATAGACCCGCTGATAAGTATGAGGATATTCTTGCTGCAGTACGATTTTTACATAGTCACTCTGAAATCGCTCAAGTGTCTGTATTGGGGGCTAGTATGGGAGGCTCTGCAGCGGCTACAGCTTCAATTTATTCAAAAGTTGGAGAGATTGAAAAACTAATCTTGTTATCGCCCGCAAGCTTTACAAAGCCAGAGACGTTAAAAGGAGATATTCTGTATATTGCTAGTAAGAATGAGAGAATAAGCAATAGGGTTAAAGCCCAGTTTAAGAAAACTCCCGAACCTAAACAGTTGGAACTTATCGAGGGTAAAGCACATGCCCAGCATATCTTAAAAACACAAGAAAAAACTGTATTAACCGAATTGATTATTGATTTTCTAAAAGGTAATAATGACTTGTAGGAGCGCCCGCCCTCGGCGCGAATAAAATAATGCTCTTTTCTCTAATAAATCGCACCGAGAGCCGAACTGCTCCTACTAAGTAATTTCTATCTTCTTGCTATTTTTAACTTTGTATTAAGTTTATTTGCACCGACAAGTGCTAAAACAACAAATGATCCTGGAGTGAAAACAGCGACTGCGATAGCTGCTGACATTTTTAATTTATTGCCAGAAGAGGATGGAGGGGGATTAGTAACTGGATATCTAAGTGCTCCACATGATTGGCATAACGGGGTATCGTGCTGTTCCCTAGCATCACAAAATGAACAATTTGGCATAGACTCCACCTTAATAAAATATTGTAAGCTATTAAAATATAGTGCTGTTCAGTGATGTTAACAGAAAATATAAAAGATGCAAGTCGCAAAAAACAGATAAAAAACTATCTGTAAAAAAAGCCATTCTGAGTAAAAAACAAGGCTTGATGAATGATATTAGTTTTCTGCATAATAAATGGGTGTGGATAGGGAACCGTTAAAAAATCTTTCATACCTTTGATTTTTGCATTATTAACAGAGACTTTTCCATCATTATTTCCAGTAATAAGTGCCGATAACAAAGGGTTTATACTTTTATTGCCCGTTATTATTCCTGCTTCAAAATCAAGTCCACCTAATTGTTTTGGTATGCTTTTATTATCCGTTCCTAGTTCAAGCCCTGCTGGACCATTCAAAAAAGAAAATATAGCTAAATGACCTAGTTTATCTACTATTTCACTTCCTTGATTAGGAGGAGCTAACATCACCGTTTTACCTAAGTTGTTTATGCTATGCAGAGATAAATAATAACGTAACAGAATGCCACCCATAGAATGGGTCAAGAAATGAATCTGTTTACAATTTTTTGATTCACAACTTTTGATGATGGGGCGGATATCCTCTTTAACTAATTGCTCAATTGGTTTTTTTCTGGATGGATAATCAATACTGATGACATCATAACCATACCTTTCTATGATTGATGCCGCCTTGTTCATACAGCGGCTAGTTCTGGCCAAGCCGTGAATTAAAATAAAACATTCAGTATTTTCTGGAATTACTATAAGTTTGTTTTGTAAATTTCCCATAACGAAATAAAAGAGCAGGTAACAGTAATAAATTTAAAATAGTAGATGAGGCTAATCCGCCGATAATTATAGCCGCCATCGGCCCCATAATTTCTCGTCCTGGGTTATCACTATTAAAAGCAATCGGAAGCATAGCAAGAGCGGTAACAAGAGCAGTCATTAATATGGACGGTAAACGTTGTTGAGCGCCTAAAATAACCGTTTCCATGTTCCATTTTTTATTCTCTGCATCAATTAAATGTTGATAATGAGAGAGCAGCATAATACTGTTTCTTACAGTAATACCAAATAAAGTAATAAAGCCAACGACAGAACCGACTGATAAGGTTGCTCCTGTCAAAACAACGGCAGTTAATCCGCCAATGAGTGAAAAAGGTAAATTTGCCAGAGTGAGTAATACATTGCGACTATTACCGATGGCAATATAGATAAAAACAAGTACGCCAGCACCTGCCATTAAGGAGTGTAAAAGTAAATCTTCTTTGGCTTGTGCTTGCTCTACTGCTGCCCCTGTAAATTCTGGATAACTATTGGCGGAAAAGGGGATTTCATTAAGTACTTTACTTTTAAGTTCGTGCATAAATGAATCCATACCACGATCAATCACATTCGCAGTAATGGTCTGCTTTCTTTGTGCACCTTGGTGAAGAATATTGTAACGACCTTCAGAATGTCTAATATCAGCCACTTGAGATAAGGTGATTAAGCGACCATCTTGTGTGCGGATAGGTAAATCTGCAATAGCTTCTGGTTGTTTTCTTAACTCAGGGGCAAGGGCTACAGCCACATTATAAATACGATTGCCTTGAATATTCTTGCCAGTAATATGGCTTTCATAAGCCGTTTGCACGGTACTGATAACTTGTTCTGGATTAAGCCCCCATAATTGTAATTTATCTAGGTTCAAATGTATTTGTAGTAGTGGCGTGCCAGGGGGTGATCTAAGCTGTACATCGCTAGCGCCTTCAATATTACGCATAATTTGAGCAACAGATTGGGCTTTGTTATCCAGTGCATTCAAATCATTGCCATAAATATTAACGACAACGGGGGAGGTATAGCCAGAAATGGTTTCATCAATACGTTCGGTTAAGAAAGTATTCGCTTCATATAAAATGCCTGGAAAATCATCCAATATATCCCTTAAACGCTCCAAAACTTGCTGTTGTTCTGCGCCAGAAAGAGGCATTAGCCGTACTTCATATTCACTGTAATGGCTGCCAAAAGTATCTGCGCCACGTTCGGCTCTGCCAGCCCATTGAGAAACAGACTCTATGCCTGGGATTTGTAGAAATTGCTTGGTTAATTGTGAGCCTATACGAATAGATTCCTGTAATGATGTACCAGGAATACTGGTGGTATGGACAATATAATGTCCTTCACGTAATTCAGGTAAAAATTTATTTTCTAGGTTAAATAATGTAAAAATTCCTAGCAGACAAATAATAATGCTAACGCTCATAACAGCTTTAAAATGGTGGTTCACCCATTCTAAAGCTGTTTTATAACGAGGTTTCAGCCATTGAATTAACGGTGGGTCTTGTTCGTCGTTTAATTGTTGGGAGCTTTTTCCAAGAAATACATAACATAGCGCGGGTGTCAGTGTTAATGCAACAACCAAGGACATTAAAATAGCAAGAATGTAAGACAATCCCAAAGGAGAAAATAATCGCCCCGCAACACCAGATAAAGTTAATAGTGGAACAAAGGCCAGAGCAACAATAAAACTGGCATAAACAACAGAACTTCGAACTTCCATTGAGGCATCATAAACTACCGTGGCAATCGCTTTAGGTTGTGACAGTAGGCGATTTTCTCTTAATCGTCGAAAAATATTTTCAGTATCGATAATGGCATCATCCACCACTTCCCCCAAGGCAATTGCTAATCCACCTAACACCATAATGTTTAGATTAATGCCACTTTCTATCAAAATGATAATGGCAGTAATCAGTGATAAAGGAATGGCTGTGGCGGAGATAAGAGCGGTACGCAGGTTAAATAAAAACAGATAAAGCACAATAACAACGAAACAGCCACCAATTAATAAATGGCCAGATAAGTTAGATAAGGACGTTTCAATATAATCAGCAGGGCGAAATAAACGCGGGTAAAAATTAATATCCTGTTTGCTGAAAATATCATCAAATTCAGTTAAAGCCTCTTCTACTTGTCTGGAAACAGATAAAGTATTGGCTCCAAACTGGCCAATAATCATCATGACTATGCCTGGTTGACCTTTTATTTGGGCAGCACCAACAGGCGGCTCGGCAGCATAAGCAATCTCAGCAACATCACCTAAAGTTATATTGATACCTGCCTGACGTTTTATGATGATTTTTTTAAATTGTTCAGGCGTGTTGGCTTGCCCAGAAATTTGAATAGTAAAACGCTGATTCTCATTTTCAATAAAACCACCGCCTTGAATATTGCCAGCTTGCTTAGCTGCATTAACAATATCTTCAACTGACAAGTTAAAACGATGCAGTTGAGAGGGTTTTATTTGAATTTGTAATTGCTGGATTTCTCCACCAAAAATATTAACATCAGCAACGCCGGGAACGGTCAATAATCGAGGCACAATAGTCCAGTCAACTAGACTACGTAATTCCATTAAACTTTTTTTATCAGAATTTAAACCAATGGTTAATACAGTGGCCGAAGATGAAGATAAGGGAACTGCAATCGGCGTTTCTACCCCTTTAGGTAAACGACTAGCTAAACTGCTTAAACGCTCACTCACTAATTGCCTATTTCTATAAATATCACTGCTTTCTTCAAATAAGGCAGTAACAATAGATAAGCCTTGTATAGATTCTGAGCGGATCGACTTAAGACCAATTAAACCACTAATACTAGTTTCTATTTGTTGCGTGACTAAAATCTCAACTTGCTCAGAGGATAGGCCTGGGGACTCCGTTTGAATAATCACTTGTTTAGGAGAAAACTCAGGAAAAATATCAAGACCCGCAGAGGAAAAGCGGAAGCTACCATAGAAAAGTAGAATGATAGCCAAGGCGATAACTACGCCATAAAATCGAATTGAAAAACGGACTAGAGTTGATAGCATATTGTTTTTAATTAAACAGGGTTATATACAAATCATTGGCGAGATACTGATTTTTATGGGTAGGAGGGGCCTCTGGCCGCGACCGAAAAGCAGCAGAGCAATCACGGCTAGAAAGCCCATGTTTTTTAAATATTTTTGAGTGAATGTTAATCATCATCTTCATCAGGAATTTGTGATCTAAATTCATGCGACAACAGCATTTGAGTACCTGTCACTACAACTTCTTCATTATCAGTTAATTGCTCAGTAATAAAATAACCTTCAGACACTTTGATCGGATTGGTAATATTTTGGTGGATAAATTGTTCATCATCAATTTTTAAAAAAACAAAGGACTGCCCAAGATGCCAAGCCATAGCTGATTCAGGAACAACGATGCCTGTTAGTGAATTCTGTTGTTTAGGAATCCATGCTGTAACATTTACCCCAGGTTTTATAGATGGGTTCTCTGTTATAAAACTATATTGTAGCCCCTGAGAAAATTGATCGATGTTAGGTAATAGGCTAATCAAATAGGCTTTAAATGCAGTTTTACGATCACCTTTTGGACTGATGAAAATAGTTTTAACTTTGTTCAGTGGAGGTGAGCCTGCAGGTAAATTAATGATAAGCAAGGATGAGTGACCTAATTTTAATTTATCAAAGTCAGCCGAATATCTACCCGTACTCCAAAGTGTTAATGTTTTTCCCCATTGAAAGCGACTGTCACTAATAATCTGTTTACTTTGAAAAACCATTTCATCATAAATCGTTTTATCTGACAGCCATTGGGATTGTTTTTGCTGTAATTTTTGACTAGAAACAGCTTTGTTTTTATGTAAATTACGCAAGCGAGCAATGGTTTTTTCTGTACTTGCTAAACGTGCTTTTGCATTGGCTTGTTTTGCTGATACAGTGAGGTATTTATTAAGAATAGACTGTAAAGGACTTATGCTAATCGCTTTTCCAAAGCTTGTTAGTTCTTGTTGTAACTCAATTGTTTTGAATACTTGAGTTTTAAGCCCTGATATTTCTTGAGACTCTTCATCCAAATGAATAACGACTTGGCCATTAATTATTTGTGTAGGGTTTAGCTCATTTTTATCGTCATCATCATCTGAGGCAACAACAGATAAGCTGAGAAAAGACATAAAACAAAATAATAAAACCCATGGATAACGTTTCATATAAAGGCCATTAAAAAGGAATATTTAGAATTATACGGTGTGTTTTTAGCTGAAATAAATATTTTTGTTGTTTTTAATCAATAGCACGTTATCCTTTACATCATAATTTAGTGTAATTGAGAGATTAAAATGAGTGAACTGCCAGAAAACTTAAAATATGCAAAGAGTCATGAATGGTCAAAAGCAGAGGATGATAATATCATCCGTATTGGCATTACAGATTTTGCCCAAGAAGAGTTAGGAGATTTAGTTTACGTAGAATTACCAGAAGTTGGTAAAAACCTTAATGCGGGTGAGCAATGTGCAGTTGTTGAATCGGTTAAAACAGCATCTGATTTGTTTAGTCCTGTAACAGGTACAGTCACTGCTATTAATGAAGCTTTAACAGATGCACCAGAGCAGGTTAATGATGAGCCTTACGATACGTGGTTATTTTGTATTAAAGCCGATAATTTATCAGAACTAGATAATTTAATGGATGCGAAAGCATATCAGGCCATGATTGAGGAATAAGTTGAGATGACTTATTACAATGAGAAAGGGGTAAAGCGCTTTATTAATGCAATTTTCTTTTCTATCGCTGGTTTTAAAGCAACATGGCAGCATGAAGAAGCCTTTAGGCAAGAGGTTATAGTGTTTATTGTTGCTGTACCTTTGGCTTTTTGGTTGACTAACGATAATGTAGAAAGAATATTGCTAATTGCCTCAGTGGTATTGATTATGATTGTTGAGTTAATAAATTCAGCAATTGAGGCTGTCGTTGATCGGGTAGGGACTGAATTTCATGAGTTGGCGGGTCGTGCCAAGGATATTGGATCAGCAGCTGTTATGATGTCAATTATGCTAGCGATAGCAACGTGGTTATTAATTTTAGTTAAAATTTAAGAGGAACAAAATGAGTGCATTAATTTGTGGGTCTATGGCTTACGATACTATTATGGTTTTCCATGATAAATTTAAAAATCATATCTTGCCAGAGAAGGTTCACATGCTAAATGTTTCTTTTTTGGTGCCCATGATTCGTCGAGAATTTGGGGGCTGTGCAGGGAATATTGCATATAACTTAAACTTGTTAGGTGAAAACCCAGCGATTATGGCAACAGTAGGGCATGATTTTGAGCCGTACGCCCTATGGTTAAATAGCTGTAAAATATCTACAAAATATATTAAAACAATGGACAGTGAATATACTGGTCAAGCGTATATTACAACGGATGAAGATGATAATCAGATTACGGCTTTTCATCCAGGTGCGATGAATCTGTCACATGAGAGTTCAGTCATAGATGCTGATGATATTACTATAGGTATTGTTTCGCCTGATGGCAAATTAGGCATGCAGCAACATGCTAAAGAATTTGTAGAGCAAGAAATTCCTTTTATATTTGATCCAGGTCAAGGCATGCCCATGTTTGATGGGGCTGAATTACTAGAGCTTTTAGACTTAGCGACTTATGCAACGTTTAATGATTATGAATCAGAATTAATGCAAGAACGCACAGGTTTAACGCTAGAGAAAATCGCTGAAAAAGTGGATGCCTTGATCGTAACAATGGGGGGTGATGGTTCTAAAATTTATACCGATGGAAAATGTATTGAAATTCCATCAGCAAAAGCTAAAGAACTAGCTGATCCAACCGGTTGTGGTGATGCATATAGAGCGGGTTTGTTATATGGCATTATGAATGAATTGGACTGGGAAACAACTGGCCGAATAGCGTCGTTGTTAGGTTCAATTAAAATTGAACACCATGGTACGCAGAATCATAAATTTACTATGGGTTCATTTAAAGCGCGTTATCAAGAAAGCTTCGGTCAATCAATGTAAATTAAGTAGGAGCGTCCGCCCTCGGCGCGTTTAATAAAGCCATTTAAATCGCGCCGAGGGCGGACGCTCCTAGACCATATTGATATTTTGAACTTAAAAAATACAGAAAAACTACTTTCCATCATGGCACAGTTACGCCATCCAGAAACGGGTTGTGCATGGGATTTAAAACAGGATTTTAGTTCTCTAGCGCCTTATGCCATAGAAGAAGCGTATGAAGTGGCAGATGCTATTGAAAGAAATGATTTAGATGATTTACGACTAGAATTAGGAGATCTCCTATTGCAAGTCGTCTTTCATTCTCAGATAGCAGAAGAGCAAGGCTTGTTTAATTTTGAACAAGTAGCAGAAGCCATATCAGAAAAGATGGTCAATCGACACCCCCATGTCTTTGGCGATACCGTATATAACAGTGATGAAGAAAGACAAAAAGCCTGGGATGAAGCCAAAGAAAAGGAAAAACAGGCGCAGGGAAAAGCAATTAAAGATAAAAGTGTATTGGCTGGTGTACCGAGCAACCTTCCTGCTCTACTAGAATGCGAAAAGGTACAAGATAAAGCCGCAAATCATGGCTTTGATTGGCCAGAAGTTGAACCTGTCTTTGACAAGGTTATGGAAGAGCTTGAAGAAGTTAAAGAAGCCTGGGAAGAGAATGACCAAGCTCATATTCAAGAAGAAGTAGGCGACTTACTGTTAGTCGCTGTTAATTTGGCACGGCATTTAAAAGTAAATCCAGAAATCGCGCTAAAGCAAGCAACTAAAAAATTTAGTAAACGCTTTAATTATATAGAGCAACAAGTTGCTGTCTCAGAAAGAACTTTACGGGATTGTGAATTGGCAGAATTGGATGCTTTTTGGGATGAGGCTAAAAGAGTGCTTAAGGGATAGCAGGGAGTTTTCTTGCCTTTTTACAGGCTAATTTTTCGTTGGAATATATTTATTTTATACCAAGTGAACCCAATATATTGGAGTAGTTGTATTTATATTGTTTCTGTATAACTCGACAATGAGTGTGTTATACGGTTAGATAAATATACATTATGCTCAAATATTGCTAATTATTGATATTGAGATGTAAGATAGGCGAAAACTTGTGAATAACTGGTTATAGCCTTCTGCGAAGGCATGTAGCGGAAA
>Ga0209826_1003172_pt1 | contig 10512 bp, 6 predicted proteins | sample GOMGulsemesocosm_5_FD_184637 | JGI IMG/M metagenome (GOLD analysis project Ga0209826, IMG submission 184637) | Methane-oxidizing microbial communities from mesocosms in the Gulf of Mexico - GOM15C Gulf of Mexico (SPAdes) (version 2) | ecosystem: Environmental > Aquatic > Marine > Cold seeps...
TAAGCCATCTGACGTGGTGATAGATCCTAAACCATGGGGTAACTGGTTAGAGAAAGTATCACCAGCATTACCTATTACTTGGTAATTACCCGCGATGACACGCACTGCAAGTTTTTCAGCGTTTGTCGTAGGTACAGTTAAGCTAGCGGTTAATGGATCTAATGTGCTCCAGTCAAAACCTTCTACTACACCTACTTTTGCTGCCGTCTCATTCCCATCTAAATCGGAAGGATGTTGAACATTAAAGAAAAGCTCATCATTATCTGTTAAAAACACCCCTGTTATTTCTGCGCCAACAGGCACCGTAGCTAATCGAGTTAATTTCGCTGGCGTTGTTAAATCTTGTCCATTAGTGCCATCTATTCCATTAGTACCGTTATCTCCATCACATGCAGTTAACATTGATGTTCCAAGTATTACCGCTAATAACGTAGCAACTTTAGTCTTTTTTACATTCAGCATTTCATTCTTCCTAAGAGTTATAATAATGCTATTAAGGTAAAACAGTGTTATGACAATTAAATGACTAAAAAATGAAGGATTTTTTAAACAAATATTACCAAAACATGAAAAATTATTAATTCAAATAACTGTAATATATGCCTTGTATAATCTCGTCAGTTTACTAAGTGTGTGTGCTAAAGGGGATGGTTATGAGAGTAGTTATGAAACGTTATAGTTTAATTTTTAGTTTGATTTTTATTATCTTCCTTGCCATAGGGGCAGGCATATTTAATGCTTTGACTATAAAGGTTAACGCGTCATTATTACCCGAAATTGATCAACATCTTATTATTACCCCAACCGTTAATGGTAGCTTGAATGAAGAAGCGCCCATTCCCCCGCAGTGTTATACAAAAACAGAAGGGGTGAACAACCCATGCTATACCTGCCATCAAACCTACCCATCAACAGAAAATAATCACTATCGAACGAATATACGTAATGATGGGGCAAATCAAGGTCTATATACTTTTTCTGATGAAGGAGAAACTAACAGTTGGAAAAACTTATTTGTAAACCGTCAACAATGGTTAGAAAAAATAACGAACGAACAAATAACAAAATATGTCGATCAAAATAACTACAGTTTATTATCAAAAAATTTGCGAAGCAAAGACTGGCAGGGTTTTATTCCTGATTTAAAAAACTATCACCTTGCTAGCGAAGCGTTTAAAAATAATGGCATAGCAAAAGATGGTAGTGCGTGGGTTGCCTTTAATTACAAACCGTTCCCGGGGGCTTTTTGGCCAACAAATGGCGCAACCGATGATGTGTTAATTCGATTATCCGCAGAGTTCAGGCAGCTTAATGGTCACTATAATGAGGATGTTTATTTAATAAATTTATCTCTGGTTGAGATGAGTATCAAAGCATTAGCTGAAATAGATATTTTCCCTGTTAATGAACAAGAATTCAACAGTGATTTAAATCAAGATGGTAGGTTAACACCGAACGTTGAATTGTTAAAAGCACGACAGTTTTTTGTTGGTGATGCTAAGCACATTAAAATAGCTAATCAACAATATCCGGTGAAAACAGAAATTATGCATTCGGTTCGTTATGTGGGTGTTGATGAGCAAGGAAAAACCTATACACCTAAACGAATGAAAGAATTACGTTATATGATCAAGACTAAACTGCTAAATAACAATGCTATAGATAACGTCTATCGTAGAGAGCGTAAAGAAAAGTTAGATGAACAACTACCTAGTTATATTAGCGTTAAAGATCGTGGTTTCAATAATAAATTTGGCTGGTTAATTCAAGGATATATTGAAGATTATAATGGTGAATTACGACCTCAATCCTATGAAGAAACCCTGTTTTGTATGGGATGTCATTCGGCTATAGGTTCAACTATCGATCAAACGTTTGCTTTTCCACGCAAAATTACGGGTAAAGCGGGTTGGGGCTACATTAATCTAAAAGGAATGAAAGATGCGCCATCACTAGGTCAAAAAGAAGGTGAAATTTTACAGTACTTGCAAGTGAACGGCGGTGGTAATGAGTTTCGTCAAAATAGGGAAATGTTCACTAAGTGGTACAAGCTTGATGGCACTGTTAATAAAGAAAAAGTAAAGCGTGCCGATGTTTTTGAATTAATAACCCCCTCAAAACAACGTGCTTATGACCTTAATAAAGCCTATACACAAATTGTTCGGACTCAAAGTTATATCCATGGACGTGACGTTAATATAATGCCGGCAATTAATGTTCATAGGACAATTGATGAATCAGTAGCCCCGTTAAAATCAGAACACCGATTAGATGGTTGGGACATTCGTTTGGATTGGTCTAATACAATGGATTAATTTTATAGTGAAGCGAATTGCTGATACCATTCAACTTCACTGATCAAATCCTTTGTCGATTCTAACCGATCAATAAAAGTTAAGCCGTTTAAATGATCTAATTCATGTTGAAAAATACGGGCAATAAACCCCGTTAATTCTTTTTGCAGTTCATTACCTTGTTGGTCAAAATAACGTATTGTGATCTGGCTGTGCCTTGGCACTAAACCACGCATATTAGGCACACTTAAACAGCCTTCCCAGCCCTTTACTTTTTCATTAGAAAAACGCAATATCTCAGGGTTAATAAACGCTGTTGGTGCCATTAATGGAGCGTCTGGATAACGATCATTAGGTTTAGAAGACATAATAAAAATACGTACACTGTGATGAATTTGTGGTGCGGCAATACCAACACCGCCGGCTTGTGACACCACTAACATCATTTGACTAATTAACTGCTGGCATTCATCGGCAAGTATGTTTTCAACTTCAGCTGCTTTTAGCCTTAATACGGCATGGCCTAATTGGGCAATGCCGTCTGTATTATTTTTAGCTTGATTCATTTTATTGCAGCCTTTCGTTTAATCGCTGACATATAGGGCTATAAATTTGATGTGGAATAAATAGAATAAATAGAATAAATTTAATCTATTTCTATCACTAAATGCGAGGTAGGATAAGCGCAACAGGTGAGAATTTCATTGTCGCCAATATACGCTAATGGGTACTGTTTATATTCAACACTACCTTCTTTTAATAAGCAGCGACAAGCGCCACAAAACCCATCTCGACAATGAAAATGTGACTCTATACTTTCTCTTTCTAAGGCATTAAGTATCGTTTTATCTTCATCGAGGAACGATATTTCACGATCCTCGACAGTAATACTAAAAGACATAAACGTTATAAGTCGAAATCGTCAAAGTCATCAATATCTACCGTTGAATCAACCTGACCAACTAAATAACTAGATATTTCAGTCTCTTGAGGGGCAACCTGTACATTGTCGCTGACTAAGTAGGCATTCATCCATGGTAACGGGTTACTTTTAATATCAAAGGGTGCATTAAAACCAATGGCGGTTAAACGTTGATTAGATATATATTCAATGTATTGATTTAAAATTTCAGCGTTTAAACCAATCATAGATCCATCTTTAAATAAGTATTGTGCCCATTCTTTTTCTTGTTCAACCACATCAAGAAAAATTTGCAAGCCATCGCTACGCAACTCTTCACTGACTTTTTTCATCTCAGGGTCATCTTTACCACTCATCCAGTTATTTAAAATATGTTGAGTGCCTGTTAGATGCAGTGCTTCATCTCGTGCTATTAGTTTAATTATCTTTGCATTACCTTCAAGTAATTCGCGTTCAGCAAAAGCAAAAGAACAAGCAAAGCTAACATAAAAACGAATAGCTTCAAGTGCATTTACCGAACAAATAGCAAGGTATAAACGTTCTTTTAATTTACGGGTGCTAACTTCAATATTGCGACCTTCAACTTTATAGGCACCATCACCTTGAGACTGTAATAATTGTGTGGTTAAAATTACATCATCAAAATATTTAGCGATGCTAGTCGCGCGCTTTAAAATTGCAGGGTTAACAATTATATCATCAAACACTTCGCCAGGATTGGTGAATAAGTTTCGTAAAATATGGGTGTAAGAGCGAGAGTGAACAGTTTCACTAAATGCCCAGGTTTCTACCCAGGTTTCTACCTCGGGTAAAGAGACTAATGGTAATAAAACCGCATTAACAGAGCGAGCTGCCATTGAATCTAATAGCGTTTGATACTTTAAATTAGAAATAAAGATATGTTTTTCTGAGTCAGTTAACGTTTGCCAATCTGCTCTATCTTTTGATACATCGACTTCTTCAGGACGCCAAAAAAATGATAATTGTTTTTCAATTAGTTTTTCAAAAGCCATATAGCGCTGTTGATCATAGCGAGACACATTGACACTATTACCTAAGAACATGGGTTCTAATAAAGCATTATTTGGGGCTTGGTTAAACGTGGTGTACGTCATTATTTTTGTATTCCTTAAAGTATCACCCTTATTGTTTGATAAGGGTGACAAAGAGCCTAGTATTATCTAAGCTCATTTAATTACGTATTATTGTTGTAAATGTAGAGCTAAATTTTACATGCGCCGCCAGCACAGTCATCGTCTTCAATTTCTACATCATCACTGGCACCATCACGTGTGTTATGATAATACATGGTTTTAATACCAAGCTTATAGGCGGTTAGAATATCTTTTAGTACTTGTTTTATAGGAACTTTACCACCAACAAATTTAGACGGATCGTAATTGGTATTGGCTGAAATTGTTTGATCAATAAATTTTTGCATAATACCGACTAACTCTAAATAGCCTTGATTATTTGGAATATTCCATAATAATTCGTAATTCTGCTTAAGCTTCTTATATTCAGGCACTACTTGCTTTAAAACTCCGTCTTTACTGGCTTTGATACTAATTAAACCACGCGGTGGTTCTATTCCGTTGGTGGCATTAGATATTTGCGATGAGGTTTCTGATGGCATTAAGGCCGATACCGTTGAATTTCTTACACCGAACTCTTTTATGCTAGCGCGTAATAACTCCCAGTCTAAATGTAACGGCTCACCGGTAATATCATCAACAGCCTTTTTATAGGTATCTATAGGTAGGATACCTTGTGATAAACGTGTTTCATCAAACTTAGGGCAAGCTCCTTGCTCTTTTGCAAGTAAGTTAGTGGCTTTCAATAAATAATATTGAATAGCTTCAAAGGTTCTATGGGTTAAATTGTTAGCACTACCATTTGAGTAGTACAGGCCATTTTTCGCCAAATAATAGGCGTAATTAATAACACCTATGCCTAAAGTTCTTCGCGTTAAACTGGCATTTTTAGCCGCTGGAATAGGGTAGTCCTGGTAATCAAGCAAGCTATCAAGCGCACGCACAGCTAGATCAGCTAACTCTTCTAATTCATCTAAGGATTCTATTGCCCCTAAGTTAAATGCTGATAATGTACATAAGGCAATCTCACCATTTTCATCGTTTACATCTTTCATTGGCTTAGTAGGTAGGGCGATTTCTAAGCACAAGTTACTTTGACGAATAGGGGCTTTACTTGGATCAAATGGGCTATGAGTATTACAGTGGTCAACATTTTGTAAATAAATACGACCGGTACTTGCTCGCTCTTGTGCAAATAAGGTAAATAACTCTATTGCTTTAATACGCTTTTTACGAATAGATTCATCATTTTCGTATTGAATATACAGTTGTTCAAATTTTTCTTGATCTTCAAAGAAGGCATCGTAAAGACCAGGTACATCACTAGGGCTAAATAAAGTGATGTACCCACCCTTTATTAAACGTTGATACATGACCTTGTTAAATTGTACGCCATAGTCTAAATGACGAACGCGGTTTTCTTCAACACCTCGGTTATTTTTCAGTACGAGTAAACTTTCAACTTCTAAATGCCAAAGTGGGTAGAATAGGGTGGCAGCACCGCCACGAACACCACCTTGAGAACAGCTTTTAACGGCTGTTTGAAAGTGTTTATAAAAAGGAATACAGCCGGTATGAAAAGCTTCACCATTACGAATAGCACTACCTAAAGCGCGAATACGACCAGCATTCACGCCAATACCAGCACGCTGAGACACGTATTTAACTATCGCACTAGAAGCGGCATTGATTGAGTCTAATGAGTCATCACATTCAATTAACACACAGGAAGAAAATTGGCGGGTTGGTGTACGTACACCGGCCATTATTGGTGTTGGTAAGGATAATTTGAATGTTGAAATAGCGTTATAAAATCCTTCAACATACCCTAATCGAGTTGCTTTAGGATATTTAGCAAATAAACACGCAGCCACTAAAATATATAAAAACTGAGCGCTTTCATAAATTTCACCATTAACACGGTTTTGAACAAGGTACTTGCCTTCAAGCTGTTTCATCGCGGCATAACTAAAATTTAGATCACGGGTATGATCTAAAAACAATGACATATGTTCAAAGTCACTTTCATCATAGTCAACTAATAAGTGTTGATCATATTTACCTGCTTCAACTAATTTAACTACATGATCATAAAGTTTAGGTGGTTCAAATTGACCATAAGCTTTTTTACGCAGATGAAAGACAGCAAGCCTAGCAGATAGATATTGATAGTCAGGTGTTTCTTCTGAAATTAAATCTGCAGCCGCTTTGATGATGGTTTCATGAATATCTTCTGTTTTAATACCATCATAAAACTGAATATGTGATTTTAGTTCAACTTGAGAAACTGAAACGTCTTCTAGACCTGCTGCAGCCCAAGCAATAACACGGTGAATTTTTTCTAAATCGATGGATTCTTTTTCGCCATTGCGTTTGGTAACAAAAAGATTATTATTCATGAAAGACCTGTGAGGTAAATGGTTTATTTTTTATTGTCCCCTTACAAGACGCTTAAAAAGTGAAACGCACAACATCTAGGGGTATTTATAAATTTAGACACAAGATAGTGATATTTTGGCTTTAATGCAAGTGATAAAATAACTTGATTTAGGGTTGACTTTTTACCTATTGAACAAGGGTTAGTAACAACCAACCTAGCAAGGTAAATTTGTTTGGTAATTTACTAAAAGCAATGTTTTTTTGAAATTTTTTTTTAACTAAAAATATTTTAATTAATATTTATCTCTCTCTATATCAAATGGCAGTACAACAAATAAAGTCACTATTTAACAGTGGGTTATGACTTTTTTATTTGTTATTCGCATAACTTACTTAAAAATAAAACCTGTGTTTTAAATTTCTACCGCTTTTGAAAACACAAAATATAATTAACGTCTAAATTAGCCGCCAATTTATGATTTTCTGTCACTGGATTATAATGAATGCCACTGGCATCAATGCATTTTAATTGACTTGCTTCTGCCCAAGCGATTAATTGTGAAGGTTTAATAAATTTGTCATGATCATGGGTACCATCAGGCACTATCTTTAATATTTTCTCTGCGGCCAATATGGCGAGTAGATAAGATTTAACGGTTTTATTTAAGGTTGAAAAAAACACTAACCCCCCTGGTTTTACTAATTGGGCGCAAGCCTGTATTACTGAAGCAGGATCTGGCACATGTTCCAGCATTTCCATACAAGTGACCATATCAAATGTTTCATTGCACTGTTGTGCTTTTTCTTCAGCGGTAATTTTTTCGTAATTAATAGTTAGACTAGACTCTAGTGCGTGAAGTTTCGCAACATTGAGTGGCTCTGTCCCCATATCTATACCAGTGACTGTTGCGCCCAATTTTGTTAATGACTCTGTTAAAATTCCGCCGCCGCAACCTACATCAATAACTTTTTTAGCAAATAACTCTTGTTTTTGCTCAGAAACATGTTGGCAAATAAATTGAATTCTTAATGGGTTAACCTGATGTAGTGGTTTAAAATCGCCTGTTAGATCCCACCATTGGCTAGCGATTTTTTCAAATTTAGCAATCTCTTCTTTATTTACATTAGACGCACTTTTATTTTTAGTCATGGGGTATTCTAGTTGAAAATAGGGATGTTCAGATTCTAAAGCAAACGCTTAGTTATACCAACCACAAATGAGGATAAAAGCCTTGCAATAGATCAATAAATGACTTTTTAGCCCACTTTATAAGCACAAACAGTAAGCTTAATTTATTGTCATAAAAACACCATGTAAACGGCTAAATAAAGCTGTTTGGCATCAACAAAAACTATGGTAATATGCCGCGTTGATTTATGTTTGTTATGAAAAGATAATAATAAAATTTAAGTGATTTTATAGTTACGTTTTAAGTTAAGGGATACATCTATTTATGTCAGATCTGGCCAAAGAAATAGTTCCAGTAAATATTGAAGATGAGTTGAAAGCTTCCTATCTAGATTATGCCATGAGCGTTATTGTTGGGCGCGCATTGCCTGACGTACGTGATGGTTTAAAGCCTGTGCATCGTCGCGTATTGTTCGCTATGGAAGTACTAGGTAATGATTGGAATAAAGCTTATAAAAAATCAGCCCGTGTGGTTGGTGATGTTATCGGTAAATATCACCCTCATGGTGATACCGCGGTTTACGATACTATTGTTCGTATGGCACAGCCTTTTTCACTTCGCTACATGTTAATAGACGGTCAAGGTAATTTTGGTTCGGTTGATGGTGATAGTGCAGCGGCAATGCGTTATACCGAAATTCGCATGTCTAAAATCGCCCACTCTATTTTAGCTGATTTAGATAAAGAAACGGTTGATTTTGTTCCTAACTATGATGGTACAGAACATATCCCTGCGGTTATGCCAACGCGTATTCCTAACCTGCTCGTTAATGGTAGTTCGGGTATTGCGGTTGGTATGGCAACAAATATTCCACCACATAACTTAACTGAAGTGGTTAATGCTTGTTTAGCTCTTATTGAAAATAGCGAAATCTCTTTTGAAGAGTTATTAACACATATACCTGGTCCAGATTTTCCTACCGCAGGTATCATTAGTGGTCGTGCAGGTATTGAAGAAGCTTACCGCACAGGACGCGGTAAAATAAAAATTCGCGCACGTGCGAGTATTGAAGTCAATGAAAGTACGGGTAAAGAAACCATTGTTGTGCACGAATTACCCTACCAAGTTAATAAAGCACGCCTAATTGAAAAAATGGCTGAGCTAGTTAAAGAAAAACGCCTTGAAGGTATTTCGGCACTGCGTGATGAGTCTGATAAAGACGGCATGCGTATGGTTATTGAGGTCAAACGTGGTGAAGTGGGTGAAGTTGTTTTAAATAACCTATATAAACTAACACAAATGCAAGTGTCTTTTGGTTTTAATATGGTGGCATTAACTAATGGCCAACCAAAAATATTTAATATAAAAGAAATGTTAGAAGCGTTTGTGCTACATCGCCGTGAAGTAGTCACCCGTCGTACTATTTTTGAATTAAGAAAAGCCCGTGAACGTGCTCATTTACTTGAAGGTTTATCAATTGCCCTAGCAAATATAGATCCTATCATCGAGTTAATTAAAACCTCGACAACACCTAGTGAAGCGAAAGAAGCCTTAATTGCACGTGGTTGGGATTTAGGCAATGTTGCCGACATGCTTAGTGCTGCCGGTAACGATGCCGCACGTCCTGAATGGTTAGAGCCAGAGTTTGGTATTCTTGAGGGACTATATTATTTAACACCGGTTCAAGCCCAAGCTATTTTAGATTTACGTTTACACAAGTTGACCGGCTTAGAGCATGAGAAAATTCTAGCTGAATACAAAAGTTTATTAGATATCATCGCAGAGTTAATGCATATTCTTGCTGAGCCGTCACGTTTAATGGAAATTATTTGTGAAGAACTTGAAGCTATTCGTGATGAATTTGGTGATGAACGCCGTACAGAAATAACCAGTGCCTCTCATGATTTGTCATTAGAAGACTTGATCACTGAAGAAGATGTTGTAGTAACACTTTCCCATGAAGGTTATGTTAAATACCAAATATTGTCAGATTACCAAGCACAAAAACGTGGTGGTAAAGGTAAAGCGGCAACGAAGATGAAAGAACAAGATTTCATCGAACGTTTGTTGATTGCTAATACCCACGACACTATTTTATGTTTCTCAAATCGCGGTAAGTTATATTGGTTGAAAGTCTATCAATTACCATTAGCAAGTCGTACTGCGCGTGGTCGTCCTATTGTTAATATACTACCGCTTGAAAATAATGAACGAATTACCGCTATTTTACCTGTGCGTGAATATGAAGAAGATAAATACATCATCATGGCAACAGCGTCTGGTACTGTGAAGAAAACAGCGTTAACCGCTTATAAAAACCAAAGAGCTAATGGTATTATCGCGCTTAACTTACGTGACGATGATACCTTGATTGGTGTTGATATTACCGATGGTAATAATGACATTATGCTATTCTCTGATGCAGGCAAAGTGGTTCGTTTCAATGAGAAAGTACGTGATAGCGAAACGGGTGAAATAAAGCTTGATCCTGAAACTGGTGAGCAGCGTTGGGCATTAAAACCTATCGGCAGAACCGGTACTGGTGTTCGCGGGATTAAGCTTGAAGGTACGCAGAAAGTAGTTTCTTTAATCGTCCCTAAAAACGATGGCCCTGTATTAACGATCACTGAAAATGGTTATGGTAAACGTACTGATTTAAGTGAGTATCCAGCGAAGAGTAGAGCCACCAAAGG
>Ga0209826_1003173_pt1 | contig 10510 bp, 8 predicted proteins | sample GOMGulsemesocosm_5_FD_184637 | JGI IMG/M metagenome (GOLD analysis project Ga0209826, IMG submission 184637) | Methane-oxidizing microbial communities from mesocosms in the Gulf of Mexico - GOM15C Gulf of Mexico (SPAdes) (version 2) | ecosystem: Environmental > Aquatic > Marine > Cold seeps...
ATGTGGTTGTTTAAATTTCCTGCCGTTGCTAACACCTCACCTTTACAGTGCAATATTACCGCCAGCATTTCTTTGACTGTGGTTTTGCCGCCGCTACCGGTAATCGCAATCAGCGGGCCGTTAAAGACATTTCGCGCTAGTGCGGCGAGTTGCCCGAGGGCCTGTACCGTATTGGGCACTACCCATTGGGGTATCGCCAGGCGCTTGTCGGGCTGCTCAACCACCATGCCGCAGGCTTTGAGCGCTGCGCTTTCAAGAAACTGGTGGGCATCAAAGTTATCGCCACGCAGGGCAACGAATAAATCACCATTGGCCAGACTGCGAGTATCGGTACAGACACTGGCAAAGTGGCAGTCGGGATAGAGTAGCGTGCCGCCATAATTGACCGCTGCTTCGGATAGGCTGAGTCCAGCGCCTCTCATTCCGACCCCCTTTCATGCAGGGCCAAACGCGCACGCAGAGCCAAACGCGCTTCGGCGACATCGTTAAAAGGCTGACGCTGATCTTTAATCAGCTGATAATCTTCGTGACCCTTGCCGGCAATCAGCACCACATCTTGCTCGGCAGCATTGTTGATGGCAAAGCGAATCGCGGTGCGTCTATCGACGAAGACCTGCGGCTTAGCACCTTTATCACCAGCAACAGCCACACCTTCCAGCACAGCATCAATAATGGCCTGGGCATCTTCACCGCGGGGATTGTCACTGGTAATTACAAGCTGGTCAGCCAGCGCGGCAGCGACAGAGCCCATCACCGGGCGCTTACCCGGGTCACGCTCACCGCCACAACCAAAGACACACCAGAGGCGACCTTTACAGGCCGGCCGCAATGCGCTGAGTGCTTTTTCAAGGGCATCGGCGGTGTGGGCATAATCAACCACAACCACCGGCAAGGCCTGAGCATCGACCACTTCGAGTCGACCCGGCACGGGCTTTAATTGCGCCACAGCATCGAGCACTGCTGGCAAGGCATGACCCTCGGCACAAGCCGCACCAATCACGGCCAGCAAGTTACTTAAGTTGAATTCACCCTGCAGGTAACTGCGTAGCTCGCCCTGTCCCCACGGGGTACTTAGTTGAGCACAAATGCCTTCCGGGCCAAAGACTGGATCGCAGGCAACAATATCGGCCTCTTTTTGACAGCAGGAATACGAATAACAACGCGTCTCACCAGAAGCCGCTAGCTCGGCAATAATTGCCCGGCCCGCAGAGTCATCGCCATTAACGATGGCATTTTTCAAATTGGGGGTATGAAACAGCCGGGCCTTAGCCTGCTGATAGGCCGCCATGGTCTGGTGATAGTCCAGATGATCCCGGGTCAAATTAGTAAACACCGCTGTGCTAAAACGCAGCCCAGTGACACGAGACTGATCGAGACTGTGGGAGGACACCTCCATCGCCACCGCCGCTGCGCCATCATCGAGTAAGTCGGCAAGAATGCGCTGCACACTGACGGCGTCGGGTGTGGTTAGCCCGGTATCGGTCAATGTTGATTGTGCGCATGCGTCATCACCAGACAACAAGCCATAACCCAGAGTGCCTATCACACCGCTCGACTCACCCAGTTTGGTGAGCAGTTGCGCCAACAATTGTGTACAGGTGGTTTTGCCATTGGTGCCGGTAATGCCGATAAGGGACAGGCTGGCACTGGGCTCAGCGTAAAAATGCCCGGCAATAGCACTGACTTTGTTCGCCAAATTCTCAATGGCAATCACCGGCAAAGGTGTTTCGCCCGTAGCGTTAAAGCCATCACTTTCAACCAGAGCCGCCACGGCTCCCGCCGCTTTTGCTTGCGCCAAATAATCACGGCCATCGCTGAGCTGTCCGGGGAAAGCAATAAAGAGATCACCCGGTGCCAGCTTGCGGCTATCGAGCTGTAGACCACTGACCATCAGACCCGACAAATCAGCGGGCCAATTCCCTTCTGACAAGCCCCTTTCTGACAAACTCAAGTCGGCCAATAATTCGCCCAAAGCGATACCCGTTAGCGGCCGAGGCGAAGTCATCACGAATCACCCCCGCGCTGTAACACAGAACCTTTAACCAGCTTTGGCTCTTGCACTTTTAAGGGCGGCACACTCATCAGTCGCAACGCTTCGGCAGTCACTTTGGAAAACACCGGCGCGGCAACCAAACCGCCGTAATAGTCTTCTCCGCGTGGATCATCAATCACCACCACCGTCACCAAACGTGGCTTATCGGCTGGTGCCATGCCTGCAAACAAGCCGACGTAGCGGTCTTTCTGATAACCGCCAGCACCCACTTTATGACTAGTACCAGTTTTACCCGCCACTTCGTAGGTATCAATCGCGGCCCGTGTGCCAGTGCCTTCTTTGCCAATCACCGCTTTCATCATTTGCCGTACGCTGGCAACAATCTTTTTATCAATGACCTGCTCTTCAAGCCCGGGCAGAACCCCATCTGCCTTTGAAATTTTCAACAGCGACGCCTGTTTCTTAATGCCATTATTGGCCAGTACCGCGTAGGCACTAGCTAGCTGCAAAGGCGTCGCAGCCATGCCGTAACCAAAGGCCAGGGTAGCTGTTTCCACATCTCGCCAGCGACGCTTGCTCGGCAACAAGCCCGAACTTTCGCCGGGGAAACCCGTACCGGGACTCAGGCCAAGACCCACCCGTTCAAACACACCGCGAATAGCTTCAGGTTCAAGCTGCATGGCTATTTTGGTGGTGCCAACCTGACTTGATTTGGCGAGAATGCCACTCAGATCAAGCTTGCCGTAGTTGCGATGATCAACGAAGGTTTTACGTCCGATACGCAAGTACCCGGGGCTGGTATCGATCACGGTACCAGCGTGAAATTTACCGCTTTCTAACGCGGCGACCATTGTTAGTGGCTTCATCACCGAACCCGGCTCCAGTAGATCAGTCACGGCGCGATTACGCGTGCTGCCCGCTTTCAGGCGCGAGCGATCATTGGGGTTGAAAGACGGCTGATTCACCATGGCCAGTACTTCGCCAGTCTGCACGTCGAGCACGACCACCGAGCCTGACTTGGCCCGAAACTTTTTCATCGCCGCTTTTAACTCGCGGTAGGCAATGTATTGCAAGCGCAGGTCGATGCTCAGCGCCAAATTGCTGCCGGGCTTCTCGCTCTCGATCAGCTGTAATTCTTTGATGACCTGACCCTTACGATCTTTCAGCACCTGCTTACTGCCAGCAGCACCGTAGAGCCAGTCGTCAAAGGCTAGCTCCATACCTTCCTGACCACGATCATCGATACCGGTAAAACCCACCAAATGTGCCGCCACTTCACCCGCCGGGTAGTAGCGCTTGTACTCCTCTCTCGCACGTACACTAACGAAACCCAAATCGAGCACTGCCTGAGCCTTCTCAGGTGTTAATTGATGGCGAACCAACTTCATTTCTTCTTTATTTTTGTAAAGGGCCAAACGCTTTTTCAGCGCGACCGCACTCATACCCAGGCGCTGCGCCAACAGCGCCAGGTTCTCGGCAGCTAACTGCGCTTTTTTCTCTGCATCCCGCTTTGCCTGCTTTTGCGCAGCTAATCTGGCCTGCTCATCCTCATACAAATCCTGAGTATTAAACTGTAAATAGTCACGCAATCTAGCGAAGAATGTCAGCGCCTCTGTCGCCTGATGATCGGCCGCCAGGTTTTCTCTCTGGTCTTGATCCCCAGGCACCGGATTTAGCAGAAAAAATTCTCGCAGTAAGCGCGGGTTAGCCATTATTGATACGACCGGCGTACTGATCGCCAACGGCTCGCCTCGACGATCGGTAATCACACCGCGATAAGCAGGTATATCGGCTGCACGCAAGGTACGGCTATTACCCTGGCTCTGTAAAAACTCAAAACCTTGATGCACATCGGGCAAAACTTGCAGGCCCGCGACGTGACTCAGAGCCAGAACACCCAGCGAAAATAGCACTGTCACCATGGTCCAATAGCGCCAGGGGGCAATACTGCGCACACGCGCACCAGAACCGCGACGAGCCGATACTCGGTCTCGCTTTTCGCGGTTGCTGGGGCGCTGTTTGTCTGCGCTTTTTGCCACTATCTCACCCATGTTATTAAGTTAAATTTTCTAAACTTCGCTACAGCTTTACTCTGACTATTTCGTCCAACGCTGGCACCTGCATACCCAACTTTCCGAGGGCCAACTGCTCAACCCGATAAAGCGATGCCTGGGCACTGGCCTCAAGCAAGTTCTGCCCGCGAGCAATTTCCAGGCGATTTTTCTCTTGTTGCAACTGCGCCAACTCGCCGTACAGCAAGCGGCATTGGTGGCTGACATAAACCACGCCCAACCCGCTGAGCAACACCGCCAGCCAGCCGAGTAACAAGCAGCCACTTAAACGGCTGAGGCGTGGAAAACTTGCCGTCATCGCCACTTCACATCACCTTCTGGGCAACACGCATCACGGCACTGCGCGAGCGGGGATTCTCTTCAACTTCTTCAGCGCTGGCTTTTATCGCTTTACCGACATTGCGCAGGCGACGAATAATCTGGTCTTCAGGAATCGCCAAACCACGCGGCACCATGGGGTGGGTGTGGCCGCGAATAAAGCGCTTAACAATGCGGTCTTCCAGGGAGTGAAAGCTGATCACCACCAGCCGGCCATCGACAGCGAGCAAGTCGATGACGCAATCGAGCAATGAGCGCAGGTCATCCAACTCCCTGTTTAAAAAGATGCGGATCGCCTGAAAAGCACGGGTCGCAGGGTGCTTGCCCTTTTCCCACGCGGGGTTCGCGGCGGCGACAATATCGGCCAGCTCGCCGGTGCGCGTAATGGGCTTTTCCTCTCTCGCCTCGACAATGGCTTTGGCCATGCGCCGAGCAAACTTTTCTTCACCGTATTCTTTAATCACGCTGGCAATTTCAGACTCTTCGGCGACGGCGATCCACTGGGCTGCACTTAAACCACTGGTGGTATCCATGCGCATATCGAGAGGGCCGTCGCGCATAAAGCTAAAGCCGCGCTCAGCATCATCCAGCTGAGGCGATGAAACGCCGAGGTCAAGTAACACACCGCTGACTTTGCCAGCCTGCCCGCGCTCACGCAGCAGGCTTTCAATATCGGCGAAGGAGGCTTGAACCATTTCAAAACGGGAATCGTCAGCAAATAATTCACGGCCAACAGCACAGGCCTCTGTATCTTTATCAATGGCCAGCAAGTGCCCATTCGGCGAGAGTCGATCTAGCACCAGGCCCGCATGCCCGCCACGGCCAAAGGTGCCATCAACGTAGTAGCCATCGACATCACTAAGCAAAGCATCGACGGCTCCGTCTAATAACACGGTGATATGGGCTTTTTTAACGATAGGCATTTAAGCGGCCATCCTCACAATGATATTGATTGAAATTCTTCGGGAATCTCCAAACCACTAGCCAGCTCATCGAGCAATGCTTTACGATTGGCGTTCCAGTTATCCGTATCCCACAATTCAAGACGATGACTCTGACCGACCAACGTAACTCCCTTACCCAGCTTTGCGTGATCGCGCAGCAGCTTTGGCACCAATACGCGGCCACTGCCATCCAGCTCCATATCCCGCGCACTGCCAATCAACAGATGCTGCATACGGCGCGCATCCTTATTAAAGGTTGGCATACTGGCAATTTTGGCTTCAATCTCTTCCCACTCGGGGCGCGGGTAAATGAACAGACAGGTATCCGTCAGACTAATGGTTGCCACCAGACTGCCACTGTACTCAGACATCAAGGCGTCACGGTACCGAGCGGGAATTGGCATCCGCCCTTTGGCATCCATGTTGATTTCGTCGCTACCTCGAAACACCTAAATCTCTCGTCATTATTATCAAAAGAGCCACTTTGGCCCACTTTTACCCACAATTCGACACTATAGACCTGAGACAGTTAAAGTCAATACTCGACAACTGGCAAACATGCACGAAAATGCTGACATTTCCCGCGAACTTACAGGGAAAAGCCCATGAAGTACTCGAAGACAAAGAGGATAAACAAGGGAAAACAGGACGATAAAAACAGAACTTAAAGTAACACTTTAAGAAAGAGACTAATTTGATCTATTAATAGCAGTTACTAAGAACCGAGTAGAACAAACCCAATAGGCGAGAGCGGTCTTTCTGCAGGAACAGTCTGCCTTCGAAACTTGTAGCAACAAAAAAGTACCCGCCCAACCACGAAAACCAACCCAAACTGTCAGCTTTCTTTACAGTCTCATCATCGAGAACACCTCGCCAGAAGCACGACAAGCCCTAACCTATTAATTTTCATCTATTTATTTTAAAAATAAAAGTTTGGCCCAGTAAATGCTTCTATCTATGTAAACCCACAAACCTATACTTCAGAATACAACGATGAAGAAAGTACTCGCTCTAACCAGCCTCATGTTCGCATCCACAAGCGCATATGCAGCCCCCGTAGATTTAAGCTCCTGGCAGCAAGAAGGCGGCGGAAACTGGACACTTGCCACTGGTAACAACTCTGTTTTTCAAAGCGTTAACACACCAGATCCCGCCGTTTTTTATAACAACACAGACAGCCAGGGTCTCGCTCTTTCAGGAGAAATAACAGTACAAACCAACAGCGACGATGACTTCATCGGCTTTGTCCTAGGCTACGATACAGGCGATGCCGCCAATGCTAGCGCCAATTATCTTTTAATTGACTGGAAACAAAGGAACCAAGCCCTCTCTAACACAGTAAATGGTCTCGCCGGCCTAGCTGTTTCAAAAGTTTCTGGAATTTTCGATTTTGATGAATTCTGGTCGCACACGGGTGCTGTCACCGAGTTACAACGCGCCACTAATTTAGGGAGCACGGGCTGGGCTGACAATACGACCTATGATTTCGATCTTATTTTCAATGCAAACAACGTCCAGGTTCAGGTGAATGGTGTAACAGAACTAAACATTTTCGGATCATTCGCCAACGGTAGTTTTGGTTTTTATAACCTATCCCAGGAACGTGTACGATATGCAGGCATTGAGCAAGTCATCGCGCCACCGCCACCCAGTGGAATCCCAAGCCCCAGCGCACTTCTATTAATGGGCATTGGCCTTTTAAGCTTGAGGGCCACGCGTCGCAGAGCCTAATTCAAAGAAATATACGTCCCACAAAGACCACCAAAAATCCTTCCGCTCGACACTGATCGGAAGGATTTTTTATAACCAGCCAGTCTGTATAAACATAATTACCCCACCTGCTTAGATCTTTAAGACAATAATAAACTAGGCCAGACTCCTTTTAGAAAGAGACTCTTTCAGAAACAACCCCACCTTCAGATGAAGGGCCCCCAAAAACACTTCAGCATTCTTAATGAGTTATGCTCTCACACCACGCTCGTTAGGGTATTTTACTTGAACCCATCATTGATTCGAAAAACCCACCGCTGGCTAGGCCTTATCGCCGCCATCCAGTTGCTGATCTGGACGGGGTCGGGGCTATTCTTCTCCATCGTGCCCATTGACGATGTGCGCGGCACCCACCTGCTACAAGCCCCCGCTGCACTGCGACTAGGGTATGTCAGATTACTATCGCCCAGCGATCTGGTCGCGCAACATAAAGAACTCAAGATGTTGAGTCTGGCAAAGCTACAACTCCAGCAACGCTTAAACACGCCGATCTACCTCGCCAAAATTGACGACAAGCTTTTAACTTACAATGCGGAAACAGCGGAAAAGCTAGAACCTCTGACAGAGAGCGAAGCCCTGTCAATAGCCACTAACAGCACTCAGCTGTTAGCTCAATCGGCAACCTGGGTCACCGAGGTAGACCCGGGGAGCGAATATAGGGATGGCGAACTACCCGCCTGGAAAATAGAACTGAAAGGGGTCGACGAAGCGAATCTGTGGATCGGTGCCAACAGCGGCAAAGTGAGCGCTGTACGCACCAACACCTGGCGGCTTTATGATTTTCTCTGGGGCTTGCACATTATGGATTACGTCGACCGGGATAATTTTAATTCCTGGCTATTGCGGGCCTTTGCCCTGTTGGGCGTGATCACTATCGCATCGGGGCTGGCGCTGTTTTTCATCTCGGCCAAACAACGTAAACGCGCAAAGACAGCCTACTAACAAAACGAAAGAAGCGAGACACTCCGCAGGGAATGCCCTCGCTTAGCAACCGCCTAAAATCAAGACCCGTAAAGGGCTATTAAGGCTGGGTATCCCGAGCATATTCTAAACTCGCTAATACCTTTTCTGGCTCAGTCTGCTCCGGCACCGTCGTGTAATAAAAATTTGCGGGTGGCAGATTATCCGCTTCACCGGATAACCAGAGCTGGTCGAGAATAAGCCCCGAACAACCACCCTCCTGGGCGCTGTTGCTAATCACACAATCCAAAGCGTTATCGGGAGCATTCAGTTCCACGCCCGGATTATAGAGACCAACAGCCCAGCGAAAGTGTTCAGCAACATTCAATAATGACTGATAACTCGCTAGCTCTTCGCTATTGGCAGGCCCCTGCCCTTCTTCGTCAACAATCAGCAGGCCGTCAATCCCAGTGTCACCAAAGGCGCGCAGGAAGCCAGCAATATACACTGCGGCCCTTTCTGCATCCTTCCACTCAACAGTCGGGTTTTCACCGGCGTGAGCCAACGAAAAGGCCATGCCCATCCACAGCTTTGGCGAAGGCACCTTCACCATCAAGGGCTCACTACCTTTCGCAGAGGCAAGCGCTTTGAAGAAGTCGCGCAGCTGCTCAATCGCAGCGGCATCTTCCAGCAGGACTTTAATCGCGTAATTGAGCCGGCTTTTTTTCGCCATGGATTGCAATAGCTCAGGCCGGCTTTGCGTCCATACCTGAAAGAAATCGAATAGGTCGATCATCACAATATCGGAACGCAACAGCTGCTGCTGTTTCTGAAAAAAGGCCACCAGTGCAGCCGTATCGCCCCAGGGCAAGGCTTTGCCCTGGTTTAAGACGGCTCTGCTGTAATCCAGCCCGTCCACCCAAATTGGGTTTCTGGAACTGGAAATACCGGAGAAATAATTCGCCAACTCCATATTATTCCCCCCTTATTATTGGCCTACTTTGACTTTTTCTTCCAAAGCCGCAATCTGAGCTTCAAGGCCTTTAATCTTCCTGTCCTTGGGGTTGCTCATCATCACGCCCTTTATATTATTCGACGCCATGACATAGCGCTCTTCGTCGGGAGGGCTGGCAATAATTTTTGACGGATCATCCCAGCTACCAAAATAGGGTAGGCCTTCGGCTGGTTCATCCTTCACCCAATCAGCGACGAATTCATCGTAGGGAATACCGCGCTTGATCCTGGCCTGACGTTCTTCCTGCCGCAGCTTATCGGTCGCTTCTTCATCAACCAGCAACTTCTCTTCGTCGAAGACAATTCTATAGAGCTGCCGTGCGTAGTCAGCCGATATCAAATTCTCTTCAATATCTTTCATAATCAGCGCCGTTGGCCGCTCAAGCACATCGCCATAGCCGCCACCTGCACCCTGGCAAATCATGTAGATTTCACCCTGGTTACAGATTTCAAAATTCAGTGCTGACTGAGCTGAGTACACACCGTCCTCATAGGCTTGCTCATTCATCAGATCAACCATGCTGAATTTGAAGCTTTGCGGATCTTTTTTCAGGGTATCGAGAATGTTGATCTCTTTGATTTTTGCCAGCGGATAAGTCGGGCTGCCGTAACCACCGAATAAGCCGTAAGCACTGGGGTGTTTAGCGCCACTTTGGCCTGACATGAAACCAAACTCATCACTTTCACTCACCGTGCTGATTTGCTCATAACCCATACCGGAGCGGTATTTACCCGCGCCAACGCGGTCTTTGGCAATTTGCTGAGACACCAAACGAACAAAAGGTAGCTCTTCCTCAGCCAGTTCCATTTCCCCGGTGTCGGTCATATAACCGAAAACCGGCGATAAGGCATGCTCACCATCTGAGTTTTCTCGAGCGCCACTACCGTTGCCATTAATATCGGCGCAGAAGTTACCCGTGACTTCCTGGTGCTGCGTCAAGCCACCATAAACAAAGGTCGCCGGCTGGTTATAGTGATTCGCGTTAACGGCCGCATAGCGCTTGGGCATGCAATAGGCGAGCTTCGCATAAACCGTTGACGGCAAAGTGAAGCACTGAAAAATAGGCAGCAAGCTCATGGCATTGGGTGCTTCTGGCGAAGAGTTCACCATTGAGTTTTCATCGGTCAACACATGAACCGGGCTTAACACCGCCTGGTTTTTTGGTAAATCGGGCCAGCAGAATAAGACCAGATTACTCAGTAAAGAAGTCTTCATTGAGCCCGCACTCATATTGGTCGAGCGGTTCATCAACTCCGGCGATGCACCCCTGAGATCGAGGGTCATCTGGTCATCTTTAACGGTAATATTGATCGGCACTTTGGCGAGGATGTGCTCGCGCAGGTCATCATCAATCCAGGTATTGACCCGCGTTGTACCATTGGGAAGTTCCGCCACACGCTTGCGCACTTCTTTTTCAGTATCTTCCAGCGTACGACGAATAGTGGCAATCAGATATTCTTTGCCAAACTCTTCGATGATAGATAACACGCGGTCTCTA
>Ga0209826_1003174_pt1 | contig 10505 bp, 6 predicted proteins | sample GOMGulsemesocosm_5_FD_184637 | JGI IMG/M metagenome (GOLD analysis project Ga0209826, IMG submission 184637) | Methane-oxidizing microbial communities from mesocosms in the Gulf of Mexico - GOM15C Gulf of Mexico (SPAdes) (version 2) | ecosystem: Environmental > Aquatic > Marine > Cold seeps...
AAAGCACAAAGAGAAACAAGACAAGAAGCACGCGAAAGAAAAAGCCAAAGCGATAAAAGAACAGGCTAAGAAAAAGGCTAAATCATCAGGAGATGAACAAGACAGTGATAGTAAGGCACATGTTTTTGTTGTTGATTTTAAAGGTAGTATAGATGCAAAAGAAGTAACGTCATTACGTGAAGAAGTTACCGCTATTTTATCAGTTGCTAATAAAAAAGATGAAGTTTTTGTTCGCTTAGAAAGTGGTGGTGGCATGGTACATGGTTATGGTTTAGCTTCATCGCAGCTTGACAGAATTCGCCAGCATGAAATTCCATTAACAGTTTCAGTCGATAAAGTTGCTGCATCAGGCGGCTATATGATGGCTTGTGTAGCTAACAATATTATTGCAGCACCTTTTGCAATTCTTGGCTCAATTGGTGTTATTGCGCAATTACCTAATTTTAATAAATTATTAAAGAAAAATGATATAGATTTTGAACAATTTACCGCAGGTGAATTTAAACGCACCGTGACTATGTTTGGTGAAAACACCGAAAAGGGTAAAGAAAAATTTATTGAAGAACTTGAAGAAACGCATGTCTTATTTAAAAACTTCGTTAGTGAGCACAGACCAAGTTTAGATTTAGCTCAAGTGGCTACAGGTGAGCATTGGTTTGGCACTAAAGCACTCGAACTTGGTTTAATTGATACTATTCAAACGAGTGACGATTATTTACAAAAGCTGAGTAAAAGTCATAAAGTTGTTGCCATTAAGTATGAAGTTAAAAAAGGTTTAGCAGAAAAGTTTTCCAAAGCGGCATCACTTGCTGTTGAAGGTGTGTTGGGTAAATTAATGCAGAAAAACCGTATCTTCCCAAGCTAGGGAAATACAGGTACTAGGAAGAGCTAGGTACTAGGAATAATCTAGTATCTAGCTCTTATTTTTAATCTTTTAAATGATGAAAATCAATCTCTTCAATTTTATTTCCAGCCCTTTCATCTAAAAACATTTCATTATCAAATTGTCCTTCAGATTTAGCGACGATAATACCGACCATGCTATCGCCAGTCACGTTAACGGCGGTTCGCGTCATATCGAGTAATCGGTCAACACCAATAATTAATGCAATGCCTTCAATTGGTAAGCCCACTTGCTCTAGTACCATGGCTAACATGATTAAACCTACACCCGGGACGCCAGCTGTGCCTATTGATGCTAGCGTTGCCGTTAATACCACAGTAACGTAATCAGCTAATGTTAAGTCTTGGCTAAACACTTGGGCAATAAATACTGTTGCAACCCCTTGCATGATAGCCGTTCCGTCCATGTTGATGGTCGCGCCCAAAGGTACAGTAAACGAGGCTATTGAGTTTTTAACGCCCATTTTCTTTGTGGCTGTTTCTAACGTAACAGGAATAGTGGCGTTAGAACTTGCCGTTGAAAATGCAAAAATAGCAGCATCACGCATTTTTTTTAAGAAAATAATAGGATTTAAACCCGTTAATAGTTTAAGCATTAGCGGGTAGGTAATCACTGCATGCCCAATCAGCACAAATAGTACAACTAAGAAATAAATGATTAAATTACCAAACGTTTCAATTGATACCGTGGTAAATAACGTTGCTAATAATGCAAATACGCCATACGGAGCAATGTTCATTAAAATAGCAACCAAGCGCATAATAACTTCACTTAAGTCTTCAAAAAGAGAGGCTATTCGTTCACCTGCTTTACCTGATAACGCAATTGCAATACCAAATAATAAAGCAAAAATAATAATCTGTAGCATGTTTCCTTGGGCGAATGATTCAAATGGGTTGGTAGGGAACATTTGAATAAGGACTTGTGCTAATGATGGCGCTTCTCTGCCACTAAAACTAGTACTGGCGGTCATGCCTACACCTTCACCAGGACCAACAATAATTGCAATGAATATAGCCAAACTTATCGCTATTGCCGTTGTAACTAAGTATAAGCCAATGGCTTTACCTCCTATTCGACCCAACTTTGTGGTGTCTTGTAGCGAACAAACACCGCAAACAAGTGAAACAAACACTAAGGGCACAACAAGCATGCGCAAACTTGCCATAAAAATTTGGCCAATGACTTCTAGTACACCATTAACCAGAAAGTTTTGTAGTGATAACTCGAAGAAGAATAAATTAAAGACTAAATCAGTGCCATTAGGCATTAGCCACTGTAAAAAAGAACCTAGGGCTATTCCAGAAATCATGCCGATAACAATTCGGGTAGTTAAACTGCTTTTTTTTGAAGGTGTAACGGGAGTTGTCATAGTATGTAGATGCGTTATTAATATTATTTGGTTAATAGATTAACAATAAATTAAGTGATTAAAAACATTTTTACAAATTTAGCACTAGGATAAACATGTTTTTTAGTTAACTTGCTTGAAGGTTAAGCTTTTTTTCTTTAATTTAAGGTATTAAGTTGTACTTTTTTGCTATTTATCAGTTAATATGATTAATGTAGATTAATCAAAAGACAATAGGGATACCTTTATGGAGTTACTTCGACGCTTTAGTTTCACTCTGTTATTAATGACGTTAACCACATTGGTAGCCTGTGGTGGCGGTGATGGTGGCCTTTCTAAAGATGGAGATGGCGGTGGTTCTCAAAGCCCTGTTGTTATATCGCTAGAATTGTCTAATTCAAATGTAACCGGTCAAGCACCTGTTACTATTGCAGCCACAGTAACTAAAAAGGGTGCAGTTGTTCCTAACTCCACAGTCACTTTTTCTTCTGATTTAGGTGCGTTTTCTCCTAGTTCAGGTACTGCACTAACCAATGATGCCGGCGTTGCCGAAATAATCCTTACTGCAGGAAACGTGCGTGGTGCAGGCACTGTTATCGCTTCCGTCGCATCTGGTGAAGAAGGGTCTATTGATTTTAGTACTCAAGGTGATGATATTGTAGTAGGCGATGTTAACATATCGGTAGCTTTGGTTGATACTGATGGTAACCCTACAGACACTATTACCTCTTCTAAACCGGGTAGAGTTATCGCCACCGTAAACGGTGTTAGTAAGCCGCTTATTGTGACTTTTGTTACAACTCACGGCGATATTCCTATTGCTACTGCCATTACCAATGATAACAACCAAGCCAGTGTTGATATTTTAGCAGGGGGGAGTGTAGGTGCTGGCACGATTACTGCCTCCATTGAAAGTGGTGAATTTGGGGAAGCATTAGTAACTGTTGGTTCATCTACGGTAACGATGGGTAGCGGCGACCCATTTGAAGAAGGTAAAGCTGAAATTAGTTTAGCGCAAATATCTGCAGGTGGTACAACGGTTATAACGGTTAAAATTGTTGATGATCAAGGGGCTCTATTTACCGAGACAGTTGATGTGATTTTTTCTTCAAGCTGTTCTAGTTTAAGTGTCCCTTCTGCAGAGCTTAGTTCTCCAGTTCAGACTCAAGGTGGTGTTGCAACAAGTACCTATCTTGCTAAAGGCTGTGTGGGTGATGATCCTATTAATGTTACCGCTAATGCGGGTGGCATTACTTTATTAGCAACAACGTCAGTTAATGTATTACCTGCCGATGTTGGTAGTATAGAATTTATTTCAGCATCACCTGAAAATATTTCCATCTTAGGCACGGGTAGTTTAGGTGGCAGCGAAAGCTCGAAAGTTAAGTTTAAAGTATTAGATACCAACTCAAACCCAGTCAATAATCAAGTGGTCAATTTTTCTTTAAATACCGATGTGGGCGGTATTAAGTTGTTACCTGAAACGGCAAGTGCAACGAGTAATAACGAGGGTATAGTTGAAATAACAATAAACTCAGGTACTGTTGCTACTAGTGTCAGGGTATTGGCCACAATTGATGGCAGTGATCCGCAAGTATCCTCTCAATCAAGTGTTTTAGTTGTATCAACAGGTATTCCAGATCAAGACAGCTTTAGTTTATCGGCTAATATTTTAAACCCAGAAGGTTGGAACATAGATGGTACAGAAGTTGAAGTAACTGCACGCCTAGCTGATGCGTATAACAACCCTGTACCCGATGGCACCGCAGTAAGTTTTACCACCGAAGGTGGCTCCATAGAGCCTTCCTGTTTAACTACTAACGGTGTTTGTACTGTTAAATGGTTTAGCCAATATCCAAGACCTACTGGTAAGGAGATTGTCCCAGAAGGTCATGTTCCAGAGCAAGTCAACACCATGGGACAACTATATGGCGGTAGAGCGACTATTTTGGCTACGGCAATTGGTGAAGAGTCTTTTCCTGATTTAAATGGTAATGGTCGTTTCGATGCCAGTGAAATGACGAGATTTACAGGTAATGATGTGAGTGGCCGACCTTATGATTTAAAAGAAGCTTATGCTGATTATAATGAAGATGGCTTTTATAACCCAGGTGAAACCAATGGCGCAGAAGAAATAGGTGGTGAGTTAGAAGAGTTCTTAGATTTTGATTCTAGCGGCAGTTTTACTGTTAATGATGGCAAATATAATGGTGTACTTTGTTCTATTGAAGCACCACACGCTGGTTGTTCTGACAATAAATCAATAAATGTAAGAGCTCAACTTGTGCTAGTTATGTCTGGAAGTCACCCGTTGATGGTTCTTAATGCGACTCATGATGCGGTAAGTGAAACTACTGATGATCCAAATGATACCGATATTCCGCCTGCTCAAATTCCAAACCCAGACTTTGATCCTAACGATAGTGCATTATACATTGCAGGTGAAAATACAGGGTTTGTTGTCATAACCATTGCTGATTTACATAACCAGCCTATGCCAGCAGGAACAAAAATTAGTTTTGAGCCCTCAGTTGGTGGTGGCGCAACACCAAGTAGCTATGTTTGGCCTAATGATAACCACAATGGTGGTTTAACATTCTCTGTTGCTGTAAAAGGTGCTAAAGAGCCAGCAGCAGGTGTTCTTAGTGTAACAATTGAAACACCAGGGAATGAAGAAGTGGGTGGCGTTGCAACTACCTTCTCACCAGCATCAATCATAATTCAATAGTCGTTATAAATTGATACAAAAATGCTGCTTACTTTTTAAAAGTAAGCAGCATTTTATTTTATAAGCAACTTTTGTAACTGTCCACCTAACCTTATTCCGCTCGCCCTGAGCGCGAAGCAGTCGAAGGGAAAGCTACTCTACTTTGACTAACGATTCGTTCCTCCTGAGCTTGTCGAAGGGCTGCTCAGTACAAGCGGTAACTCATTAAATAAGAAACTGTAGAGTAACACTATAGTTTGATCTGATTTATATTTTCTCAAACATCATTGAAAAAGACTCAAATTATTTATTCATCTCACTAATTAGAAATGCAGAAATTTCACCCGCTACTTTTAAGGTTTTATCACGGCTGACTTCTCCTTGCCCTGAACTATCAGTAAAAGGGGCTATTTCCATCATATCTGCACCTGTTATTGGGTATTTCGCTGCAATAGCCCGCAATATTTGCATGGCTTCACTTGGCATTAATCCATCAGGCTCTGGCGTGCCAGTAGCTGATGCGTAACACTCGTCAATAGCATCAATATCAAAACTAACATAAAGCTCATCAATATTTTGCTGAGCTAATTGTTCTAGGATATTGTTAATGACTTTTTCAACACCGAGTTCTTTAATTTCATGTGCCCAATGTTGTTTGACACCAAAAGTACTTTCCCAGTGTGATTTAGGTTTTCCACTTGAACGTATACCGACTTGAATTAAATGTTCAGGTGCGGGTAAATCATCTAAAATATGAGTACACCAAGAGCCAAAGCATAAGTCGATACCTAAGCGCTCTTTAAGTAAATCTGTGTGTGCATCAAAGTGAATGATGCCAGTTCGCTTACCTTGCTTCTTTTTCGCTTGTAAATAGGCTTTGGTTAGTGGATAACTAACACTGTGATCGCCACCTAAACCAAAAATACCTTTCTGGGGAAACGCAGCATAAAAGTCATGTAATACATCTTCAGTGATACTTAATGGGCTAACGCAATATTCGCTTTGAGCATTTTGATATAAAGCCTTACGGCAATTAGCTAAAGTGGCCTCATTTAAATATTTATCTGAAAGCAAGTGAGGGATCACGCGAATATCACCCAAATCGAATGTGTTTAATTCAGGGTAACTTTCAAGCAAAGTACTACGAATAAATAAAGGCCCCCAATTAGCGCCTCGTAATATTCCACCACCACAATCCGATGCTATACCTAAAATAATGGCATTAGAGGCATCAGGAAGCTTGTCTAAAGAACTTTTCCATAAATCATCAATGCCACTGGCTTGACCGAAAATTGTTTGATGTAATTGCTCTTTACGCTCTTTAGCGGTATTTACGGTGAAAACACCATTGCCAGGTGGACATAAACATTGTGTTAATTTATCTCTCAGTTGTGCTGTTAATTGCGACATATTTATCTCTGCATTCGGTTTTAATAATTGAAAGTTACTTGCTTAAATTTTATTTTTTAGCATTTAGCTCTTATTTTTTTTGGCAAAGTCGATTATGATTGCGCAGAAAATGGCATTAAGCGTTTTTTAAAATAAGCTAAGTAAGCTTCGTGTTGATATAAGTACATGGGCATTATAGCCAAAAGCAGTAAGTAGTAATAGCAAGCAAGTAAGCTCAAAAAATAAATGCTTGTCAATTTGCATATTTATAGATATATCTATAAATAGGTATGCAATCATATTTTTTTAAAAGATATCAAATTTAGCGTTATTTGAGTGAGATTAAAGAGCATGCTCGCACTTTTTAGCTCAAATAGTGAATGAATAATAAAACAGAAATAAATTTATCTGCATTAGGTAGATAAACTGTCGAATTAGCAGGATTACAAATTTTTATGGCAAAATCACTTGTTATTGTCGAATCGCCAGCCAAAGCGAAAACAATTAATAAATATTTAGGTAAAGACTTTATTGTTAAGTCGAGTGTCGGTCATGTACGTGATTTACCCCACAGTAGTACGGGTAAAAAAGTTGCGGCTAAATCACCTGCTGAAGTGCGAAAAATGGCACCAGAAGCAAAAGCAAAATATAAAGCTAAACGTGATAAGCAGGCGTTGGTGAATCGTATGGGAATTGATCCAGAGAAAAACTGGGCAGCAAACTATCAAGTCCTTCCCGGCAAAGAAAAAGTTGTTACAGAACTTCAAAAACTTGCGGAAAAAGCCGACACCATCTATCTCGCAACCGATTTGGATCGCGAGGGAGAAGCGATTGCCTGGCACTTAAAAGAACTTATTGGTGGCGATGATGATAAGTTTCGCCGTGTCGTTTTTAATGAAATAACTGAAAGCTCAATTCAGCAGGCTTTTTCTACTCCTGGCGAATTAAGTATGCCGGGTGTTAATGCGCAGCAAGCACGACGCTTTCTTGATCGTGTTGTTGGATTTATGGTTAGTCCATTGTTATGGAAAAAAGTGGCCCGCGGTTTATCGGCAGGTCGAGTTCAATCTGTAGCGGTTAAGTTAGTGGTTGAAAAAGAACGTGAAATAAAAGCCTTTGATCCCAAAGAGTTTTGGGATATTAGTGCTGACACGCATGCAAGCTCAGGAGAGGCACTTACTTTAGATGTAACCCACCAAAATGGTAAAGCATTTAAACCAACCAATAAAGCTGATGCGGATAAAGCCTTAGCCATACTAAATCCTGCTGACTATTCGGTAAGTAAACGCGAAGATAAGCCATCAAAAAGCACACCGTCTGCGCCATTTATTACATCCACCTTACAACAAGCCGCTAGTACAAAGTTAGGCTACGGCGTTAAGCGTACTATGGGCTTGGCTCAGCGCTTATATGAGGCTGGTCATATTACTTATATGCGAACTGATTCAACTAATTTAAGTAAAGATGCAGTTGAAATGTGCCGCACGTTCATCAGTAAAAGCTTTGGTGAAAATTACTTACCGGAAAAGCCAAAACTATATGGCTCTAAAGCTGGAGCTCAAGAGGCACATGAAGCGATCCGTCCTTCAAATGTAAAAATTGAGTCTGCTTTTATGGAAGGTATCGATGCTGATGCTAAAAAGCTTTATGATCTAATTTGGCGTCAGTTTGTTGCTTGTCAAATGACAGCAGCACGTTACACAGTGAGCACGTTAACTATCAGTGCTGCTGACTTTGATTTGAAAGCTAAAGGTCGGGTAATGCAATTTGATGGTTGGACGCGGGTTCATCCACAGCTTGCCAAAGGTGATGACAGACATCTACCAGATTTAGCGGTAGGTGAAGTTTTAACATTAGACAATTTAGAAGCTACTCAGCATTTTACTAAGCCACCAGCTCGTTTTGGTGAAGCTTCGTTAGTTAAAGAGTTAGAAAAACGCTCTATTGGTCGTCCATCAACTTATGCGTCTATTATTTCAACCATTCAAGATAGAGGTTATGTACGTTTAGATAAAAAGCGTTTTTATGCCGAGAAAATGGGTGAAATAATCACTGATAGCTTATCCATTAGTTTTGAAAAACTGATGAGCTATGATTTTACCGCCAATATGGAACAAGAGCTTGATGCTATTGCGGTAGGTGAACTTGACTGGAAAAGCGTTTTAGATGAGTTTTATAAGAACTTTAGTAAAAAATTAGCGCTAGCTAATAAGGAATCTGAAGAAGGGGGAATGCCGAACAATAGTCCAGTGTTAACTGATATTGATTGTCCAACGTGTAGTCGTAAAATGGGGATTAGAACCGCTTCAACAGGTGTGTTTTTAGGTTGTACAGGTTATGCCTTGCCACCTAAAGAACGCTGTACAACGACCATGAACTTAACGCCGGGTGAAGAAGCCGTTAGCGTTTTAGCCGAAGACCAAGAAACTGAAGCGTTGCGTGCTATGCATCGTTGTCAAAAGTGTAATACGGCAATGGATAGCTATCTTATTGATGAAACGCGTAAATTGCATGTTTGTGGTAACAACCCAATTTGTGATGGCATTGAAGTTGAAAAAGGCACATTTAAAATTAAAGGCTATGACGGCCCTGTTTTAGAGTGTGATCGCTGTGAAGCTGATATGGAGTTGAAATCTGGCCGTTTTGGTAAGTACTTTGACTGTACTAACGCTGAGTGTAAAAATACGCGTAAGTTATTGGCAAGTGGTGAAGCTGCGCCGCCAAAAGAAGACCCTGTACAATTACCCGAGCTTGAATGCGAAAAGTCTGATGCACATTTTGTTTTACGTGATGGTGCAGCTGGCATTTTCTTGGCCGCTAACACATTCCCACGATCTCGTGAAACTAGAGCGCCAAAAGTAGCTGAATTAAAACGTTTTAGAGACAGAATATCATCTAAATTCTATTACTTAGCTGATGCACCAGAACAAGACAATAAAGGCAATTTAGCGGTTATTCGTTATAGCAGAAAAACCAAAGAACAATATGTAATGAGTGAAGTCGATGACAAAGCCACCGGCTGGACTGCAAAATATATTGACGGTAAATGGGTTGAAGAAATCCCTAAACCGAAGAAAAAAGCGGTTAAAAAGAAAACAGCTGTAAAGAAAAAATCAACCGCTAAAGAGAAGTAGACAATAGTTACTAAAGTTATTAGTTTCGAGTAAGAAAAGTTTCGAGTTATGAAGACACTCTATTAGCTGTTAATAAGTGTTTTCGTATCTATTCACTCGAAACTCATTACTGAGTTTAATCTAACCCTTCTAGATCATCAATCACTTGTCTTGCCTGGGCAATTGTACAATCACTTCTGGCGATTAAAGCACTTATGGTAACCTTTTCTATTGTTGAGGCTATTCTGAGTAATTCATCATGGCTTAAGTGTTGATATTTGCTTTTTAGTAGCTTTGTTAGCCACATCCAGCTTGGCTCACCTGATAACTCTATAAAAGCAATAATTGCTTGTAGTTGATCAAAGTTGGCGTTAAGTTGCCAATTACGAGAACGACCAATACGTTTAAGTTCACAGCCTTGTTGTCTTATATGGGTCTTTAAAGCATATGCCTTCATTGTTCTACGTAAGAAGGATGGAAGAGTAATGGAATTAATTTTTTCCACGTTATAATCTCAATTGACTTGAAGTATAAGAAAGCCAGCATAAGCTGGCTTAGTATTTTAATTCCATACAGGTGATTTGATTATGCCTATTTTACCATTTCTTTTTAGGTTGAAATAAAACATCTAATTCATTTTCTTCATTTTTAGCTTTCCTAGCAGCATCAGACGCATTTGTTATTTTCAGTGAGTCTGTTATTTCTTCTAATAGCAGTGCTATTTCAGAATTTTTAACTTGTGTGTATTCAGTTTTAACTGGATGATTTGCCAAGGTTTGTAAAGCTTTTTCAAAGTATTGACGAGCAGAGCCAAACATTTCTTTACTCTGTGCTTGGCTTCCCCGTTTGATCAAGCTTTCTATACTTATTTTTAATTGCATCGCATCTAAGCGTTGATCTTCTTGTGTAAATGTATGGGGATCAAGAACTCCTTTAGTTTGCTCCGACTTTAAGCAAGCGCGCAATTTTTTTATGCATTGTAAAATTGCTAATATTTGTTGCTCATTATCAGGCAATGTAAAAGCTTCCTCAGCACTTTGT
>Ga0209826_1003175_pt1 | contig 10504 bp, 10 predicted proteins | sample GOMGulsemesocosm_5_FD_184637 | JGI IMG/M metagenome (GOLD analysis project Ga0209826, IMG submission 184637) | Methane-oxidizing microbial communities from mesocosms in the Gulf of Mexico - GOM15C Gulf of Mexico (SPAdes) (version 2) | ecosystem: Environmental > Aquatic > Marine > Cold seeps...
CCACTAGTAATACAAATGATTGCCGTAGGGGAAGAAACAGGACGAGTAGACGAGCTTTTAAAAGAAGTGGGTGATTATTATGAACGTGAAGTTGATTACGACTTAAGCACCCTTACCGCGAGAATTGAACCTTTGTTATTAATTGTTGTTGCCGCTATGGTGCTAGTGCTGGCGCTAGGCATATTTACCCCAATGTGGGACATGGCGTCAGCCATGCAAGGTAGGTAATAGGTATCTTCGCTCATGGCCAATAACAGTGATAAAAAAGAAAAATCATTAGCAGAGTTTGTGGTGATTATTGTGCTTGTTGGCGTGCTAATGAGCGTGTTTATTAACTACTTTATTAAGCAAGAAGCCCACTTTAGTGAAACGGGTTTTAAAACGCTAGCACAAGCTTTTACCACTAAAGTAGCGACAATACATGCGCAGTGGTTGATGGATAAGCAGCCGCTCGTGGTCGAGCTTATTTCGCTAAATAGCTCAGAAAAACAATTAATTACAGTAAATGAATTAGGCTGGGTTGATGTTAAGCAAGCGCCCTTAGTGTGCGAACAAATTTGGCAGTTAGTGATGGGCACACCGCTGAGCTTTATGAAACAGTCTATTACCGCCATAGAAATTCGACATTTTTCGGCGCAGCCGCCACAAGGTGTCAGGTTAGTGTGTCGTTATATGTTATCTAGCGGTGCATATTTTGACTATAATCAAGGTAATGGCAGGGTTAGCGCAGTAGTAACGGCAGATAGTTTTAAATAAGTTGATTATTTTTGTAATTTTGGTGTTAAATAAGTGACTTAGTAAATAAATCACTGTTACAATCGTTTTAAGCGCATAGGCGCAAGAGGTTTCTATGAAACAGACCATGAAACAAAGAATGAAACAAAGAATGCAGCAAAGAGTGCAGCAGAAAATAAATAAGGGAACCAAAATGAAGAAGCAAGCAGGTTTTACCTTAATTGAATTAGTGATTGTCGTGGTAATTTTAGGCTTTTTGGCAGTAACGGCCATTCCTAAATTCTTAGATTTAACTGAGCAAGCCAAGCAAGCCAACATTGAAGGTATGGCGGGTGGTTTTGCCACTGGTGTTTCTTTAGCCAGAGCGCAATGGGAAGCAGAAGCTAGACCAACAGAAAATAGTATCAATCGTATTGATTATGACGGCACGGAATTGTTTTTAACAACGCCTCCAGCACTTAATCCAACTAGTATTAGACCCGGTTATCCAACAGGTATTAATGCCGATAATGCGACAGGTACTGCTATGGCAGCAGCAGATTGTATTGAAGTATGGCAAGGTATTCTTGCGCAGCCACCAACGATTACCGCAACCATTACTGATTTAGATAACGATAACAGCATGAACTATTTTGTTAGTGTTGCTAATAACCAATGTCAGTTCTTTCTAAAAGAAACCTTAAATCAAGACACTAATGGTTTGTACGTGACACCAGCAAGTACTTCGGTAGGTAATAATTTCACTTACAACAACGCTAATAGCGCTGTGGTAATAAATATTAATAATAACTAGCACTAATTAACAATCGTTAATTAAAGATCATTAATTGAAAATAACGAAACAATTTTTTAAGTATAAATTTTAATATAAATATAAGAGAAAGGAAATATTATGAAGCGTTTGAATAATTTAGCCCTAACCTCGGGTAAGAAACAACAGGGTTTTACCTTAATTGAATTAGTTGTTGTTATCGTCATTTTAGGCATTTTAGCGGTAACCGCTGCACCTAAATTTATTGATTTAACCTCTGATGCACGAGAAAGTGTTATGGAAGGGGTAGAAGGTAGTATTGAAAGTGCAATCTCTCTTGTTAATGCCAAGGCATTAATCGACAATGAATTAACCGCTACTGGAGAAGTCGAAATAAACGGAGTTTTTTATGCCTTAGTCTTTGGTTTTCCTGCCGCTGAGGGTGTTAATAATGCCGATGGTACGATAGGGGATGGTTTTGGAATTACTGAATTAGTAGAGTTAGACAATGGTGCAGGTGGTGATTTTATTACTACTGATGCTACTCCTGCATTATTTCAACACTCAGGTGCCCCAACCGTTGCTCAATGCCAACTTTCTTATGCTGATGCAGCGGATAGTGACACGCGTCCTCAAATTACAGCAACATTTACAGACTGTTAGTTGTTATGTTGGTTAATTTATAAAAGAGGGCTAGCCCTCTTTTTTTGTGTCTGAAACTTACCATCCATTATAAAACTAAGGTAGGATGGTAAAAACTGATTTTACATAATCACTGGGTAACTATAATAAAGCGCTACAATAGAGAATACCAAATGAACAGTAAAGGATTTACCCTAATCGAATTAGTGGTGGTTATTGTTATTTTAGGCATTTTAGCCGTCACAGTCGCGCCTAAATATATCAATTTAAAAGCGGATGCCCAAACGTCGACTTTACACGGTGTGAAAGCGGCGATGGAAGGTGCCTCGGCACTGGTTTACAGTAAATCACTGGTGGCGGGAAATCACAATGAAGCATCTGCCACTGTAGGTATAGCCGATGGTGTTAGTATCTCTATAGGATATGGACACCCTATTCTTTCTGTGGATGATTGGCAGGATGAATTACTTGAGATGGACTCAGCGGTATTTACCGTAACTAGTACCATAGATAGTGCTATTGCCGTCTATCTAGCTGAAAATGATGCCCCTTTAAGCTATCAACAAGCTTGTCTTTCGTACTATCGCGCCCCCGATAACGCTGGGGATAAACCTTTAATAGGCACTAATCCTTGTACTTAGTGAGGTAGCTATAGACAGTGAATTATTCTCAGTTTTTATTAAACCATAAGCATGCTGGTTTTACTTTAATAGAGTTAACAATCACTATTATTTTGATCTCAATAATGGCAGTAACGGTATTGCCAAAATTTTTCCAGTCTAATGGTTTTGAAGAATACACTTATCGCGATGAGTTGATTAGTAAGCTCAGAGCCATTCAATTGCGTTCAATGCAACAAATCAATAATAGCACCTGCAGAAATATTGAAGTAACGTCTAATGAAATCGGTTTATTAGCAACCACGCCCAATGATACCACTTGTGAATTGGAGCAAGCAGGTGAAACCACCACAGTAACCATTGATAGTAATCATAGTGTCAGTTTTACTGTTACTGAAAGTTTAAGCAGTTTTTCATTTTCGCCACTAGGAAAACCTGTCGGTTGCACACCTGTAGATTCATGTAAAATAACAATAACCATTACTGGTGAAAGTGGGGAAGGTGAATTAACGGTTGAAATTAATCAAGAGGGCTATATTCATGCGTCTTAGCCGTTCTTTTGCCCATCAGTTAAATAAAGGCTTCACCTTAATAGAAACTATTGTTGGCATTGTGGTGTTAGCGTTGTCCTTTTCTATTCTGACCACCTTGATTTATCCACTGTCGGAGCAAAGTGCTGATCAATTGCATCAAATAAAAGCCGCGGAATTAGCGCAATCTGTGCTCAATGAAATTCAACATAAAGCTTTTGATGAAAATTCAGATATGGCTGGTGGTCTAGTTCGCTGTGGCGAAACGGGTGCCGATGATTGCTCTGATGTTATGGGAAAAGAAACAGGAGAAACAAGAGCAACGTTTGATGATGTTGACGATTACAATAGCTTGCCAGCAGGGGAAATTGAAGACTCTCAAGGTGATGTTTTAACTTTATATACCGGCTACGCTATGAGCATTAGTGTTTGTAACGACGCTAACTATGACGGTAGTTGTACCGGCAATACATCAACCGCTAAATTGATTATCGTCACTATCACTACGCCGACCGGTTTTGTCTTAAACTTTTCAACCTATCGAGCCAACTTTTAATGAAGCCGTTAATGACAAAAAAATCTGCCGGCTTTACGCTGATTGAAATGATAACGGTTATTGTTATTTTAGGTGTACTCGCCGCCGCAACAACTAGTTTTATAAAGTTTTCCACACAAATTTATACCGAAACAACCGCCAGAGATCAGCTAGTATCTTCAGCACGTTTTGCTATTGGGCGACTCAATAGAGATGTTAGAAATGCACTGCCTAATAGTTTAATGATAACGGGCTCGTGCTTGAGCTTTACGCCTATTCTTGAAAGTACTATTTATGTCGATATTCCGGTCGAGCCTGAAGAGGCTAGCAATACTATTGAGGTGATAGCGTTTGATGAAGACTTTGATGAAGATTGGAGTGCAGTTGTTTACCCATTAAATACTGATGATGTATATGAGGCTAGTGAAAATAAAGTGCATGGTGTGAGTAGTATGAGCCTTACAGGTGATATACGGGTAATTACTCTAGATGATACTGATGTCCACTTTGAAGAAGACTCACCAACACAGCGGCTTTATTTTATTAATGGTACCATAGAATATTGTTTGCAAAATAATCAGTTATTAAGAACCGATTCACTAAACAGTAATGTATTAATGGCAGAAGATATTTCTACCGATAACAGTTCATTTGAAGTACAAGAAGCGACTTTATTGCGTAATGCCATGGTGCAAATACACTTTCAATTCGAGAAAAATAATGAAACAGTCACCTTTGCTAATGAAATACAGGTGTTAAATGTTCCATAAGCACTTAATAAAACCAAAAATGAACAATCGCCAGCACGGTAGCGCCCTTGTTATTGCGATTTTTATTATTGTGGTTATGACGTTATTAGGTGCCTCTTTAGTTAGAATGACAGGCTCTAATGCCGAAACCATTGTGTATGAAGTATTAGGAACACGGGCTTATCAAGCCGCTCAAGCGGGAGCAGAGCGAAAAATGAGCGAAGTATTTCCCCTGTCTGGTAGTGGCTCATGCTCAGTAGATAGCAACTATAATAGTTTTACTACTGTAGTGGGCTTAGAAAACTGCCAAGCCTTAGATGTTGATTGTGTAGCAGATGCTGTTATTGATGCGGGTACTGTTGATGAAATCACCTATTATACTATCACTAGCATAGGGCAATGTAGTGTCGCGGGTGTAGTGACATCAAGAACGATTGAAATAAAAGCCAGAAGCTTATAGTGTCTGCTTTTTTTACGGTGTAATGAGTTATTAAAATAACATTTAAGTAACTCATTGAAATTGTTGGTTAAATATTTATTGGCCTGAATTGTGCTTTGTTGTGCTTATTATAATGTTATTTTTCATTTTTATGGAGTTCTAAATGGGTAAGTTTGTACTAGCGTTTACTTTTATCATTGCACTTGTTTCTTCTCATATATCTCATGCGACTCTGATAACCGATTCTTCTTTGTTAACTTCTGATCACTATGTTACTTACGAAGGCGACAGCGTCATCATAGACTTTGCTTGGGCTTCTCCTGTGAATGTTGAGTATTGGGGAGATCCTGATTTAGATACCACCAATAGACTTTATGCTCCAGAACTTCACGAAGGTTGGGGTTATGCAAGCGACAGTGATATTGATATTTTATTTGCCAACTTTACTATTGATGATTTTTCAAATGGTGACGGCAGCTATATTCAAGCCGTATCTTTTTGGAATAGCGTTTTTGATGATATAGTTTTAACATTAAATATTGGCGGTGTTGACGTTGTTTTTGATGGTAATCTGCTTGATTATACTCCAGGCAAAGTTAGCAGCGAGTGGGCTTCTTCAGGCGTAGATGGTAGCCAAGTTTTAGGTAGTGGCAATGAAACGTTTTACGTAAGAACAACCCTAACCAACAACCCAGCCCCCATTCCAGAGCCTTCAACCTTAATGATTTTTGCGCTTGGCTTAATTGCTTTAGCGGGTAAAAAACGTTTATTTAGCTAAACGGTTAATGATTATTTAACAGACCTCTTGCTAAGCCTCGCCATTGCGGGGCTTTTTCTTGCCAAAAAATCGACTTTCTTTTTACATTCAAAACGCTTTATATTGCATATTTAAGTACTTAGCGGTACCTTGGCTTTATCTGTTATTTTTTCTTCAGCAAGCAGCAGTTAGGAACCTATCGATGCTTATTCGCTTTTGTTTTAGCTTTTTTCTTTTAATGTTTAGTGCAGCAGTAATTGCCGTTGAGTGCGTCGCTGTATTCAGCGATGGTATACAAAACAATAGTAACAGTGGCGAACTTATTTTTGGCTCGGGCTCTAAAGTTACTAATAGTCCTGATAATGTTTTAGACTCTAAAAATGCCATTAATGATCTGTCGGGCGGCGTAAGCTGTGACAGCACAACTTGCTCAAGCTCAGGAAGTATTACTTCAGCAGTGAATTATAATGATTTTCCTAATAGTAGTGATGATATTTTGGTCGCTTTTGAACAAACGCAATCAATTTCACCGGGTAATTATAACAATATAACTCTGGCTTCTTCAGCAACACTTAACCTTGCTGAGGGAGACTATACACTTAAAGGCTCTTTAGCTGTAGGGTTTGCAAGCAGTATTAATATATCAGGTAAAGTACGTATATTTGTGAAAAAAACGATACAATTTAATAGCTCAACGTCGATCAATGTCGGTGGAACTGCGACAGATTTATTACTTTATGCAAAAGAAGATTTTTATCTTTTATCTAGCGCTACGGTAACAGCATTTGTGTATAGCAAACAAGATGTAACTATCAATTCTTCTGCGACTGTTAATGGTGCCGTGAGCGGTAGAAATGTCGAACTAGTCAGTGCCTCAACGGTTAATTTTATCAGTGATGAGCCAGATTTTGGTGACTTTTGTGAAAGCACGCCTGCGATACCCGCTCAACCCTTTGCTAATTACCGTTTTGATGAAACCGAATATACCGATACCCCTAATGAAATCATAGACAGCATTGGCAGCTTTCATGGTCAGGCAAAAGCTAGCCAACCCGTCGAGTCGGGTAAAGTGTGTAGTGCCATAGACCTTAGCGCTACAGGGATAGATAATTATGCCATTTTGGATGAGACAATATTAACGGGAAAAACTGATTTTAGTGTGTCTTTATGGGCAAAAACTAGTAAAACTTCTCTCCAAAGTATTCTCTCAGGTGCAGGGACTACTGATAACGAGTTGATTATGTTGTTTACAAACCAAACCCATTTTAGGCCATTTTTGAAAAATTCATCAAACGGTGATATTACCACACCTTCAATCGCCGATAATAATTGGCACCACTTAGTCTGGACACGAGAGGGTAGTCAAAGTTGTTTGTTTGTAGACAAAGTACAGCAAGGTTGTGTCAGTCAAAGCACATCCTCTTTAGATATACAAAGTTTAATTTTAGGGCAAGAACAAGACAATATTGGCGGTGGCTTTGATTCATCACAAGCGTTTGACGGTTTACTCGATGAATTATTAGTGTTTGACAGCGCGATAACCGCAGCGCAAGTGGCAACCATATATGATAATCAAGATGCCGGTCTGGGTTATGATGGCACGGCAAGAAGTTGCCCAACCCCAACGTCAGTAGTGCTAAATATGCGCTTCGATGAAAACTCTTGGTCTGGTGCGGCCGGTGAAGTTATAGATGAAACTGGAAGTTTTAATGGACAAGCAGTAAATGACCCATCAACTGTAGATGCCACACCCGCTATTGTAGGTAACCCTGGTACTTGTGGTTACGGTGTTTTTGATGGCGTAGATGACTATGTGGCATTGCCAGCCTCTTTTGAAAATCAACAAGATAGTTTTACGATAACGGCATGGATAAATCCTAGTAATTTGGATGCAGGTTCTAGAGTTTTGGCTGATGATGAAAATAATAGCCAAGGTTATGCGTTGAGTTTGGGAGACCCCGGTAGTGGTAAGCTGCGTTTTTATTCCCGTGGTGTCAGTCCTATTTCTGTAGATACTCAATCGAGTGTTATTCCGGTAGATACATGGACATTTGTAGCTGCAGTGCATAATAGTGTCACTAAAACACGAATAATATATGTTAATGGTGTGGCTCAAACGGTAGTTAGTAATGATGGGCAAGTTGGATTAAGTAACACTTATTCAGGTAGCTGGGGAGTTGATACCGGTATTGCTTCTATTGGTGGAGAAACTGATTCAGGAGAAACAGCAAATCGCTTCACCGGAGCAATAGATGAAGTTCGCATGTATCAAGGTGCCTTAACCAGTGCTGAAATTGTCACTATTCAGAATGAAACGCATGCTTGTACTATCGATCACTTTGAAATAGCTCATGATGGCCAAGGCTTAACCTGTGAAGCTGAAAACATTACCATAAAAGCCTGTGCTGATGCCGCTTGTTCTATCTTAAGTACCGATGATATTGATGTGCAATTATCTATCAATGGCACGTTCGACAAAACAGTCACCGTTTCAGGTGGCAGCACTGATAGCAGCTTTTCTTATACTGATGCCAGTACAGCAACGTTAAGTTTAGATCAAACTTACGAGTGCGCTAATGGCGGCTCTACCAGTTGTGATGTTGTTTTTGCTGATACAGGTTTTCGTTTTTATGCAGACTCAGAGGGTACCTCTATTCCAACGCAATTATCTGGTAAACCCTCTAATATAGGATTCAAAACTAGTACGCTAAAACTGCAGGCCGTTAAAAAAGATCCTCTCGAGGGTGATTGTGACGCGGCGCTAACAGATAGCGTTATTGTTGAACTGTCGGCAAGTTGTAAAAATCCTAATGCCTGTCTTGACGGTGAAGCTGTAACTATCAATAGTTTAAGCACAGACACTGTTATTTCAACTCAAAATGATGGCGCTGCAGCTGTTTACACTGATGTTGCTATGGACTTTGCTACTAATACGGACAATGATGCTGAATTTGTTTTCACCTATCCAGAAGCTGGGCAAATGCAGCTTCATGCTAGGTACAATATCCCAGATGAAAATGGTGATCCAAGCGGTGTTTACATGGAAGGTAGTAGTAATAACTTCGTTGTTCGCCCTTTAGGATTTTATGTCAATGTAGCTAATAACCCTAAAGCACAAGATGCTACAGGCGCTAAATTTATTGCCGCTGGCGAAGACTTCGCGACAAGCTTAACTGCAGTACAGTGGCAATCAGGATGGGATGATAATGATGATGGCATACTTGACGATGATGCTGTTTTTTCAAGTTATACAATAACAAAAAACTTTGGTAATGAAAGTGCAGCAGAAGCCGCAACCGCTGAAATCGAAAAGGGGCTTGTTGCACCTAGTTTAGGCAGTCTAGACAATACAGTTAAGTATAGCTTTACCAGTTTTGTAAATGGTGTCGCTACTAATAGCGCTATGACGTATGACGAAGTGGGTATTATTAGCTTTACTGCCACTGCTGCAAGTTATTTGGGCGCTGATGATGTTATTGGTAAGGAGCCCTATGTCGGCCGTTTTATTCCACACCATTTTGAGTTAACCAGCTTTACTGTAGAAAATTCTTGTGGTGACTTTACCTACATGGATGAACCTAACCTTAATTTTACTTATGAGATTACCGCGCAAACTAAAGGAGATGAGACTACGTTAAATTATGTATCAAGTGCTGTTGAAGGTAATAATTTTGTTAATTCAACTGTCGTTTTCGTTGCAGAAAATGATAATGATGGTATTGACTTATCAGGCCGCTTAACTAATTACCAAGGTGCGTGGGATCTAGGTGTATATGCTAATGAAGATAATACTGGTTTGGGTGACGATTTAGGACAATTTACCCGAGCAATAGACTATGATGGACCTTATGATAATTTATTAATAGGTGTGATGTTAACAGATACTGATGAAAGTGCTTTGGAAAATTTAGATATGAAAGTCACGTCAAATAATGACTGTGAAGCCGATTGTGATGCTAAGCAATCATTTAGTGACAGTAGTCAAATTCGTTTTGGTCGCTGGCAAATAGAAAACACTTTTGGCTCAGAAAGAAGTGATTTACCTTTTTCTATGGCCGTTCAATATTACGATGGGAGTAATTTTGTTACTAATACTTTAGATACCTGTACTACTTTTGATGGTAATACTGATGCTAATTATACGTTAACACTGACTAAGCGTGATTTGACAGCTCTTGATAATCCGTTGGCAAGTATTGGCTTAACGTCTATCTCAGGAAGTGGCACTTTTGCAGATGGTGTCGCTGAACTAGAAATAGGTATGCCTAGCGACGGTTCTCAGGGGCAAATTCGTTTAACTTATGATGCTACTCCTACTTGGCTAAAATACGATTGGGACTGGAATGGTGTTGAAACCAAAACTTTTAATGAAAACCCTAGCGCAGTAGCCACCTTTGGATTATTCCGCGGTAACGACAGAATAATTTACCAACGAGAAGTACACTAGTTGCAATTTATTGTGTGATATTACTTATAGCGTAGGCGGGAACTTGTTCGCGCTCGTGTTGTTTAAAAATAAACGCGATTAAAATCCCGCCTACAGGTTTCCTTAATTCCGCATTTTGAAGTAGCCTGAGCTTTAATAGTCAGGTATGATTGTTCGATCTGTTATTCAAATAATTTCTCGCTCTAACTTTTGCGCTAATGAAGTCGCATTTTCACAGGACATTTCGAGCTTATGTTTAAAAAATTACGCGGTATGTTTTCTAACGATTTATCAATCGATTTAGGTACAGCTAATACTCT
>Ga0209826_1003176_pt1 | contig 10499 bp, 10 predicted proteins | sample GOMGulsemesocosm_5_FD_184637 | JGI IMG/M metagenome (GOLD analysis project Ga0209826, IMG submission 184637) | Methane-oxidizing microbial communities from mesocosms in the Gulf of Mexico - GOM15C Gulf of Mexico (SPAdes) (version 2) | ecosystem: Environmental > Aquatic > Marine > Cold seeps...
GGCTGCGATACAACGCTGCGCTCTACTCGGGCAGCAAGCGTCTCATCATACCTTTGTACATCAGCGTCAGTAGATCCAAATCCGTGGCCTTCACACATTCATCCACCTTGTGAATGGGTGGCGCGTTGACCGGGCCCAGTTCGATAACCTGATCGCCGCTAGATGGCTGCGATACAACGCTGCGCTCTACTCGGGCAGTAAGCGTTTCATCATACCTTTGTACATCAGTGTCAGTAGATCCAAATCCGTGGCCTTCACACATTCATTCACCTTGTGGAATGGGTGGCGCGTTGACAGAGCCCAGTTCGATAACCTGATCGCCGATAGATGGCTGCGATACAACGCTGCGCTCTACTCGGGCAGCAAGCGTCTCATCATACCTTTGTACATCAGCGTCAGTAGATCCAAGTCCGTGGCCTTCACACATTCATCCACCTTGTGGAATGGGTGGCGCGTTGACCGGGCCCAGTTCGATAACCTGATCGCCGCTAGATGGCTGCGATACAACGCTGCGCTCTACTCGGGCAGCAAGCGTCTCATCATACCTTTGTACATCAGCGTCAGTAGATCCAAATCCGTGGCCTTCACACATTCATCCACCTTGTGGATGGTGGCGTTTACCGGACCCAGCTCTATGACCTGAGCGCCAGTCGGTGCAATAAAGCGGCCGTCGGAGGTGCCGCCGGCGGTGGACAGTTCTGACTCAATACCGGCAACCTCGCGGATAGCATCAACGCAGGCATCAACCAGTGGGCCGGCTTCGGTGATGAAGGGGTGGCCGCTGAGTTTCCACTCAACTTCATACTCGACGCCGTGCTTGTCGAGAATCGCCTCGGTTCTTTCTCTTAAAATAGTATCGGTCAACGCGGTGGAGAAACGGAAGTTAAAGACCACTTCCAGGTCGCCCGGAATAACGTTGGTCGCGCCGGTACCGCCGTTGATGTTGCTCACCTGAAAGCTGGTGGCGGGGAAGAAGTCATTGCCCTCATCCCATACCTCACTGGTGAGCTCGGCCAGCGCCGGCGCAAACATGTGGATCGGGTTGGCCGCCAGGTGCGGGTAGGCGACGTGGCCCTGCACACCCTTGACGGTGAGCCAACAGCCGAGTGATCCACGGCGGCCATTCTTGATAGTATCGCCGGTCAAGGTGGTGCTCGATGGTTCGCCCACCATGCACCAGGTGATCTTCTCACCGCGCTCTTCCAGCCACTCGATGACCTTAACGGTGCCATTGATAGCGGGGCCTTCTTCGTCGCTGGTGATCAAGAAAGCGATGCGGCCTGTGTGGTTCGGGTGTTCGGCAACGAACTCTTCACAGGCCACCACCATAGAGGCTAGGCTGCCCTTCATGTCGGCGGCGCCGCGACCGAAGAGCATCTCGCCCTCATCGGTTTCATGGAAGGTGGGTTCAAACGGCGGGAACTGCCATTTGTTTTCTGGACCCGGTGGCACCACATCCGTGTGACCGGCGAAGGCCAAAATAGGGCCATCGTTCTTGCCAGAAGGGTCGCGTACCGCCCAGAGGTTGTCGACCTCGCCAAAGCGCAGGAACTCACATTTAAAGCCGATGGCTTCTAGGCGCTCGGCCATCATTTGCTGGCAGCCGGCGTCTTCAGGGGTCACCGACGGGCGGCTGATCAGCTGGCAGGCGAGTTCTAGGGTTGGCGATAAATCTGTCATGTGGGCGTTTCCAACGTTCTGATAACAAGCGCGGTGGCATGCCTGGTGACATGACTTGGCGGCAAATGGCATACCGTGATGGTAAGAGCGGGCGGTATTCTAGCAAATTGAGCGACGTGCCGCTCGGCCCATTACAGCAAGGTACTGTGGGGGGCTCTGCATATAACTTTAGACCCACTGATTCATATTTCTATGTTTCAGGGTTTTAGTTGTTGTTCTAAGCGTTGCTGGCAGATAAGCGCTTCGTCATTGGTGTGCTCTAGGTTTGGACCTTCAGGTTGTTCTACTGGTTGCTCCTCAGGCTGCTCTTCAGGTTGTAACAGCCACAGCCATTCGACGTAGCGCACGATCAAGCGGAAAGCCTTCAGGCATTCCACGTTGGTGAATTCCAGTTGATCGGTTTGTTGGTAAGTGTCGAGCAGTCGTTGTTCCTGCGTCGGGCTAAGCTGGCCCCACTCAAATAAGGTCGCGAGGTCAAAGGTAGGGTGGTTACTGGTGGCGTATTCCCAATCGATGAGCAGAGGTTTGGGGGCCAGCATAATATTGCCTGGGTTGAGGTCGTTGTGGCACAGGCAGCGAGCGGGAAAGCGCGCCAAGGTTGCTGAAGTCAACGCGAGTAGCTGTTGGTGCAGCTGTTGTTGTGTATCGCTGGGGTCGCCAACCTGCGCAAAGTAGCCACGGCAGTGCTCGACCAGATCGAAACCTGTGTCGGTGACCTCAAGCTTGTGTAGGGCCCGCAGTTGGCGCGCCAGTGGTTCGATAGTGTGATCGAGCTGGGCTTCCCAACTGGGGGCCTCGACAAAGGCAGTTACCAGCCAATCGCCTTTGGCAAAGACAATCGCTGGGGCTAACCGGTGCTCTCCAGCCAGGCGCAGCAGAGTCAGTTCTTGTTGCAAACCCATGGCCAACGCCCGCCTGTGAGGCTGGTTGATGCGCAGGGCAAAGGTTTGGTCGCCGGAGATTGCTTTAAAAGTCAGGTGGTTGCTGCCGCCGGTCAAGCGAGCGATAACACTGGGCGCCTGAGTTAAGACGCTTTGGTTCGAGAGTTGCCAGTCCTGCCAGCTGGCGAGCAGTCCCTGTAGGGAAGCTTGCTCGGCCAGTGTCAGCGTAGGGTCGTTAAAGTCGGTGGCAGGCTTAAGTACTGGCAAGTTCGGTGTGCTCTTGTTGGTAGCTCTGGCGCCACTGCCAAAAACCGAAGACGGCAATCACGGTGTAGCCGACAAACAGTAACGCGGTGAGGTGAAGGCCGCGATCGAGGTAGAGAAAAATCGAAAGGCCGTCGATGACCACCCAGTAGAGCCAGTTTTCCAGTATTTTTCTGGTCACCATGTAGGTGGTGGCGACGCTGGCCCAGGTGGTGAAGGAGTCGAGGTAAGGCCAAGCCGCGTCGGTGTGACGGTTGAGCAGGTAGCCCGAGATAAGGCTGACCAACACCACCGCGCCGATCACCTGCAGGTGACGTGAGAGCGCCCAGCAAGAAATCTTTAGCGGCGCCTCACCACGTGGTCGGCGCCATTGGTACCAGCCGTAAATGGCCATGGCGATGTAATACACCTGCAGCAGCGATTCCATCACCAAACTGACGTTCCAAAATAGCACGGTGTAGATGGCGGTGCTGATGAGCGCGGCGTACCAGCAAAGAATATTTTCTTTAAGCGCGAGCAGCAGGTAAGCAATGGCGAAGGTGACGGCGACAAGCTCCCAGCCCCACATGGCCGCGCCTGCTGCTTGTAACGACACCCACAATTCAGCCATTACAGAGCCTCATAACCGGCGAGGAACTTCACAATAAATGGTCCCATACCGAACTCTTCACGGTGGGCTTTCATTTCCACGGTAAGCAGGTGCATGACTTGATCGTAATCGCCCTGCACGATGGTGGCGGTGGGGAAGGTTTGTACTTTTACCGTGTCGGTGTATTTGTTCAAGCGCGCGATAAAACTGTCGATGGGCGGAATAAAATCCGCTTGATTGGGGTAGAGGGTAATTTCTGCGGTCAGTTGCATGGTTAAGCTCCTAGATAAAGCCGCGGCGTTTTAGTGCCGCGGCAAGGTCGCCAGGTTAAAATGAGTAGTTGCCGCTCACACCGACGATACGAGGTTCACCCAACTGATGATAGGCCTCGTTACCCAACCCAGCATTGTCCCAATAGAAACCACGCGTTTGATAATCTTTATTGGTTAAGTTTCGGCCCCAGAGGCTGACTGCAATATTACCGATCTCATAGGCGAGGTTCATGTGCACCAACTCATAGGCGCGGGACTGATCGTTGTGGCTGTTGGAGAAGTAAAAGCTGTCTTTGCCATCCACCTCTACGGTTAAGGTCAAGTCCTCCATCAGGTTCAGCGTTGTACCTAGGTTGAATTGATAGCTCGGCGCGTGGGCTTGATCGCGGCCCGTTTGATCCAGCGCGTCGTCCGTGTCGATATCAAGAACCGTTAGGTTACCCAGTTGTGTCTCCAGTAGACCAACGCTGGCAAATAGCTGAACGCTATCGCTGACCTGCCACTGGGTTTCTAATTCGATGCCGCTGTTGTGGCCATTGTCGACATTGTCCAGATAGGACTTCCACTCAGTCGGCGGGAAGAGTACCGATGAGTTTGCCTGCATAGCTTTGCGATCCATATAGAAGGCGGTTAACGACAGGGATAAGGTATCTTCTAAGTAGCTACCTTTTAAACCAAGTTCGTAATTGATCAGTATCTCGGATTCGAAGGTACTGCGCTGCAACAAAAATGCAGCGATGTTCTCCGGTGTGCTTGGGTCGTTAATCACTTTGCCCAAAGCCTGCCCGTTGACGCCACCGGTTTTGTAGCCGCGGCTGACAGTAGCGTAAAGTAGGGTGTCTTCTGTGTAGGCGTACTCCAGCGTGAGGTTGCCGCCCCATTGGTTTTCGCTGTTGTCGACCGCGACGTTGGCGGAATCATTGTAGCTATTGTCGATGCGCTCTAAGCGCAGGCCCGTAGACAGGGTGAACTTGTTGTTAATGTCCCAGCTCAGCTCGCCATAACCCGCCAAGCGTTTGGTTTCGTTGTTGTTGTCGAAGGTGCTGATCCATGGGCCGCCACCCCAAATATCGTACCAGCTGTCGTCGTAATTCAACTGAACGTCACGCTTGGCGGCGTACATACCCGCTACCCATTGAGCGCCGAGAAAGTTGGATTCAGGGGTGGAAATTAAGCGCAGATCAAAGTTGACGGCATCGCGTTCACGGGCGTTGTTTTCTCCGCCCTGGGTGCCTGAGGCTGGGATGTTGGTCCAATCCCAATCAAAACCGTAATCGAGTTTACTGCTTTCGAGGGCTAAGGTACTTTGCAGTTCAAAGGCTGAGTGTCCCGTCCAGTTTATTTTCAAGGCGCCGGCCTTTGATTTCTGGCGGTCATGGCCTGGCTGGTCAGAGGGGATTGAGCGGGTGTTCTCCAGAGAGAAACCGTTGTAGCCATTGTCGGCATCAATGTAATGGGTGGTGAGCGCGAGGGTTAGCTCATCGGATGGCTGCCATTTAAGCTGCGCTTTTACGCTGCCTTCATCGATGTTGTTGGTGTCGTCACGGTTGAGAAAATCGTTAGTAATATAACCATCACTGACATTTTTCTGGATTGATATACGACCCAAAAGATTGTCGGTAATGGCGCCATTCAATACCAGCCCAGTGTTGAAACTGTCATAGCTTCCGGCTCCCGCGCTGACTTTACCACTGAACTCTTCGGTGGGTTCATTCGATTGAATACTGATCATACCGGCCAGTGCCGATGAGCCGAATTGAGTACCCTGTGGGCCGCGAAGCACTTCAACCTGCTGTACATCAAACAGGGCTGATGCCAAACCAATGCCACTGTAGTCAATGCCATCAATCAGCATGCCGACCGAGGAATCCAGCGGGTCTTTAAACTGACTGCGCTCACCAATACCGCGAAGCTGAATAAAGCGACCGCGAGACGCGCCTGCAGAGAAGTTGACGTTGGGCGCGGTGTTGAGAATTTCGTCTAGATGTTTGGCGTCGCGACGAGAGATAGCTTGTGCATCGATCACACTCACGCTGTTGGCGGATTTCAGCGCTTCAATAGCACGAAAGTCGGCGGTCACAGAAACCGTAGGCAAGGTCTCACTGGCGAGAGTACTGGCTGAAAGGGTGGCGATGGAGAGTGCTAGTGCGCAGGGAATAAAATGTTTCATGTGGTCTCTTAATAAAAACGTTAAAGCATAAACGTTAGAGACCCGAGTGTTGGGCGGTATAAATATCATTGGTGCGTCACAGTCGTTAATCGTTTTCATTAACAAAGGCTGCGCGAGCCAATTCCTATTCCTACGCCGGCATTATCCGGATCAGGTACAAAGGGTCTGGTTCCATTTGTTTCAGGAACACATCTCAGGCCATGGAATCACTGAATAAGTAATTCCGGGATAGGGCCACCCCTTAGGAATGTCGTGCCCGGCTGTGTACAGCGGCGGGCACAGCGCGATTATATCCCAGCCACGGCTGGGGCGGGGATAAAAATGGCGGGTATAAAAAAACCAGAGCAGGGCTCTGGCTTTTTAGCGGTTTGTAAACACCGGTACTCGTCAGACTGGGGGGGAACCACCAGACCCGTGAGCGGCGTTTATCAGTTGTTGGCGTGCAGCTCTTCGTTCAAAGCGACTGCAGACTTATTGGTCAAACACTCAATCGCGCCGCTGATGGAGTTGCGACGGAACAATAGGTCAGACTTACCGGCCAGATCGCGGGCTTTAACCTGCTCAACTTCAGCGCCGGATTCGCTCAGTACGATAACCTTGGTGCCGGCGGTGATGTAGAGGCCAGACTCAACGGTGCAGCGATCGCCCAAGGGGATGCCGATACCAGCGTTGGCGCCCAGCAGGCACTCGTCGCCGACAGAGATGACGATGTTGCCGCCGCCAGACAGGGTGCCCATGGTGGAGCAGCCGCCACCCAAATCAGAACCTGCACCGACGAATACACCCGCAGAGATGCGGCCTTCGATCATGCCTGGGCCTTCGGTACCGGCGTTAAAGTTGACGAAACCTTCGTGCATGATGGTGGTGCCTTCACCAATGTAAGCACCTAGGCGCACGCGAGCGGTGTGGGCGATACGCACGCCAGCCGGAACAACGTAGTTGGTCATTTTGGGGAACTTATCCACACAATCAACGCTCAGCAGCTCGCCGTTCAGGCGGGCTTGCAGTTGACGGGCTGGCAGTTCAGCAAGGTCAACGGCGCCCTGATTAGTCCAGGCAACGTTTGGCAGGGTGCCGAACAAGCCATCGAGAACAATACCGTGTGGCTTAACCAAACGGTGCGAGATCAGTTGCAGCTTTAGATAGCCTTCTGGCACAGAGCTTGGCGCTGCGTCAGTGGCTAGCAGTACAGCTACTAGAGGTCGCTTGCTGCCCTTCAGGCTGGTCGCTAGGGCGGCTTGGTCTGCAGCGCCTGCGGCTTCCAGTGCGGCAGCCAGCCCGTCGAGCTGGGCCTTATCAATGGTGATGGCTTGGTTGCCTTCGGTGTAACCGAGGGTGTTGGCAACCGCCGCGACGATATCTACGCTTGGGTTGAGCAGTGGCTGCGGGAAGAAAACTTCCAGCCACTCGCCTTTTTTGTTTTGTGTGCCGACGCCAATGGCCAAGCTGTATAGAGTAGTCATAATCTCATCCTAAATATCGAGTGTTATCTAATTCGGGTTCATCGCCTGGGCGACATACCTTTGTCTGGGTCGTTATGGGCCTAAATAAGGCTCCGCGGCTTTTGTTTTATCGCGCGAAGCGCTCGGCGAAATCTGCGGCCTTAAAGCCGACGCTCAATTCACCCTTGTGGTCGACGAGCGGGCGTTTAATCAGTGTGGGGCTCTCGAGCAGTACCGATACAATGCTGGTGTTGTCGAGGCTCGCTTTGGTGGCTTCATCCAGCTCTTTCCAAGTGGTGCTGCGCTTGTTGATCAGACCTTCCCAGCCCAGCGTGTTCACCCAGCCTTCCACTTGCGTGGCGTCTACGCCGTCTTTGCGGAAGTCAACGAAGGTAAAGTCAATCGCTTGGCCTTCCAGCCACTTGCGGGCCTTCTTAACTGTGTCGCAATTGCTGATGCCGTAGAGGGTGGTGTTGCTCATAGCGGTGTTCCGATTTGGGTGTGTGGCGGCATTGTATGGGCGCGCGGACTGTCCCGCAATCAAAGGCCGCCAGCATAGCAAACATTAGCCGACTTGTTGATGCCCAAGCCTATCGCTCACTCGGTCTGAGGCAGAAAAGCCTAGTAGGTATGCCCGGCTGGGGCGTTGGTCTGGTTGTGCAAGCGTTTTTGGCCAGCGTTCAGGGTCTTGTGAATCAGAGAAGCATGCTTTTAAAGATCTTATCCACTATTTTATTGTGCGTCTCGTAAAGATCGCGCTGATTATACTCGGAGCCTAAGAGCGCAGACTGTACGCCTTGGCTGGAAAAAAAGCCCAGCATGATGTTGGTCAATGTAATGATGGTCAGAGTGTTGTGCATTGGGTCCTGTGTGGAGGTGTCGCTGCTGGGCAGTCCAGCGGAGAACGATTGTGAGCGCTCAGCAATTTGTTTCAGCCACTGCAAGAATTTGGGGTTGATCTTGTCGATGGGGTTGCTGAACTCTTTGTGCAGTAACTGCGCGGAAAAAGGGTGCTCTGAGTGTAAATCAAGTAGCTTCCTCGGGATGGTAAGCAGTTCGTGCAGCGTCAGCTGCTCGGCGTCCCAGCTGTCGACCTCTGTGTAAAAAGGGATTAGTGCACGCTCAATAACACTGTCATAGATAGCGTTTTTATTGGGGAAGTGCGCGTACAGACTTGGCTCTTTGATACCCACCTGTTTGGCAATTTCACGCAGAGTGGTTCCTTCGTAGCTGTTTTTGGCAAACAGTTGCTCGGCAGCATTCAATATTTTCTGATGAGTTAGGTCGGATTTTTTACGTCCTTTACTGGCGCTATTGTCTTGGCTCATGGTCTTAGTCGTAGATGATTTTGTGGGTCGCTTAATGGCGCCATAGTACATGGCTTTGGCGCAGCTGTGCAGGGTGTGGGGAGACCTGATTTGTGATTGCTTTCATATTCAGGCCTATCTTTAGATAGGTAAATATATGTAATCTGGATTATTTTCTTTGATTTAAGGTTTTTTGTGGTTTATTTTGCTGCTCTACCCTATCTGTTGATAGGTTTTGTGTTTCTGTGCAGGGAGCTGGTTGAGGCCCGTTTGGGCTTTACTAGAGTGCGAGTGGCCATGCGCAAGAAAGTAATTGATGAGGTTTATCATGTTTGATGTTGAAGAGCTGTTGGTCCAAGCCAGCGCCGAAACGGGCCTGCAAGACTATGGTCGCGATGACTTTTTAGAGCCACTGGGCATTTTGGTTAACGCCTTGAATACAGAGGCGAACCTGAATGACTTTGGTGAAATGCTCGCAGGAATGACGCTTCAGGCCGGGCTTTGCGATCGCCTGCGTATTCATGATTACATTAGCCGTCACCCAGATGTGCTGGAGCAGAAGGTTGAGCGACCGATCTTTATCGTCGGTCTACCGCGTACCGGGACCACCGCGCTGCACCATATGCTCAATCACGACTCGCGCAACCACACATTGCGGCTCTGGGAGGTGAAGAACCCGGTGCCGCCAGCCGAAGATGCCACCTACGAGAGTGATCCGCGCATCGCCGAGTGCCGTGAAAATGTTGCCATGACGGAGATGGCGCTACCCGGTTTCATGAAGACACACCTGCTCGAGGCCGAGGAGCCGGATGAATGCTACCTGCTGTTTAACCGCAACTTTATGTCGGTCGAATACTCGGCGATGTTCCACATTCCCAGCTATGCCAATTGGCTTTATGCGCAGGATGTCAGCAAGTCCTACGCCTATCACAAACAACAGCTGCAGTTGTTGCAGCATAAAAAATCCGGCCAGTGGGTGCTGAAGGCGCCCTACCACCAGCTCGGGCTGGAGGCGATATTAGAGCAGTACCCAGATGCTTTGATCGTCCAGACCCACAGAGCGCCGACCAGTTTTGTCGGCTCTGGCTGCAGCTTCAGCGAGCTGCTGCGCAAGGGTGGATCAGATTATGTCGACCCAAAGGTGATTGGCAAGGACTGGATGGATTTGCTGCGCGCCTACACCTCGACCTTTGAGGTGGCCCGCGCCAAGTTGGAGGTGCAGTTCCCAGATCAGTTTATCGATATCTATCACGATAATTTCGTGCAGGATCCATGGCCGAGTATCGAGCTGATTTACCAGCGCGGCGGCCGTGAGTTGACCGCAGAGGGGCGCGCCAGTATGCAGCAGTGGCAGGACGATCATCCCAAGGGTAAGCACGGCAAGCATGAGTACAGCTTAGAAAAATACGGTATCACCCAGGCAGAGCTCGAATCAGTTTTTGGTGATTATGTGAAACGTTACGAGATAGGCATGGGGTCATAATAATGAGTTTTACTGAAGCGGAACAACGTATCGTTGATGGCACGGCCTGGGATGAGTTTTGTGATGCACTGAAGGATGCCGGCCAGGTCGTGCAGAGTGAAAAAGCGCCGAAGGACCCGCTTAATCGCGCGGAGGGTTATCGTTACCTCACCAGATTGCTGCGTGGCGGGCTGGAATCTTTCTTGGAGCACAGCGACGCGGATTTTCCTGTGCTGCGCTGTATTTGCCACGAGACCATTAAGCTGGGGGCGGACAATCCCGATAATCGTTACGAGACGGCGTCTATTAATTCCAAGCACGACTATCGTATTAGCGGCTATCGCGGCAGCGTCGATTATTTGGGTTTAGGCTCCGTCATCAATCTCTATGGCAGTGGTGGTGGCATGGAGACTACCGGCTATGTGGAAGCCA
>Ga0209826_1003177_pt1 | contig 10496 bp, 6 predicted proteins | sample GOMGulsemesocosm_5_FD_184637 | JGI IMG/M metagenome (GOLD analysis project Ga0209826, IMG submission 184637) | Methane-oxidizing microbial communities from mesocosms in the Gulf of Mexico - GOM15C Gulf of Mexico (SPAdes) (version 2) | ecosystem: Environmental > Aquatic > Marine > Cold seeps...
TGACCGAGTCGACATTGGGCAGGTGCACGAGTGTCTGTTTGAGCAGGTGCTCATAGTGGTCGACATTTTCCACGGCTATGCGCAGCAGGTAATCCTTGTCGCCGGAGGTTGAGTAGCATTCAACAATCTCTCGCACCTCATCCACCGCAGATTCAAACGCATTGAGTGACACTTCATCGTGACTTTCAATGGTGATGTAGGCGTGTACGGTGACGCCAAGGTTCAGTTTTTTGGCATCCAGTAGAGTGACTTTTCCGCGAATAAAACCGTCGGCTTCTAAGCGTTTAATACGACGCCAACAGGGCGTGTGTGACAAACCCACAAGTTCGCCGAGTTCGTTCATTGAGTAGTCGGCATTGTGCTGCAGGGCCTGCAGAATCTTAATGTCGAAGTCGTCGAGCTGTTGGGCACTGGGCATGAAAGGTTTATCCTAATATTCTTGCGCTGAATTATAGAATCTTGTGCAAATTCTTCAACCCGAATGATGGGCATTCTTGGGTAGGTGGCGCGCCCTTAAGCCGTTATAATCACCGTCACGCATCGCTGGTGCCACGTCTGTTGTGTACTTGAGACTGGTTGTCGCCTATTCGAAGAGAATGACTATGTTTGAGCAGCTTAAAGCCCTTCCGTCCGACCCTATACTCGGCCTGTCCATTGCCTACCAGCGCGATGCCAACCCCAACAAGGTGGATTTGGGGGTTGGGGTCTATAAGAATGAGGCGGGTGTAACGCCGGTACTGGCGAGTATTCGCGCGGCCCAGCAACAGCATCACGACGCTGAGCAGACAAAGGCCTATCAGGGGCCTGGCGGCGATGCCGTGTTCAATCAGCGGATACAAACACTGATTTTTGGCGCTGAGCTGGAAGGCCGCTTAGGCGATCGCCTGAAAACCCTACAGGCACCGGGTGGCTGCGGAGCGCTGCGCTTGGCCGCCGAGTTGATTAAGGTCAGTGCCGCGGCGCAGGGTAAGCTACAGGCGCCCACCATCTGGGTGAGCTCGCCGACCTGGGCGAACCATATTCCTTTGCTGGGTGGTGCGGGGCTGCAGATTCGTGAATACCCCTACTATAGCCCAGAAACTCAAAGCGTTAATTTTGATGCCATGATGTCCGCTCTCAAGCAGGTGCCCGCTGGCGACCTGGTGTTACTCCATGGTTGTTGTCACAACCCGTGTGGTACGGACTTAAATAATGAGCAGTGGCAGGCGGTGGCTGATCTGGCAGTGGATCGCGGTTTTGTGCCTTTTGTTGATTTGGCTTATCAGGGTTTCGGCGCGGGCCTGGAAGAGGACGCCTATGGCCTTCGCCTGCTGGCTGATCGTGTTCCAGAGATGTTGGTGGCCAGTTCGTGCTCGAAAAACTTTGGTTTGTACCGTGAGCGTGCCGGCGCCTTGAGTGTTATTGGACAGAAAAGTGATCAAGCGCACAATGCGTTTACGCAAATGCAGAGCGTGGCGCGTGGTATTTGGTCCATGCCGCCAGCCCATGGCGCGGCTTTGGTGGCGCAGGTGCTGAGTGATGTAACCTTGAGGGCTCAGTGGCAGGGAGAGGTGACAGAGATGCGCCAGCGCATTGCATCTCTGCGTGTGCAGTTGGCGGATGTACTGGCCGATGCGGGGGATTTCAGCTTTATTCCGCGCCAGCGAGGCATGTTTTCTTTCCTCGGCTTGAGCGAAGCTCAGGTGGCGCGCCTGCAGAAAGAATTCAGTGTATATATGGTTAACTCCTCGCGCATCAATATTGCCGGTATAAGTCAGGCGAACCTCGAGTATTTGGCCGCATCCATTAAAGCCGTATTATAAAGTTTCTGTTTCTATGAGTTCTTTAGGGACGCGGCGTCACGGCCTGATAACAGGTCGAGGCGTTCGCTCTCCAGCATCAACAGCGCCTTGTGAGCCACAATGGGTTTGCTGAAGTAAAAACCTTGGGCGAAGTCGCAGTGACTGGCTTTGAGGAACGCCAGCTGCTCTGCGGTTTCAACGCCCTCGGCGACCACTTCGAAGTGCAGCTGTTTAGCGAGAAAGATGATCACCGAAGAGATCTGCATGTCGGATTCGCTATCGGGGATGTCTTTGATGAATTCACGGTCGATTTTAACCGTATCGATGGGCAGTGTTTTAAGGTAGCTCAGGGACGAGTAGCCTGTGCCGAAGTCATCCAGTGCGATGCGCACGCCCAGCAGTTTAATTTTATTGATGACTTCCAGTCCTGCGCTCATGTTCTCCATCAGCAGCGTCTCGGTGATCTCTAGCTCAAGCCGGCTGGGGTTAATGGGGTATTTCTCTAAGCATTGCTGCAGGAAGGTAAGGAAGTCGTGATCGGTGAAGTGCGTTGAGGAAATATTCACGCTGATCGACAGGTCGGGGTAGAGACTCTCCAGCACCTTCAGCTGCCGGCAGGTGATTTCTAGCATCCAGTTGTCGAGCTCACTGATAAAACCCATGCTCTCCATGGCGGGAATGAACTCGCCAGGGGGGAGCAGTCCTCGCTCTTCGTGATCCCATCGCACCAGCGCTTCGAATGATTGTATATGGCCGTCCATATCGACTTTTGGTTGTAAAAAGAGCGTGAATTCTTTTTCGTCTAAACCGCGGCGAATGTCTCGTTCTAGGGACAGTGCATCTTGGGCTTCAGTGGCCATGTTGGGGTTGAATCGTTGGTAGCGGTTGCCGCCGTTGTTTTTTGCTCGGTACATGGCAATTTCAGCGTGTTTGATCAGGTCGTTGGCCGAGTCGTTCAGGTTGGCCAACGATATACCAACGCTGCAATGGACAACGACACTGCTGTCATTGAGCTCAATGGGTCTGCTGACCAGCGCCAGTATCTTCTCGCCGATAATATCCAACTGCTGGGGGTGTTTGATATTGCGCAGCAGCAGGGCGAATTCATCGCCGCCCAGACGTGCAACCAGTCCCATTGAACGAATGGTGTGTTTTAGGCGCTTGCCCATGCGCTCAAGTAGCAGGTCGCCCTGTTGATGGCCAAGGGAGTCGTTAATGCGTTTGAATTTATCGAGATCAAGCAGTACCACCGCTGTCAGTAGATCGCCCTTTTGCATTTTGTATTCCTGCAGCTCGTTCTGCAGTTCATATTGGAATAGGTGTCGGTTGGCCAGGCCGGTGAGGGTGTCAAACAGCGAGAGACGCTCCATTTCCTGGGTGCGCAGGTCGACCGCCTGTTCCAGTGATTCCAACTGATAGGTCAGGGTGCACATGGCTTGATCCAGGAGGTCTAACTCATCGGGCCAGCTGCGCTGATTTTCGAAGATGCCCTCACGTATCTTTTGAAACTGTTTTTGGCCGAGCAGCGGTATGAGGTGGGTTTGTTGTTGCAGGCGGCGGATGGGGCCGCGCAGAGCGATCGCCAGCAAGAGTCCAAGCACACAGCCAGCCAGTGCGTAAACTTTCAGCATACGCTGCATGGCAGCAGGCAGTGAGTGGGTATCCACTGAATGGCTTACCAGCAGCATGAGAGAATTCGCGGTTTTACCTGGGTAGGGTAATAGCCCCAATGCCTGCGTCGGAGTGACGGAATTTAGAATGGGTTGAGTGACCAGTTGGCGGTAATCGTGCTGTCTGGCAATGACCTTGAGGCTCGCCAGCAAATCCGCCTTTGGGGGCGTCTGAAAATGCAGCTGCCATGCGGGAATATCTGCGGTAGCAGGCATACCCGGTTCGACTTTTGGCGTGCGAATGGTGAATTGGCTGATGATGCCGCTTGTTTGTAACTGCTGGCGCAGCGGTTCTAGGCTGCGGCTAATGATAAGTGTACCGAGGGTGCGTGACTCAGTGGCTTCTGTTACGCCCGAGTCTTCGGGGGCTGCTGCCTCGATTGTTGTTGTGGGCCCACTTGCTGTTTCAATGGGTATGGCGATCCATTGATTGCAGCGCCCGGCTAAGCAGCTGACATTACTGTAGCTGTTCGTGTCGCTGATATTGTCCAGTAGTGACTGAGTCGGTTGTGCTTGGCCAAAGCGTAAGGCTGAGGGCAGCTTTTCACTGATTAGGGTGAGGCTGGACAGGTCGTCGCTGTGGAGCGCCTTACTGCGCAGGTACTTCCAATGGTGCGTTAAACGCTGCTGGACTGACTGAATACGACCGGATTGTAAGTCCTTGCTGACCAGTAGAGCGAGTGTTTGCGCGAGCTGAAGGGCATTGTGATGGTGCGCTTGAGAAAACCCCTGTAAAAGCTGTTGGGCGTGAAGGTGCTGTTGCTGTAGTTGTGAGAGTTGTTGTTGCTGGAGTTGCTGGAATTGAAACCAGGCAATGCTACTGAATATCACGGCGAGAGCGAGTAGCGCTTTGGATACCAGTTTCCACTGTATACTGAGGGAGCGGGATGATGGCATCGAGTTAGTCATGTAGGTCCGTGTCAGCCTTGATTCCATTGCGCGCCAGCTGTCCTAGCGCCTGTCTGCGAGCCTTTGGATGTGGTCCCACGGGGCTTATATGCTTTGATTGTGGGGGTTGTGAATATTTTATCAGGTGTTATGTCAGGCTCGTTTTAAGCTCGTTTTTGAACAAAACACTCCTTCAGGAGTATAGAGTAAGGCGGTGAATTTGCTGACTTTGATTGATAGTTTTTCGTCTAAGCTGATCACTATGAGTGTGCTGTGTATTGGTAGATGCTCCCTCAGCTTGCTCGTAAATTCTTGTATAATGAAGACTATGAACGCCAGTATTTAATGAACTTGTGGCGGTAAGCAAACATGGAATTGGTCTGTCAGTGAAAAAAGTTAAGACCACCGCAGGGCACTTTGCGGAGCAGAAGCAGCGTATCAAGCTGCATGTCTCAGAGCTACGGATTGGCATGTATGTCTCCGAACTCGACCGCCCGTGGTTGGAAACCCCTTTTTTGATTCAAGGTTTTACCCTCGAAACCATCGATGATGTCACCACCATGGCTGAGTACTGCGAGCATGTTTGGGTAGACGCCGTACAGGAAGCGTGGGTGCCTCCAGAGGAACGCAAGGTTGGCAGCAGCAAGCAGAGCTCAAAGCTGCGCTATATCAATAAAGTGAGCGCAAGCGATGAGCACCGGCAATCGCTGGGAGTGCATCGAGAGGCGCGTCGCCTGACCAAAAATTTGATGGATGAGGCGCGTTTGGGTGCCTCCATCAATACCGAGCAGGCGAAAAGTACCGTTAAGAATTGTGTCAACAGTATCTTGCGCAACCCGGACGCAATGTTATGGATGACTAAGATGCGCGACAAGGATGAATACACATCCGAGCACTGCCTTAACGTGTGTGTTTTGGCGATTGCTTTTGGCCGCCATCTTGGTTTTGAGGAGGAGGCGCTGCAAAACTTGGGTCTGTGCGGCCTGTTGCACGATGTGGGTAAAATGCGTGTGCCACTGGAGGTGGTCAATAAACCTAGCCGTTTGACGGACGAAGAGTTCAAGGCCATGAAGGCCCACGCTATTCACGGGCGCAATCTGCTGATGTCCTCCCCTGGAGTGCCGCACTCAGCGGTTGATGTGGCCTACAGCCATCATGAACGCTTGGACGGCGGCGGTTATCCGCGCGGTTTAAAGGCGTCGGGTATTTCGGACAATGCCCGCATGATTGCCATAGTTGATGCGTATGATGCGATGACCGCTGAGCGCTGTTACGCCGAGGCTATCCCCTCAACTGAAGCGCTCAAAGAAATATTGAACTGCTCAGGTGAGCAGTTTGACGTGAGACTGGCGGAGCAGTTTATTGAAATGGTGGGCGTTTACCCACCGGGCAGTATTGTTGAGCTAGTGAATGGCTGTGTGGCCATCGTCTTAAATAACAATTATCGCTACCGTCACCTGCCGAGAATCCTAGTCGTTCGCAATCCGTCCAAGCGTACTGTGAAGGAAAAGGTGTTTAACCTAAATGACGTGGAGCGCGGAGACTTGAGTCCAGGCTGGTTGATTCAGCGAGTCTTAATTGACGGCACTCACGATGTAAAGCTTAAGCACTATCAAGAGCGGGGCCTGCAAATCAGTTTCGATTAATACTGTGTTTGTAGGTGCTTACTGTCGACTACCCTTCATAGGCGCGGTATTCAACGCCACTGATGTAGTATTCACGTTCGCCTTCGGGGGTCTGTAGGCTGACCTCATCTTCTAGGCGCTTACCCAATAGTTTTTGCGCCAGCGGTGAGTCCATGCTCAGCTTGTGGTTCTTTACATCGAACTCGTCGGGGCCGACGATTTGATAGCTGCTCTCAGAGCCGTCTTCGTCTTCGACGGTGACATAGGCGCCGAAGAAAATTTTATCCTGCTCGTCCGGAATGCGGTCGACAACCGTTAGTTCTTCGAGGCGCTTGGTTAAAAAGCGCACGCGGCTGTCGATTTCGCGCAGGCGTTTTTTGCCGTAAATGTAATCCCCATTCTCTGAGCGGTCGCCGTTCTTGGCGGCTTCGTGCACCGTGTTGGTCACCACGGGTCGCTCGACCTTCCACAGCTGTCGCAGTTCGTCGCGCATGCGCTGGGCGCCGGTGGGGGTGATGTAGAGAGAGCCGCGCGGCCGCGGTGGTCGCCAGCGCCCCATCTAGTGTTGCCCCTCTGAAATAGCTTGAGCTAAGTTCTTCACGTCGACTGGCTCAATGGCCTGATCCTGCGCGCTTAGCGCGAAGCTGAATACCTGGGCGTAAAAACTCAGCTCGGCGTCAATCGCCCGGGCGATGGCGAAGGCCTGGCGGAAACCGTGGCCTTCGCCTTCAAACGGCACGTAGGCAACGGGCACTTTCTTGGCGTCTAGAATGGCGACCATGCTTTCCGCTTGCGCTGGCGGTACCACCTTATCCTCTAAGCCTTGGAAAAAAATTACTGGGCAGTTGAGCTGCTGGGCGTGATGAATAGGCGAGCGCGCTTGGTAGAGCGCTTGTTGCTCAGGGTAGGCGCCGACCAAGCTGTCGAGGTAGCGAGCTTCAAACTTGTGTGTGTCGCGGGCGAGGGTTTCCAGGTCGCCTATGCCGTACAGGCTGGTACCAGCCTTGAAGGTGTCGCGGAAGGTCAGCGCGGCGAGTACTGTGTAACCACCCGCGCTGGAGCCTTTGATCGTCACACGCTCAGGGTCGGCTAAGCCTTGTTCGATCAGGTAGTCCGCGGCGGCGCAGACATCTTCGACGTCTTTCACGCCCCACTGCTTGTGCAGTTGCTGGCGATAGTTGCGGCCGTAGCCGGTGCTGCCTCGGTAGTTGACGTCCATAACGGCAAAGCCGCGACTGGTCCAATATTGAATTTTAAAGTTCAAACCTGTCTCAGTGGCGCCGGTGGGGCCGCCATGACCCAGCACGATCAAGGGCGGCGCCTCGCCGCTGGGAGCGTCGAAATGTTGGTTGGTTGGCGGGTAGTAAAAGCCGTGCGCTTGACTGGGCCCGCTGGAGATATCGGCAATAAACCGAGCGCTGTCGAAGCTAATGGGTTGGGCCACGCTGATGTCGTCGGCGCCGAGCTCGCTGCTGGCCGATTGGGCGACGACGCTGAACTCACTGCTCCCAAGCTCTATACGGATCAAGCTGGCAAAGCTGTTGGCGCCTGCGGCCAGTATTACGCCGCGCCCGCGCCCATGAGTAGGCTTGCAGCGGATGCCACTGATGTCGCAAAACGGGTTGTCGATGGGCGTCATTTTTTTACTGTGGGTGTTGATGCTCGCCAGCTTCCAGCGGCCTTCTTGAGTGTAGCAGGCGAGTATTTCATCATTACCTGCGAAGCCATAACAGGACATACCAAAGACCCACTGAGGTGTGGCGAACTCGGCCTGTATTTTGGTGACGGCTTCTAGGGTTGTGGTGGTGGTGCAGTAACGGTAGATGTTCCACCAGTTGTCCCGGTCGCTGACGAGGAATAGCTCACCGCTAGGAGACCATTGAGGCTGGAATATGGATTCATTGCCATCGCCGCCGGCAACGCAGCTTGTGGTTTCACAGAGGCCGCCCTTGTCCAGGTGCGCGAGCCAGCACTGGGTGCTGTCCCAGGGCATGCTCGGATGGTTCCAGCTCAGCCAGCTGAGCTTTTGACCATCGGGCGATATCTGAGGGTTTGAGTAAAAGTCACAGCCGCTGGCAATGACCTTTGGTTCGCTGCTGTTATTGCAGGCGAGCGACACCAGTTCATTGGTCTCCTCAATATGCTGGTCTTGAGGTGGGGCGCTGGCAGCCTGTTTGGTGTGGTGGTCTTCACGCACGCATAAAATTCGCTGACGCAGCGTGTCGACGCACAGGTCTGCGTAGCGGAAATGTCCCTCCGGGCTCAGAGCGACGGGGGCGTCGTCTCGCTCTGGGTCAAATCGGTAAATTCTTTGATCAGCCGCTTCGACAAAATACACCACGCCCTGTTCGACGGTGTAGCTGGCGCCGCCGTATTCGTGGGCGCGCGAACGCAGGTTGCAGCGCTTTGGCAGTACTTCGAGGCCCTGAGCACTGTTGTCATCAAAAGCGCGTTTAAGCAGTACACCGCGCCCTTGCTCTTGGGGGCGCCCCTCAATCCAATAGATGTCGTTGCCATCTAATTGAGGTTCGCCTAAGCGCACGGCCTGACTGACCAGATCATGGCTGCGAATAGGGGAGGTCCAGCTGCCAAAGGGCGCGCTGGTCTTTTTTGACTGAGCGGATGAAACATTGGACATGGGTAAACCTTGGGTGGGGCTCGAAGTAGGTGCTCATTGAAGCAAAACTTGGGGCGTCAATGCAATCAAGTATGGCGCTTAAGCGGGTGGGAATCGACGGGTATTGTGATCGGTAATAGATGAGGGTCGTTATGGAGTATGCATCGACTGGCTGCAAAGGGTGCGGCCACAGGGGGGGCGCGTTAGAATGTCTAAATACTTTAGGGCTCTCCCTGTGGCATCAATAACAGCGACCTCAACTACAGTGGTCTCGACAACAGTGACCTCAACAACAGTGACCTCAATTGCATGACCACAGAAACATCTTCAGTAACCTGTGCGGTAATAGCCGCACTGCGTATCTGCCCAGTCGGTGAAGGCTGGCTTATTGCCTACAGTGGTGGGCTGGACTCGACGGTGCTTTTGCACGCCGCTCATCGCGTCGCCCAGGAAAGGGGGATCTCGTTACATGCGCTACATGTTAACCATCAGCTGTCGTTAAACGCTGAAGCTTGGCAGGCACACTGCGCCGATCAGTGTAGTGAGCTGGATCGTGAATTCACGGGCGTGTCTGTACGGGTGGTCAATCAGGGGGCGGGTTTAGAGGCCGCCGCTCGAGCTGCGCGCTACCGAGTGTTCATCGAGCAATTGGGCGAAGAGGAGCAGCTACTGCTGGCCCACCATCAGGACGACCAAGCCGAAACATTGTTGTTGCGTTTAATGCGTGGCGCTGGGCCAGCGGGTCTAGGGGCGATGCAGGAGCAGCGCTCACTAGGGGCAGGCACTCTGAGGCGCCCCTTGCTGGGGCTTAGTCGCGCGGACCTTGAAACCTATGCAAGTACTCACAAACTGAGCTGGGTGGAAGACGACAGCAATGCCTCGCTGGATTTTGATCGCAACTTTCTACGCCATCAAGTGATGCCGCAGCTGGAGCAGCGCTGGCCAGGTTTTACTCAGCGCTGGCAGCAGTCGGCCAGTCTCTGCCAGCAAAGCGCCGCAGCCGATGAGCAGCGGGGCGCTGCAGATCTTGCCGCATGCCAGCCTGTGCCTGCGTCTTGGGGGTGGAGCATCTCACTGGCTGGCTTGCAGGTCTTGAGTGCATACCAGAGGGGCAACCTGTTGCGGCACTGGCTTAAAACACTGGGTTTGGCGGCTCCAGAGCAAAAGCATCTACAGCAGGTGGAGTCTCAGCTGCTGGAGGCAAGGGTGGATGCTAAAAGCCAAGTGAGTTGGGGGGCGGGTGATGAGCGAGTAAGACTGTGTGTCTATCGGCAGCGCCTTTACGCCCTACCTGACAGCAAGGTTGACCCCCTACCCTCTGAGGTGAGTTGGTGCATTGATGAACCCCTTAAGTGGGGGCCGTGGTCACTGACGGCTGAACCTGTGAGTGAGGGTGACGTGGGTATCGCGCTGCCTTCGCTGGTGATTGTTAAGTCTCGTGCGGGTGGCGAACGCTGTAAACCGGTGGGGCGAGGGCACACCCAAAGTCTTAAAAAACTGCTACAGGAATACGCCGTTGAGCCATGGCTGCGTGATCAGTTGCCTTTAATCTTCATCGATGGCTGTTTGGCGGCGGTGGCGGACCGCTGGGTATGTGATGGATTTGTCGAAGCGCAAACACCGGTCTATCGTTTGCGGTGGCAGCGCGGCGCAAACTCATAGGCAGGGCTTGGGAAATCGAGGCTGGTGCGTCGTATAAATACAGGAGAGGGCGGCGCAGAGCGCCCGTTTTCTGGGTTGGTGTGTCGAAATTCGATTGAGGCAAGAGGGGCTTTCGGGTAAACTGGCGCCCCTTCTAAGGCTCGCGTATTACTTACTCTTGTTTGTTGCTTCAGGCAGCGCGCAGGGGGCTCCAAGAGAGTGGCTAAGGTGGTGCTTGTTATCAACGATAATAAGGTCTCCATCAGCGGTATCG
>Ga0209826_1003180_pt1 | contig 10489 bp, 9 predicted proteins | sample GOMGulsemesocosm_5_FD_184637 | JGI IMG/M metagenome (GOLD analysis project Ga0209826, IMG submission 184637) | Methane-oxidizing microbial communities from mesocosms in the Gulf of Mexico - GOM15C Gulf of Mexico (SPAdes) (version 2) | ecosystem: Environmental > Aquatic > Marine > Cold seeps...
ATCGACAGATTACCAGCTTGAAAGAGTATGTTTTGATTGATATTAAAAGCCGCCGTGTCGAGTGTTTTCGTCGTACAACAGATAATGATTGGTTATTTCATGATTACAGCAAGGAAACTGTGTGCCGTTTTAGCAGTGTTGAAGTAGACATGCCGTTAGCCGATATTTTTGAGGGTATTGATTAAAAATCTGTCGGAATTTAATATACTTACGTAGGATGGGTAGAGCGTTTTCTTGCGAAACCCATCATTCTTCGTGAAATCGATGGGTTTCATTACGCACCCAAAAGCAGGTACTGCATTCTACCCATCCTCCAGAAATGTTAAATTAATTTTTTACTGACTGCTCAATATAGTTGTATTAATGATCGCGCTGAATAATATACAAAGATAAATCACGCAATACATCAGCTTCTGGGCCAAAATCAGCTAAGCTCTCTAAAGCTTGCTCATGTAGATTCTGAGCTTTCTCTTTAGCGCCATCTAATCCCAGTAAAGCCGGATAAGTGGGTTTATCGTTATCTTGATCTTTACCTTGAGTTTTACCTAAAGTCGCCGTATCGCTTTCTTCATCTAAAATATCATCTTTCACCTGAAATGAAAGGCCGATACATTTCGCATAATGATCTAATTTAGCGGCCACAGCAGGATCTAAATCTGGCTTAGATAAAGTCGCTAATTGCACAGCCACACGAATTAACGCGCCAGTTTTATGGATGTGCATGTTTTCTAGTTCAGGCAAAGTAAGTTTCTTACCTACTGATTCTAAATCAATCGCCTGACCACCCACCATGCCTTGTGAACCGCTCGCTTTTGCTAGAGCTTGAATCATTTTTATACGTGTTTCAGCGCTAGACTGCATACTGTCATCATTAGCCAAAACTTGAAAGGCCAAAGTTTGTAAGCCATCACCCGCCAAAATAGCAGTCGCTTCATCATATTGCACATGCGATGTCGCTTTACCACGGCGCAAGTCATCATCATCCATCGCTGGTAAATCATCATGAATCAAAGAATACACATGAATAAACTCAACCGCGCAAGCGGGACCATCTAGCACTTCAGGCGCTATGCCTAAGGCTTTTCCGACGCTATAAGTCAACATAGGGCGCATACGTTTACCGCCATCTAACGCGCTATACCGCATCGCGTCATGCAGTCTTTTAGGTAAAATGCTATTAGCGGGTAAGCGTAAATCTAAAGCCTTTTCGACACGCTCTTGGCTAGCGACTAAATATTCTTTTAAGGCGTTACTCATCTGTAAATGGCTCCAAAGTTTGTTGACCGTTTTTGTCTAATAATATCTGCACTTTCTGCTCAGCTTCTTGTAAAGCGGTTTGGCAAATGCGCGTTAATTTTACACCCTGTTCAAATGATTTTAACGACTCTTCTAAAGAAATATCACCCTGCTCTAATTGCTCAACAATTCCTTCTAAATTCTTGAGAGAATCTTCAAATAATGTCGCGCTTTTCTTTCTAGCCATGTCGATAAAAATAATTTAATGATACGATGTATTAATCGAACTATTATATATGAAAATCGTCAGAGTAATTAACTAGAAAAATGAGTAATACCTATAACGCAGCGGCTATTGAAGTTTTAAGTGGTTTAGACCCAGTTCGTAAACGACCCGGCATGTATACCGACACTACTCGACCCAATCATTTGGTGCAGGAAGTGGTTGATAACAGTGTTGATGAAGCTGTCGCAGGACATGCTTCCAGCATAGAAGTGACTTTATTTAAAGATGGTAGCGTCAAAGTACAAGATGATGGTCGCGGCATGCCTGTCGATATGCACCCTGAACAAAATATGCCGGGCGTTGAAGTTATTTTGACCCAGTTACATGCTGGCGGAAAATTCTCTAATAAAAATTACCAGTTTTCAGGTGGTTTACATGGCGTGGGTATCTCAGTTGTTAATGCGCTAACGGAACGACTAGACGTTGAAATCAAACGCAATGGCAAAGTCTATCAAATGCAATTTGCCGGTGGCGAAAAACAAAGTGAATTAAGTGAAGTTGGCACAGTCGGCAAAGCCAATACCGGTACTATGGTGCATTTTTGGCCAGATGCCAGTTATTTTGATTCTAACAAAGTATCAGTATTAAAACTTAAACACGTTTTACGCGCCAAAGCGGTACTCTGCCCCGGTTTAAAAATTAGTCTAACGGTCGAACAAGGCGAAGAATCTTGGGAATGGCATTACCAAAATGGCCTAGAAGAGTATTTGCTAGATCGCGTCGGTAATGTTGAATTTTATCCAACTGAGCCGTTTATGGGCAAAATGTCATCAGACCATGAAGCGGTTGAGTGGGCTATCGTCTGGACGGCAGAATCCTTACCAGAAAACATCACTGAAAGTTATGTCAATTTAGTCCCGACCTCGCAAGGTGGAACGCATGTTAATGGCTTACGCACCGGCTTAACTGAAGCCATGCGTGAGTTTTGCGAGATCCGCAATTTATTACCCCGCGGTGTCAAAATCACGCCCGAAGATGTTTGGGAACTGTGCCATTATATTCTATCGGTTAAATTGGAAGACCCGCAATTTTCTGGACAAACTAAAGAACGTTTAAGCTCACGCGAGTGTGTGGCTTTTGTTTCTGGCGTGGCTAAAGATAGTTTTAGCTTGTGGCTCAATCAACACCCTGCCGCTGGAGAGAAAATTGCCGAAGTGATTATTTTAAGCGCGCAAAAACGTTTAAAATCCAGCAAAAAAGCGATTCGTAAAAAGATTTCAGCTGGCCCACAACTCCCCGGAAAATTAGCCGATTGCGCCTCTCAAGATATTAGTCGCAGTGAATTATTTTTAGTGGAAGGTGACTCTGCGGGCGGTTCAGCCAAACAAGCGCGCGAACGTGAATTTCAAGCGATTATGCCGCTGCGAGGGAAAATCCTCAATACCTGGGAAGTAGAATCAGCGCAAGTGATGGCTTCTCAAGAGGTTCACGATATTGCCGTTGCCTTAGGCATAGAGCCCGACTCAGATAATTTAACTGGCTTACGTTACGGTAAAATCTGCATACTTGCAGATGCCGATTCTGATGGGCTGCATATCGCTACTTTAATTTGCGCCTTATTCTTTAAGCATTTCCCTAAATTGGTGCAAGCCGGTCATGTTTTTGTCGCTATGCCGCCTTTGTATCGTATTGATGTCGGCAAGCAGATATTTTATGCCTTAGATGAATATGAGCGCCAAGGCGTGCTAGATCGCATTAAAGCCGAAAAACTGAAAGGAAAAATTAATATTCAGCGATTTAAAGGGCTAGGTGAAATGAATCCTGCACAATTACGCGTCACCACAATGAATCCAGATACCCGCCGATTAGTACAACTAACGATCGAAGAAGATGACGACACCAATGAAAAAATGGATTTATTACTGGCGAAAAAACGCTCACAAGACCGTAAGTTCTGGCTAGAAAGTAAAGGAAATTTAGCAGAGGTTTAAAGGAACTCAGGGGCCAAACTAAAGGATAATTTGTTTAGCTTCACTTAAGAGTCATTTTTCACTTTGATAACGATTAACCTTGCATTTTAAAGTTGCTATCTACCCTTAGTGGCCATTGGGTTATTGTAATTTTCAATCGATATCCCCTATTGATTGCATTAATGTTAACTAGTGGCGTCATGACAAAAGTGCCTTCTGTCGTTAGCCATATACTGTTTGATAATCTTGGCTTATCGCACAGTAGAACCCTGTTATTTATGGCTGAACTTCGCATAATTTCCTTTATATTATATTAGCTAAAGCTTCTACACTAAGCCCAGCCCCCACCCAAACCAACGAAACTCTAACATTTCCATCAACGCTGTTTTTAAGGATTCTCCAAAACCGCAAGCGCTACCGTTTTAATGACGTAGTGGGCAGAAGTCTATTGTAAAAAAAACTAACATGCATGCCGGGTAGTGTAAATTTTTTTAAAATCTCACCACATTATGTCGGTTTTTTTTACAGACAGGTAGTTGCACTTAGCACCTATTTTCATTAAATATCTTATAAATCAATGCACTATAATTTATGGAACATAAATTGCATTCTTTAAATTTTATATATAATTTAAAGGGTAATAAAATGAAAAAAATTATTTTTGCAACACTTATGACATGTACTTCATTAGGGGCAAATGCTGCGCCAGTAACATTTTTTGATACAATTTCTGCTGGACAAAGCCAGTACACATCAACTGTAAACACGGCAGGTGGCACAACTGATATTCTAACTTTATCTGGTATGTCAGCTGGTAATTTTTGGGACTTTGGTTATTTTTCAATAACTTCTGATTCTACTCGTAGCATTGCTTCTCCTGGCACAGACTCTTTAACAGGACAATCAGTATCAGGTAATGGTTTTAATACTAGTTTATTGACATTCGATTTTGATAGCGCAATAAACGGATTTGGTTTTGAGCTTGGTGACTGGGGAACTTGCTGCTTTCCATCATCGGTTGAGCTGGCTTTCGATGGAGGTGCTTTCCAAACAGTTGGCACTATGACATCAGAATTTGACAACCCATCGTATCCAAATTCTAACTATTTTGGAAATGGAGTATTTATTGGAGCGATAAATGATACAGGCACATTTAATTCTGTTACTTTTAGAGCAACCCAAGGAGGAGATGTTTTTGAGGCCGGCGGTACAATTTATAGCTCGTTAGTAGGTATTAATAGTGTTGTTGTTAGCGTTCCTGAACCAACTTCTATTGCTCTTTTAGGGTTAGGCTTAGCTGGACTTGGATATTCAAGAAAAAAGAAAACCGCTTAATACAATATCTAGCATCAGTAAAAATCCCAATTAAATTGGGATTTTTTATGTCTGTTTTTAGCCTAGTAGAGCATGGTTACGGAGTTTTTTTCACATTTTCGATAGCTAATATAAGTGAAAAACTGTAGCGTAGTTTGAAGCACTCATACCAGAAATGGTTGGGTGCTTTTTTATGTCTTATTATCGATTCCTATAACGTCCTAATATAAATAAGGCACTAAAAACCTCCCAATAAAATAGAGACTATTTAACTTAATACTCTTCTGGCAAAAGAATTATTGCATTGGACCTATCCGATTCAGTAATCACCCAAAGTTTCACATCACCAAATACATAAGTGGAAAAATGCACGCCTCTCAGTTTACGGTACGCGATTGCTTTCTTGGCTGATTGCCTGACTCTAAATAGCTGCTTTAAGGCGCCCAACTAACCCTTTGCTTTATTGAACTCAGTTTGATTCAATACACTCAACAATATTACCAAGCCTTTAAAAAGCAATAATCACTTTAGCCCCACCTAAATGACTTTTTTCTACCCTTAACTCACCGCCGTAGGCTTGCACAATATTCTTTACAATAGAAAGTCCAATGCCATGCCCAGCCGTTGATTGATCTGCACGTACACCACGCTGTAATAGTTCATCTACTTTGTCTGGAGCTAACCCTACGCCGTCATCATCAATACTTATTATTAATTGATCGTTTGCTTGTTCTGCTTTTATTGCTATCTGTTGATTCGTCCACTTAAAGGCATTTTCTAACAGATTACCCAGCACCTCCATTAGATCGCCTTCATCGCCTCTAAAGCTCAAACTGCTATCTACAGTAACTTGCACAGCGACGGCTTTATCGGCATAAACCTTTTGTAATGAACTCAACAAACGATTGATAGTAGACAATAGGTTAACCGATGCACCAAGGTTGGTATCCCCTGTTGTTACCGCCCATTGCAATTGGTATTTCACAATCGCAGCCATTCTATCCAGTTGTTCCTGCATAGTAAGCTTATCTTGTTCCTGTCTACCTCCTTCTGCCTGTAAACTCACCTGCAAAACAGCCAACGGGGTTTTTAAGCTATGCGCTAAATTACCCATCGCATCACGATAACGTATTTTTTGTTGTCTCTCTTGCTCTAAAAGAAGGTTAATATTATCAGTCAGGCGCTCAATCTCGTGTGGATACTGCGCCTCAATCTGCTGCTGTTTACCTGTTTCAATACGATTAAGTTCCCGCCCTACTTTACGTAAAGGCAAAAGCCCCCAGCGCAAAATAATGGCTTGGCTACATAATAACAAAACTGCCATCGCACTAAGCCAGCCCCATAAGGAGATGCGGTAGCGATTAATTTGCTTATCAAAGGAGCGCAAATCTGTAATCACGCTAAAGGTCAATTCGACACTTTCTGCCTGAGTCGGCCAAAGCACTGTGTATGCCGTACGATAAAAACCTTCATCATCAACATAGACCTTGTTAAAGATTTTCTCACCTTGCTTTAATAAAGTAGGTTTAGGTAGCGCAGTACCAAGTGTCGAGGACGATTGCCATGAAATATTGCCAGTAGGATTACTGATCGTCGCATAAATACCAGAAGCTGGCAGGCCTAATAAAGCATCCAGCCCATTTGAAGGCAGAACAACTTGCCCATTTTCAATTTCAGCGGCAGCCATCAGTGTAAATAGTTGGCTACTCATCGTGTCACGTAAAGCACTTTCTGTGCTTTCAAAAAAAGCCCGTTCCAAGGTAAACGCAGTCAGACAAATAAAACTCAGCAATACTAAAGCTGCACTTAAGTTAATTCGCGTAGTAAGAGACATGCTATTGCTGATCGTAAAGCGTAAAACGATAGCCGCGATTACGCAAAGTTTCTATCGGTTGCAGACGACCTCCTGGGTCCAATTTTTTACGCAAACGTCCGATCAGCACTTCAATCACATTGCTATCTCGATCATTATCGTGCGGATATAAATAATCTGCGAGACGAGCTTTAGGAACTGCTTCGTTAGCGTGGCGCATTAAATAATCTAGCATTCGATATTCAAAGGCTGTGACGTCTAATAGTTCATTGTTTAACCAAACTTGTTCTGTGGCTGGATTTAACTTTAGACCTTGGCAAATAAGCTCTGAAGTAGCCGAACCCGCCGAACGGCGTAATAAGGCTTTTAGCCTTGCAATGAGCTCCTCCATTTGAAAGGGCTTAACCAAATAATCATCTGCTCCCGCTTCTAACCCTTCTACTTTTTCTTGCCATCGACTACGTGCAGTTAATATCAGTATAGGTAATACTGATCCTTGCTTACGTAGTGTTTGAATAATTTCTATGCCGCTCATTCCCGGCAAACCTAGATCAATAATCGCGGCATCAATAGGATATTCGGTGGCAAAAAAATAGCCTTCATTGCCATCAGCACTAGCATCGACTATATAACTTTCTTTTTCTAAACTTTGCTTAATATGGGTTTGTAAATCAGGATCATCTTCAATCAGCAATATGCGCATCATTCAGCCCTTATTTTACTTTTCCACTATTGACATCAACCTGAGTGATTTTTACTTCGCCATTCTTGAGCAGTATTTTTACTCGATATGTCTTACCTTTGCGCTTTACGCCCAGCACCCGCCCTACATTAACTTGCTGAGCAATACTAACTGCCTGCTGCTGGCTAATATTGACGGGGGCCGCATAAATATTGCAGCTCGCCATCAATAGAAAGATAATACATAAATAATTCATCAAAGTTTTCATTAAATTAGCCTAATCTGTTCAATCTTTAGAGTTTACACTGAGGCCTTACTTGGGCGCAAAACTCATTTACATGATTAATAACAGTCAAATTAGATTTAGACCAAGCAACACAGCTCGTTTAGGTTGATGCTTTAATCACGGAAAAAGAATCCAAAATTACCGCCATGCAAACCTAATACAATGCGCGCTGGCTGATAGTAATTATGACGCCTTGCAGCATAATGTGAGTGCTTACGATGATTTCTACGCCCATGTTTATAAGCATGCTTATCAAAGTGACGATTGTGTTTATTGTAGTGTCGTCTGTCATAGTTTTGATGTCTATTATGGTGACGATATTTATTTTCATAATGACGCTTATGCTGATGATCAGACCTACCGTTATATTGCGATTGAGCTACATGACGATTCGAGACATGCTTATTACTATGTTCATTCCTCTCTGCCATGGCCATAGGCGATGTTAAAATCAACATTATGGTAACTAATGCAATCGATTTTATTTTTGTGATTATTTTCATCTTCTTGCTCCAAGTATTATTTATAAAACGGAGTAATTTTCCGTTGTTGATACTTTACCGCGCGAAGACTGAACGAAAGCTGAACAAGAATAATCTATAGTGATCTCTTTTACACATTCTCTACAAAACACCCTATAATCAACCCATTATTAAACAGCTACTCTATATCCCGCAAAGACTATGATTGAAATTGGTCACTTTAATACCCTCACTATAAAATCTTATAACGGCATACAATTACACCTTGACGGTGACAAGTTTGGCGATATATTGCTTACTGACAAACAGCTCCCAAGAGGTGCCAAAGTCGGTGACTCTCTTGACGTATTTATTTATACCGGATCAGATTCTGAGGTACTCGCTACCTGCAAAAAACCTTTTGCTAAAATGGGGGATGTTGCCTGGCTAAAAGTAGTGTCTGTTAATCAAGCAGGGGCTTTTTTAGATTGGGGAATTGCTAAAGACTTATTAGTACCTTTTGCTGAGCAAGATTATGAGCTTGAAGTAGGCGATTATTGCCTTGCTAAAGTATTTATGGATGAACAACACCGCATTGCCGCATCAACCGAGCTAAATAACTTTATTCTTGATGAAGTCAACTATTTAAAAGAAGGTGATAAAGTCTCGCTTATTATTGCGAAAAAGACAGACTTAGGCTTTAAAGCGGTAGTAGATGATGCTTTCTGGGGTGTGTTATATTACAACGAAGTCTTTCAAGCTCTTAAAGAAGGACAAAAACTGACCGGCTATATTAAGAAAATCCGTGAAGATAGAAAGGTTGATTTAAGCTTAAATAAAACAGGCCATACTCATGTTGCGCCACTCACCCAACAAATCATTACTCGTCTTGGAGAAAATAACGGGCATCTAGATTTATCAGATAAAAGTTCACCTGAAGAAATTAATGCTGCCTTTGGTGTCAGTAAAAAAGTTTTTAAGCACGCTATAGGCGTACTTTATAAAGAAAGACGAATTACCCTGACAAAAACCAGCATTACCCTGAATAAGTAAAGCACCTTAAACGGCTTGTTTTAAGGCGTAAAGAAAGTCTAGTGCCTGACGAGGTGTTAATTCATCAGGCGCAAGTTTTTCTATTAATTCAATAGCAGGATGCGGTTCATTAATTGCAAACAAATCTAATTGCGTGCTGCCTATCTCCGTCTGCTGCTCCTTATAAGCAGAAGTCTCTAAATGTCTCAATTTCAACTTAGCTTGTTCAATAACTGTTTTCGGTACACCCGCTAAAGAAGCAACTTGCAAGCCATAGCTTTGACTTGCAGCGCCCTCTTTTACAGCGTGTAAAAAGACAATTTTATCACCATGCTCCATGGCATCTAAATGAACGTTATGAATAACACTTTGCTCTTCAGGCAAACTGGTCAGCTCGAAATAATGGGTCGCAAATAAAGTATACGCCTGTACTTTTTTAGCCAAATAATCCGCACATGCCCAAGCCAGGGAAAGACCGTCGAAAGTACTTGTTCCCCGCCCTATTTCATCCATAAGAATCAAACTATTTGCCGTCGCATTATGCAAAATGTTCGCCGTTTCCGACATTTCCACCATAAAAGTAGACCGCCCGCTGGTTAAGTCATCCGAAGCGCCAATACGCGTAAAAATCTTATCGATCGGGCCACAACTCATCTTATTTGCAGGAACAAAACAGCCAATATGCGCAATCAGCACAATCAATGCAGATTGACGCATATAAGTTGATTTACCACCCATATTGGGACCAGTTATTACCAGCATTCGTCGATCAGGTGAAAAGTCTAAATCATTCGCGACAAATGGAATATCAGAAACCTGCTCAACGACTAAATGTCGGCCACCTTCAATATTCAAACCATTTTCTTGCTGTAAAGTAGGACGTGATAAATTCAAACTTTGACTACGCTCAGTAAAATTAACCAAAACATCTAATTCAGCTAAAGCCATAGCGCATTGCTGGATAGGAATCAAAACTGAGGCAATGGCATTTAATAATTCGTCATACAGCTTTTTCTCAAATGCTAATGATCTCTCTTTAGCACTGAGTACTGTATCTTCAAATTCTTTTAATTCAGTGGTAAAAAAGCGCTCTGCATTTTTAAGGGTTTGCTTACGCGTGTAGGTATCTGGCACATCATCCGATTGCGATCGAGGGATTTCAATATAATAGCCATGGACACGATTATATTTAATTCTTAGTGTTGCGATCCCCGTATTTTCCTTTTCACGGCTCTCCATATCCAACAAAAATTGGTTAGCATTTTGACTAAGGTCGCGTAAATCATCTAATTCTTGATTATAGCCATAAGCAATCACTCCCCCATCTCTAATCAATACGGGAGGATTATCAATAATTGCTTTCTGCAATAAATTCAATAACTCCGGCTGCTCAGCCATTTTAAAAGCTAAATCACTTAAAACCACACAACCAGCCAGAGCTAATTGCCCTTGTAAAGCAGGTAAAACAG